>Ga0164241_10004666_pt1 | contig 13153 bp, 15 predicted proteins | sample OricomyardsoilBY_FD_108780 | JGI IMG/M metagenome (GOLD analysis project Ga0164241, IMG submission 108780) | Backyard soil microbial communities from Emeryville, California, USA - Original compost - Back yard soil (BY) | ecosystem: Environmental > Terrestrial > Soil > Unclassified | place: USA...
GATAGAGTGGGGCATTTTAGAGTACAGCTGACCAGTATTATTTTGTCGGTGCCGATCTTCTTTTTATTACCCTTGTTTAAAGACGTGTGGAGTTTGGCAATTGGTGTTTTTGTGCTAAGTACTATTACCGAAACTTTCAGGCCTGCCAATTCAGTTTCAATAAGCGTTTATGCCAGGCCAGAAAATGTTACCCGTTCTTTCTCGCTCAACAGAATGGCCGTCAATCTTGGGTTTTCTATCGGGCCCGCATTGGGCGGGCTATTAGCGGCCATATCTTTTAAACTGTTATTTTACGGCAATGGGACCACGGCTTTAATCGCTGGATTACTCTTTTATTTTTATTTTAAGAATCTACCGGTAAATAAGAACCGGGAATTTTTAAATCATAATAAGAATGAAAAAAAAATAAAAACCGGGATATCGCCCTGGAAGGATAAACCTTTCCTGATCTATAGTTTGTTTTGCTGTTTGTATAGTATTTGCTTTTTTCAATTGTTGAGTACGTTACCACTTTTTTACAGAAAGGTTCACCACCTCAGTGAGGGAAATATCGGAATGATCCTGGCGTCGAACGGATTGGTAGTTTTTCTTTTGGAAATGCTGATCGTTCAAATCGCAGAAAGAAATTTTCGTGCATCATCGGTAATCCCCATGGGCGTATTTGTGGGTGCGTTGTCTTTTTTAATTCTGCTGGTACCTTCCGGCATGTGGGTTTTATTTTTGGCTATGTTTTTAATGAGCTTATCAGAAATCTTAGCAATGCCGTTTATGGCAACGGTAACGGTTAAACGCGGTTCAGTAGACCGCAAGGGGGCTTACATGGGTTTGAACTCGCTTGCATTCTCTTCGGCTTTTGTTTTCTCACCATTGATAGGCACTTTTGTAGCAGAGCATTTTGGTTTCTCCACGTTATGGATTGGTACAGCCACCGTGGGAGTTGCTACTGCATTTGGCTTCAGATGGGTTTTTAGTAAATTCTAATGTCTTCTTACCTCACTCTTTTTACCTGGAATTCACCTTCTGTAATATAAACAATACCATCATCCGGATCATTATCATTGTGGAAAATATCATACAAATAATTGCCGACAAATGTCCTTTTAATTTGAGTGGGTGTAATTGAAGTAATAAATATTTAATTCTCATATCGCACCCGACAAATAAAAAATACGAGTAATTTCGTTGTGACAATTAATAATTATGGCAATTTTTTTTAACTACCTTCCTGAACATATTCTTTCTCAAAAAATCGGGAAAGGCAGTTTCCCGTTTTCTCAATATTTATTTTGGGATACGGCCATTGAAAAAATAGATATTGAAAAGCATAAAAATTATATTATCGAAAGGATTTTAACCAGGGGCATGCTGTCCGATTTTTATTTTTTATTACAATTATATACATCAGAAGAGATAACCAGTGCAGTAAAAAAAAGTAAGGTGCTTGATAAGAAAACAGTAAACTTTTGCAGCCATTATTTTAAGATACCTCAAAACGAATTGCATGCTTCATCTTACTACAATTGATCCTGCGGTGTATTCCCTGTTGCAAAAAATATTCAATACAGAAATTGTAAAAAATAACATTAAATGCGATTTTGTACATGAACCTGCTACGCTACTGGAACCGTGTTGTTAACGATGGAATAAATTATTTCAGTATAAAGGACATAGCTGCCATGAAACTGCACACTATTTGCGGAAGAGGTAAAAAGAAGGATTTTTTTGATGTGTTTGCACTGTTGCAACTTTATAACCGTGAAAAACTAATTGAATGGTTCACCCAAAAATATGACCCTGACCAGCTTATTTTTCTATGGCGAAGTATTTTCTATTTTGATGATGCAGAAAATGACCCGGATATTGAGGGTTTTGCACCCTTTAATAAAAATTGGGAAGAAATAAAAAAATACCTTGTTGCTGCTTTTTCTTAAAAAGGAAATTAAAATAAGAGAGAATAGTGAGAGACTCCTTTTGTCAGAACCTATTTTTACGGAACATTTTATCCTGATCTAAACCGATCGTAAAACTGCGGTAATTAATTTTACCATTATTCGGGTTTCCCCTCAAATAATTTATATTTGAATTATTTAATTCAATCATTTTCTTCAAAATAATATTAAATGAAACCATCAAAAATGTTAGTTGTTTGCGCTTTCTTTTGCGTAGCAAGTTTTAGCTCTTTTGCCCAACACAAAGGCGAAACTACTACTACTGTAAAAGTAGATGTGAAGCAGGACAGTATCAATAATTATAAAAAACCTCAAAAATCAGTCACACACGGAACGGTAACGGTAGAGGGTAAACAAATTCATTATGAAGCGGTATCCGGTACGCTGGTACTGAAAAACGATCAGGATACGCCTACGATCAGCATGTCGTACTTCGCTTATTTTAAAGACGATGAAAAAGACGCATCGTTAAGGCCCATCACTTTTGTTTATAATGGAGGTCCTGGTAGCGCTACCATTTGGCTTCACATGGGAGCCTTCGGCCCGCAACGTGTCGATCTAAAGGATACGGGCAGAACAAGAGCTCCCTATAAAACAATAAACAACGATTATAGCCTCTTAGACGCAAGTGATCTTGTGTTTATAGACGCACCAGGCACCGGGTTTGGAAAAATCATTACAACGAGAATGGGTGGTACCGGCGAACCTAAAGATTTTTACGGAATAGACCAGGACGGACGCGCCTTTACTTCATTTATTACTCAGTTCATCACGGATTTCAATCGCTGGAATTCACCCAAATATCTTTTTGGCGAAAGCTATGGCACGTTCCGTTCGGCTGTAGTCGCCAATATGCTGGAGAATAATGGTGTCGGCCTTAGTGGTGTCATCCTGCTTTCGCAACTATTAACCTATGGCAACATGACTGAGACCACCGGCGAAAATCCCGGTCATGACCGTCCTTATGAATTAGTATTACCGTCCTTTGCTGCCACAGCATGGTATCATCATAAACTGCCCAATCAACCTGCTGAGTTGGAGCCATTCCTGAAAGAAGTGGAACATTTTGCCTTGAATGAGTACGCGATGGCGCTTAACAAAGGCGCTTCGATTGATGATGCTACTTTTAATCAAATAGCGGAAAAACTTCACAACTATACCGGACTACCGGTAACGTATATACGAAAAGCCAATCTTCGGGTGACCGGGCCACAATTTGAACAAACCCTTCTTGGCGATAGTAGTGAGATAACAGGTCGCTTAGACTCGCGTTTTTCGGGAGATGCAATAGATCCGCTCAGTGAAAATGCGGAGTACGATCCGATGGATTCTTACATTGATGCGCCATTTAATGCCACGTTTAATAATTATGTGCGTACTACGCTAAAGTTCGGCAAAGACATGCAGTATAAAACTCGTGGAAATGTGCATCCCTGGGATTTTAAGCGCCGCGGATTTATAGGATTCCCTAATGTAATGAATGATTTGGCTCAGGCAATGATTTACGACCCTGATCTGAAAGTGATGCTTAATATGGGTTATTTTGATTTGGGTACGCCATATTTTGAGGGTGAATTTGAAATGAAGCATCTTCCAATGCCGAAGTCGTTTCAGAAGAATATAGAATACGCTCATTACATGTCGGGACACATGGTTTACCTGCATCCTGAATCGCTGAAATTGCTGCACGACAACGTAGCTAAATTTATTAATTCTTCTCATTAAATGAGCAGTTCATCATGAGCCAATTATATAGAAATTGATGAAACCTCATTTTGGTCACAGATTACCAATTTGATTTGTGGTTAAAAAATGGGAATATTTAGAAATTGTTGGTTGACCGGATGGTGGCAATTTCTTTTGGTCAATGCATTTTAAACAAAAAATTCTTCAACGATTATTTTATCAGGGAATATTAATAACTGGCTTCATTTATGATGAATTTATTCCCGTAGGATATCCATTATTTTTGAATCAATGAGCTTAGTAGAATTTTTCTTCAAATTTACGCATTGGGAAGCCTGGCATTATCATGTCAAATACATTCCTATTGCTCCGGTATGGTTGTGGTATTGTGCCAGGGCGCGTTCGTTTTGGTTTTTCACCGCGTCCAACCCTTCACTTACTTTTGGAGGCTTTGAAGGTGAAGGGAAAAAGGAAATGTATGACCAACTTCCCCCGCGGAGTTATCCTAAGAGTATTTTTATTTCTGCGCAATCCGGTTTTTCATCGGTAAAAGATTTGCTGGAAAGCCATTGTTTTTCTTTCCCGTTTGTTGTTAAGCCTGATGTAGGAGCGATGGGTCTTATGTTTCGAATAGTTAATTCTGAAACTGAATTGAAGCGATATCATAATACCATGCATGCAAATTATTTGGTACAGGAACTAATAGAATACCCGTTAGAGGTGAGTGTCTTTTACTACCGGATGCCCGATGCGGAAAAAGGAAGAGTTACCGGTTTTTTATTGAAACAGCAGCCAGCCGTCATTGGTGATGGCAGATCAACCTTGCTTCAATTGATCAGGAAGAATAAAGATCTGAAATATAAACTGTACGAAATAAATACGCGACATCGCGAGCGCCTTGCCATGATTTTACCCGAGGGGGAAAAATTCATCTTATCTTATGCTTCCAACAGGAGCCAGGGTGGCAAACTTGTTAATCTTGCTCATGAGATTGACGATAAACTGGTGTTGCTATTTGACAATATAAGCCGGCACACAAAACATTTTTATTACGGTCGCTATGATATCAAATGCAATTCTATCGAAGATTTAAAAAATGGAAACCGGTTTTCTATCCTTGAGTACAATGGCGCGGGAGCCGGTATTCAACACGTGTATGGCAATGGATTAACTTTATGGCAGGCTTGCGCTACTATAGTACAACACTGGAAAATATTGTTTCGCATTTCCGCGCATAACAATAAGAAGAATAGGATTCCCTATTGGGAACATCAGCGGGGACGAAAATTTTTAAAATCCGCTATGCAAAACCTGCAGCTATTAGAAAAATTGGATAGAGAATTTCCGGTATCGTAAAACCAGTGCATATCAATCTATTGATTCATGCAAATTGGGAATCTATTTAATTTTCCTGTTTACTGTGCATCCTTTTTGAAAAACCTTCTTATCCATTATCCAAAAATGCCAAATGCAACCAACTGGCATAGGATACTGATAAAAATCCCCGAATAAATATCGAAGGGCTTATGATCACTCACGATCATACGCGAGGTACAAACAATGCCGGTTATAATAATGGTAACCATGGCTGCTAAAAAAATGGCGATAGAATATCCGGAAAAAATAATAATGAGCATTAATGCGCATAACGAACCCACGCCCAAAGCATGCATGCTTATTTTGAAATAGATGTTGGCAATTAGCGCCACCGAAGAGGCCAGGAAAGCTCCAAACATAAAGCTGGTAAGAATTACAGGAACTTCCGGCTGATTTTTGAAAACCAGAAACATCCAAAAATAAAAAATATTCGTAGCGACGTAGGGAATGATTCTTTCCCGTTGGGTTTTTAAATAAATGCTTTTTATAAAGCCAAGTGCTTTTAACAGTCCAACAGTCAATGCAGGATAAAAAATCGTGTTGAATGCCACGCGAATGACAATGAGAAACCTGTCCTGTGCTGAGATGCCCGTAAAATAACCCGGCTGTATGTAAGCCAGAAACCAGGTAGCGATTGCAGGAATAAAAAGTGGATGAAAAATAAATGAAAACATTTGCGCCACCCATTTTACTAACAGCGGAAACCTTAAATTATTCTCTGTAATTAATGAATGCTCAATTTCTCCGTCGCCTGTAATAAGAGTTTGTTCCATAATTAAAGTTCTTTTCTTAGCCGTGCTACCGGAATATTAAGCTGTTCGCGGTATTTGGCAACGGTACGTCGCGCAATGTTATATCCTTTCTCCTGCAATGCATCGGTCAGTTTTTCATCGCTCAGTGGTTTTTGTTTGCTTTCTTCTTCTATCAGGTCGCTTAATATTTTTTTCACTTCGCGGGTACTCACTTCTTCACCACTATCAGTAACCAGGCTTTCGCTGAAGAAAAATTTCAAACGATAGGTTCCGAATTCTGTTTGTACAAATTTGCTGTTGGCTACCCTGCTTACCGTAGAAATATCCAGTTGGGTTCTTTCAGCAATATCCTTTAGTATCATTGGTCGTAGATCTATGTCTTCGCCCGTTAGGAAAAATTGCCGCTGATAGTCAACAATAGTCTGCATGGTGCTCAGGAGTGTATGTTGCCTTTGCTTGATCGCATCAATAAACCATTTGGCAGAGTCTATTTTTTGTTTGATAAATAGAACTGCTTCTTTTTGCCGTTTGTCTTTTTTATCACCCCTGTCATAATCTTTAAGCATGTCCCTGTATCCTTCACTGATGCGAAGGTCCGGCGCATTTTTAGAATTAAGCGTGATTTCAAGTTTACCACCGTTATTTGTCACAAAAAAATCGGGGATCACGTAACTCTGAAGTTTATTATTCTCACCTACATTACCTCCCGGTTTGGGATTTAGCTTTATGATATGATTGATGACTTCCTTGATTTCTTCATCATTCAGGTTCAAACCTTTTTGAATTTTTTCATAATGCTTCTTGGTAAATTCATCAAAGTATTTATCAATTATTTCAATAGCAATGCCCACCGGCGCGCCGTCTTTTTCTTTTCTTTTCAATTGCAACAAAAGGCACTCACGGAGATCCCGCGCTCCTACACCGGGTGGATCAAATTGTTGAATTAAGCCAATTAGTTTTTCTATTTCCTTTTCATCGGAAACAATGTTTTGCCGGAAAGCAAGGTCGTCGCCGATAGACGTTGATTCACGTCGCAGGTATCCATCGTCATCAATGCTTCCAATGATGTGGTCTGCTATTTTTCTTTCGTGCTCGCTAAGCTGAAGCATCAACAACTGCGATTTCAACGTGTCATAGAAAGACGTTTCTACCTTATGTGGAATTGTTTTTTTCTCATCCGGATCACCGTAGTTATCATCACGATATCTATAGTCTCCGGGCTCATCATCCCCTTCGCTTACATATTCGCTGATGTCAATATTACCATAATCATCTTCGCTGCCATCTTTATCAATAGTCTCAACAGTTTCAAAATCATCGTCCGGTTCGGAAGAGCTTTCATTGTACCCGTCTTCAGGCGCTTCCAAAGCGGGATTTTCTTCCATTTCCTCTTTTATCCTCTCTTCAAGATGGGCCGTAGGTACCTGCAACAATTTCATCAGTTGAATTTGCTGAGGTGATAGTTTTTGTAAAAGTTTTTGTTGTAATCGTTGGCCTAAAGACATATCCTGCTTTTCCTTTTATAAGTTGTAAATTTACGAACAAAAGTAACGATATGTTTTTTTGGAACAAATTTTGTGGCTTGACGATATTTTTTTTAATTTTGATCGCGTCTTCCTATGGGCAGACAGCCGTAAGCCAAAGCAACTCGCCGTCTTACAAAATTTCAGATTCTTCTTATCACCTATTTATTTTTTACAATCCTATCGCAATTAATAATCAAACTAAAGTCAATTCAACGGTTCCCGGCAATTTAGCTACCTGTAAATATGGTTTTTTTTGTAAACAGGAAATGAAGTTTGAAAAGGCAACCAACATTCCACTGAGGATCAGGCTGGGATCCTTGCAACAATGCAATTATTATGAAGGAAAAGTTGGATGGGATAAATAAAAACAATCCAGATCTACCCTGTGTCACAACTATTTCAACACAAAAATTCCGATTAATTACCTGCCGACAAGGCAAGTTTGTTTACTTATGCATTTACCAAATGCAGCTTTTGTAATGTGATCTTCGTTTTATCTCAAATAATCCATTTCTATATTTATGCTTTCATTCCATAAAAATGGAATTCTCTTTTCATACCTTCGCAGCCATGCCGGATTTTGAAAAATATGAAGCAGTAATAGGGCTGGAAGTGCATACCCAATTACTTACTAAAAGTAAATTATTTTGTGGGGATAGTACCCAATTCGGTAATCCGCCAAACACGAATATCAGCGCTATTTCCCTTGCTCATCCGGGTACATTACCGGTAATGAATGAAAAAGCGATAGAATTGGCTATCAAGCTGGGACTTGCTTTCAATTGTGATATTGTGCGGGATAATTATTTTGCAAGAAAAAATTATTTCTATCCTGATCTTCCAAAAGGGTACCAGGTAACGCAACACACTACGCCGATCTGCAAAAATGGAACCGTTCCCATCAGGATAAATGGCAAAGAGAGAAAGGTTGTACTGAATAGGATCCACCTGGAAGAGGATGCGGGGAAGAGCATCCATGATGTGGATGAAAATTACACGTGCATAGACCTCAACCGTGCGGGCGTTCCACTGCTGGAGATTGTTTCTGAGCCTGATCTTTTTTCCCCTGATGAAGCGTTTGCTTATGTGACGGAAATAAGGAAGATGGTTCGACATTTGGGGGTTTGCGATGGCAACATGGAAGAAGGAAGCATGCGCTGCGATGCCAATGTCTCGGTAAGGTTAAAAGGCGAAAAAAAGCTGGGAACCAAGGTGGAAGTAAAAAATCTGAACTCGATACGCAATTTAAAAAAAGCAATTGACCATGAAATTGTTCGCCTGATTGGCTTGCTTGAAAAAGGCGAAGAAGTCATTCAGCAAACAAGAAGTTTCGATGCCAATAACGGAACTACTTTTTCCATGCGTTCAAAAGAAGAAGCCAATGATTACCGATATTTTCCGGAGCCGGACCTGGCGCCATTTTCTATAACTGAAGAACAAATAGAAGAAATTCGATTGGCAATGCCCGAACTACCGGATCAATTAGCGTCGAGATTAAAACAGGAATTCTCTTTATCTGCGGAAGCGGCAAAAATAATAGCTGAGGACAGGGAAACCGCGTCATTTTTTGAAACTATTATTCAAAACACAGAACACCATAAAGCGGTGGCTAATTGGATTATTGGACCTTTGAAATCGTATTTGAATGAAAATAATACAGATATTAGCCAATTCCCTGTACAGCCAAAAGTAATGGCGCGTTTGACAAATATAGTGGAAGAAGGAAGCGTTGGATTTGGGGTGGCCGCATCCAGGATTTTTCCCGTATTGATTCAATCTCCTGAAAAAGATCCGCTGGATATCGCAAAGGAACTAAACTTGCTTCAAATAAAGAATGATGATACACTGCAGGTTTGGGTGGATGAGGTGCTTGCTTCCATGCCAGACAAAGTATTGGAATATAAAAAAGGGAAAAAGAATTTAACAGGTTTGTTTGCCGGAGAGGTAAAGAAGAAAAGCCAGGGAAAAGCCGACATGCAAGCCGTGATTCAACTGATCAATCAAAAACTTAATCAATAAAATAATCTAATTAAATATCATGAAGAAATTATTTGTTTTCCTGTGTGTGCTCTTTGTATTTTCCTGCACGTCCAAACATCAAAATGGCTTATTTGCGGTTAATGGACATTTGGCAGATGCACCGGATCAAAAGGTTTTTTTAGAACATCTTTTTTTTAATCAGCAGCCGCCTGAAGTGTTGGACACGGCGGAAATGAAAGATGGAAAATTTGTGGTAGAAGCAAACGCAGCCGAAGAAGGCTTGTATCGCATCAGGTTCGAAAAAAATCCCGGCTATATATTTATCAATGACAAAGATGATATTGATTTTAGCGCAAATGCGAAAGATACTGTTTTGGAGACTGCTAAATTTTTTACGCCCGCAAACGCTTCGCTTACCTGGTTTATAATGACAATAGATTCTGTACATACAAATCTTCTACGCGAAGACCAGGCAAGAAAAGATTATCAGCAACAACATAATGATTCAATGGCTTTCGTAGCCGATAATTCTTTTAACAACAGCAACGAATGGTACAATAATTTTTTAGTAAAATATATAGATACAGCCGCCAGCCCTATTAATGCTCTATTCGCGTTGAGCTATGCACAGGATATTAATATGGACACGATAAAAAATGTGATGGCCAATCTTACCAAAAAATTTCCGAAAAATTCTTCTGTTGCTGATGTAGTAAAGCAGTTTGACCAATATGCCATGGCGCAGGATAATAAAACGCAGAATAGTGATATAGCCGTTGGTAAAACCGCTCCTGACTTTACGCTGCCTGATACAACCGGAAAATCGTTTTCATTGAGTTCGCTTCGCGGGAAATATGTGTTAATAGACTTCTGGGCGAGTTGGTGTGGGCCATGCCGGCAGGAAAATCCGAATGTAGTGTCTAATTACAAACAATTTAAAGATAAAAATTTCACGGTTTTAGGCGTTTCTTTAGATCAGGACAAAAAGGCGTGGGTAAAAGCTATTAAAGATGATGGGCTGGCCTGGAAGCAGGTAAGCGACCTTAAATTCTGGAGCAGCGAAGCAGCCACTTTATATCATGTAGAAGCCATTCCTTTTAATGTATTAATAGATCCGCAGGGTAAGATAATCGGTACTGAATTACGAGGAAGTGACCTGCACAATAAACTGGCAGAAATTTTAAATTCCGGAAAATAAAAATAGAATCAGCAATTTTTAAATAAGCCTCATTGCCTTGCTGAAAGAAGTAATAATCCAGGGAAGTATCAACCAGAAATATTCACGGATCCAGATAAAAAAAATGATTTGCACGATCATAGATAGCACAAACATGATCCAATATTTTCCTACAGGTTCCAGGTTGTCTTGAGTCTTATCCATCAGAGAAATTTTAGGCAAATATAATTGTAAATGTAATTAAGTGTGTCAATCTGGAGAATTTATCACGAAGCACGCTTTGTTTTGGATTCATGAAATTATACAAAATCCGTTGGTGTTGTTTACGCTCGCTTTCATACCAATCAAGCTACTCCGGCCAAACGCCGAGGCCCTGGCGAATGATGGTCCAGTCGTTTGTAGTGCAATCCACCACCGTAGAAGGAATGATGCCTCCCGGACCGCCGTCTATTACGATGTCTACCTGGTTTTCAAACTTTTCGTAGATCATTTCCGGGTCGGTATATTCTTCTACCATTTCGCCCGGAAGGGATGCGCTGAGAATCGGGTTTCCTAATTCTTGCAGTATAGTTTGGCAAATTACATTGTCGGGCACACGTAAACCAACAGTGTCTTTTTTACTTTTTAAAAGTTTGGGCACCTGCCTGCTTGCCGGTAAGATAAATGTGAAAGGACCTGGCAGGCAATTCCGGATTACCCTGTAAAGCGGTGTGTCTATACTTTTGGTGTAATCGCTCAGATGGCTGAGGTCCTTGCAAATAAAAGAAAGGTTGGCTTTTTTGGGTTCAATATTTTTAATTCTGCAGATCCGTTCAATCGCTTTTGGATGATGAATATCGCATCCCAGTCCATAGATGGTATCAGTAGGATAAATAATAATACCCCCCTCTTTTAAGCATTCCACTACCTGCTTTATCAGCCGTGCTTGTGGATTTACAGGATGTATTGATAGAAGCATGTTTTAAAATTTAAGGGAGCAAAGATAGTTATTCAAAATGCTGAACGCTAAACGCTGAAGGCCGAAAGATCAAGGCTCAGTGAATAAACAAATTTGGAATATTTCTATCTATTCCTGTAAATAATCAATGTTCAATAATCAATGTTCAATATTCAAGGTAAAGAACGAGGGTATGATCGGTAGACAAATTAGTTTGAAAGATTCCTATTTAATCATTGAGATATATTCACAGCCCTGAAAGGGCGATATATCTTAGCATTGGGCAACGCCCAATGAATAAGAGTAAGAATAAATAACAGATATTCAAATGAAGAAACAGCGCATGACCAGTAAACAAATTAGTTTGAAAGATATCAGTGGACGGATTTACCCAATAAACCCATGACCTAACAAACCAATTAACCAATTAACCGCTACATTTGCACCGTTTAAAAAAATAAATTCTATATGGCAATTATTTCTCTTGGATCTATGGCTTTTGATGCTATTGAAACGCCTTTTGGCAAAGTGGATAAAATTGTAGGTGGCTCCGGCACCTATGTGGCTTATGCAGCCAGTCATCTTGCCCAACCCATTCAGCAGATCTCCATTGTAGGAAATGATTTTCCCGAAGATGAAATTAGCGAATTAAAAAAACGGGGCGTACAATTCGAAGGAGTAGAAATAGTTCCCGATCAAAAATCTTTTTTCTGGAGTGGGAAATATCATCTTGACATGAATTCAAGAGATACATTGGTAACCGACCTTAATGTGCTTGCCAATTTTAATCCAAAAGTTCCGGAAGCTTACCAAAATGCCGAATACCTGATGCTCGGCAATCTAATGCCAACACTGCAGTTGAGCGTGATAGAACAATTAAGAAAGAGGCCCGATTTAGTAGTGTTGGATACGATGAATTACTGGATGGCGACAGCCATGGAGGACCTGAAAAAAGTGCTTTTGAAAATCGATGTATTGTTGATCAATGATAGCGAAGCCCGGGAATTAAGCAGCGAATATTCGTTAGTAAAAGCTGCAAAAAAGATATTGCAGATGGGACCTAAATTCTTAATCATTAAAAAGGGAGAACACGGCGCGCTGCTTTTTCACGAGGACAAGGTTTTCGTTGCTCCGGCTTTGCCATTAGACGAAGTATTCGATCCTACAGGTGCAGGCGATGCTTTTGCAGGCGGCTTTATGGGCCACATCGCCCATACCAAAAATACCAGTTTTGAAAATATGAAAACCGCGATTATCGTTGGATCGGTTATGGCAAGTTTTTGTGTTGAAAAATTCGGACCTCAGCGCCTGAAAGAAATCAGCAGGGGTGAGATAGATAAGCGACTTTCAGCATTTGCTCAGCTTTCTAATTTCGATATTTCACTGGTTTAATCACTTCAATAAAATCTTTTATAACCGTATTTGAATGCTTGAATTAGTTATTCTTTATTTTCTTACTAAAGAAATCCGGAAAATCGCCAGCCGTAAAGGTGTCAAAGTATTTACCTGGCAGCTTTATACTGTCACAGGATGGCTCTTTTCAGAGTTACTTGGGATAATTGTGGCACTCAATTTTTTTAGCAAGGACAATCTGGTTTCGCTATTTCTGGTCGGCATCCTTTTTGCAATTACCAGTTATTTTTTCATAAAAGCACAATTAAACAAATTGCCTGACCTCGGGTCGGGTGACGATATTGATCATATAGGGCGTAATTACTAAAATGAACTTAGATCCTTTAACCATGTCCGAAATAATCAAAGAATTTAAC
>Ga0164241_10004667_pt1 | contig 13153 bp, 8 predicted proteins | sample OricomyardsoilBY_FD_108780 | JGI IMG/M metagenome (GOLD analysis project Ga0164241, IMG submission 108780) | Backyard soil microbial communities from Emeryville, California, USA - Original compost - Back yard soil (BY) | ecosystem: Environmental > Terrestrial > Soil > Unclassified | place: USA...
AACCTCAGCTTCTTGTTCAGCCACGTGCCGGGCCGCTCCTGGATCTGCTGACGGTCGGCCTCGTCCGCGAAGCGGCTGATCACTCCTCCGACCTCGGGAAGCCAGTACGAGCGCTGGCTGTTCTCGATCGGGTCCTTGCTCGAGGATCCGATGAAGTGACCGAGAGCGCCGATCGCCAGCATGTTGATCCCGCCCTCGGGCGCGGAGTCCAGCACGCTGCGCGGGCGCACGATCGGGTCGTTGCCGCCCACGATGAACAGCATCCGGCGTCGGAAGGCCTCCAGCCGGGTCTGGAAGCTTCCGCGGTACTCCTGCTGGAAGACCTCGTAGAACGTGCGCTTGAGGTAGAGGAACAGGTCGAGGTCGATGCCGGTGACGCTGCTCGTGGGTGAGTCGGGATCCGGTGGGTCCAGGTACCGGCCGTGCATCATCGCGTCGTCGAGCTCGTACCGAAGGGAGTGGAGGACGGTCTGCCATTCCTCGGGGTGGGCGAACGCGGTGGGGGCCAGCTCGCGCATCGGGCCTCCCGAGAGCAGCGTCGAGCACGATGCGATCAAGAAGGGCCACGACATGAAGACGGACTGCGCCGTGAAGCCGCCGAGGCTGTAGCCGATCACGTGGAGGGCCGGTTCGCTTTCGGTCGGTCGGCCGCCGTGCCCGTCGTGGTGAAGCTCCCCGTCCAATCCGCCGTTCTGGTCGAAGCCCAGGACGGCGCGCACCGAGTCGATCGCATGGCGGATGAGGCCGTCGTCCTCAGGAGGGTCTTTCAGCTCGGAGACGCCCGGCTGGTCCTTCTCGATCTGCGCGATCGCTCGGCCGGAGGCGGCGTGCAGCTTCCGCCAGGCGCCGTCCATGGCCGTCGCCAACCGCTCCGGCATGAGCCGGCTGGACGTCCGCTGCTCGTGCTCGGCGAGGAGGTCTGCCCCGGAGGGGCACCGGTAGACCGAACGACGGGCGATGGCGCTGATGAACCACTGGGTCTCGATCATGTACCGGATGAACTGACGGAAGAGATGTGAGCCGTCCCAGAGGTAGCGATCCAGCGGTTCCTCAGACAGCCACTGGAACGACGACCGCGTCAGGTGACCGGGAAACGGACGCAGGATGCAGACGGTTCCGGGCTCCTCTCGGATCAGCGACGCCGCCAGCTCGTAGTAGAGGCGCATGTTGGCCAGCTCGTTGAGGCCGTTGTGCAGGAGGAAGATGCGCGTGACGGGAAGCCGGCGGTCGCTGGAGAGCGTCCGGTAGGTATGGAAGTTCTCCGAGTACTCCTGGTTGACGTGGTACTCGTGCAGGCGCTGCAGCCCGAGGATGGGTGCTGACGGGAAGCGCAGGATCCTCTCCACGAGCTCCGTCTCGGTGCCGAGCTCCGTCTCGGTGTCGGACTCCTCCTGGGACACCGTGATCGTTCGCTCGAAGCACCTCTCACCGTGTTCCCAGCGCTCGAGGCGGAGCTCTCGCGGGGGCCAGTTCGGCTCGTCGAGCCGCAGCTCCGAGTCGCGCTCCTCACGGTGGATGCGGGCCGCAAGGTCGTGCGGTTTGGTCATATCGAGAAATACTAATATTTCTTGATCAAGCGATGAGCGAGCTTTCTGGGGCTCACGACTTGACAGGGTGTCAAGTTCTCGGCACCATGCCCGGCATGGCCGCCGAACCGATCCCCGTCGAAGACATCCTCGTCACCGAGCGCGAGCTCTGGCTGGACGGGCCCCCGCACGAGACGTTCAAGCAGCTGCGGCGGGAGTGTCCCGTGCACTTCACGCGCCGGATCACCGAGTACCCGGAGGAGGCCGGCTACTGGTCGATCACCACGGCCGACGACGTCCACGCGGTCAGCCGCGACTGGCAGACCTACTCGTCGGAGGTCGGCGGGATCACCGCGCTGACCAACGCGATCATGCCGCTCGAGCTCGTCCAGGCGATGTTCATCGGGATGGACCCGCCGAAGCACGACCGCCTCAAGGCGCTGTTCCAGCGCGGCTTCACGCCGAAGCGGATCGCCGAGCACGAGGACGAGATCCGCGCGATCACGCGCCGCGTGCTCGACGGGCTCGAGGGCCGCGAGACCTGCGACCTCGTCTACGACGTCGCGCAGCCCGTCGTCTCGCGCGTGATCGGCAGCTTCATGGGGATCCCGCCCGAGGACGACGCGATGTGGGCGCGGCTGATGACCACGACGCTCGGCGCCGGCGACCCGGACCTCAACCCCGAGGGCGTCGAGTCGGTCATGCAGCGCGACATCCCGCTGATCTTCGAGCGCTGCGCGGCGCTGATCGCGGAGCGCCGCGAGCACCCGACCGACGACCTCACGAGCGTCCTCGTCCACGCCGACCTCGACGGCGAGAAGCTCGAGGAGCACGAGATCGTCATGGGCTTCTTCCTGCTGATGGCGGCCGGCAACGACAGCACCAAGGCGACCTACTGCAGCGGCATGCGCGCGCTGCTCGAGGACCGCGAGCAGATGCAGCAGCTGCTCGACGACCCGTCGCTGATCCCGAGCGCGGTCGAGGAGTCGCTGCGGATGTTCCCGGCGTTCGCGCACTTCCGCCGCACCGCGACGCGCGACACCGAGCTCAACGGCCAGACGATCCGCGAGGGCGACAAGGTGGTCATGTGGTACGTCTCGTCCAACCGCGACGAGACGCGCTACGAGGATCCCGACCACTTCGACGTCACCCGCAACCCGGAGCACCAGGCGTTCGGCGCGGGCGGCCGGCACTTCTGCCTCGGCACCGCGCTCGCGCGCCTCGAGCTGAACATCCTCCTCGAGGAGACCCTGGCGCGCTTCCCGAACATGGAGCTCGCGGGCGAGCCGCGCCACGCCGAGTCGCCGTTCGCCAACCAGCTGAAGGCGCTGCCGGTCCGCCTCGGCTGAGTCGGGCCGCTACGCGCCGGCGGGCGCGACGGACACGCCCTCGCCCGCCCACTGCACGGCGCGCGCGACGACCTCGTCGGCGTAGCGCACGCCGGCGGCGTCGTGGCCGTGGAAGTCGTAGGCGGCGCTCCACGCGGACGAGTCGAGCGTCTCGCCGGCGCCCGAGGTCTTCAGCAGCAGCGCGGCGCCCATGATCGCGTCGAAGTCGTCGTAGACCGACGGGTGCGTGCGGGTCTGGTGCGGGTAGTAGCGCGGGCGTCCGCCGGCGCGGTACGCGTCGGCGAAGCGCGACCAGACGCTGCCCGCAGAGCCGTGGTCGACGACGCTGAACTGCATCGGCCCGGCGCAGCAGCCCGCGTAGTTGCGGCCCTCGTACGTGCCGGGCGCGGTCGAGAGCTCGGTCTCCTGGAAGTGGATCGAGGCGAGCAGCAGGACGTTGACGCCGAACGCCTTGTGCGCCGCGGCGTAGAGCGGGTAGTAGCCGGTCGCCGAGCGGGTCGAGATGGCCCGTGCGCCCTCGACCGCGTTCATCAGCCGGGTGGGCCCGAGGACCGTGAAGCGCGCGACGCCGGAGGACGCGGTCAGCGCCTCGGTGAGCGTGGGCGAGGCCGCGGCGCGGTTGTCCTGCCGGCCCGCGCCGGTGACGAGGAACGCGAGGACGCCCGCGAGCGCGAGCATCGCGACCCCGCTCGCGCCGTAGCGCCGCGAGCGCTTCGGACCGGCGGTCGGAGCGGGCGGGGCGACCGCCTCGGCGTGGCCGACCGGGCTGTCCGGGATATCGGCCACGGTGCGGCGCGGCGGGAGGCCGGCGGCCCGCAGGCGGCCGCTGACGGCGTCGGCCCAGGCGCGCGCCTCCTCCGATCCGGCGAGGAACCGCTGGGTCTCGGCGCCGGCGTCGCGGGGCTGCTGTCCGAGCAGGTAGTCGGCGATCGCCGACTGGTGGGCCGGGGAGGGCGACGGTCCGTCGATGGGGCCGAGCAGCTCGATCGCGGCGCGGGAGCGCTCGCGCAGCCGCTCGGGCTGGATCCGCAGCATGTCCGCGAGCTCCCCGTAGCTCTTCCCTCGCTTGAGCAGCAGCTCGAGCAGCGCCTGACGGGCGACCGGGAGGTCGTCGACTGGGGAGGGGACGGACACGACTGCTCAATGTACGACTTTCCAGACACGGGTTCCATCCCGAGTCCGGTGCGCCACCGGCCCCTCCGTTTGGACCGTCGGTCCAACTCGAAGGGCCTTCATTTGGACATCAGGGCCAAACGGAGGCCCTTCCAGTGCTCCACGTGGATAAGGAGCGGCCTCACGCCGCGGGAGAGGCTTCCCGCCATGACGATGCTCGCCGACTCGGCCGTCGACACGATCGGGTTCGGAGGCAAGCTCGCGAGCGAGGTGGGGATCAACACCGCATGGGTGCTCGTCGCCGCGATCCTCGTGATGTTCATGCAGGGCGGCTTCGCGATGCTGGAGATCGGCTTCGTCCGCGGCAAGAACTCCGGGTCGGTCGTCGCCAAGATCCTCGTGAACTTCGCGATCTGCGCGATCGTCTTCTGGGCCGTCGGGTTCGCGTTCGCGTTCGGCGACGGCGGCTCGCTCCTCGGCACCCACGGCTTCTTCCTCGGCGACGCGCGCGACTTCGCGCTCGCCTACCCGTCCAACGCCAGCGGCGTGACCGCCGAGACGCTGTGGTTCTTCCAGATGGGCTTCGCCGCCGTCGCGCTGGCGATCGTCTGGGGGACCACGCTCGAGCGGATCAAGTTCGGCGTCTACGTGATCTTCGCGATCGTCTTCTCGGCGCTCATCTACCCCGTCGCCGCGCGCTGGATCTTCGGCGGTGGCTGGCTCGCGAGCGAGATCGGAGTCCAGGACTTCGCGGGGTCGATCGTCGTCGACGTCACCGCCGGCGCGGCCGCGCTCGCCGCGGTGCTGCTCCTCGGGCCGCGGCGCGGCAAGTACGGGCCGGACGGGACGCCGCGCGCGATCCCCGGCCACAGCATGCCGCTGTTCGGGCTCGGGGTGTTCATCCTCTGGATGGGCTGGTTCGGGTTCAACCCGGGCTCGACGCTGAGCGCGCTCGACGGCCGCTTCGGGACCGTCGCGCTCGTGACCCAGCTCGCGGGCTCGGCCGGGCTGCTGTCGGCGGTCACGCTCGGCTGGCGGGCGACCAAGACGTTCGACATCGGAATGGCGGGCAACGGCGCGATCGCCGGGCTCGTGGCGATCACGGGGCCGGCCGGCTACGTCGAGCCGTGGGCGGCGATCCCGATCGGGCTGGTCGCCGGCGCGATCGTGGTCACCGGCGTCTACGCGATCGACCGGAAGATCGACGACCCCGCCGGCGTGCTCTCCGCGCACCTGCTGGCCGGCGTCTGGGGTGCGATCTCGCTCGGGTTCTTCGCGGCGCCGCGGCTGGCCGAGCACAACCTCCCGGGCTCGCACGGCGGGCTCTTCTACACGGGCGCGCTGACCCAGCTCGGCGCGCAGCTCGTCGGCATCGTGGTGATCTTCACGTGGGCGTTCGCGACGTCGTACGGGACGTTCTGGCTGATCCGGCGCTTCTACGGCCTGCGCGTGACGGCGGCCGAGGAGAACGCCGGCCTCGACATCTCCGAGCACGGCATGTACGGCTACCCGGAGCAGTTCATCCCGGCGCCCGAGCTCGTCGGCTACGGCGCGATGCCCGCCAACCTGCGGATCGGGACCGGCCCGGTCTCCGACCCCGAGGCGACCGCATAGCGCAGGCGGGGTGAGCCCAACATGAACCTCGGGTGAGACCCTCGCGATACTGACGAGACGCCCTCGCGATGCGACGGTGACGGCATGTTCCGCACCACCGTCGCCGCGGCGGCCCTCGCCGCCGCCCTCACCACCTCCGCCCCCGCGCTCGCCGCCGGTCTCGGGCCGACCACGCTCCTGTCCGCCGTCGCGGGCAGCACCACGAGCGGCGGCGACGATCGCCCGATCGCGCTCGGCTCGCCCAACGACCACGAGGCGATCACGCCCGACGGCCGCTACATGGCGTTCACCTCGCTGGCCTCGAACCTCGTCGCCGGCAGCGACACGAACCTCTCGTACGACGTGTTCTGGCACGACTTCCAGACGGGCGAGACGAAGCTCGTGAGCGTCGACTCCGGCGGGTCGGCCGCCGCGGCCGGCACGTCGGACTCCCCGACGATCTCCGACGACGGGCGCTACGTGACGTTCGCCTCCAAGGCGACGAACGTCGTCGCGGGCTTCACCGACGGCAACGGCTTCAACGGCTACGACGTCTACCTGCGCGACATGCAGGGCGCGGGCACGACCACGCTGCTCAGCCGGACGACGGCGTCGGCGGTCGCCGGCGGCAACGGCTCGTCGTACACGCCGCTGATCAGCGCCAACGGGCACGTCGTCGTGTGGTCCACGCGGGCGACGGACATGGAGTCGCCGAGCATCGTCGGCGGCGCGGCGATGGGGTCGGCGCGGATCGTCTCGCGCGACCTGGCCGCCGCGACGACGACGTTCGTGACCGTCGACCCGGCCGGGACGACGGTCGGCGACGTCGGCTTCGACGGGTACTTCGCGATCACCCCGGACGCCCGCTACGTCGCGTTCCAGGCCGACGACTACAACCTCGTCAGCGGGTTCACGAGCCCGGGCAGCGGCGCCGACTTCGTCTTCCGCCGCGACCTGCAGACGCAGACCACGGTGCTCGTCAGCCACCTGCCGGGCCAGCCGACGCAGGGGGCGAACTCGAGCAGCGGGTTCGCGCCGCTGTCGATCAGCGACGACGGCCGCTTCATCTCCTACGAGTCGGACTCGACCGACCTCCTCGGCGGCGGCTACGACTCGCACGGGGGCAGCCAGGTCCTCCGCTGGGACGCGACCACCGGCGTGAACACGCTCGTCAGCGGGACGACCGCGACCAACGGCGGCAACGGCAACAGCAACAACCCGCACATGACCCCGGACGGGCGCTACGTCAGCTTCGTGACCGACGCGCCGGACCTGGTCCCGGGCGACACGAACAACGTCCTCGACCTCCTGCGCTGGGACGGCACCACCGGGATTCGCAAGCCGGTGGCCACCGGGGCCGGGACGACGACGCCGGCGCAGTTCGGCTCCGCCGGCGTCGACTACCGCGGCGGCGCGATGAGCAGCGACGGCACGAAGGTCGCGTTCGCGACCGACGCCACGAACCTCGTCAGCGGCTTCACGCACAGCGCCGGGACCGGCAGCGACGTCTACCTGCACGACTTCACCACCGGCGCCAACCAGCTGATCTCGACGGCGGGGGCGAGCGCGACGACGGGCGGCAACGCCAGCAGCGCGAACGTGTGGATCAGCGCGGCCGGGACGCGCGTGACGTTCACGTCGAAGGCGACGAACCTGATCGACGGGTTCGTCGACGGCAACGGCGCCGGCGTCGAGGACCTGTTCGCGCGGGCGACCTCCGCGCCGGCCGGTGGCGGACAGCCCGAGGTCGACGGCGGCGGCGAAGGAGGCGGTGGGGGAGGCGTCACGACGACCACGACGGACTCCGGCGGCTCGCCGACGGGCGGCGGCTCGCCCGCGCCCTCGGGCGGCGGCCCGACCCTGACGAACGTCCCGCCGAAGAAGGCCACGCCGTCGCGGGCGGGCAAGGGCATCGTCAAGCGCGGCACGAAGAAGCGCGACAAGCTCACCGGCACCGCGTTCGTCGACAAGCTCTACGGCCTCGCGGGCGACGACACGATCCGGGGACTCGCCGGCAACGACGTCCTCGAGGGCGGCGACGGCCGCGACACGATCGACGGCGGGCTCGGGCGCGACACGATCCGCGGCGGGGCGGGCGACGACACGATCAAGGCCCGCGGGGGCAGGGGCGACGTCGACACGATCGACTGCGGCGCCGGGAAGCACGACGTCGCGACCGTCGACAAGGCGGACAAGGTCCACAACTGCGAGACGGTGCGGCGCAAGTAGCGCACCCGGCCGCCCGTCGCCGCCGGTGCGCGGCGACGGGCACACTGTGGGGGTGCGCTGGATGCTCCTCACGCTCGCGGCCTGCGCGGCCGCCGTCGCCCTCGGGCTCTCGCTGCGCGGTGGCGGCGACGGCGACACGGCGCGGGCGTCGACGTCGGCGGCCGACCGCTTCGACGCCGACCGCGCGTGGCGGCTCGTCGAGCAGCAGCTGCGCCACGGCCAGCGCCCGGCCGGCACGCCGCAGCTGCGCGCGCTCGCCGAGGAGCTGAAGCCGCTGCTGCCCGACGGCCGCTTCGAGGCGCTCCCGGGCGAGCCGGGCCTGCGCAACGTCGTCGGCACGCTGCCGGGCCGCCGGCCGGGGATCGTGATCGGCGCGCACTACGACACGCTCGCCTCGCCGCCCGGGTTCGTCGGCGCGAACAACGGCGCGGCGGGCACGGCGATCGTGCTCGAGGTCGCGCGGGCGCTGCGCCGGGCGCCGCGGCCCAAGGGCGCGCGCGAGGTGCGCTTCGTCCTCTTCGACGGCGAGGAGCCCGCGCAGGGGCTGCCCGAGGAGAGCGCCGACTTCTACCGCTCCGGGCTGCGCGGGTCGCGCGCCTACGTGAAGGCCCACCCGGGGCGGACCGCGCAGATGATCCTGCTCGACTACGTCGGCAACCGCGGCCTGCGACTGCCGCGCGAGAGCTCGTCCTCGAAGCCGCTCTGGGCGCAGCTGCGCGCCGCCGCGCGGCGGGTCGGGGCGCAGCGGTTCTTCCCGGCCGCCGACGGCACGACGATCACCGACGACCACACGCCGTTCCTGCGCGCCGGGGTCTCGGCGATCGACCTGATCGACTGGTCCTATCCCGGCCACGACGCCGGCGACACGCTCGCCAAGCTGTCGCGGACGAGCATCGACGCGGTCGGCGAGACGGTCACCGACCTGGCGCTGCGGCTGCGCGCCGGGCGCTGACGCCTCCGGAGGTTGGCAGCGTCGGCGGTCGGGCATACCATCGCCCCATGGAGCCTGAACGCGCACGGGAGCTGCTGGCACGGGAACGGGAGCGTGCCGAGAGCGCGCTCGCCGGCCTGCGTCAGGACATCACCGCCGGGGAGGACGACCAGGACGAGGGGGACGTCGGCGACGGCGCCGCGCGGCTCAACGACGAGCAGGTCGACTTCGGGCTCGTCGAGCAGCTGACGAACGAGATCGCCGCGATCGGGCGGGCCGAGGAGCGGCTCGCCGCGGGGACCTACGGGCTGTCCGTCGAGAGCGGCGACGCGATCCCGGACGGGCGGCTCGAGCTGATCCCGTGGGCCGAGCGGACGGCCGAGGAGCAGGGCCGGATCGAGGGCGCTCGCTGATCCTGCGAGCATCCGTCGCATAAGACGGGTGGGGGACACACGACGCTGGGCGGCGATCGCGGCCGCGGTGGCCGCTGGGCTGGCGCTGGCCGATGCGTCGGTGGTGGTGCTCGCGCTGCCGCCGATCCTGACCGAGCTGCACGCCTCGGTCGAGGCCGTGGCGGCGGTGATCGGCGTCTACACGCTGGCTCTGGCGATCGGCCTGCCGGTCGCGGTGCGGCTGCTGCGCTCGCGTGCGGTGGCGGTCGTCGGCGGGGCGGGGATGGGCGCGTTCGCGCTGGCGAGCGCGGTGTGCGGGCTCGTGAGCTCGGTCGCGCCGCTGATCGCGTTCCGCGCGGTGCAGGGCTTCGCCGGCGCGTTCGTGCTGGTCGCGGCGTTCGCGCTGCTGCGCGCCGGCGAGGACGGCTGGGGCCGCCGCGCGTGGATCGCGGTCGCCGTCTTCGGCGCCGCCGTCGGGCCCGCGCTCGGCGGCACGCTGACCGAGCTCTTCGACTGGCGCGCGATCTTCCTGGTCCAGGCGCCGGTCGTCGCGCTGGCCGGCGCGGTCGTCTGGGGTGCCGGCGGGCGCTGGGCGATGCGGGACGAGGTCGCGCGGCCGGCGCCCGCGGGCGGTGCCTCCGTGCCCGGCAGCCTGTGGGCCGGCGGCGAGGCCTCGGCGATCGCCGATCCTCCGGTGCCGGCGGGCGTGGCGGCTGCGCCCGGCGTGTCCGCGCCGCTCGCGGCGGTCGGGCTCGTGTCGGCGGCGCTCACCGGGGTGCTGTTCCTCCTCGTGCTGCTGCTCGTGTCGGGCTGGGCGCGGTCTCCGCTCGCCGCCGCGGGGATCGTCACGGTCCTGCCGCTGGCCGCACTCGCGGGCACGCGGATCCCAGGCGGGGACGCGCAGCGGGCGATCGCCGGCTGCCTGCTCGTGGCCGGCGGCGTCGGGGCGCTCGGGTTCCTGCCGGGCGACGAGGCGCTGATGACGATCGTGCCGCAGCTCGTGGCCGGTCTCGGGATGGGGATGGCGCTGCCGGCGCTCGCCGGTGGGCTGCTGCCGGAGCGGACGGGCCTCGACGCCGCGCGGGTGCTCGCCGCGCGGCACGTCGGGGTGACGCTCGCGCTCGCGGCGCTGGCGCCGCTCGCCGCGCACCAGCTCGACCGTGCCGAGCACCAGGTCCGCGAGCGCGGGACCGCGCTGATCCTCGACGCGCGCCTGCCGCCGCTCGACAAGCTCGACCTCGCGAACGTCGCGACGTCCGACCTCGACGTCGTCGCGCCCCGGGCCGCGCTGCGCGATGCCCTCGCGCGGGCGGCGACGAAGGTGAGCGGCGCCGACGCCGCGGAGTTCTCGCGCGTGCGCGCCCGCGCCGACGAGACCCTCGTCTCCGCGGTCGACGACTCCTTCCGCCCGGCGTTTCTGCTCTGCGCCGCGCTGGCGCTGCTCGCCGCGGTGGCGCTCGTGCCGTGGGGAGGCGGAGTGGCGGGCGCCGCGCGGGAGGGCGTGCCGCGCGGCGATCGCTCGTCCGGCGGAGGCGCGCGGAGGTGGGGGCTCGCGGGTGCGGCGGCGCTCGTCGCGATCGTGCTCGTCCCGGCGCAGATCGCGCTCACCGCGTCGCTGCGGCCGGAGCCGGTGACGATCGCCGACCCGTGCGAGCCGCGGGACCTGCCGTCGACCGGCGGCTTCGACGGCATGCTCCAGGACGGCGCGCTCGTGCTCCTCGACCGGCTCGCGTGCAGCCGCGGCGTGTCACGTGAGACGCTCGCGTTGCAGCTCCTCGAGAACGGGTCGCCGTCGGGGATCCTCGGGACGCTGCTCAAGGAGCAGAGCCCGGCCGACATCCTGAAGTCCGTGCTCGGCGGCTAGCGGCCGAGCGATCGCGCGGATCGCCCGCGCGGCGGCGTGGCGCGGGGTGATCGCGCGGTGGCGGGCGGGGCCGGTGCCCCCGGCGCTAGCCGAAGCGGTCGGGGGAGAAGGGCGTGAGGTCGAGCGGGGGCGGCTCGGCGTGGATCGCTCCGGCGAGGATCCGGCCGGTGATCGGGCCGAGGGCGACGCCCGCGCCCTCGTGGCCGGTGCCGACCCAGAGGCCTCCGATGCGCGCGGACTCGCCGATCGCGGGGAGGTGGTCGGGGAGCCAGGGCCGGAAGCCGACCCACACGTGCTCGATCTCGAGGCTCGCGGCGGCGGGGATCAGGCGCGACGCGCGGGCGCGCATGTCCTCGGCGAGCGCGCGGTCGACGGTCGCGTCGAAGCCGACCCGCTCGCGCGACGAGCCGACGACGACCGCGCCGTCGGAGGTCGTCTCGATCACGGTCGAGACCTGCCGCCCGGCGCCGCCGCTGGCCACGGAGAGGAGATACGAGCCGTCGACGACCTTGTGGCGCAGGAACCGCTCGTCGGGAACCGGGAGCCGCAGGCGCGCGAGCTGGCCCTTGCGGGGCTCGACCGGCAACGAGAGCCCGGCGGAGCTCGCGAGCGGAGCCGACCACGGCCCGGCGGCGAGCACGACGGCGCGGGCGCGGACGAGCTCGCCGGGGGCTGCGGCCGCGCCGGGGGCGGGCACGGTGCCGGCGGCGGAGGCCACCCGCACGCCGATCGCTCGGCCGCCCTCCACGACGATCTCGCTCACCGCGACACCGGTGCGGATATCGAGGCCGGCGGCGGACGCGTGGGAGGCGAGCGCGCGGGTGATCGCTCGGGGGTCGCACTGCAGGTCGCCCGGGACGAGCGTCGCCCCGAGGAGCGGCCCGGTGAGCTCGGGCTCGAGCGTGCGGAGCTCGTCGCCGGAGACGAGCCGCGCGTCGACGCCGGCGCCCACCAGTCGCTCGACCCGCGCGGGCTCGGCGCGCCAGGTCGCCTCCTCGGGGTGCACGATCAGCGCGCCCTTGCGGCGGATCTTCGCCACGTCGCCGAGGAGGGCGTCGAGCTCGTCGTACATCGCGAGGCCGAGCTTGGTCAGCTCGAGCTCCGGACCGGCGTCCTTGTCGGAGCACAGGACGTTGCCCTCGCCGAGCCCGGTCGTGCCGCCGGAGACCTCGCCGCGGTCGAGCAGCAGCACGCGCGACCCACGCCGGACGAGCTCCCACGCGGTGCTGACGCCGACGATCCCGGCGCCGACCACGACGGCGTCGTACCCGGGCTCCACTAGAGCTTGAAGCCCTCGGGGAACGGGTCGTCGCGGTCGAGCAGGTACTGGCCCATCCCGGTGATCCACGCGCGACCCGTGATCTCCGGGACGACGGCGGGGAACGAGCCGACCGTCGTCTCCTCGACGACGCGGCCCGTGAAGCGCGTGCCGATCACCGACTCGTTGACGAACGGCTCGCCGACCGCCAGCTCGCCGCGCGCGTGCAGCTGCGCGAGCCGCGCCGACGTCCCGGTCCCGCACGGCGAGCGGTCGAGCCAGCCGGGGTGGATCGAGGTCGCGGCGCGCGCGTCGGCGCCGTCGACGCCCGGCTCGTGGAGCACGACGTGGCGGCAGCCCGCCATCCGTGGGTCGACGGGATGGACGGGGCGCGCGGTGGCCTCGATCGCGTCGATGATCCGGCCGCCGACCTCGATCAGCGCGGCGGCCTGCTCCGGCCGCGGCGCGACGCCCACGGACGCGGCGGGGAGGATCGCGTAGAAGTTCCCGCCGAAGGCCATGTCGTACTCGACCGGCCCGAGCCCGGGGACCTCGACGACCTGGTCGCGCGCGTAGAGGAACGCCGGCACGTTGCGCAGCGTCACCGCCGTCGCCCGCCCGTCGGCGACGTCGACGCGTGCCTCGACGAGCCCGGCCGGCGTGTCGAGGCGGATCGTCGTCACGGGCTCGGTGACCGCGACCATCCCGGTCTCCACGAGCACGGTCGCGACGCCGATCGTCCCGTGCCCGCACATCGGCAGCAGGCCGGAGACCTCGATGTAGATCACCCCCCAGTCCGCGTCGGGGCGGGCCGGGGGCTGCAGGATCGCTCCCGACATCGCGCCGTGCCCACGCGGCTCCCGCATCAGCAGCTGGCGCAGCTCGTCCAGGTGCTCCT
>Ga0164241_10004668_pt1 | contig 13150 bp, 19 predicted proteins | sample OricomyardsoilBY_FD_108780 | JGI IMG/M metagenome (GOLD analysis project Ga0164241, IMG submission 108780) | Backyard soil microbial communities from Emeryville, California, USA - Original compost - Back yard soil (BY) | ecosystem: Environmental > Terrestrial > Soil > Unclassified | place: USA...
ATCCACATCCTTGTACCGCGCCATCACTGCTCCCCGTCATAACCACTCTTCACTCAGACCATTGATTGCAGTCGGGGTTCTGCAACGGCAAGATCAATGCATGAATTTTCTACAGCCTCGTTATGCGACCTTGTGAGCAGGGAGGAACTCGTCCAATGGGGGGTCTTCGCTGCCGTAGTCGTAGTGGGCGGCACTCTGTGGGCCTCGTTCGTTGCAAGGCGCGCTCAACGGCGAAACTCGCAGAATGGCTGCGCGAGATGCGGTGCCGCTCTTGACGGCCTGACTACTGACAGCCAGGTCTTCGTTGGTGGACCAGGCAAAGCGCGTGTGCTCGTCTGCGACCGTTGCCGCGCTCGAATTCGCCACAACTACATTGCGGCAGCAATCTTCGCAGCGTTCGTGCTCGCACTTCCCCTATTGCTAAGGCTCCTCGGGAGCTTCCTAGACAATTGGTCCGGTCCATGACCAACCATCCAATGCCAAAGATCCCTCTCATCGTTCTGGCTCTGCCCTCGGTGCTTGCCATCGCCAGTTGGGTAGCCCAGGCTGCACTCAGGTTCCACACCGGCAGTCTAGGTGCCGGACTTACCGCGGCAGGGTTCATGGCTGGTGGTGTCGCTTCAATCTGGTCCGCACTCGTACTGCTTAGACGGCTAGTTCTCATGCCCTCCGCGCGTGGGGTCGCGCACGTTGGACTCTTCGCGCTCTCTGTAGTAACGATTGCGCCAGCTGTTTTGCTAGCCGCTGCCTTCTCCGCCTAAGTCAATGTGCCCGCTCACCCAGCAAACTTGCATGAGGTCGCCCAACAAATCGCTGCAGCGGGCGGATGGCCAGTGGTACTTGGTATGCAAGTCGCTGGCCGGCATTCATAAAGTGCCGATGATCAGCCTCGGCGAGCCACCCGGCGCAGAGCTCAGTCGTTATGCGGCCTAGATACGTTCTGCTGATACTTTTCCTAGTTTGGGTCCCGCGTGAATCGCGAGGGCACGAACCTCCCGATCCAGATCTCAGCTTCACGAACCCAGTCAAGATCGACAGGACTCGCGAAGCATTTCCGACTTCCTGGATATCGGTTGGAGGAAGGCTCGTGGGTGACACAGCGCTATTTGAAAAGCTACGCGCTTCCTTTCCGAACTATGTGCGCATTGAGTATGAAGACGTGGGTAAGTACACGGCCATATGCGTGAACACCAACAGGTCCTACATGACCTTCGTGGTGGGTCCATTCGGCCCCTATCTCGTAGTTAGCGCCAAGAAACCAGAACACCCATGTGCTGAAGCTGATGCGTCATTCGCCCAAACGATGTTGCTTGATGCTGGCCTTCGGCTGGGACAGAGCAAGGCGGAAGCGGCAGCGGCTCTGAAGATCAATAGCGTGTTCGATGCTACGCAGATTGCATTCGAAGAGACCGATCCACTATACAAGCGCCCCGTATATCACAAGCAAGCCATATCAATGAAGTTCAACAGCGACCATCTAACCCTCATCCTGATTGAGGACTATCGGGAAGGGAATATGGATGAATAAGTGCCCACCGGCCGCATAACAAATCGCTGCTGCGCTCGGGCGGCCGGCATGGATAAAGTGCCCATGATCAGCCTCGGCAAGCCGCCCGGCGCAGAGCTCAGTCGTTATACGGCCCTATGAGATTCCCGAAGCGCAAGACAGCCCTATCTAGCTGCAGCACCCTTGGAGGTTCTTGATGGAGCCGCGGACTCAATGCCGTCGCCTCAACGCCCTTGGAGCAGTCATCGCATTTGCACTCATCGGCTATGCACTCTTTGCACAGCATGTCCAAGGCTACGAACCGTGTCTCCTGTGTGTGTTTCAGCGCATCGCGATGATTGCTCTAGGCATTTTCTTCGCCGCCGCTGCGATCCACGCGCCCGCCAAGGTAGGCGCACACATTTACAAAATTCTTGGTATGGCCATCGCTGCCATAGGTGCGGGCATCGCTGCCCGCCACCTGTACCTGCAATACACCCCTAGTACCGGATACGGCTCTTGCGGGCCGAGCGGAATGGGCGGTGTCCTTTATCTGATCAACATCCTCGGTCCCAGAAGCGCACTGCATAAGATCTTCTACCCAACTGGCAGCTGTGCAACTGTGGACTGGACCTTCCTGGGACTGAGCATGCCAGGCTGGGTGCTTCTTTGGTTTGTGGCCCTTGGCGACCTAACCTTCTTCGCAAACAGGAGACGCTGAGAGGTCGCAGGCATGGTCTCTACTTCCATATCCGGCACCGGGCCGCATAACAAATCGCTGCTGCGCGCGGGCGACCGGTGGTACTTGGTATGCACTTCGCTGGCCGTCATCGATAAAGTGCCCATGATCAGCACCTGCGAGCCACCCGCCGCAGAGCTCAGTCGTTAGACGACGCTGTTACGTTTGAGGAGAATTCTTTCGGATCTGTTCCCAGAACGCTCTCGGCGAGAGGATTTGAAGTGGCACCTTCTGTTCAATCTCGAGAAGATCCTTATCGCCTGTGACAAGCACATCCGCATTGCCGGCCACTGCTTCTGACAGAACGGGAAGATCGGTTTTGTCCCGAATCTTGACAGCCAGCTCTTCAGCCTTCTTCACTACGGTCGCTTCTTGTCGAAGCAAGGCAATGACCTCGTCGATCATCTTGCGCGGCACCTTGATCTTCTCGCCCAGTACGCGCCTGAGTTCCGACAGGACCGTCTCGCCCACAACCAATTCGTGCTCAGCCAGGATGAGATTGAAGACATCCGCACTTAGGCCCCGTGTGGCCACAGCGCTGACCAGGACGTCGGTGTCGAGGGCGACCCTCACGACACGTCGCGGAACACGTCCTCGTCGGTCACGTAGCCCCGGGCTTCGGCCAGGGGCATGATTCGGCGGCGCAGGTCCTGAAACTGTGCCAGGGCAAGCTGTCGCTGCACCGCATCGCGCACTACCTCGCTGCGGCTGCGGCCGGTACGCTTGGCCACCTGTGCCAATTGCCGGTCAAGCTTGGGGTCCAGTCGAATTGTCAGGGCTGAGGTTTTCATGTCATGCATTGTAAGACATGTGCACGGCGTCGTCTGACAAATCGCTGCCGCGGTCGGGTGGCCGGTGGTACTTGGTATGCAAGCCGCTGGCTGGCATTGATAAAGTGCCCATGATCAGCCTCGGCGAGCTGCCCGGCGCAGAGCTCAGTCGCCATGTGGCGCAGACACGTTACCGATATTCCCATCTCGCAACTTTCGCCCACCCAGCTCGGGATGCACAGATTGAAACCTGAGCCAACACCCCGGAGCCTCCATGCCTGCTCTTCCAACATCGAACCCCGCTCAGTTTGTTCAGGGCGCCCCGGTGCTGCACGTTCCAGACGTCAAGGCGACGGCGGCCTTCCACCGTGACGTGCTCGGCTTTACGTGGGACTTTGGCGACGATACCTATGCCGTTGTATGGCGCGACAACTCAGCGATCCACTTTGTCAAGGACGCCGACAGCCCAAAGGGAGTACACCTGTTCCAATGGGTTAGAGATATCGACGCCTACCATCGGGAGATCCTCGCGCGTGGTGTGACCAATGCGACGGAACCCAGGAATCAACCATATGGCATTCGTGAATTCGACGTGCACGACCTCAACGGAGTGGGGGTCGTGTTCGGTCAAGACATCGGTCACGCCTAATGAGTGGCGAAGTGCCGCATAACGAATCGGTGCTGCGCTTGGGCGGCCGGTGGTACTTGGTATGCAAGGCGCTAGTCGTCATGGATAAACTGCCCACGATCAGCGGCGGCGAGACGCCCGGCGCAGAGCTCAGTCGTTAAGCGCAGGTTGAGTTCACCTTGGGGGCACAAAATCCATACTCGGCGGCAATCAAGCGATGGTGCGCCATCACCTTGAGCATCGCGGGTGCCGTACTGTGCGCGTTGTTGGTCATTCGTACGCTTCATGACGGCTCTACAGACGGGTGCTTCAGTCGTGTCTGCGTTTACGCCAGGACTTGGACGGCCCATGACCATCCAACCCAATTCTGGTTCTACGTCATATTTTGGGCCGCGGCGGCAGGTCTGTTCTTGCGCACGGCGTGGAAAGCGTGGCGAGAATGAACCCGATATCTTGAGTTCCCCGAGGATCCAGAGCCGTCGATGACACATCACCCTCGTGCGCCCAACAAATCGCGGCAGCGCTGGGGCGGCCGGTGGCCCTCGGTATGCACCTCGCTGGCCGTCATCGACAGAGTGCTCATGATCAGCGGTCGTGAGCCACCATGCGCAGAGCTCGGTCGTTGGGCGACTAGTGCATGACATTCAGGCACGACATGGGAATTGCCGCGTGAACACATTGCGCAAGAGCCTGAGCCGGAAGCTGCGTGAACTTGGCGTGGAGGAGCGTGCCTGGCCAGGTCGCGATGACGGTTTTGCATCGTTGCTCTATCGAGGCAAGGAATTCGCTCACTTCCACGCCGGGTGCGAGCTCGACATCAGACTTGGCAAGGAGGTCATAGGGCGTGAACGCCTGACGCCGCTCCCTGATTCGACAGTGCATCCGGATCGCGCCAAGGGCTCTCCCTGGCACGAAATGCGAATAACCAGCCCTTCAGATGTGGAGAAGGCCGTCAGGTTGGTGCAACTTGCGATTCAAGGAATCAAGGTCAAGTGAAGATTCCCGGTGCGCAATCCAGGCGGTCGCCCAACAAATCGCGGCAGCGCGCGGGTCGTCCTCGCTGCTGCGGAGTCCATCCGCCATGTCCTGATGAAGGCGCATACAACGCCCGGAAGACTGGAATCAACGACTACCCACCAGGCTTTGCACGATATTTCATGAGGAAGGTACCTGGTTAGCTTGTGCACGCGGCTGGGTCATGCAACTGGAACGGACGCCACACCAAAGGCAGTGGATGGCGTATCACGACGCGATGCAGAGGCGTAACATTTCGCGGATCTGTCATTCGTCAGGAGGTGCACCATGAGCAAGGGAATGGATCGAAAGAAGGAGGGCAAGAAGAAGCCCGCCAAGACGCTGGAAGAAAAGCGCGCCGCAAAGAAGGAGAAGAAGGCCAAGCGGTAATCGACCGGAGTTGCCATGCCGTTACGCAATGCCATAAGGACCCTGGAGAAGCGTCGTGTACAACCCCAGGCAGAACGAAGCGACGTGTTTCCTGTCATGCAGGCGCTCATCCAGAGGCGTCCCCTGGGCGTGTGGGTTTCAACCGGCGATGGCGAGTCGATCGCCAATCACTTCCCTTTCGATCGACCCGACGCGTGGAGAGCTCGGCACCCTGATCCGGCACGAGCAGGGCAAAGCCGTTCCCACCTGGAACCATGCGGCTGTACGCGCGCACGGTGTTGCCGCCTGACCAATCCACTGTCGCAGACCTCATGCGCGAAAGACTGGAATCTCTCCAGCGCCGGCGAGCCAACCGCCGCTTTGCCGGGTCTTTGGGCGGGGAGACGCGCTGCGTGAACACGCATTCAGGTTCTTGTCTTTGCGCAGCCGTAAGATTCGAGGTGCGGGGAGATTTCGACCGCTTCTATCTGTGCCATTGCCAGCACTGTCGCAAAGATACGGGCTCGGCACACGCCGCGAATCTGTTCTCGGGCACGGCTGTCGTGAGATGGATATCCGGTCAGGACAAGGTCACACGGTTCACCCTGCCAGCCACACAGCACAGCAAGTCGTTCTGTTCGATCTGCGGTTCAGCGCTTCCAGGCCTTCAGATGGGCGGTACGCTGCTGGCAGTTCCGGCCGGCAGTCTGAATACCGACGTCCCGATCCGCCCGGATGCCCACATCTTCACCTCGAGCAGAGCTACCTGGGACCAGGCGCTGGAGATGATTCCATCGGCTGCGAGGTTCCCTCAATGATGGGTGCCGCCTGCAAATCACATCTCGACAGTGCAGCCGCAGGAGCAAGCCGGGCCGCGGGGCGAGCGCACCCGCAAGAATGAGGGGGCGCACAGCTGGCACTGTGCACCCCGTCCGGCCGGTTACTGCATCTCGCGCAGCTCGTGCACTTCTTTGGCCGTGATCGACGACGGCTTGGCACCGAAGCGCGCAATCACGTAGTTCGACACGTCCGCGATCTCCTCGTCCGACCACGCGGCGCCGAAGGCCGGCATCACCGCGATATCGCCGGATGGCGGCAGCGTGCTGGCCCCGCGCAGTATGGCCAGTGCCACGTTGGTGGCCGTGGGATCGTTCACGGCACGTGTGCCGGTGAGCGTGGTGTGCGGCACATAGCTGCCGGTGCCGGTCCACGAATGGCAGCCCGCGCACACGCTCGCGAACATCAGGTGACCCCGTTCGTTCGATTCCGCGGCGGCGTGGTCAGACGGGTCGGCCGACGCGGGCTCGAGTTTCGGCGCGGGCAGGTCCGGCGTGGAAACCGGCGGTATGCTCTGCACGTACGCAACGATGGCGGTCACATCTGAAGGCGTGAGCTTCTGGAAGCTCAGGTGCACTGCCTGCGCCATTGGCCCGAACGCCGAGCCGCGATCCGCCGAATGGCCGGTCTTCAGATACTGCTCGAGATCCTCGGCGCTCCACGTGCCGATGCCCGATTCCTTGTCGCTCGTCAGGTTGTATGCGCGCCAGCCCTCGGCCATGCCGCCGGAGAATTTCTTCGTGTTCTTGAGCCCCTGCAACAGATTGCGCGGCGTGTGGCATTCGCCGCAATGGCCGAGCGCCTCGGCGAGATAGGCGCCGCGGTTCCACTCGGGGGTCTGGTCTGCCACCGGCTCGAAGCGCTTGCCTGGGTTGTAGAGCTTCGACCAGATGGCCATCAGCCCGCGCTGGTTGTAGGGCCAGCCCAGCTCAGTCTCCGGCGGCGTGCTCTTCACGGCGGGGAGACTGAAGAGATAGGCCTTGATCGCCAGCACGTCCTCATCGGTGAGGTACGTATAAGAGGCGTACGGGAACGCGGGATACAGGCGCGTGCCGTCTTTCGCGATGCCCTCGTGCACGGCGCGCAGGAAATCCGCATCGCTCCATGAGCCGATGCCGGTCTCGGTGTCCGGCGTGATGTTCGACGTGTAGATCGTGCCGAAGTCCGTCTCGAGCGGCCTTCCGCCTGCGAACGCATCGCCACCTTCCTTCGTGTGGCAGGCCTCGCAGTCGGCGGCGACAGCGAGATATCGGCCCCGCGCCAGCGCGTCGGTGTCCTGGAAGTCTGCCGGCACCCCGGTGGGTTTGCCGCTGTAGTCGGCGAGGGCCACGCGCTTGCCCTCTGCGAAGGCCATCGGGCCGGGCTGCCTGATGACCCAAACCAGCACCAGTCCGATGAGGACCAGGATGCCGACGACGATGCCTGTGCGCTTGAACTTCATATTGCCCCCCGTGCTCGATGGCGCTATCCACGCCTTCTTATGAGCCCGACAAAATACCCTATTTGCCCCTGGGGGCGGCAAACAGAGGGCTGCGCTGCCGGGTTTGCCTAGGCAGGGTCTTCCGGCGCCGGGTTCTCGCTCACCAAAAGGTCCGTTTGGTGAAGTAGACTCCGGACTCTCCAGGACAGTGTGCTTCGCGCGGGCGTGTACCGCGCACATCGAGGTATCGCATGAGCTACACCATCAATATCAACGGCAAGGCGCACACCGTGGAGGTCGAAGCCGACACTCCACTGCTCTGGGTGCTGCGCGACGAGCTGGAACTGAAGGGCAGCAAGTTCGGCTGCGGCATGGGCCTGTGCGGCGCCTGCACGGTGCACATCAACGGCAACGCAGCCCGTTCGTGCGTAACGCCGGTTTCTGCAGTCGGCGACGCCAGGATCACGACCATCGAGGCCATCGGCGACAGTGAGGCGGGCAAGAAGGTGCAGGATGCCTGGCTCGCGCTCGACGTCATGCAGTGTGGCTACTGCCAGGCCGGACAGATCATGTCGGCCACGGCGTTGCTCAACCGCACGCCGAAGCCCACCGACAAGGACATCGACGACGCGATGAGCGGCAACGCCTGTCGCTGCGCCACCTATACGCGCATCCGCGCGGCTATCAAGCAGGCCGCCGGCCTTCCCACCGAAGACAAGAGGGAGATCGCGTGATGTCACCCAGAGATCTCGACCGCGCGCCGCGCTCAGCCGGTGCTCAGCAGAACGGCGTTTCCCGCCGCACATTCCTTACAGCAAGCGCCACCGTTGGCGGCGGCCTCATGCTCGACTTCAGCATGCCCGCGTTCGCGATTGGTGAAGGCGGCGCGTCGACAGCGACGCTCAACGCGTACATCCGCATCGCGCCGACCGGGGAGACGTTCATCGTCAACAAGAACCCCGAGATCGGCCAGGGCATCAAGACCTCCTTCCCGATGATCGTTGCCGAAGAGCTGGATGTGGCCTGGAAGGACGTTCGTGCCGAAGACGCCATCGTCGACCAGTTGAAATACGGCGGCCAGTTTGCCGGCGGTTCGACGTCGATTCCGTCGAACTACGACATGCTGCGCCGCGTGGGCGCCGCCGGCCGCCTGATGCTCGTCACCGCCGCGGCCCGCAGCTGGGGCGTGCCTGTCGAGGAGTGCGAGGCGGTTGACGGGGTCGTCTCCCACAAGGGCAAGAACAAGCAGGCCACGTATGGGCAGCTCGCGGGCGCAGCCGCGAGGATCGCTCCGCCGGACCTCGCGACCGTGAGGCTCAAGGACCCGAAGGACTTCAAGATCATCGGTACGTCGATCGGTGGTGTCGACAGCCCGCGCATCGTGAAGGGCGAGCCGATCTTCGGCATCGACGTGTCCGTGCCGGGCATGAAGTACGCCGTGTACGAGAAGTGCCCCGTGTACAACGGCAAGTTCGTGAGTGCGAACCTCGATGAGGTGAAGGCACTGCCGGGCGTTGTCGGTGTCTACGTCATCAAGGGCAATGTGACCGGGCTCGATGCCGGGCTCTACAACGGCCTGACCGATGGCGTCGCCATCGTTGCCGACAAGTGGCACCAGGCGAACCGCGCGCTCGGCAAGCTCAAGGTCAAGTGGGACGAGGGCGAGACCGGCACGCGATCCACACCGGGCTTCATTGCGAAGGCCGCGGAGCTCGCCAAGAACCCGGCGGAGACTTCGGTCAAGCAGGAAGGCGACGTGGACGCGGCGCTGAAGGGCGCCGCCAAGGTTGTGGAGGCCCGTTACGAATATCCGTTCATCAACCACTCGGCACTCGAGCCGATGAACACGACGGTCTCCATCACGAACGGGAAGGTGGAAATCTGGTCGCCGACGCAGATGCCGGGTGGCGGCAGAACTGCGGTATCGAAGCTGCTGGGTATTCCCGAGTCGAACATCAATCTGCATGTCACGCGCAGCGGCGGTGGTTTCGGGCGCCGGCTCTCCAACGACTTCATGGTCGAAGCTGCCGCCATCGCGAATGTGCACGGCGGGGCCGTGAAGCTGCTGCGCAATCGCAAGCAGGACGTGCAGAGCGGCGTGTTCCGCGCGGGCGGGTTCCATCACTTCAAGGCCGGGCTCGACACCGCCGGCAAGCTGACCGCGTTCCGCGATCATTTCGTGACGTACTCGAACAGCGGCAAGGTGGCGGGTTCCGCCACGCTGGGTGCCAGTGAGTTCCCGGCTGGCTTCGTGGAGAATCTCGACCTCGGCTACTCCATGATGCCGCTGGATATCCCGACCGGTCCGATGCGTGCTCCCGGGAGCAACGTGCTGGCGTTCGCGTACCAGTCGTTCCTCGACGAGCTGGCGCATGCCGCGGGCAAGGACCCGTTGCAGTTCCAGCTCGACCTGCTCGGCCCGGCCAAGCCGCCGGTCGTCACCAAGACGCCGCGCGGCGAACAGGTGGGCTTCAACAACGGTCGCATGGCTGGCGTGCTGAAGGCGGTTGCGGAGAAGTCGGGCTGGGGCAGGAAGCTCCCCAAGGGCACCGGCTTGGGGATCGCCGCTTACTACAGCCACCAGGGGTACTTTGCCGAAGTGGTGCAGGCCTCCGTCAACAGCAAGAGCGGCGAGGTGCGCGTCGAGAAGGTGTGGGTTGCCGGTGACGTGGGTCGCCAGATCGTGAACCCAAGCCCGGGGCGCAATCAGGCGGAAGGCTCTGCGATTGATGGCGTGTCGCAGGCGCTGTTGCAGGCGCTGACCTTCACCAAAGGGGCCGTCGACCAGACCAACTTCCACGACTATCCGCTGCTGCGCATGCACCAGGCTCCGCAGGTCGACGTGCACTTCGTGATGACGGACAACAATCCGACCGGGTTGGGTGAGCCGGCGCTGCCACCAGTTGTGCCGGCGCTGACCAACGCCATCTTTGCGGCGACGGGCAAGCGCGTGCGCACGCTGCCAGTCAATACCTCGGAGCTGAAAGGCTTCGCCTGATCGATTGGAAAGGCAGACCCCGCAGCAAGCCGGCACGACGCGAGTCGTGCCGGATCTGCTGGTCCTGGTGGCGCGCCCTCCGACTGGTAGTCAGGCGGCACTCTGGCTTTCCACTACGCAATGGCAAATTTGCTGGAACCGATCACTGGTCGATTGCGGCTGCGGCAGTGGCGCCCGGAGGATCGCGAACCCTTTGCCAGAATGAATGCCGACCCGCGTGTCATGGAGTTCTTTCCGTCACCGCTGACGACGGAGCAAAGCAACGCCATGGTGGATCGCTGCACGGAATTCATGGACCGCAACGGGTGGGGCTTCTGGGCGGCGGAACTCCTCGGCCATGGAACCTTCATTGGCTTTGTCGGCCTCAATAACCCGACGGCTCCGTTGCCGTTTGCTCCCTGTACCGAAGTGGGGTGGAGGTTGGCCTTTGACTACTGGGGCAAAGGGCTCGCCACAGAGGCTGCAAGGGAGGCGTTGCGGATCGGATTCGAGATCCTCGGATTGGAGGAGATAGTCTCATTCACGGCCGTCACCAACCGAAGGTCCCGCGCAGTCATGGAACGACTCGGCATGTCGGACAGTGGTCTGTTTGAACATCCTGCCGTACCGGTTGGCAATCCACTTCGGCGTCATTGCCTCTATCGTCTTCGGGCCACGCGACGCTGTGCCGCAAATCCATGAACTTCAGGAATTCCGCAATCATCGCCCTCGCCATTTTCCTGACCGCCTCAGGAGCCTCTGCGGCCGAAGAGGTGTGGCCAAGGAGCTCTGCCAGCGACCTCTCCATCTATGTGACCTTGCTGAGATTTCGAATCTACGCGGACCACTGCTCCGCCAACGTCCCCCAGTTGAAGCCAAAGTTCGCAAGCCTCATGGAAGACCTGAACGGGCAGATTCAAGGCATTTCGAAGGGCCTGCTCGCCTCCGAGGAGTTCAAGGGCATGGAGGGCAAGCCGGTTCCAGAAGCAATCATCGACGCGTTCAGGGACAGCTTCGACGACTCGAAACACAACTTCGAGCGACAAGACGCCGCGTCGATCTGTCCGAAGACACTTCAGAACCTTGGCGAAATGGACGACGAATCACTGAAGTCGGGTCTGAAGGAGACGCTCACGGCCGTCCAGAAAATGATTCGAAACATGGAGAATGAAGGGGCGCGGCCGCCCGGTCGCTGAGCGAACCGGCATCTTCAACGTTGCTGACATGTTGGGTGTGACAGGTGTATTCATGCTTCTCGCATTCCGGCGTTCCTCCACGCCATCTCACAACTCGCGCAAATCACCATGACTGATCCATTCCCGAGTGCAGCACCGGAGATTCCCGTCGGGGACGTAACAAGCGCGGCTCTTTACTACGAGAGATGCCTTGGGTTCCGTTGGGACTGGGGCACAAAGGGAATCGGCCAGGTCTCGAGGGGTGGTTGCAGGCTCTTCCTGACCGATGCAACTTCCCGTACGGGCGGCGTTGCCGCAGTGCCTGTGGTGGTCTGGATCAACCTGGAAAGCAAGGCGGCGGTCGACGAGTTGCATGAGGCGTGGAGTGCAGGCGGAGCCAGGATTGTTGCCACGCCCGAATCGAAGCCCTGGAATCTTCATGAGTTCACAGCGGCGGATCTGGACGGCAACCTTTTCAGGGTATTCCATGACTTTGCCTGGGAACTCCCGGATCGTGGAGGGCGCGTGGATGACACAGAAGAGCAAGACGCGGCCCGCGCGAGAACATGAGCAACCACCTCCGGCAAGGCGCTGCAGCCGACAATCCTCACAATGGCTTGATGCTCGAAGTCCTCCTGCTCCTGTATCTCGCTGCCAGCCTCATTCACTTCACGCACAACGCAGAATTCGTGCAGGGATATCCCAGCCTTGGGTTTGACGGGCTCCTTCACTACACCCGGGCGCCAATTGCGGCACACACTCACGGCATGAACTTCACCATCGGGTTCGAGGTGGTGGCAGCGGCGATCCTGCTCTTGTACCTGGTGGTTCGGGCCAGGAGAAGCTTCGGGGCGGCGGTGCGCCGCCGGGGTTGAGATACAGCCAATGCATGAAGGTTCTTGCCACTGCGGCGCGGTCCGGCTGACGCTCCCGTCCACTCCGGAGGTTGCAACGGCTTGCAACTGCTCTCTGTGCCGGCGCATCGGCGGTCCATGGGTCTACTTCAGGTTCGGCTCCGTCAAGATCACCGGACATCCTGAGGCTACGGCCGCATATGTCTGGGGGGACAAGACCCTGCGCACCATTCACTGCAAGACTTGCGGTTGCGTCACCCACTGGGAGCCGCTGGACAACAAGCCGGACTCAAGGCACGGTGTCAATCTTGGCAACTTTGATCCAAAGCTGATTGCTGCCGTGCGGGTGCGCCATCTAGATGGTGCGGACACGTGGAAATTCCTCGACGAGCGAAGGCCATGAGGGCCAGCCCATGTTGAACAAGGACCAGGCATTGGCTGCCATGGATGCCCAAATCATCCGCGTCGAAGCCGAGAGGAAGCGGCGCCTTGAGCGCAGAACACGCCATTTGACCAGGTTGTATCCGGCCCTCAAGTTGGCGCCGCTCGAGCAACGGCAGGCGATTGTCTTCAATGCCGGCAGGCACACGCTCCGCCGCTGGCCCATTTACGCCGTTGCAGCTCTTGTACTTGCGGGCATTGGGGCGGCCCTGTTCTTTCCGGATAGCGCTTTGAGCTCGACTCTGGTCCTCGGAATTTCTGCCACAGTGCTGACGTTGGTGCTGGTTCTTGGCGTCATCTTCTATCGGCGCATGCGCGGCTTCGTCGAACAAGAGGTGGCGGCGAAGTTTCGTGGCGGCATCGGGACGGTTCGCGCACCGGACGCATGACCCGTGGCAGTATCTTCGTGCGCCTGATCGGAGTGCTGCTGGCGCTCGCTG
>Ga0164241_10004669_pt1 | contig 13150 bp, 10 predicted proteins | sample OricomyardsoilBY_FD_108780 | JGI IMG/M metagenome (GOLD analysis project Ga0164241, IMG submission 108780) | Backyard soil microbial communities from Emeryville, California, USA - Original compost - Back yard soil (BY) | ecosystem: Environmental > Terrestrial > Soil > Unclassified | place: USA...
ATCAACCCTCATTATCGGCTTTTAAAAGCCCGGGTTAAGTCGGAGGCCTGACTGACTGCCCTGAGAGGCAAAATGCAGTCGGGGATGAACGAGAACCGTGCGCTCAAAGTGCCGGCGGCGACGTGGGCGTTGACGTTTCATGACGACAGGTAGGAAAACGAATACACGGGGGGGGACAGGAATTGCGCTGATCGCTCTTCAGGGCGCATAACCTCGGCAACATGGCTGTTTTTCAAACGACGCTTTCGGTCCGCACGCGCGGGCAAGGGACTCAGGAAATCACCGACGCGGTGGCGCGGGAGCTGGCGCGCAGCGGAGTGAAGGCGGGGCTGGTCTCGGTGTTTTGCCAGCACACGAGTTGCTCGCTCGTGATCATGGAGAACGCGGATCCGACGGCGCGGGCGGATCTGGAGGCGTGGCTGGATCGCTTGGTGCCGGAGAACGATCCGCATTTCGAGCACACGCTTGAAGGGCCGGACGATATGCCGAGTCACATCAAGATGGCGCTGACGCGGACGAGCGAAACGGTGCCTGTATCCGGCGGGCGGATGCTACTGGGGACGTGGCAGGGGATTTTTCTGTGGGAGCACCGGCGTCATGCGCATACGCGGATGGTGATTGTGACGGTGGTGGGAGAGTAGTCCGCAGAGCGGGCGGAATTTTCGGAAGGTGACACAGTGCGCACTGAGGACGGTCGGCGGGCACGGGAGGAGCGCGGGTGGGTTCGGGGTGCTGGGAGATTTGAGGCGTTTTTTGGGACAGGATTAAGGGGATTGAGGCGGACTCTGCTGGTCAGAGCGTGCTGACGTCGGCGGTTTACTTTTTTCGAGCGTTGAGCATCTCGAAGGCGGGGGCTGCGTCTGCTGAGTCGTCGAAATAGGAGGTGATGTCCATCGGTGTATTAGGGCGTCCGTTGGGATTGGCATCCCTGTACTTTTTGATCGCCGTCGCCATGGCGCGTTCGAGCCGGTCGCGTTCTTTTCCTTCGGGAGTGGTCAGGGCCAGTTCGCGGCGAAGTTGAGAGACGGGAACGGTCTGCGCGATGTCCCACCGAATCTGGCCGATTGAGTCGTATTCTTCGTCGACGATCGTCGTGAATTTCTGGCGGACGAGTAACGGGTTTTCAGCGCGTTTGTGCCTGCCGGTAGCCAGGAGTTCGTAGCGTTCCAATGTAGATGCGTCCGCTGGTCCCTTAAAATAGGGAATCAATTCGGGGAGTGTGCCGGGAAGCATCTGGTTGTTTTTGTCCAAGTAGGCATGAAGCGCGGCAGACATGCGGTTGACGAAATTGCTAACCGCAGTTGATCGGAGGCCGCTCATCACTGAGCGGAAATCTTCTTCGCGTTCAGAGATAGGTCGTGTGGCAATGCTGATCCAATTATCCGCGTTCAAATAGGCGATCTCGGGAATGTTTTCTTCGGGATGGGTGGCGAGCCGCTGTTTGAGGGCAGCGATGCGAGCGAGGATGATGCGCATGTGCGCGACCAGTGGATCGGAGTCGGGTAGTGGCTGGCTGGTGTTGTGAGTATCTGCGTCGCGCAGTTTTTTCGTTAGCAGGTCGAACTGCTGCCGATCGCGGAAGCGCTCTGACTCCAGTACGCGATGCTCGTGGCTGAGTTTTATGAGTCGGTGGGTTTGAAAACCGGCGACAGCGATGGTGAGGACGAGTGCAGTGGTCAGGACGGTTTTTTGAGTCGCGGTCACGAGAAACGTTTTGAGAAAGCTGGCGCTGGCGGCGGGAGCGAGGGTTGCGGCGGTGAAAAAGGATGAAGTGGAAATGGCGGCCGTCAGTGCGACGGGCACGGAGGTGGCGGCGTGAAGCGGGAGTTGCGCGGTGAGGAGAGCAGTGGAGGTGGTGATGCCGCGGCGGGTGAGTTGGGCGCGGAGTTTTTCGAGGGCGCGGGAGACGCGTTTTTGGGCGGAGTCTTCGGAGGTGCGGAAGTGTTGCGCGATGGTTTGAGGGAATGGTTTTCGAAGAAGCGGAGGAGGACGGCCTGGCGGTCGGAGTCGGAGAGAGAGGTGAGGGCGTCGTCGAGAACCGGGGCGAGGTCGGAGGCCGCGGCGGGGGCGAGTGGAGCGTGTGATGCGTTCACGGCGGCGAGTTCGGCGGAGATTTTCTCGCGGGTGTGGCGGCGGGATTCGCGGCGGATGAAATCGATGGCGGTGCGGCGGGTGACGATGCAGAGCCAGGAGGGGAGGTGCGTGTCGGGGCGGAGTTTTTTCGCGTTGCGGGCGAGGTCGATGAGGACGGCTTGGGCGATGTCGGAGGCGAGCGCGGTGGAGCGGGTCTGGCGAAGGGCGGCGGCGTAGATGAAGTCGAGGTGGCGGCGCGCGAGTTGGTTGAAGGCGTCGTGCGAGGCGGTGTCGGTGTAGCGCTGGAGGAGCTCGGAGTCGGTCATCGCGTTTTAGGGATATCGTCGGTGGGGGAGGAAATCCGACAGGGAAATTTTCTGGGGATGGGATGAACGGATTTGCGGGACTGGGAGCGAGTCGGCGTTGGCGCGGGAGGAGTAGATGTCACGTAATACGTGACAAACAGCGGTGGGAGGCGGGGGAGGATTTCCGGAGGGCGGAGCGGGCGAATGTCACGTAATACGTGACATTGGTCTTTTTTGGGAGGGTGCTGGCGATGGTTGGGCGACGGGGCGTCGCGGCTCCCTTCGGAATCGGGGAAAAGAAAAGCCACGCCGGGGAAGGGCGTGGCTTGGGGGAGTTCGGAGGCGTCGCGCGAGCGCGAGCCCTACGTTAGCGGAGGAAGGCTTCGTGGAGGCCGCCGTCGACGGTGATGATCTGGCCCGTCGTTTTGCTGAGGCGATTCGTCACGAGGAGGAAGTAGGCTTCGGCTTGGTCGGCGGGCGTGATCGGTGCCTTGGTCAACGTCCGGTCGGCGTAGAATTGGGCCAGCTTCTTCACGAGCGATTCGGTGGCTTCTTCGTTTGTGTACGGGATGTTGTACTTCGCGAGGGAGCCGATGACGCGGTCGCGAGGGAACATCGCGGAGCCTTGGACGACGGTCGCGGGGGCGACGCCGTTCACGCGGACGAGCGGCGAGAGTTCGATGGCGAGTTCGCGGACGAGGTGGTTGCCCGCGGCCTTCGAGACGTCGTAGGCGACGGAGCCTTTTTTCGCGACGGCGGCGTTGGCCGAGGTCGTGAGGACGAGGTTGCCGCGGAGGCCTTGTTCTTTCCAGGTCTTGTACGCTTCGTCGCCGACGAGGTACGAGCCGGTGACGTTGATGGCGAAGGTGAGCGCCCATTTGTCGTCGGGGATGTGGCCGCTCGTGTCGGACGGCACGAAGATACCGGCGGTGACGCAGATGGAATCGAAGCCGCCGTAGGCGAGGGCGACCTGGTCGAGCATTTTGCGGATGCTGGCGCGGTCGGTGATGTTGGCGGCGAGGCCGAGGGACGGGCCGCAGTTGGAAAGGCCGGTGCCGGCGACGCCGATGCCGAGACCGTACTTGTCGGTGATTTCTTTGGCGGTGGCGTTGGCGGCGTCGGCGTTGAGGTCGACGCAGACGATGTGGGCGCCTTCTTTGACGAGGCGGTGGGCGGTTTCCTTGCCGATGCCGGAGCCGGCACCGATCACGACGATGACCTGGCGGGCGAGTTCTTTCTCGGCGGGCATGCGCTTGAGTTTCGCTTCTTCGAGGAGCCAGTACTCGATGTCGAAGGCTTCCTGCTGCGGGAGGGCGACGTATTGGTCGATCGCCTCGGCGCCGCGCATGACTTCGACGGCGCAGTTATAGAATTCGGCGGTGACGCGGGACTCCGATTTGTCTTTGCCCCAGGCGATCATGCCGAGGCCGGGGATGAGGACGACGGTCGGGTTCGGGTCGCGCTGCGCGGGGGAGTTGGCGTGTTTGCACTTCGAGTAGTACGACGCGTAGTCCTTGCGGTAGGCTTCGAGGCCGGCGGTGAGCTTGGACTTGAGCGTGGCGAGGTCTTCGGACTGGGGATTCCAGTCGACGTAGAGCGGCTTGATCTTGGTGCGGAGGAAGTGGTCGGGGCAGCTGGTGCCGAGTTCGGCGAGGCGGGGGGCGTCCTTCGAGTTGACGAAGCGGAGGATCTTTTCGTCGGACTGCACGGTGCCGATGAAGCGCTTTTCCTTGGAAACCTGGCCGCGGAGCCAGGGGAGGATGGCGGCGAAGAGGGCGTTGCGGGCTTCCTCGGGGAGCGTCTGGTATTTCGCGCCGCCGAAGGCTTTGGCGTCGCCCCCTTTGGCGGCGTATTTGGATTCTATATACGCGGCGGCTTTTTCGATGAAGTTAAGGGTGTCGGTGTAGCACTGTTTGTCGTCGTCGGCCCAGGAGATGAAGCCGTGCTGGCCCATCATGATGGCGCGGGTCTTCGGGTTTTTCTTGGCGATCTCCTGCATCGCGAGGCCGAGCTCGAAGCCGGGGCGCATCCAGGTGACGTATTCCATTTCGCCGCCGAAGATTTCCTTGGTGAGTTTCTCGCGGTTGGCGGAGGCGGCGATGGCGATGATCGCGTTGGGGTGCATGTGGTCCACATGCTTGCCCGGAAGGAAGGAGTGGAGGGTGGTGTCGATCGAGGAGGCGCGGGGGTTCAGGTTGAACGTGGCGTGCGAGAACATGCCGACCATGTCGTCCTCGGCCTGGGACTTGAGGCCTTTGTCGGGGCGGGAGGCGTAGAGTTTCTGGAGGTCGAGGAGCTTCTGCTGGTAGAGCGAGGAGAAGTTTTCGCGGGTGCTGGTGCGGAGATCGCCGCCGGAGCCTTTGACCCAGAGGACTTCGGTCTGCTGGCCGGAGAGGGGGTCTTTTTCCTGGATCTTGGAGGAGGTGTTGCCGCCGCCGGTGTTGGTGATGCGTTGGTCGCTGCCGAGGAGGTTGGAGCGGTAGATCAGGCGACCGACCGGATCGAGGGAGGCGGCTTTGGCGTCGTCCCAGAGATAGTTAACGTAGGTGTATTTGGTGCTCATGTGGAAGAAGAGTGAGTGGTGAAGAGTGAAGGGTGAAAGGGTGATTTAGGAGGCGGAGTTTTGTCACAGAGGACACGGAGCGCGGACACAGAGGGCACGGAGGGAGGAGAACAGAAATCTTTGAACCACTGATGAGCACTGAGGGACACTGATGAAGGAAGATTTGGGGCGACGGTGTGAAGCGATTGAAGCGGCAAGATGCTCTGTGAGCTCTGTGTCTGAGCTCGGTGTTCTCTGTGGCTAAGATCGAAATGGTCTTTAGGTGGTGAGGAGTTGTTTGGGTTTTAAGGCGATGCGGGAGTGGGAAAGTTCGGCGGGGGTCGCGTCGGTGATGAGGCGGGTGACTTCGTTCCAAGGCGCGACGCGGTGCGGGGTGGACTTGGCGAGCTTGGAGGCGTCGAGGCAGAAGACGGTTTCGCGGGCGCGGCTGGCGGCGGCGCGTTGGAGACGGACGACGTCGGCGTGGGAGTTGAAGATGCCCTCGGCGTTCATGGCTTCGCCGCCGAGGAAGGCGGCGTCGAATTGCCACGAGGCGAGGGCGGTGACGGCGAGGTCGCCGAAGAGCGTGGATTGGCGGTGGAGGAAAATGCCGCCGAGGAGATGGAGCGTGATACCGGGCGCGCCGCCGAGGACGGAGGCGACGGGGAGGCTGTTGGTGACGACGGTGAGTTGTTGCGCGCGACGGCGGGAAAGGAGGCGGGCGAGGGCGAGAATCGTGGTGCCCGCATCCAGAAAAATGATACCGCTGGCGGGGACGCGGGCAAAGGCGGCGCGGGCGATGAGGGCTTTCGCGGAGCGGGCGCGTTTGGCGCGTTCGCCGAGGGAGGCGAAGGCGGTGTTGTAGTCGGCGAGAGCGCCGCCGTAGGTGCGGGTGATGTGGCCAGACTCTTCGATGGCGGCGAGATCGCGGCGGGCGGTCGCTTCGGAGATTTTCAGTGCGCGGCAGATGTCGGACACCGGGATGAAGCCGTCTTGCCGGATGAGCGTTCGAAGACGTTCGCGGCGGGCTTCAACGATGTGCAGGGGGACGCGCATGAAAATGATGGCGAAGGGCGAAGGGCGAGAGGTGAGATGCGAAGGGCGAAAGGATGGACGTGTGGGCGACGGCGCGTGGCGGTGGAGAAGAGCAAGCGTGGTTTGATCGGAGAAAAGGGGGCGGAGCGTTTCGGTGGATATGATTGGGGTCAATCATATAGGCGGCAACGCGAGACGGACCGTTGGACGGTGAGAACGCTCAACGCTTAACGCTCAACGTTGAACGCTCAAGTGAGCGCGTGGAATAGACGCGAAGGTCTCAGAAGACTTCGAGCCATGGAACGGAGAGGGCGGAGGGCGCTCTTTGCCGGAGGAGGTTTCCCGGCGCACGAGGCGGGGCGGATTATTCGAGGCTGCCGGTTTGGCGGCTAAGAATGGTAGCCGAGGGCGGACAGGCGGCTGCTCATGAGATAGTCGGTGATCGCGATCGCGGCCAATGCGACGGCGGCGAGCGTGTAGAGGAAGCGGCGGTTTTTTTGCAGCTTGAGGACGCGGGTGTATCCAGAAAGTCCTGTCGCGAGCCAGAAGAGGCCGAGCACTGCGAACAGTTCGCCCAGCGCGATCAGGTGCAGTGAGTAAGGGATGTCGTTTTCCTGGGCGTTGGCGCGTTGGAGGGTGACGACGATCTGCCAGTAGAGAATGGCGGCGGCGATGGCGGTGACGCCGAGACCGAGCAGGCGGGCGGCGGTGTTGGAGTGGGGTTGCCAGAGAGGCGTGGACATGCGGAGGGGCAGAGGGTGAAAGGCCAGAGGCGAGGGGAAAGGGGCGACGGCCCAGGGGCGGGCAGAAAAAAGCCGGCTGCGCGCAACCGGCTTTGCGGGGAGGGGCGATGGTTAGGGATGCGCTGAAAAACTCGGAGACGGATTCACGGGAGGGAACGAAGAGAACGAAGGCCACAAAGACTTTGAGCGACCTGCGAGGCTTCGTTGGCTGCTTATCTTTTGTTCAAAATCCGAAGGAGCGTATCAGCAGGTAAATGAATTAATCAGCACTTCCTTAGCGGGCGTAGAGTCCGACGGGAGCGGAGACGGCGGCGGGTCCGCCGGAGATGCCGACGGGCGGGATGAGGAGGGTGACTTCGACGTCGTTTACCCAGAGCTGAGCCCTGGCGGCGACGGCTTCGATGCCTTGTTGGGTGAAGGGAGTCATGCCGCCGGGAGCGCGTTGCACCAGGCCGGGTTTGCCGAGGCCGCTGAGGCGTGTACGGAAAATATCACTACCGATGGTGATGCTGGCTGCGACGACATCGTCGCCGGTGGAAATCTCGATGCTGGCGGTGAGAACGGGGGCGGTTTCGAAAGGCGTGCCGGCAAAGATTTTCGGGCCGAAGTAGGCGCCGACTTTGGGGTCGGTGGATGCGAAGCCGATGATGGCCGGCGGGGCGGCGGGGTCGGGTTGGTAGAACACCATGCCGGAGGGCGCGGAGCCGACGGGCGTGTGAACGAGGCGGGCGACGTGGACGATGATGTTGGGCATCGACAGGCCGGGTTGCGTGGCGGCGACGAGGTCGACGCCGCCGTCCCAAGCCATCCAGTTTTGAAGCGGGGTATTCATGGCGCGGGGACGTTGGCGGCGGAGCGGCGGGCGTACAATAGGGATTTGGGAAATGGGCGAGAGGCGATGGGTGATCGGTGATGGGCGATGGGCGCGCAGGGGAAAGGCAAGGCGTGGGAAGCGAAGGCGGGAAGGAGATGAAGGGAGGCCGGTTGAGACGAGAAGGCGCGGGGCGTGCGGGCGAGTTATCGGAGGCCACGCTCTGGCGAGTGCGGCTACGTCGGAGGCGGCACTCCGCCGCCGCTCGCGAGAACGGATCGCAAGCGCGGGCGTGGCGGGCGGATGGGGAGTGCGGGCTCGACGCCGCTTTGTGAGCCGCGCTTCGGCGCGGGTTGGTGGCGGCGAGGTGAGTGTTGGGAGGCGGACGAGTGTGGCTAGGTGATTTGAACGGGGTTGGAGAGGCGCGGCCGCCGAGGCGGCCTGGGGAAAGCGGTGCCGAGGCACCGCACTCCATAACGGAGCTTTAAGGAAATGATGTTCGGTTTGAGCGGGCGGCGGTGCTTGGTAAGCAGAAAGCATGAACGAGGATCTTGAGTTGTTGCGTCGGTTTGCGGACAGGGCCGGGGAAGTCGCGTTTGCGGAGCTGGTGCGGCGTCATGTGAGTCTCGTTTATTTTGCGGCGCTGCGGCGCGTGGATGGCCGGACGCAGTTGGCGGAGGAGGTGACGCAGTCAGTTTTTGCGCGGCTGGCGGTGGAGGCCCGGCGGATGCTGGCGCGAAAGACCGTGCTGGCGGGATGGCTCTACGTGGCGGCGAAACACACTGCGGCGAATGCGTTGAGAGCGGAGAAGCGTCGGGAAACGCGGGAACAGGAGGCGATGGTCATGCAGGACTTATTGGATACGCGTCAGGAAGAGGCGGCTTGGGCGGCGATCCGGCCGGAGATTGACAGCGCGCTGGATGCATTGAGCGAACGGGATCGCGACGCGGTATTGCTGCGGTTTTTCGAGGGCCGCGCTTTTGGCGAGATCGGCGAGGAGTTGCGTGTATCCGAAGATGCGGCACGCGTGCGCGTGAACCGGGCCCTTGAGAAGTTGCGCGGGCTGCTGGCGAAGCGCGGCGTGACGAGCACGGCGGCAGCGCTGGGTGGATTGCTCACGGGGAATGCGGCGGTGGCGGCTCCGGTGGGGCTGGCGGCGAGTGTGACGGGGGCGGTGCTGGCGGGCGGTGGCGTGGTGGGATTCGCGAGTGCCGGTGTCGGTGGAATGGCGAGTGCGTTGAGCGCGTCGGCGGGTGGGGCGGCAGGCGCGGGAGTTTTAACTTTTATGAGTACGACTAAACTGATCATGACGGTGGCGTGTGTGGTGGCGGCGGTGGCCGTAGGGACTGCGGTGTGGCAAAATAGGATGATGGGAAAAGTGCGGATGGAGGCGGTGTTGCTTCGTCAAGAGAACGAGCGACTCGCTGCGGCGATTGTTTTGCGCGACACGACGAAGCAGAATTCCGAGCGTGCGCAGGGATTACCTGTCAGCGGCACGAACGGTTTGGCGGATCAGCGAAAGCCAGGTGAAGAAAAAATCGCCGAGGCGAAGTCGCCGGATCCAAAGGAGGCAGCCGATCCCGTGAAAGCTGTCGCAGAGCGGCTGGCGCCAATCTTGTTGGACCCTGCGTATCAAGAATTGTCGGTGCAGGTGCATCGAACGGCGCTGCCGATGACGTACGGAGCTTTTTATCGGACGCTGAATCTTACGGCGGATCAAATCAACCAGTTGGAAAGGCTGCTGACAGAGCGGAAACAGAATCAAATCGACTTGTTGGTTGCCTCGCAGACTCAGGGCATGTCGATCGACGATCCATCATTGTCGCGGCTGAAAAACATAGGAACGGAAGCGGCTTTGCATGCGTTGCTAGGCGAAAACGGCTATCGAGCATTTGAGCGCTATGAGAAAACATTGCCCGCTCGCGAGGAAGTCGAGCGAGTGGCGTCGGGAGTTTATTATACAGAGTCGCCCTTAAGTCTGGCGCAGGGAGAAGCGCTCGCGGAAATAATCGTGGCTAACACGAAGGCAGGCCCGACGCGGGGGGTGGTGGAACTGCCGGGGCAAGTGAGCTGGGAGGCGGTTTATGCAGACGCAGCGAAGGTGCTTTCTCCCACTCAGCTCCACGCGATGAAGATTCAAAAAGAAAAAGCGGACATGGACCAGCAGTTCCTGAGTTTAAGGATGAAGCTACTGAGAAAGCAGACTGCTAGGAGTCGCGAACCGTGATGGAACGTCGCCCGCGCTCTAAGGAGCGCGGCTACGGGAGCGCGTGAGATTCGAGAGCGCGATCCACCTCGAAGATCGCGGCGTAAAGCCGCTCCTACAGTCGGGCGTCGCGATTACAGTTTCAGCATCTTGCGGCGGTAGTTTTCATCGGGGCGCCCGGCGATGCGGGCGACTTGGTCGGGCATTAAACATTGCGGGGATTTACCGCCGCTGGCGGCTGTAACGCCCAAGAAGATACGGGCGTATGGGCGGCTATCTCTGCAGCTGATTGAAGCCTGGACTGCCGAGCGCAAAGAAACGTGTTCGGTTTTTTGGCGGGCGGGTCTTAGCAAGTAAACATGACGACCGATGAAGAGTTGTTGAGAGGGTATGCTGACGGGCATTCACAGGCGGCGTTTGCCGAGTTGGTGGAGCGTCATGTGGGGTTGGTTTTCCATGCGGCATTGCGTCGGACGAATCAGGATACGCCGATGGCCGAGGAGGTGACGCAGGTGGTGTTCACGGCGCTGGCTCGCGAGGCGGGAAAGCTCGGGCGGCACACGGCGCTGACTGGCTGGTTGTATGTCGCGACGCGTCACGCGGCGGCGAAAGCGATGCGTGCGGAGACGCGGCGGCGGCGGCGCGAGGAGGCACTTTCTGTGATGCAACCAACCAAAGAGATGGAAGACGGCGAGGTCGAGTGGTCGCGCGTGAAAACCGTGCTCGATGAGATGATGGACGAACTCGGTGCGCGCGATCGGGAGGCGGTGTTGCTGCGGTTTTTCGAGGGACGGGCGTTTGGCGAGATAGGGGCGGCGTTGCGTGTATCCGAAGATGCGGCACGCGTGCGGGTGAACCGGGCGCTGGAGAAGTTGCGCGGGTTGCTGGTGAAGCGCGGCGTGACGAGCACGGCGGCGGCGCTGGGTGGGTTGCTCGCGGGGAATGCGGCAATGGCGGCACCGGCGGGGCTGGCGGCGAATGTGACGGGGGCGGCGCTGACGGCGGGAAGCGTTGCTGTGGTCGCGGTAGCCGGTGCGACTGCGGGTGTCGCCGGAGGAGTAGGCGTACAGGGGGGCGTTGGCGGAGGGATTTTAACTTTTATGACGACGACTAAATTGGTGACGGGTGTGGCATGTGTGGTGGCGGCGGTGGCGGTGGGAACGGCGGTGTGGCAGGCGGGGGAGGCACGACGCGCGCGGGCGGAATTGGGGGTTCAGGCGCAGCGGGAAACGTGGGCGCAGCGACGGGCCGATCAATTGACCAAGGAGCTCGCGACGGCGGAGCGGGGAAAGCAGGAAGCCGAACGAGTGACGACGTCGCTTCAGTCGAAACTGGATGAGGCGCTGGCGGCTGCGAAAGCGGCGGATGGCAACGCCGTGCTGACGTCGGCACGATTGGGAATCGATTTGATGAATGTCCTTTACGAGGACGCGGGATTCCAAGATGCGACGCTCCAGAAATTTCTAGCGTCGGTGAAGTTCAAATACGCCCCGTTTTATCGGAGGATGGGGATGTCGGTGGCGCAGATCGATCGATTTGAAAAGGCGCTGTTGGTGAGGGAGCAGGCGCAAATCGATCAGAATGCGGCGGCTCGCTCGCAGATGATGTCCGTCTCAGATCCGAGTTTGGGAAAGGTCGTGAATCCAGGGTTCGCAGAGGCCTACACGGAATTGCGCGGCGCGTTGGGCGAAGAGGGGCTCAAAAAATTCGAGGCGTACGAAAACGCCGTGGGCAGCGAGGGGGAGACGAAGAGTTTGCTCGCGAGCTCACTGTATTCGGACACGCCTCTGACGTTGGAGCAATCGGAGCGGTTCGCGGAGCTTCTCGCGGCCAATCGGGTGAGCGAGATGAATGGGAGCATCCGGACATATACCGGTTACAACTGGGATGAAATCCGCGCGAAGGCGGCGGCGATATTGCCGGAGGCGCAGGCCGCATTTGTTCGGAGCTATGTGGAGAAAGCCAAAGCGGAACAGCGGTGGGGTGAGTACTGGCGCGCGGCGCAAATTGGGAAGCCGTTGAGTGAGGTGACGAGGAAGAAGTGAGCGGAAAGTGAGCTCGTCGGACGCGGGGGAACTGGCAGTCCGGGGCGCAAGCGTGGGATTTGCGGAGGACGTTTTTAGGAACGGACGGGGGAGCCGGCGCTCCCGGGGGATCGCACGTGTGTGGAGTGCGGCGGCTTGACGCCGCTTTGTTGACCACGCCTCGGCGCGGGTGCGCGAGGAAAAATGCGCGTTTGCGCGAAGCTGGGGCGCGAAACGGCCGCCGAGGTGGCCGGGGAAAGCGGTGCCGAGGCACCGCACTCCATATCGGAGCGCGCGCATCTGAGCAAAGGCGCGTTCCATTTCAGAGCTTCAGCATTTTGCGGCGGTAGTGTTCGTCGGGGCGGCCGGCGATGCGGGCGACTTGGGATGGCGTCAGAAATTGCGGGGATTTGCCGCCGCTCGCGGACGTGGCGCCGAGGAAAATGCGGGCGGCTTTGTCGGCCATGAGGGTGGCGGCGAGGACTCCGTTGGGGCTCGCGCCGAGGGCGATGAGGCCGTGGTTTTCGAGGAGGATGATGCGCGGCGGCTGGCCGGTGCGTTTGATGAAGGCGAGGGTTTCGCGGCGGATGGTTTGCGCGAGTTTCAGGCCGGGATCGGTGTAGGGAACGAAGACAGAGGATTCACCGCAGCAGACGATTTCGTCGGGGAAGAGACGGCGGGCGGCGAAGGTTTTTGCCCACTTCGAGCAGAGCAGGCTGTTGACGGAATTCGGGTGGGTGTGTCCGACGAAGTTCACTCCGGGGAGCGTGAGGAGGAAGGCGTGGAAGATGGCTTCGACGGAGGGTTTTTTCGCGGAGGCGTCTTCGCGCGAAGCGAGGAGGGCTTCGTCGATGGCGGCGTCGGGCAGGGATTTTTTGTCGAGGAGAGGGAGGAGTTTGTCGAAGCGGCAGGCGGTGACGTTTTCCGGGGCGAGCGTGGCGAGGTTGGAGCCGCTGGCTTTGACGATGAACGTGCTGTCGCTGACGCGGGTGGAGGTGTTGCCTTCGCCGAGGATGGCGAGTGCGCGTTCTTCGCGGCCGAGGTCGTGGGAGAGAGCGAGGAGTGACTGGAGCGGGGAAGGAGCGATGGTGGATTTGGCGGGCGAAGGCATGGTAGCGGCGTGGAAGCGAGTGACGGTTAGGTTTAAGCGCGAAGACGCAAAGACGCTAAGTTTTCGGAAAGGATTTTGACCACGGATGACACAGATGTCGGAAGGATGGGAGGTCGGAGAAGGGATTCGAGAACGAGAACGATGACGGAGGGGGGAGTCGGGAGCGTGGTTAGGGCACTGACGAAAGAGGAAAAAGAAAGAGGCGAAGGTGGCAGGTCGGAAGGCCCGAGCGAGCGCGAGCGCGGAGGCGGGGGTGTAGGGCTGCGCTGGCGCGGTGCCGGAATTGAGATCGGACGCGGG
>Ga0164241_10004670_pt1 | contig 13149 bp, 9 predicted proteins | sample OricomyardsoilBY_FD_108780 | JGI IMG/M metagenome (GOLD analysis project Ga0164241, IMG submission 108780) | Backyard soil microbial communities from Emeryville, California, USA - Original compost - Back yard soil (BY) | ecosystem: Environmental > Terrestrial > Soil > Unclassified | place: USA...
AGTCGCCCTGGATACCATGTATATCAACACCAGTGCCCTGTTGGTATACATGGTATCCAGGGCGACTATTCGGTCCGGCAGAGCAGGGCCGAGCGCCAAGCGCCACAGGTTCAGTACTAGGGCCAGGCTCACCATGGCGAGGGCAATGGGGATCACCAGCTCTAACATTCGAATATCTCCTTAAGCGGCGCTTCGTAGCGCTGTTTGATCTGGGCGATGGCCAACTGTTCGTCCTCCACGTGCAGCGTGTGGATCAGCAGGTGACGGCGGTCGGCGCTCAAATCCGCCGAGACGGTGCCGGGTGTCAGGGAAATGGTGCTGGCGAGCAGCGTGATGGTGAAATCCTGCCGCACATCCAAAGGCAACATCATAAAAGCCGGTTGCAGGCGGTCCGCCGGGTGCAGTATCAGGCGCGCCACCACCCAGTTGGCTACCAGAATGTCCCACACCACCACCCCCAGAAATTTAACGGCCAACCCCGGCTTACGCAGGCTTGTTACCCCCGGCCAGAAGCGGTGGGTGTAAAAGGGAATCAACCAAGCCCAAAAAGCACCGAGCAGCATGTGCCCAACGCTCAAACTATTGACCAACAACAGCCAAATCACCCACAACCAGAGGCTGAGCAGCGGGCGCGGCCAACAGCGTCGCAGCAAATTCCCAGTCATGGCGCAGCCTCCCGCACGGGTTGAAATTCCAGTAGTGCGCGGACATAAGATTGGGAATCAAAAATCTGCCCGGCCGCCGCCTGGGTGTAAACCAACACCGGCTGACCGAGGAGGCTTATGCCCAGGCTGAGGCTGATCAGTCCGCCGATTGCCAAAAATGCCAACGGACTTGCGCGACCGGCGCCGGTCGTTTCGCCGTCCGTGCGCCAAAAGAGTGTACTGCCGCTGCGGCTGAGGGCGGTGATGGTGAGCAATCCAGAAAGCAGCAGCGCCGGCCATAGCCACATCGCCTGGGTGGTTGATGCCGCCTGCATCAGGCTCACTTTGCCGATAAAACCGCTCGAAGGTGGCAGACCCACCACGCTGAGGGCAGCGATAAAAAACATCAGTCCCAGCACCCCGGTCTGGGCCAGAGGAGGTCCCTGGACAATAGAGTCAGCGGCGGCACCGCGCTGGCCGCGCACCACATCCGCCAACAGGAATAAGGCAGCGCAAATCCAAGTGGAATGCAGCAGGTAATAGAGTGCAGCAGAAAGTGCGGCAACACTGTTGAGCGCCAGACCCAGGAGCAAGGTACCCACGGAAATGATGACCAGATAGGCAATCTGCTGGCGCAATTGGCGCGCCGCCAGCGTCCCCACGACTCCGATAGCCAGAGTCGCCAATGCCAGCGGCCACAGCCAGGGCAGCAGGAATTCCGCAAAACCACCCCCGATCGGACCAAAGACCTGGCTGTAGATCCGCACCATGGCATAGACGCCAAGTTTGGTCATGACCGCAAAAAGCGCCGCCACAGGCCCGGAAGCGGCGGCATAGGTGGAAGGCAACCAGAAATACAGAGGCGCTATGGCGGCCTTAAGACCAAACACCAGGAACAACAACAGGCCACCCGTGTGAACCAACGGCAGATCCGCCGGGTTGAGTGCCGCTATTCTCTGGCCCATATCTGCCATATTCAGAGTGCCGGTCACCCCGTAAAGCAACGCGACGCTGATCAGGAATAAGGCGGAACCCGCCAGATTCAGAATCACGTAATGCAATCCGGCGCGGGCCCGCTCCGGCCCTCCGCCGTGCAGCAGCAGCGCATAGGACGCGAGCAGGAGCACCTCAAAAAATACAAAGAGGTTAAAAATATCGCCGGTGAGGAAAGCGCCGTTGAGACCCAGCAGAAGAAAATGCACCAGCGGATGCAGGCTGTCGCCGGGACCGTCACTGCCGCAGACGGCGTAAATCAGACTGAAGAGTGTCAGCAGCGCCGTCATCACCAGCATCAGAGCAGCTAGGCGGTCCAGCACCAACACTATGCCGAAGGGCGGCTGCCAGTTGCCCAGGGCGTAGAGCTCCGGCATACCGGCACCCGCGCGCTGCAACAACACCAAGCTCAGCGCCACCAGCAATGTGGCGCTGCCAAGGCTGATGATCCGCGCCCAGGGCAATCCGAACTTGGCGCAAAACAGCAACAATAAGCCGGTAAACAGCGGTAGAAGTATCGGAAATATCAGGAGGTGATTCACTCGTCGTTCTCCGGTCCGATATTCCCCTGGGGTGTTTTATCGAGCTGTGTTTTATCGAAATGCCCGGTGCCGCCTGCCACCTGAGCCCCGTCCACGTGGTCGTTACCGAGCTCGGCCTTGGCGCGCAGCGCCAGCACCAGCAGAAAAGCCGTCATGGCAAAGCCTATGACAATGGCCGTGAGCACCAGGGCCTGGGGCACCGGATCTGCGTACCGGGTACCGCTGCCAATCACCGCCGGGCTGCCTGTGGTGAGGCGGCCCATTACAAAAATAAACAGGTTCACCGCATAGGAGAGCAGCGTCAGGCCGAGAATCACGGGAAAGGTGCGAGCCCGCAACATCAGGTAGATCCCGCAGCCGGTCAGCACAGCGATAACGGCAGCCATCAGGATTTCCATCAGTTTTTCTCCTGAAATACAGCAGCAGGGCGGCTGAGCATACCCAGCTGCGCCAGTATCAGCAGGGTTGCCCCCACCACGGTGATGTAGACGCCCAGATCGAACAGCATGGCGGTGGCCAGCTCGAAATCCCCCACCACCGGCCAATGCACATGGGTAAAACTGGACGTCAGAAAGGGATAACCCAAAGCGATGCTGCCCAGACCGGTCAGCGCCGCCACCAGCACACCGGCGGCGGCCACACTGCGGTAATTCCAATTGAGCCGCTGCTGCATCCAGTCCAAGCCGCTGGACACGTACTGCAGAATCAACGCAACACTGGTGATCAGGCCGGCAATAAATCCGCCGCCGGGCAGGTTATGACCGCGCATGAAAATAAAGGCCGATACCAGCAATGCCAATGGCAGCAGGACGCGCGCCAGCACCGCCAGGATGGGAGGGTGAGGCTCGCGATCCCAGCCGCTGGGTGCCGCTGCCTGCAAGGACAAATCCTTCAACACCGCCAGCACGCCCACTGCGGCAATGGCCAGCACCGTGATCTCGCCAAGGGTATCGAATCCCCGGAAGTCGACCAGGATCACGTTAACCACATTGGTACCGCCGCCGCCACTGACACTGTTGGCGAGGAAATAATCGGCGATGGTCTGATACGGGCGCGTCAGCACGGCAAAGACGATCAATCCCACCCCCAGGCCCGCTGCCCCAGCCAGCGTTATATCGCGGATTACACGCGGCGCGCTTGATTCATTGGGTGTGGCTTGCGGTAGGAAGAACAGCGCCAACATCATCAGCACTATGGTCACCACCTCCACGGAGAGCTGGGTGAGTGCGAGATCGGGTGCGGAAAAACGCACGAAGATCAACGCCACCATCAATCCCACCACGCTGAGCAGGAGCAAAGAGGTGAGGCGTTGATGGTAAAGCCAAACCGTGCCGACCGCCCCGGCCATCAGGATCAGGGCGCCCAACAGGCTCACTCCGTCCATGGGGGTGAGCGGTACAGGGCCGGCAAATTGCGCAAGCGGCCAGAGGCCGACGGCCCCCGCCACCACAGCGGCGCTGACTAAAACCGCGAGATACCTTTGCAGCGAGCCGTTTTCCAGGCGCTCCGTCAGCCGTTGGGAAAGCACTACGCCACGCTGCACCCGCGATTCAAAGAGAACCTTCTGATCCAGATGAAAATAGCGATCGTAAAACGCAAACAGCCCCCGGCGTTGGCTGTAAAGCAACAATCCGCCGCTCAGCGCCGTCAGACTCATCAGCAATGGCAGATTGAAGCCGTGCCACAGCGCAATCTCGTATTCCATGAGGGGTGATCCGGTCACAGCGGAAGACGCGGCGTGGATGAGCGGCGCCACCGTCAAATTAGGGGCCACGCCCACCACCAGGCAAAGAATCACCAGAATTCCCACGGGCAGGTGCATATAACGCGGTGGTTCGTGGGGTGGAAATTTCGGCAGGTCGATGGGTTCGCCATTAAAAAATACGTCGTGGATAAATCGCCAGGAATAAGCCACGGCGAAAATGCCGGCGACCGTTGCCAGCACCGGCACTATCCAGCCGAATTTGCCCACCGAATGCAGATGCAGGGTTTCGTTGAAAAACATTTCCTTGCTGAGAAACCCGTTGAGCAGCGGCACCCCCGCCATAGACGCGGAAGCCACCATGGCGAGCAGTCCGGTGACGGGCATGTATTTCCACAGGCCATTGATCTTGCGCATATCCCTTGAACCGGTTTCGTGATCGATGATGCCCGCCGCCATAAACAGGGATGCTTTAAAAATCGCATGGTTGATGATGTGGAACACCGCCGCAACTGCCGCCAGTTGCGTGCCCAGGCCGAACAGCAGCGTCACCAGACCCAGGTGGCTGATCGTGGAATAAGCCAGCAGGCCTTTGAGATCGTGTTTGAGCATGGCGATGTAGGCGGCGAACACCAGAGTCGCCAGACCGACAGACGTAACCGTCAAAAACCAGAGCTCCGTGCCGGACAGCACCGGATAAAGGCGCGCCAGCAAAAACACGCCGGCCTTCACCATGGTGGCGGAATGCAAATAGGCTGAGACCGGCGTTGGCGCCGCCATCGCGTGGGGCAACCAGAAGTGAAAAGGAAATTGGGCGGACTTGGTGAAGGCGCCGAGCAGCACCAGCAGCAACATCAGCGGATAAAGTCCGTGACTGCGCACCTGATCACCGGCGGCAAGAATCTGCGTCAGGTTGTAACTACCCGCCATATGCCCCAACAGTAAGGCACCGGCGAGCAGGCTCAACCCACCCGCACCGGTAACCGTCAGCGCCATACGCGCACCTTTGCGCGCGTCTGTGTTCCCGGACCAGTAGCCGATCAGTAAAAAAGAACTGAGGCTGGTCAATTCCCAGAATACGATCAATAACAAAATATTGTCGGACAGCACTATGCCGAGCATGGCCATCATGAACAATTGCAAGAGCGCGTATAAACGGCCCAGGGAATCCTGTTCCGAGAGGTAATATCGCGTGTAGAGAATGACCAACAGACCTATACCGGTGATAAGCAGACCGAACATCAAACCCAGGCCATCCAGGCGCAGGCTCAGATCCAAACCGATGAGAGGTAACCAGGAAACATGAAAAAAAAGCACCTGCCCGTCAATAATCGCCGGCAAATGGTGAATCAACAGTGCGAGTGAAACAGCCGGTGCAAATGCCGCCGCCAGGGCACAGACATTGCGATTTCGTCCACCGGTCAACAGGGGTAAAACCATGCCCAATAACGGCAACGCCACTATGACTAATAAGGTGAAATCGGGGGCTGATAAACTCAAATTGGAAATTGATAAAGCCATACTGGTGGACAAATTCATATCCAGATTCCCGATCGCGCCAGCGAATAATGTCCGCATGCCAACCCGCGCAACGTAATGGTGTGGCCATCCAACTGCATCACGGGTGCGGAAAAACCGTTCTTTTTTTTGCCGTCGGCATTTATACACTGGCGGTTGGGCCAGAACCAGTTTTCCTTGACAGTGCCGCCCCGACAGGGCACAAGTCTGCAAGACTTTTCTGGCGTACCCTTTGGGTCCGGATTTCCTATGCCCTTCCTGAAACAACCGCAAAAAGCCGCCGTCATGTATTTATTGCACGCGGCCAATCTGCCGACCGACGATATTACCGATGGGCTTTTGCATAATTTTTGGGGATACGTGACAGAGGGAAAAATAGTCGGAATCGTGGGATTGGAACCCTTCAGCGGTACAGGCCTGTTGCGTTCACTCACGGTGGACCCGGCGCATCGGGGTTGCGGTCTTGGCAAACGGCTCGTACGTCATGCGGAACAAATGGCCTCGGAAATGAATATGCGCGAACTTTATTTATTGACTGACAGCGCGCAGGAATTTTTTGAGAATCTCGGCTACACACGCGTTGAGCGAGTACATGCGCCAGCGGAAATTCGGCGTTCACGGGAATTTGCCGAGTTGTGCCCGTCCTCTTCCCTGCTGATGAAAAAAGCGCTGCACTGAATCCTATCCAGCGCCACGCCCAACCCTTCCACTGGAAGGGTTGGGGATTTCATCTCAGCGAATCACCAGATAGAAAGTGCCGCGTCCGCGCTGCACGTGCAGCAGGACAGAATCGCCGCTCTGGCCGACAATTTTGTTGAAATCGGCGAGATCATTCACACGTGCACGATTGGCGCCCAGTATTCGGTCGCCCACCTGCAAACCGCTGCCCGCAGCGGGGGAGCGCGGCACTATGCGGCTGACCACCACACCGCCGTCGGGATGATCGTCAAACTGGATGCCTTCTAAAAGCGGATGCGATTTGCCTGCGCCGGCAAAGCCGGAACCCGGATCGCCCACTTTGCATTTCACGGTTTTTTCTTTGCCGTCGCGGATATAGGTGATCTTCACCGTGTCGCCAATTTTGCGCACACCTATCGCGTTGCGCAGGGCGCCGGTGGAATTGGTTGTACGACCGTCCACAGCCGTAATCACATCGCCCGGTTTCAGCCCGGCTTTTTCCGCCTCGGATTTTTCGGCAACGCCGGTCACCAATACACCCAACTGGCCATTTTTAAGACCGAAAGCCTCCTGCAGATCGGGTGTGACATCCTGAATGCTGATGCCGATCTGGCCGCGTTTAACAGAGCCGTGATCCAGAATCTGATCCAGACTGCCGCGGGCCATGTTGATGGGAATCGCGAATCCTATTCCCACGTTGCCGCCAGCCGGCGCGATAATCGCGGTATTGATGCCCACCAATTCACCGCGCAGATTTACTAATGCGCCACCGGAATTACCCGGGTTGATGGAGGCATCGGTCTGAATAAAATCTTCGTAGCCCTCTATGCCCAGGCCTGTTCGGCCCATGGCGCTGACAATACCGGTGGTGACCGTCTGGCCGAGTCCGAAGGGATTGCCAATGGCCACGACGAAATCCCCCACCTGCAGCTGATCGGAATTGCTCATGCTCAGCTGCGTAAGGTTGTTCGCTTCTATCTTCAACACCGCTATGTCCACTTCCGGGTCGGAGCCCACGAGCTCTGCCGCGAAGCTGCGACCGTCGTGCAGCACCACCTGAATTTCGTCCGCGCCATTGATGACGTGATGGTTGGTAATCACCGTGCCTTTACCGGCGTCGACAATCACCCCGGACCCGGCGCTGCGTTGGCGTTGTTGCGGCTGTCGCTGTTGCTGTTCGGGGATATCAAAAAAATGACGGAAGAAAGGATCGTTCAACAGCGGGTTGTTCATTTCCTGCTTGGTGTAAGTGGCGATGTTCACCACCGCCGGATTCACCGCCTTGAGCATGGGCGCGAGCGACGGCAGGGCACTGCCGGTGGCATCCACGTTGGGCAGGGCGGCTTGGGCTGCGGTGGAGAGAAAAAACGCAGCAGTGAGCGTCAGGATACAAGGCAACTTCATAATGCTTTCCTCTTGATAGAGCATCTCTCAAATTGACAGAGCATTACTCAAAAATTCGGGAACGGAAAAAATGGGGCTGGAAAACGTTTTTTCAATTTGCGCCACCAAAGACAATTGCGCGCAGGGAAGTTCCCGCAAAAAAAAGCCGCGTTTGGCCGCGGCTTTGGAGGTGGGAAGAGGAATCCCTCAACTGTTGGCGGAGGCCTGCAACTCCTGAATTTTCACCAGCGCGTCGTACTGCGCTTTGGAAATACGGAAGGTGTGGTCGTTGTCATTGCGGCGTATGTAGTACTGCTCCTGTTTGCCGAGCAGCTGGTACTCGTAACTGCCTTCGCTGGTGGTGACCGTCCAGGCCAGTTTCAGCAGGGATTTGTCATCCTGCGCCGACGGGTCGGCGATGATGGGCGCGTCGAACTCCGCCTGCTTTTCCGCCACTCCAAACACCGTAATCTCCGCCATGGTCTTGGCAAAGGCGGCGCCGTCAAAGCCGCCGGCGGCAGCCGAAGCAGGCTGCTCTCCCTCGGCGGCAGGTTCCGCAGCAGCAGAAGTGGATGGCCATTGACCGTCGGTTTTACTGACTTTATGCCCGCCCGCCTGCACGGCCAATATGTCCCCCTTGGGACGCAGCAAATCGGGATCCAGCCAGGCGTCCCGCGACATGGGCAGCATCATATCGTCGAATTTCAACGCGTAGATTTCATCGCTGCCGGCAGCCCGCAAATGAACACTGCGGAAGCTGGGAGCGTTGCCCAGGTACATCATGGCCAGCTCCTTGTCACCCTGGAACAGCCGGACTTTGCGGACAAAGGACTCGTCGGTCACCTGGAAGCGTTTGTGCGCATCTTTGGTATTGGCGACGGGCCAGCCTGTGCGCAGGTCCGCTATTTGTTTCAACAGGTCTGTCATGCGGGCGTTCGCCACCGGCAGGTCTTCCTCCAACTGCCACTGGTTGCCATTCTTCTGCAGCAAAAGGGTCTCCCCTTCCCCGACGAGCTCCAGTTTGTCGACCGCGGCGGAATCGAATGTCAACAGCGGTTCGTTAACGGCAACCGCCGCCTGTCTGCCAGTGGTGAACAACACCGCTGCCAGCGCCACCTGGGCGACAAAAAGGCCGGCCAGCCATGGGATTTTCTTTGCGGATCTTTGTGTATTCGAAGTCATGTTTGCCTCCTGATTATGCCGCCAGCCACTGCTGATAACGCGCGTCGCGCCGGCGGTTGAGGGTATGCAATACCAGCCACAGAGCCGCCAGAGCCAGCAACGCAAGGCCGTAGTTCAGATACTCCCAGAATTCCTGGGCGCCGGTTTCCATGGGCACCAATGTACGGTTGAAATGACCGCGCGCGCGTATGCCGAGCAGGCCCTCCTCCTCCAGAGACCAGTCCACGGTATTAACCGCCAGCTGCAGGTTATTGATGTAGGCCCCACCGCTCACCGCGCCCAACATATTCACCACCTGGTCGCGGAACATATCGTTGGAGGCGAACACCACCAGGCGCGCCGATTCAGCGGAGTGGCTCAGCACCACATTGATGTGTTTGGGCTTGGGGGCACCCTCTCCACCCGGAGGCACCGGATCCTCCTCGGTCAGCAAAGGCGAATCCATGCCGGCAAAGACCGATTTGAATTTGCCCTGCAACGCGACCGCCAGCAGGTGTTTTTGCTGCTGGTCACCCGCCTTGTAACCACTGCGCAGCTGTTCGGTGCTGGGCATGATGTCGCCACCCTCACTCAACCAGGAGCGTGCAGAGGAATGCAGCAGTGGTGTCACTTTCAAACCCTGGGTTTTGCCGTCTTCCAGTTTGATGGGGGATGCCCAAGGCACGGTCACCTGGGGCACTTCCGCCGTGGCGGCAGCTTCGCCGTTCAACCCGTCGCCACGTACATCCACAAAGTAGGGGTAATCCACCATATGGGTTTCCTGGAAGCGCATGCCGCCCACCTCACGCACCGTGGGCACCGGGAAAGGGCTGTTCTGCGGGTCGAGCACGACTTTTTTCTCCATGCCGATGCCCATGGCTTCGAGCCAACCATCCAGACCACTGGAATAGTTATCCAAGGTCAAACTGGTGCGCGTCATTTTGGCCGAGAAAGGGGACGTGGCCACGACCACGGTGCCCCCACGCATCAAGAACTGATCGATCGCAAACCGCTCCTTGTCGCTTTGGATTTGCGGCGCGGGCAGGAATAACAGGTCCGCACCGCCATCCACCGAACCGTCGGCTATGTCTTCGTTCACTATGTTGAGGTCTTCGCCCAGCATGGTTTGCAGCGTATCGAATCGCATATCCGTGGCTTCCATCTGGCCCTGGTGCGGGTTCATGCGCTTGGGGGTGACGAACGCCACTGTACGGGTGAAGCCTTTGGCGAAACGTTTGACGCCCGCGTCCAGACTGCTTTTGAACGCAGCCTCGCTGAAGTCGCCGAGTGGCAATTGCATCAACTGGTTGCCCTTGCCAAGGACCAGATGGAAATAAAACAGATTTTGCCCATGGATATCCGCTGCCATGGGCGCCAATCCGTATTGCTCGCTGATGCGCTTGCCCTCGGCGCCGCCGTTGGCATCCGGGTCGACAAAACGCGCGGTGAACTTATCACCGGCCTTTTCTTTCAGCGCGGCAATTTCGGTTTCCACGGCCTTGCGCAGGGCCACCAATTCCTCCGGCAGTTTGTTGTCGGCGGAAACGTAAGCCACCAACTCCAGGGGCTCTTCCAAATTGGCGTAAATGTCACCGCCGGACTGGAAGGTGTAGAGCACTTTTTTGATCACGCGGGTGATGTCGTACTCGGGGTTGCGCAGACGCACGTCTATATCCGTCTCGCCACGCATTTTCACCTCGATCAGGTCGTTGAAGCTGAGGGCTTCGAACTTGTCGCCGTACTGCACCAGCACGTTGAAATAGGAGTTCACCACCGCCGCCTGATGCCGGTCATCCACCCGGAAAGGTGTGGGCTGAATATTGAAGCGGCTGTTGGCCTCCTCCTCCAGTTCGGGGTTTTGGGTGGGATCTATGATTTCCACCTTCACCCGACCTTTGCCCAGCACTTCGTATTCGCGCAACAGGTCCTGTAACTGCGGCACCAGTGGCGACAGCAAGGGGTGGGTTTTCTGGGTGAAATAGCCCCGGATCAACATAGGCTCCTGGAGTTGTTCCAGGTATCCCAGAGTGGCATCCGATATGGAGTACATCTTGCCGTGGGTGGTATCCCAACGCAGCGTGGGAATTTGCGCGAGCCAAACGTTCGCCACCAGCATATTACCCACCACCAAGGCAGTACCCCAGCGCCACAACTGATGCTGTTTGCGATTGCCATCGCGCGCCCAGCGACCGCGTTCCAACGCCAGAATATTCAACGCCAGAAAGACTACGATGAGGCTCAGGTAGTAATAGAGATCGCGCAGGTCGAGCACGCCGCGGGTAATGGATTCAAACCGCGAACCGGTGCCAATGTTGCGCATGATTTCGGCCGTCTGGTTGTCCACCAGCTTGGTCAGGGTGCCGGCGCCCACCAGATAAAACAGCGTGGCCAGAGCGACGCTGAGGATCAGGCTGACAATCTGATTGTCGCAACGCGCGGAGATGAACAGGCCCATGCTGATATAGGCCCCACCCAGCAGCAGCGCAGCCAAATAACCGGACCACACCGGGCCCCAGTCCAGGTCGCCCAGCAGGGAAACGGTAATGGGCAGCGGCAGCGTGAGCAGCAGGGCCAGGGCCAGCAGCGTCCAGCAGGCGAGGAACTTGCCCACCACAAACTGCCACAGGGGCACTGGTTGCGTCAGCACATGCTCCAAGGTGCCGCTGCGGCGCTCCTCGCTCCACATCTTCATGGTGAGGGCGGCGGATAAAAAGATCAGCAGCAGCGGCATCCAGGAGAACAGCGGCCGCACATCGGCGATATTGCGTGAGAAAAAGGATTCCACCCAGAAAAACACAAAGAGGGTGATGAGCAGGAAAACGCCCAGGAACAACCAGGCGATGGGGGCGCGAAAAAACTGGCCCAGTTCTTTGCCGGCAATTTTGCCGAGTGCATTGGTATGAGTATCACGCGGCATGTGCGATCGCCTCCCCGGAGTTCAGTTCACGGAACAAAGTTTCCAGATCCCGTTGTTCACGGTGCAATTGATACAGCTCGCCCCCAGCCCCGATGATGGCTTTGGCTATGGCAGCCGCCAAGTTGTTGGCCGAGCCCTGCTCCGCCAGTTTGATGCGGCATTCCGTAATTGCCTGCTGCGCCTGGAACTGAAAGCCTTTGATGTCTGGAAGCTGCTGTAACAGCGATTGCAACTGGGCGCTGCCCAGGGACGTGCGCACGTTGAGCACGCCCGCCTGGGTGAGTTCGTCGAGGCGCGAATCCAGCACCAGCTTCCCGCTGCGCACCATGAGCACACGGTCACAGGTGGCTTCCACTTCAGAGAGGATGTGGGTGGAGATGATCAGGGTGGCGGACTGGGCGAGTTTGCGGATGAGGTCGCGCATTTGCAGGGTCTGGGTGGGGTCCAACCCATTGGTGGGCTCGTCGAGCACCAGCACACGCGGGTTGCCGAGCAGCGCCTGGGCGACACCGACCCGCTGTTTCAAACCTCGCGACAAGGAACCGATCCTGTCCATGGCGCGATTGCGCACGTCGGTTGCATCCAGCACGCGACGGATCTCCGCCGCCCGCTGATCCGGGGTTATGCCGCGCAGGCCAGCGGCGTATTCCAGATAGGCCACCACCGTCATCTCCGGATACACCGGCAGGTTCTCTGGCAGATAACCGATGTTGGATTGGGCAACTTTGGTGTCCATAGCCACGTCCGTGCCGTTGATCAACACGCGGCCGGAGCTCGGCTCCAAATAGCCGCACATCATTTTCATGATGGTGGTTTTGCCCGCACCATTGGGACCCAGCAGACCTATCACCTCGCCCTGGGAAATGGTGAAGCTCACATCCCGGACGGCGTGGAGACTGCCGTAGGTGCGGTTCAGGCGCTCGACTGTAATCACGAGAACATCCTCCTGTAGTTATTAGAAGTAGAAGCACAACTGCTGAAGCGGCAGCTGCAGGTAGAACGACATTGGTTAAACACGCGAATACGCAGCCGGGGAAACCAGACTGCGCAGAAAATTCACTGTTATATCAGCCATGTATAAGCGGCTGGTCGTAGGTGACGGCGCTTATAGATAGGGATGGCCCCGGAAAGTTTCAAGCGCTGTCGCACCATGATTAACGGGTCTTAACGTCGCAGGCGGACATTGTCGATCTGCATCACCACACCCTGTTGATTGCCGGACTGGGGAGCGATGACAAAGGGCGTGTTGACGCGGGTGAGATCCAGGCCGGCGGTCGCCAAATCCGCGAGCCGGATGCTGTAGGCAGTCCAAAGGCCCAAACCGGGATAACCCAGGGAATAGTCGCCGGAGGTGCAGGGGTGAATGCAATCGGCGCGAAACACCAGCGGACCCTTGGTATTGCGCGGATCGACCGTCACACGCAGGTCGAAGTCAATAGTCGTAAACCCGGCCAGGTTTGCCGTGGCATCCGACTGAAAAAAGCCGATTCCGCGGTCGGTATTAAAAGTCACTTGGGCCACAGTGCCATACGAGCCGCCGGCCTCGACGAGTTGATATTGAACATCGCCGCCCTCCTGCCAGGTGCGCCAAGCGTAAGGCGGCGTGACCAT
>Ga0164241_10004671_pt1 | contig 13147 bp, 10 predicted proteins | sample OricomyardsoilBY_FD_108780 | JGI IMG/M metagenome (GOLD analysis project Ga0164241, IMG submission 108780) | Backyard soil microbial communities from Emeryville, California, USA - Original compost - Back yard soil (BY) | ecosystem: Environmental > Terrestrial > Soil > Unclassified | place: USA...
AGATCAGGCAATTGACGGCCCTGCTGTAGATTCGGCTAGCGCAATTTAAATTGAAATGTAGCCGCGTTGGATCCCGCCAGGGCGGGAGACAACGTGGCCGGCCCGAGCCACGCTTTCGTCCCGTCGTGGCGGGACTCAAGCGCGGCTACGGAACTAATGAAACCGCTATAGCGGGGATAACGAAAAAAAGCGCGACCGGTTAGGCAGTTAATCGGAGCTTTGTCGGCGAACCGGTTCACGCTGTAACGGCCTTGTTCTTCGTTCTCTTCGTTGCCTTGTGTGAAATCCGACTGCGAAAATTGGAATAGCTTCAGGGCGGCGGCAGAGACGACTTCTCCGTAGTCGGCGACAAGCGGGAGGCGGCGGCTGTGGACCCGGACATGGGACCGGCGATATCGACCGACCATTTCGGGTTCGCGAGCGTGCCGGTAAGGCGGAGTTCGAGAATACTGGTCAGCGGATTCATCACGAGTCCAACCGCCGCCGCGAGCAGGCTGCCGGGCTGGTCGTATGGCTTGAACTTGGCGTTAAAATCCAACGTCCGCGCCATATACGAGTAACGGCCGCGACCATCGATGACTGCGCTCGGGCCGGTGACTTTCAGGTCGGGAAAGTACGCGACTCCATCGCGCAGTTGAAAGCTCGTGCGGACCGCATCGAGCTTCAGAGAGGAAAAGCTGAGCGTGAGACCGCTGAGCACCTGGGACAGCAGGCCGAAGAGGTGGACCTCGCCCAGTTCGGCACCCGTGAGGGAGGCGTTGCCCGAGCCGGCGAAGCTCTGGAGATCGCCCGGCAGGCCTTGGGCGGATAGCGAAAAATCCAGCTGGCTGCTGCCCGCCTTGCGCACGAACTTGCCGTCGGGGCTGGGCGCGTACGGTTTGCCGGTGCTGAGCGCTTCGTACTCCTCAAACGCATGGATGGCGCGGTTGAGTTTCATGCCGTTGCCGAAAAGATCGAAACCGAGGCGCCGCTCGCCCAGCGGGCCCGCCAGCGTGGCGCGCATCCGGCCGGTGCCTCCGGCTGCGGAGAAGTTGATCTGGTCCATCTTCACGGTGGTGCCTTCCACGACGCAGGAGAAGCTGCCCTGGTCGATCGGGAAGCTGAGGAAATGGAGCGGGCTCAGGGCGCGGCCGGTGAAGTTGTAGCGGGTTTCGCTGCCGTCCAAGGTGCCCCACGCGTGGATGTCGGGCGGTTCTGAAACCTCAACGAGCGCCAGCACGTCGTCGGCGCGGCCTTCAAGCATGCGACCGACGAGGCGGGGTTCGGGATTTCCGGTGAAATCGAATTCGAAGCGACTGCCGTCGCGCACGCCGGGCGTGACGGTCCGCTTGAACATGCCCGCGATGCGCTGCCGCCCGGCCGCGCGGGTGGCAGTGATGTCCCAGCCATGCGCAAATCCTGGTCGCACGAACACCTTGGCGTCCACGTGTTCGAAATCGCCGCCCCACACCGATGCCGGACCGGCCTGGGCGACCACGAAACTCTGGCTGAGCGACGGGTCGCGCCAGCGGCCTTGCACATCGACGCTGGCCGACGGCAGGGCCTTGGAAAAATCAAAGTAGCGGTTCCAGAACGTCGGCCACCATTCGCCCTTGAACCAGCCGCTGATCTCCGCGGGACGCAATTGGCCGTCGAGCAGCATGCGGTAGTCGGTGGTGGCGAAATTCATCCAGTAGGACCCGCGGGCGTGGTTGGCCCCGATCTCGGCATAAGCGTCGTGGGCGAGAAAATCCTGGCCCTTGATGTCGATGCGGCCGCGCGCGGCGGTCACTTTGACCCCGCGCGAATCCAGCCGGCCGGCCGCCACGCGCGTGTCGACGCTCGAAAATTTCCAGCCGGGAGCAAGGTCCGCGTCCGCGACGAACCACACAGGATCGCCAAAGACAAAGTACGGCGCCGCGCGCGGGGTCCGGGCGCTCAGGTTGCGGGAGATCAGCTCAGAGCTGACGCGACCCTCGGCGTGGATCCGCGCGCGTTTCTCCGCCAGGTGTGCATCGGCGGTGACCGCGAGGTACTCTTGCTCGAGCAGCAGCTTCGTCGCGACCCGCACCGTCGGCCAGGCGGAGAGATCAGCGTGCACCAACGGCGCGACCAGCGTCTCGCCGAAGACCCCGATCGAGTCGGCGGCGAGGTCCACGTCCGCGGCCCGGAAAGCGCCGCCGCGAATATCCACGGTCGCCGCGAAGCGGGCGGACAGCCGGCCGGCGGTGGCGCGATTGTTGTAATTGATCGTTCGCGCCGTGAGCTCCACTCGCACCGGTTGCGGCGTCTTTCGGTCGAGGCGCACCGTGGTGTTCGCGACGATCGGGCCGGTGGTGACAGGCCAGCCCCAAGGCTGATGGACAGCTCCAGCGGTCAGCTGCAGGTCGATCCGGTCGGGAGCGAGGCCAATTTGCAGCGACGGACGGTCAAAGGCGCTCAGGCGATCGAAGTATGGCAGCAGCTTCCGCGCGGCAGCGAGATAGCGGGACGAAAGTTCCCCGAGAACCAGCGTGCGATCGGCACCTCGAGGCTCAATCGCGCCGAGCTGTCCGCGGGCGCTGACGCGCACGCCCCCGATTGCGCAGATCAACTGTTCCACCTGCCAGATGCGCCGGTCGTAGTGCAGCCGGGCCGAGAGTTGGTCGACGATGGCCTCGGTGGCGCCGCTATTCGACAGCATGGCGGGCAAGTGCAAGGCGGCGCCCTCGAGTTGGATTTCCATGGTGGCGGGCTCGGCCGAGAGCAACGACCAGAAATCCCGCCGCACGTACAGGAGCCGGCAAACCAGCAGCGGGTCCTCGAACTGGCGGTCGCGCAGGCGAACGTCTTCAAGCAGGACTTTGCCGGTCGGGTCGAGTCGGGCGCGCCCGAACTTCAATTCAAACCCGGAAGCGGCAAGTTCGCTCTCGATGCGCCGGAGCATAAAATCCGGCACCGGTAGCTCGCGGGAGAGAGCGATGTAGGCGAGCCCGGCCAGCGTGCAGCCCAGAAAAATCCACACGGCCCAGCACGTGAGCGTGATGAGGCAGGAGGCGCAGAAGCGGGCGCCCGAGGTGACCCAGGACTTTTTCTGGTGGGCCATGGTCGGTTTCGGCGCGACGGTCTATGACCGCCGTACGTTCCCCCCGTTGAGATCGGTGATTTCACCCTGAAGCTCCCACGCTGCGGACAGACCAGCGAGTGCAGCGCGGAGCGGCGTCCGCGCTGCCGGCCAGAAGGTCGGGAGGTGGGTATGCTGTCGCACGTAGAGATCGGCGAGACGTGCCAAGCGAGGCTTATGCATCGGGCGGACGAACGGCGGTCATGGACCGACGCTACAAGTTAGGGCTTGGCCGGAGTAACGGCCGGCGCAGCGGGTTCGGAGGCAGGGGCGGCAGGGGTCGTCGTGGCCGGAGCCGCGGCGGGCGCGGGTACGCTCACGGGCGCGCCTGGATCGTTTTTGTCGGCGTAGATGAGCTTGGAGAGCGCGTCGATCATCTCCTGGGTAAGGTTGAAGACCACGCCGCCAAAGTCGGCCGTGCCGGCGATTTGGATGGCTCCGCCCAGGCGCTCGGTGAGCAGCAGGCTCGACGGCGTCGCTTGGGCGGGGTCGGCGCCGTTGAAGGCGATCGTGTAGTCGAGGCGGAAGCGCCACGGGTGCGTGCTCTTCGGGCTTTCCGCGTGGTCGGGCGTGAAGTCATCCGCGGCAAAACTCTGGGCCCGCAGTTGCCGCAGCTGGCCGATCAAGGTGTTGAGGACGGCGCGGCGGGTTTCGGGTTCGGTGGCAAGCACCGCATCCCAGTTCTTGTCGCCTTCGGTCAGTTTCCGGGCGTAGAGCGGGGTGTCGTTGCCCAGGTCGACCAGGGTCACGCTGGTGATGAGCGCGTTGGGCGGGAGGTCCCGCAACTGGCGCACATGGTAATCGCGCGCCTGGGTGGGTGTGGCCAGCAGGATGTCGGGCAGGATTTCGTAGACGAACGGCGGATTGGTGAGCCGGGCGAATGCCTTGCCGGGCTCGTCGGGCGAAACGCCGATCTGCAACACGAGCGTCGAAGGCTCCTTGCCGTTCAGTCCGCCCCCGGTGTTGAGGTTGAGGGTGATCTCGCGCTCGGGCCGGTTGAAACCGTAGCGCTCGAGGTCGGCCGCCGACGGGGCGTCGCTCAGGAAACCATAGTGAACTTGTTTGTTCGGAAGGATGGTTTCGCGCGCGGACAGGAGCTGCAGCTTCTTCAGGAGTTCGGCAATAACCTCCGGATCGCCCGGCACCGTGATGGGAGCCTGGCCGGTGATGCGGGTGACGACTTGCCAGCCATCCTTGGGCGCGCTTTCCGCGGTGGCAGCGGCGGCGTCCGCAGGGGTGGGCGGGGCCTCGAGACGCTGCAGCGCCAGCTCGGGCTGGCCCGGGGCGGAGATCGTCAGCGCAGTGACCGTGGCAGGATCGAAGTCGACGACGTGGGTGTCGCGGAGCGTTTCCTGCGAGGCGCGGAGCACGTCGAGGAGCTTCGGCGACAGCGGCAGGGTGAAGACCACGGCTTTGTCCTCGATCTTGGCGTAATAGTCACCGGCCGTCGGCGCGGCATTGCCGATGAGCAGCGTTTCGCGGCGGGCGTTGCCCTCGAGCGTGACGCGCAGCGTCGGGGCGTTGAGCCCGGTGCGATCGAGATCGGCTTCGCGCGGCTCGATAAAGGTTTTGGCGGAGAGCTCGTTGAGCGCATTGATGGTGACCTCGACCGCGACCTTCGACGCGCGGGCGAGGATCGGAGACTCGAAGCCCCAGCGGGCCGTGGCATCGCGACGGAGACGAACCTTCAGGTTGGTCGGAGCGGCGGTCTGGATGTTGAGCGAACGAACTTCGAAGACCGGGATGGTGAAGACGGAGTCGTTGCGCAGGTCCGCCAGCGAGAGCCCCACCGCGTCGGCCAGGCTGCGGCCGACGACGTGCACGCGCGTGGCGTCGGGCGGGAGGACGTAGAGGCGATTGCCCACCTTGGTATCGTCGCCGACGAGGAACTTGTAGACCTTCGGATTTCCGGCGGCGGTGAACTCGACCGTGATCGCCGGATCGGTGAGCCCGTAGTCAGCGAGCGACTGGTTGTTGCGGGCGAGATCGGCGACCGGGAAGCTGGTCTGGTTTTGGAGGAACTGCAGTTCGTTGTGAACGTGTTGGACCGCGTCGGGATTGGCCGGCCATTCGTAGGGTTTCGTGATCCACCACGTTTCGCCGCGCTTCTCGAGTTTCGTCACCTCGCCGGTGCGGGTCGTGCGGGTGAAGGAATCCATGCTCGCGATTTCGGTCGGCAGTACGGTGCGCTTGGCCTCGAGGTTTTTGAGGGCGTCGATCCGGGGCAAGTCGTACCAATAGATGTACGCGAACAGGACGACGTTCAGGAAAAGCAGCACGACGGTGACTTTGGAGCGCATGGGGGAGAGGGCTGTCAGCGGTCAGCAGTCAGCGATCAGACAGAGCGAAGTGAGGGCTGCCGATTTGGCCCGGTTTGGCTGAGAGCTGAAAGCTGACGGCTGAGAGCTCATGTTCAATTTCTCCGCGTCCAATAGACGATGGCGCCCATGAACGCGATGCAGCCGGGCAGGCCGAAAAGGAGGACGAGGCGGAGGTGGCTGAGTTCCTCGGCGCTCAAGGCGAGTTGGAAACGCTCGATGGGACGGGCGGGAATGTTCAGCTGGGTGTCGCGATCGACGGTCCAGTACACGGTGGCGAGAAACAGGTTGAGGTTGCCCGGGTTGATGATGCGGGCGTTGGTGACGAGGTCGTCCGTGCCGAGGACGGCGAGGCGGCCGCCTTTCACGCTGAGGGGCAGATTGGCGGGCTTGAGCCGTTCGGAGATGACCATGATGCCGAGCTGGCCCTTGAGGTCCTGGCCGGGAGTGTAGGCGGGCAGGACATTGCGGAGGCGATAGCTGGCCTCGCCCCACGCCATCGGGCTGGTGGCGATCAGCGTCTTCACGCTCAAGCCGTCGTCGAGCGAACGCCCGAGTTCGTCGGTCACCGCGCGCGCCCACTGGACGATCACCGGCATCTTGTTGTTGATGAGATTATCCGTGATGTGGCTGACGGGATCGGGGCGAAAATTCCACAAGATCACGTCGCTGTTTTCCGTGGTGCTGCGCGGGTCGAGGTCGACGATGACATTATCGTGGACGATGACGCCCCAGTCGAAGAGCAGGTTGTCGAGGCCGGTGGGCACGCCCGGGGGAATCAGGAGAATCAGGCGGCCCGCGCGGGTCGTGAGGTAATTGCGGAGCAGCTCCTCCTCGAACGGCTGGAGACGGCCTTGCGGCGACGCGACGACGATAAGTGCGGCATCCTCAGGAATCTTGTGGCTGAGGTTGAGGTCGAGGCCGGCGATCTCGTAATTGCGTTGGCGCAGCTCGTCGCGCAGGCCGGAAAGGCCGCGGCGGCGGTCGACATCTTCGGGCCGCATCTCGCCGTGGCCGGTCAGGAAATAGATCTTCGACTTGTTCGGATTGGATACGTCGAGCAGGGCGCCGGTAAACGCGACTTCGCCGCGGAAGGCGGCACGGCGCATTTCCTTGGTCTCGTAGAAATCCGCGAGGGTCATGACCCGTCGGCGACCCTCGCTCAGCAGGATGACCTGGTTGGGCTGGTCGAGCTGGAGTTCCTCGGCCTCGCGGCGGTTTTGGTACACGTCGAGGTTGCGCACCTCGATTTTGCCCTTGGCATTGTTGCGCGTGAGATAGGCGTACTCCCGCAGCAGGCCTGTGATGTCGCGGAACGTCTGGGTGAGCTCCTCGTTGGCCGGGTCGGGCGTGATGGTGACGATGACGCGCACGTCGCGGTCGAGGTTGTCGAGGTAGGACCGGGTTTCCGCGGAAAGCGTGTGACGACGCCCCTGGGTGAGGTCGAAGCGCCAGGAATGGTTGAGCGCGATATAGTTGAGCCCCGCGAACAGCGTCAGGAACAGGATGGCCTGCAGGATCAGGTTGATGAGCCGGATCCACCGAGCGGCGCGGAAGCTGTCGTAATAAGCCATGATTTAGCGACTGGATCCTTACCCCGTGACTGCGGGATCAGGATGACCGCCGACCTGAATGAATGGATGTGAGCCCATGGTGAGACGGCGGTCAGCTGTTCAGCATCTTGGCCTCGACGCCCAGGATGCTGAAGAGGAGCGCAAGAATGCTGCCGGTGAGATAGAAGAATACCTGGCGGGTATCGACGACGCCGTTGGTGAAGTCTTCGACGTGGGTGGGGATGCGCAGCGATTCGACCGCGGTTTTTAGCGGGCCGAGCCCCTCCGCGTTGAGGATCGAAAGTTCGCTCATATAGCTGAAGCCGCCGATCAGGCCGAGCAGGAGGGTGAAGGTCAGAATGCCGGCGACCGCCTGGCTGCGGGTCAGGGTGCTGGCCAGAATACCGAGCGCGATGAAGAGCAGGCCGCTGACGGCGATGAACAGGTACCCGCCGATGAGCGGACCGGAGTCGAGATAGCGGATGTCGCGCGCGTAGAAGCTCAGCACGTAATGGAAACCCAGCGTGGAGCCCCACAGGAGCACGTAGAACAGATAGGCGGCAGAAAACTTCCCGAGCACGACTTCCGCCGTCGTGACCGGCGTGGTGAGAAGCGTCTCCAGCGTTCCGAGCCGGCGTTCCTCGGCGAAGGATTTCATGGTGAGGAGCGGCACCATGAAAAACACCGGGATCCAGAACACCTGGAAGAACACGGCCGCCGGCGCGGTCTCGTGCGGCGCCTTGCTATAATCGTCCAGCAGGCCGGAGAAAATAAAGCCCATCACCACCAGGAAGAGCACGGCCGCCACGTAGGTGCTCGGGTTGTAGAGCAACGCGCGGATTTCCTGGGAGAGGATGGTGAAGTAGTGACGCATGGCGGGAGGAAGCAGTCAGCTTTCAGCGGTCAGCTTTCAGCAGTCAGCAAAGCCAAAAAATAGGCAGCCCCTTGTTTGGCTGAAAGCTGAAGGCTGATAGCTGAGAGCTACGGTAATCATACTTTTGGCAGCGGCGCCCGGCTGTCGCCGGCGGGTTTTTTGTCGGGGAGGCGGGCATCCCAGCTGCGGCGCGTGGCGGCGAGGAAGACGTCTTCGAGGGAAGGCTGCGTGCGGCTGAGGGCGCGGATGCGGAAGCCGGCGGCGGGAAGGACTTGCAGCAGCTTTTCGCCGAGGTCGCCGTCGTGCTCGGTCATGAGCGTCGCGGCGCGGAAGCCGGTGGCGTCGGGATCGTCCATGGTGACGACCCGCAACGTGGGTTCGACCGCCGTCAATTGGGCGGCAAACGTGGCGGCGTCTCCGGCTACCTCGATATGGTAGGTCGTGTGACCGAAAATTTCGTGGCGAAGTTCGGCCGGCGAGCCTTGGGCCACGATGCGGCCGCCGTTGATGATGAGCACGCGATCGCAGGTTTCCTCGATTTCGGGGAGGATGTGGCTCGAGATGATGACGCTCATGCGGCCGCGCAGGCTGGCGATGAGATTGCGGACGATGATGATCTGGTGTGGATCGAGGCCGATGGTGGGCTCGTCCATGATGATGACGGCCGGTTCGGCGAGAATGGCCTCCGCAATGCCGACGCGCTGGCGATTGCCCTTGGACAGGCGGCCGAGAATGCGATGGCGGTTGCGCTTGAGGTCGCAAAGCTCGAGCACCTCGTCGATGCGGGCGCGCAGGCGGGCGCGGGACATCTCCTTCAGCCGCCCGCGAAACCAGAGGTATTCCGAAACCCGCATGTCGTCGGGCAAGGGGTTGTTCTCCGGCATGTAGCCGATGTGACGCTTGGTGGCTTCGGGATGGCTGGCGACGGGCTGGCCGCAGATATGCACGGCGCCGGAGGTGGCCGGCAGGTAGCCCGTCAGGATGCGCATGGTGGTGCTCTTGCCGGCGCCATTCGGTCCCAACAGGCCCACGATCTCTCCCCGCTTGACGGCGAAGCTCAGGTTTTTGACAGCGGTCAGCGGACCGTAGCTTTTGACCAGATTGGTAACCTCAATGGTGATGTCGGGGATTTCGGCCATTCCGCGTGTTGCGCAAGGAGTTAGACGCGGAATCCGATCCGCGAGCAAGCCTGCATCAGGCGGCCGGCGCCGGTTCCCGGCGCAGCGTGACCTCGCCCGCGCGGAAGCGTTCCGTCTTGCCCGGTCCCGTGCGCACAATGAGCGAGCCCTCGTCGTCGATGCCGGTGGCGGTACCGGTCACCGTCTGGGTGCCTTGCGTGACGGTGACCGTCTGGCCGCGGAGAACGTCGAAGCGCTGCCAGAGCGCGGCAAATTTGTCGCGGTAATCGTTTTCGATGAAGCGACCGTAGGCGGTGAGGACGCGGGAAATGAGTGCGGCGGCGAAGCGGTTGACGTCGATCGGGGCGCCGCTGGCCTCCGCGAGCGAGACCGCCGAGCTTTTGAGTTCGCGCGGCAAGTCGTCGGCGGTCGTGTTGAGATTGAGGCCGAGGCCGAAGACCAGATCGTGCACCTGGTCGGAGTCGATGCGCGCTTCGGTGAGCATGCCGCCGGCTTTGCGACCTTGGAACAGCAGGTCATTGGGCCATTTGAGCCCCGGCTCGATGCGGCAAAAGTTGGCGACGAGTTCGCAGATGCTGAGGCCCATCCAGAGCGTGAAATCCTGCAGGCGGGCCGGCTCGAGCTTCGGGCGAAAGACAAAGGTGCTGTAGAGATTGCCCGCGGCCGGGCTGTGCCAGGTGCGGCCGCGGCGGCCGCGGCCCTGGGTCTGCTCGCGAGCGAGGATCACCAAAGGGGTGGGCGTGCCGGCGGCGAGGTGGCGGCCGGCCTCCGTGTTCGTGCTGTCGACCTTGTCGAGCGTGATGAGGTTGGGCGCGCGGCCGCGGCCGGTAAGGTGGGCGAGGATCAGGGCCTGATGGAGGTGGGGCGGAGACTGGACCAGCCGGTAGCCGCGGCTGCGCGCGGCTTCGAAGACGAAGCCCTGCTTCGTCAGCTTTTGCAGCTGCATCCAGATCGCGACGCGCGAGAAGCCGAACAGCTTCGCCAGGTGGTTGCCGGATACGTAGCCACCATCGGCGGTGAGCAATTCACGGAGGATCGTGACCTCGGTGGCAGGTTGGGAATTGGGATCGCGGGCGGGCAAGGGCAGTGGTAAGGAAATCAGTTTAAGATGGACGCGCAAATGTCATTTGAGGATTTCGCCGGGGCCGCCACGCCGCCGGCCGGGGCCGGGCCGGCTCTCCAAGCCCTGTGGTATGACGCCCGCGGTGACTGGGACCGCGCGCATGAACTGGCGCAACAGGATGCCGGTCGGAATGGCGCCTGGGTGCACGCTTACCTGCACCGCAAGGAAGGCGACGTGATGAACGCCCGCTACTGGTACTCGCGAGCCGGGAAGCCGGAAGGAAAGGGCGACCTCGATGCGGAGCGCGCGGCGCTCGTGCAGGAGTTGCTGCAGAGCAAATGATGGAGGCGGTCCCGCCGTGGCGGGCTCGCCCCGTGCAGCTTGAGCTGCGATTGCGCCCGCTCGCGGGGTGAGGGCACCCCGCCTCCAACGGTCGTGGCCTTAGGGCTTCGAGACCGCTTCCCGCAGGGCTTTGGCTTCCGCCGTATTCCCTTCCGCTTCCACTGCCTTGGAGAGGGAATTGATGTCGTCCTGCATCTGGGCGTTTTTCTGGCGCATGTAGTCGTCGTAGGCGCGCGCCTCCAGGGAGGTGCCGAAAAGCGGGAGCGTGAACTTGTTCAACGCCTGATCGAGCTGCGTGTAATTCTGTTTCGCGAAGATCGCGCCGAAGTCCTTCTTGTCCTTATAGACCACGTCCTGCGTGAGGCGCGGGCGAGGCTTCTGCTTCACCACCATCGTCGGCAGTTCGAGGAGGTCGGGGTCGACGGCGATGGGAGCGGCCGCGGGTTTGGGGGCCGGTGCGGCGGATTGGGGCGAGTATTTGGGCAGGCCGGAGATGATATTCTTGCTGACCGCAGGCGACGGGGCCACGGCGGCCGTGTTGTTCTCGGAAATCCTCGGGATCGGCGCTTCTTCAGCGGCGAAGGCGGTGGCGGCTGCTGCGACGGCAGCGGCCGCGATAAACCCGACGGGCATCGAAGGTTTCATAGGTTAAAGGAAAATGCGTTTCAGTTTAGCGGCGAGTGCAAAAAGGCGGCGCTACCGGCGCTTGGATGCGGCCGTGCCGGTGGTGCCGGCGAGTTGGTCGTAGAAATAATTCAGCGACTTGGCATCGCCGAGAGACATGAGCCCGGTGAGACGATCGAGTTCGCGGTTTACCATGATGGCTTTGCCGCGTTCGGCCTTGGACGGGCTGAGCAGCGGAATCGTGAACGAATTGAGGAAATAATTGAGCCGGCCGCCGGCAGCGACCTCATCGAGGTAGAGATTTTCCATCTTCCGCTTGAAGTCGCGGGGATTCCCGAGGTGGCGGGCGGCGTCGGGCGGCAGGCGTTTCTCTTTCACGGTGAGTGTGGGCAGCACGAGAAGGGTGGGATCGGGACCGACCGGACCGGCGGGCGATTCGATGACATGCTCATCGGTGTCGGGCGATTTCGTCACGAAGACCGGGAGTCCCTCCCGAATATGAGCTTTCATGGTGCGGGAAACCAGACTCGCCGAAGGCTCGTCAGCCCACCCGAGGCAGGCGAATCCGGCGGGGACGAGCAGGAGAAATCCAGCCGGTTTCATGCGCAGGATTTCTTTGAACCGTCATTTCCCCCTTTGGTTCCGGGAAATGAGCGTCCCTGGGCGGTGTCCCGTCACGCGGCAGACAGCGTGGCCGCCCTGAACCACGCTTTCGCGGGTGGCTCAAGCGCAGCTACAACACGGGAGGGCCGGTGCGGCGGCGGAGCATGGGGTAGGAAACCAACGCCCCCCTCTCGGCGCGGTTCGATCCTCACAGCGAACCAGCGAGCGCGCGCAGCTGCGGCCAGCGGCTCTCTGGGATGCTGGCGCCGAGATGCTGCACGCATTCGGCGCCGAGCGCCGAGCCCAAGGCGCCGGAAGCGGCGAGGGACTTGCCGCGCAGATGGCCGAAAAGGAAACCCGCGGCCCAGGCGTCGCCTGCGCCCGTGGTATCGACCACCGTGCTGACGGTTACCGGAGCGATCCGATGCAATTCTTCGCCCTGGGCGACCCAGGCACCGTCCTTGCCGATCTTGACTGCGGCGATGCCGCCGTAGCCGGCCAGTTTCCGGGCATAGGCGTCGTAGGAGGCATCCTTGCCGAAAAGCGCCTGGGCCTCGTCCTCGTTGGCGAACACGATGTCCACGCCGAGACGAAGCTGTTCGAGAATCCAGTCCCGGGCAACGTTGACCACCTCGAAGGAGGAAAGCTCGAGACTGATCGTGCAACCGGCGGCGCGAGCCGTATCGATGACCTTTTGGGCGAGCGACGGGTTGAAGAGCAGATAACCTTCGATGTGCGCATGCTTGGCGCCGGTAAAGTCGGCGGCGGAGACCTCGGAGGGGTTCAGCGTCATGGCCGCGCCGAGATGCGTGCGCATCGTGCGCTGGCCGTCGGGCGTCACCATCGACAGGCAACGGCCATTGGGCAACGTCGCGTGCTTGAAGCGCGAATCGTCGCCGCCGGCAGCTTTGAAGTTGGCGCGATAGTCCTCCGCGGTCTTGTCGGCGCCGATCTTGCCGAGATAGGTGGTCTTGAGGCCGAGGTGAGCGGCGCCGAGCGTGGCGTTGGCGGCCGAACCGCCGGGCGCCGTGGCCACCGCCGTGCCGAGGCGGGCGAGCAGTCCGTTGATGTCCGTGTGATCCACCAGGACCATGCCGCCTTTGTCACCGGCTACATGCTGACGCAGGAACGCGTCATCCACATGCGCAAGGATATCCATGATGGGATTGCCGACACCGATGAGTTCAAAAGACATAAGATTCGTCATTAATCATTAGTCATTCGTCGTTGGCTATATCAGAATTTTGCCAACGCGGTCGGGCGGGAGGCCGACCCTCCAAGGCTCGATATAGCCGATAACGATTGGCGAACGATTTATGACCAATCCCGTCAGCGTCAGCTGACGGTCAGGCTCGTCGCCAAGATAGGCTCGTCGTCCACCTCGATGAGAATCGAATAGTCTCCCGCGCGCTCAAAGCGCAGGTTGCGGAGTTCGTTGATGAGATTGATGCGGTGCAGGGGCGACTTGGATTCGAACTCGCGGTTCAGGAGCTCGGCCGGGTTGGTGGGATCGAGGCCCAAAGACATCCGGATGCGGTGCTTGCCCGGC
>Ga0164241_10004672_pt1 | contig 13139 bp, 11 predicted proteins | sample OricomyardsoilBY_FD_108780 | JGI IMG/M metagenome (GOLD analysis project Ga0164241, IMG submission 108780) | Backyard soil microbial communities from Emeryville, California, USA - Original compost - Back yard soil (BY) | ecosystem: Environmental > Terrestrial > Soil > Unclassified | place: USA...
AGGATATGTTTCCCGCTACGCATTGGGACGTGATTATCATAAATTAATTCGCAAACGCTTAACTCAGTTGGCTGAAAAAATCACTGCAAAAACCAGCCATTTTGGTTATCGCACTTTCTCTGACAGTGCACCCGTTTTAGAAAAACCTCTGGCAGAAAAAGCAGGATTAGGCTGGATTGGCAAACACACTAATCTTTTAAATCGACACGCCGGATCGTGGTTTTTTCTCGGAGAAGTTTTTACTGATTTACCTTTACCGTTGGATTCTCCCGTCACCAGTCATTGCGGAACGTGTAAAGCATGCATTGATATTTGTCCCACTCAAGCCATTATTGGGCCTTATCAACTCGATGCGCGCCGCTGCATTTCCTATTTGACCATTGAATTACGCGGCTCGATTCCCATAGAATTGCGCGCGCTGTTAGGTAATCGAATTTATGGCTGTGACGACTGCCAACTGGTCTGTCCCTGGAATCGATTTGCCAAACATACCCAAGAGACAGATTTTCATCCGCGGCATAATTTAGCAGCGCCTGAACTACTCGATTTATTTTCCTGGAGTGAAGCAGAATTTTTGCAAAAAACAGCAGGTTCCGCCATTCGTCGGATTGGTTATGAATGCTGGCTACGCAATATTGCCGTCGCACTCGGCAATGCACCTTATCAAGCAGCAATCGTGCAAGCGTTGGAAGATAAAATGCAGCACTCTACTTCTGCGCTGGTGAAAGAACATGTTGCTTGGGCACTGCAACAACATCAGTCTAAGTGAAATAATTGCGCGCGATAATATTTTAATTCTTCGATGGATTCGCGAATATCATCCAGCGCTAAATGTTTTGATTCTTTTTGCAAACCAGAAGACACATGCGGTGCCCAGCGCATCGCCAACTCTTTCAATGTGCTGACATCAAGTAATCGATAATGGAAAAATTTTTCTAATTGCGGCATATAACGACACAAAAACCGTCGATCTTGATGCACACTGTTGCCACACATCGGTGATTTTCCTTCCGGCACATATTTGCGTAAAAACTCCAGCGTTGCTGCTTCTGCTTCTGCTTCTGTGACGGTACTCGCTTTGACACGTGCAACTAATCCTGAACCATTATGCTGACGCGTATTCCAACTATCCATTCCTTGCAGCAATTCATTGGATTGATGCACTGCAAATACAGGACCTTCTGCAATCATATTTAAGTCAGAATCCGTGACAATCGTCGCTATTTCGATAATGCGTTCTTTTTCTGGATCGAGTCCAGTCATTTCCATATCAATCCAAATTAAATGATTTGCGCTAACAGTCATAATGAGCCTTTTTAAAAAAATTCATTTTAACAGGCACGTCATCGTATTAAAATCAAAAAAATTTTTTAGAGGTAAGAACTCGCATGCCCGATTTAATTGAAATAGTGGTTGCTATGATAATCGCTTATTTATTCGGCTCTATCTCGACAGCGATTGTGACATGCAAATTAATGGGCTTGCCTGATCCCAGAAAACAAGGTTCTGGCAACCCTGGCGCGACCAATGTGTTACGTTTCGGCGGTAAAAAAGCAGCGATCATTACGCTAATTGGCGACATGATCAAAGGTGTTATTCCTGTCGTGGCTGCCAAATACTATGGTCTTAGCCCATTAGGCTTAAGTTTGACGGCATTCGCTGCATTTTTAGGCCATCTATATCCCGTTTTTTTTCATTTTCGCGGAGGTAAAGGGGTAGCGACTGCATTCGGTTGTTTAGTCGCACTTTCTTGGCCCGTTGGACTCGCACTCGCTGCTACCTGGCTCACGATGGCAGCCATCTTCCGTTATTCTTCTTTAGCCGCATTACTCACTGCATTAGCCGCGCCTTTTTACACTGGGTATTTCACTAATCTGCCTTACACTCTCACGGCTTGTGCGATCAGCCTATTACTTATTTGGCGGCACCGCAAAAATATTCAAAATTTAGTGAATGGGAAAGAAAGCAAAATAGGTGCTAAAAAATAGAGTCTGCTGACAATGACCAGCGAGGAAACACCTCTATTGCCAGGCTAGAACGCTCCCCGGCTAGTAGCCTTTGACAGCCAGCATAAGCAATCATTGCACCATTGTCTGTACAAAATGCTGGGCGAGGAAAATAGACTCGGCTATTTTCTTGTTGCGTCATTGCAGTCAACTGCAACCGTAACTCACGATTAGCACCCACACCACCAGCCACTACTAATGTTTTCCAACCCGTGGCGTGCAATGCACGACGACACTTAATCACTAACGTTTCAACCACCGCATCCTGAAATGCGCGGGCAATATCGGCTTGAGTTTGCGGCGCTAAACCGTATTTATTAGCCGTATTAACAGCAAATGTTTTCAATCCGCTAAAACTAAACTCCAGCCCCGGCCGGTCTACCATGGGCCGCGGAAAATGAAAACGCTTGGAGTCACCTTTCTCTGCCAATGCAGCAAGCGCAGCTCCGCCCGGGTAACCCAATCCTAATAATTTAGCTGTTTTATCAAATGCTTCGCCGACAGCATCATCTACTGATTCGCCCAGAATTTCATAATTTCCCATACGCTCTACTTTCACGAGCTGCGTGTGCCCCCCTGAAACCAACAAAGCAACGAAAGGGAATTCAGGCGGATTCGGCTCAAGCATAGGTGCGAGCAAGTGCCCTTCCATGTGATGCACGCCGACTGTTGGCACATTCCAAGCAAACCCAATGCTGCGTCCAATCGCTGCACCTACCAATAAAGCACCCACCAAGCCTGGACCTATTGTATAAGCAACACCATCAATATCTTTTGAGGCTAATCCTGCTTCTGCCATCGCATTTTCAATTAATGGGATAGTTTTCCGCACATGATCACGGGAAGCCAATTCCGGCACCACTCCACCATATTCAGTATGCATCGCTACCTGGCTGTATAGCGCATGCGCCAATAATCCTTGCGCTGAATCGTAAATGGCTACACCTGTTTCATCGCATGACGTTTCTATACCTAATACCCGCATGTTGCTACCACCTCCAAGCCTAATCAAAATAAACTAACATATTGAACAACTTTTTTTGCTTTTCTCAAAATTACCTATTAGAATCTGCCATTCTTCTACAATTAGTAAGACGGAGTAAAGTCTCAAAATGCCAAGTATACGTGTAAAAGATAATGAAAATTTCGAAGTTAGCTTGCGCCGTTTCAAGCGTTTATGTGAAAAAGCCAGCATTTTAGCTGATTTGCGTCGCCATGAATTTTATGAAAAACCCACCTGGAAACGTAAACGCAAAAAAGCTTCTGCTGTCAAACGCTATCAGAAAAAACTGATGCGCGAACAAGTTGCTATCGAGAAAGATCGTCGCAAGTAATCCCCTTTTTAACTGAATAGAGTTAATACGCATGACTATGTCCGCGATCAAAGGAAAGATTCAAGAAGACATGAAAAATGCTATGCGCAACCAGGAAAAAGACCGACTGGCTGCCATTCGCCTTATTCTAGCTGCACTAAAACAGCGGGAAGTGGATGAACGCATTGAGTTAAACGACGAGCAAGTGCTGACTATTTTAGACAAAATGCTCAAACAGCGCCGCGAGTCAATCATCCAGTATGAAGCAGGTCAGCGTCAAGATTTAGCCGAAAAAGAAATGGCGGAAATCCGTGTTATTCAAGCTTACCTGCCTGCTCAATTAAGCAGCGAAGAAATCGATGCTTTGATTAGCCAAGCTATTCAAGAAACCGGTGCAAGCTCAGCGCGTGACATGGGTAAAGTCATGGGCGTGCTAAAACCGAAAGTTCAAGGTCGTGCCGATGTCGCGGCTGTCAGCAACAAAGTGAAAGAATATCTTTCTGCCAATTGAAATTCTCCGTATGCGACAAAAATAAATTCTGAACCAAAAACTTGTCATTCTGAGACTTTTGGGCATGGCGCGCCATGCCCCTTACCCATCGCAGCCGACGTTTCAGAGAGTTGTAGGGGCGTACCCATGTGTGCGCTCACTGAGAAATCGACCATAACTATTTGATTTTTATCATGTTTATTGAAAAAAAGTAAATGGGCGTCGCGTGCCATGCCCCTTACCCACCGCAGCCGACGTTTCAAAGAATTGTAGGGGCGCACCCATGTGTGCGCCCGTGAGGAATACCCCTCACCGCCATACAGAATCTAGGGGAATAGTAGAGCTATTTAACGAAAATTCGCGGAAATTTTAGTCGGTTCTACCGCTTTTTAAAAAAACAATAAAGATTTTGCACAGGCTCTCAGGGCATAAAAACACAAAAATGCTCCCCACAATACTAAAATAGCAGTAAGATGAACTGCTATGGCAAATCACATCCCACGCGAATTTATCCAACTGCTGTTGAGCCGAATTGATCTAGTTGATCTGATCGACGGCCGCGTGCCGTTGCGCAAAAAATCCAGTAATAATTACTTTGCCTGCTGTCCTTTTCACACTGAAAAATCTGCCTCTTTTTCTGTGAGTCAGAACAAACAATTTTATTATTGTTTTGGCTGCGGCGCTCACGGGAATGCCATTGATTTTCTGATGCAATATGACCGCCTGGAATTTCCTGAAGCAGTAGAAACTCTTGCCAGACAAGCTGGCCTCGAAATTCCTCGGGAAACACGTACGTTTGAACGCACGCCTGTTACCAATCATCTCTATGACTTATTGGAAGAAGCGGCCAAGCTCTATCAACAACAACTCAAACAATCTCCTCGCGCCATTGATTATCTCAAAAAACGCGGATTATCCGGAGAGATTGCGAAAGAATTTGGCCTCGGTTTTGCTCCGCCGGGCTGGGATCACCTTTTGCAAACGCTCGGCCACACGCCCCAACTCAAAGAGCAATTATTTGATACCGGCATGTTAATTAAAAAAGATGACGGCGGATATTATGATCGTTTTCGCGAACGAATTATGTTTCCTATTCGCGACCGCCGCGGCCGTATCATTGGATTCGGCGGACGCATCCTTGATACTGGCGAACCCAAATACCTTAATTCACCGGAAACGCCTATTTTTCAAAAAGGCCATGAACTATATGGCTTGTATCATGCACAACAATTACATCGACAACTCGATCGAGTGCTCATTGTTGAAGGATACATGGATGTCATCGCATTATTTCAACATGGTGTTACCTATGCGGTGGCTACACTAGGTACAGCGACAACAGCAACTCACTTGCAAAGATTATTTCGCCATACTGCTGAAATCGTGTTTTGCTTTGATGGCGATCCAGCTGGACGAACTGCAGCTTGGCGCGCACTCCTGGTCACTTTGCCACTGATGCACGATGATATTCAAATTCGTTTCATGTTTTTGCCGGAAGGTGAAGATCCCGATTCTTTAATTCGCCAAGAAGGCCGGCAAGGATTTGAGAATCGAATACAAGATGCAACCATGTTATCGCATTTTTTCTTCCAATCATTAGCCGCTCAAGCAAACTTAACCAGCCTGGATGGTCGTGCACGCTTTATTAAATTGGCAACCGAGCACATTAATCAACTGCCTGCAGGAATTTTTCGTCAAATGATGTTAGATGAACTAGCAAAACGTGCGCGTGTGGATATCAAACGACTTAAGACAAATCAAACTGCCCCAACAAAAACAATACTTTCTCTGAAACTGAAAGCAAGACTGCCTTCTACCTTGCGTCTCGCTATTACTTTGCTCGCGCAGCAGCCGGCATTAGCAAAATTAATTCATCAACCCTTGCCGCAAATTGATTTGCGCGGCTTTGCACTGCTGCAAGAAATGGTTGAGATTCTTAAACAACATCCAGAATTAACGACCGGAGGATTACTAGAATGCTGGCGAGAGCGTGAAGAAGGAAAATCACTTGCTAAATTAGCCCAGATAGAGCATATGATTCCAGAAGAAGGCATTCAAAGTGAATTTCTCGGCGCTATTCAACGACTACACAAACTGGGACACGAACAAGCGATTGAGCGATTGATTGCAAAAGCAAGCCAAGCAGATCTTTCTTGTGAAGAAAAACAACAACTTGACGAGTTGATTCGCTCAAAATAAAAAGCTAGTTCAAACCCGAAACAATGCGTATAATTGTAGGATTTTTCATATTTATACAGGTTATGGAGCACTATGGATCAAGAGCAGCAACGATCACGTTTAAAAGAACTCATTGCCAAAGGTAAAGAGCAGGGCTATTTAACCTACGCTGAAGTCAACGATCATCTCCCGCCAGATATTGCTGATCCCGAACAAATTGAAGATATCATTAGTATGATCAATGATATGGGTATCCGGGTAGCAGAAGTTGCGCCGGATGCGGAAGAACTGCTGCTTGCCGATAATGAAGTTGCTGACGAAGCAGCCGCTGAAGAAGTCGCCAGCGCTCTTGCTTCGGTAGACAGTGAATTTGGTCGCACAACCGACCCTGTCCGCATGTATATGCGCGAGATGGGCAGTGTGGAACTCCTTTCCCGCGAGGGTGAAATTGCCATTGCCAAACGCATCGAAGAAGGCATGAATCAAATGCTGGCTACGATGGCAAATCAGCCGCAAATGATTGCGGAAGTATTATTTGATTATGACCGCGTAGAAAAAGGCGAATTACGTTTAAGCGATATCATTAGCGGTTATGTTGAACCCAATATTCTTGCTGATGAAGAATCCATAGAGAAAGAAGTAGTTCCTGTTCTTGAGGAGGATGAGGAAGAAACGGAAGGTGGCGATGGATTTCTTGATGAAGAAACCGGCCCAGATCCGGAGATTGCGAGAGCCCGTTTCGCTGAATTACGCCAATTCTATGATGACGCTATAGCCACAGAAAAAAAACATGGGACAGCCCATAAAAAAACCCTGCAAAAACGTGATGCTTTAGCAAAATGTTTTATGGACATTAAATTAGCCTCACGCCAGTTTAATAAATTATCGCGTAAAATGCGCAGCTTACTTGACGAAATTCGCATGCAAGAACGCTACATCATGAACTTATGCGTAAATAAAGCCCGCATGCCGCGTAAAACTTTTATTACTGCATTCATCAACAATGAAACCAATCCAGAATGGTTCGTCATTTCCGAACACAAAAATAAAAATTATTATGCTGAAGTCGATCGACATCTCATTGACATTCAACGTGCTCAGAAAAAACTGATTACGCTGGAAGAACAAATGAAGATGACCATTGCGGAAATTAAAGAAGTAAATCGCCGCATGTCGATTGGTGAAGCAAAAGCGCGTCGTGCGAAAAAAGAAATGGTAGAAGCCAATTTACGATTGGTGATTTCTATCGCGAAAAAATATACTAATCGCGGTTTGCAATTTCTCGATCTTATTCAAGAAGGGAATATTGGCTTGATGAAAGCGGTTGATAAATTTGAATATCAACGCGGTTACAAGTTCTCAACTTATGCTACTTGGTGGATTCGTCAGGCTATTACTCGTTCCATTGCGGATCAAGCTCGCACTATTCGTATTCCTGTACACATGATTGAAACGATTAACAAGTTAAATCGTATTTCACGTCAAATCTTGCAAGAAACTGGCTTGGAGCCCACACCGGAAGAATTAAGCAAGCGGATGGACTTACCAGAAGATAAAATTCGCAAAGTGCTAAAAATTGCGAAGGAACCCATCTCCATGGAAACGCCTATCGGCGATGACGAAGATTCACATTTAGGTGACTTCATTGAAGATATCAATATTGAATCTCCCATCGAAGCAGCAACCAGCAGCGGATTATCTGAAGCCACCCAAAAAATTCTCAACACGCTTACACCACGCGAAGCCAAAGTGCTGCGTATGCGTTTTGGTATTAACATGAATACCGATCATACTTTAGAAGAAGTGGGTAAACAGTTTGATGTCACCCGCGAACGCATTCGTCAAATTGAAGCAAAAGCATTACGCAAGCTGCGTCATCCCTCTCGCTCGGAACAGTTAAGAAGTTTCTTGGAAGATCAAGAATAAGACGTTGTCAGGGCATGGTACGCCATGCCCATTTACTCAAATTCAAAAAGCTCTATAAAAATCAAATAGTTATGGTCTATTTCTCAGTGGGCGCACACATAGATGCGCCCCTACAGCTCTCTGAAACGTCGGCTGCGATGGGTAGGGGCATGCCATGCCCATTTTCAAACATTAAAAAATTTCAGCTCAATCAAATAAACAAATAATTTTGCGAAGAAATAAGCAAAAAATATTACGATAAAAACAATACTGCTAAATTCAATTAAAATACTTTGGTAAATATAATTTTTGCTTGCGCCCAATACGCGCCAAAGCCGATATGCAATTTTGCGTTCATCCAAACTCGTTTGCAAACTAGCAAGCAATACTAACAAAGCAGCACACAACGCAAAAATTAATAAATATTGCGACGCGTACGTTATTCTACTAATAATATCTTGCACTTGCTTTAACAAATTAGCTACATCAATAATCGTAATGTTTGGGAAATGCTGCACCAACTGATTGAGAAAATCATTCTGCGCGTCAGCTAAATGAAAACTCGTAATGTAAGTCGTGGAAAAATGATTAATCACTCCTGGCGTAAAAATCACAAAAAAATTAGGATGAAAAGAAGCCCAACTGACTGTTCTAAAATTAATAATTTTTGCCGTAATATTTTTTTCGCCAATTTGAAATGTTAATGCATCTCCTATTTTTAATTGCAAATCATCCGCCAATTTTTTCTCTACAGAAATAAGCGGCTCACCTTGATGATTGACCGGCCATGGATCACCACCCACCAATTTATTATCCAACGGAAAATTTTCCATCCACGTTAAATTTAATTCGCGATGCAATGCATTGTTGTCGCGTGCAGATTCTGGAATGGCTTGCATAATCGGCTGATTATTTAATCCTGTTAATCGGCCTCTGATCATCGGATAAATTCCCGCTAACTCCACTTGATTTTTATTCATGATTTTTTGAAATGAATTTAAGTCAGTCGGCGCAATATTTATTGCAAAATAATTCGGCGTTTTTTGCGCAAAAGATTCTTGCCAGTTTTGCAATAAATTCATCCGCGTCATGCTAAGTACCATAATTAACATCAGCGTTAAAGTAAAACTAATAAATTGCAAGCTCGTATTATCAGGATACTGCACCAATTGACTGAGTCCTCGGCGCCAAACACCCGATGTTTTATGCAAAATTCTTTGCAAAATAGACAAAAACAGTAAACTTAACGCATATAAAAAAGCAACACACAATCCCATAAAATTTAAAAACAGTAAAGTCAAAATCGAAAATCCGGTGAAACTATAAATAAAAAACATCAGCGCGATAAATACAGCAACAAAATAAAAATTGTTTCGCTGAGTTGTCACTGATAATTCATTTCGCCAAAGAAACAGTGGGGAAATTTTTGGTAAAACATTAATGATAGGATAAGCAAAAATAAACAAAAGCGCAGAACTCAATAAAAATCCAAATAACATGGGTTTAAATCCAGGCGCTGGCAAAGCTATTTGCAAATATTCCTGAAATAATTTTGCCAGAATATTTTGTGCAAAATAACCAATAAATACACCAAGCGATCCAGCCGTGCACGCAATGATAATCAGCTTAAACAGATAGTGATAAATAATTTGTTTTTGCTTTGCGCCTAAACTACGTAACAATGCAGCGTATGCATAATGCTCGTGGAGATAGCGTTGAATACTTAATACAATAGCAATGCAGCACATCGCTACACTAATTAATAAAGCAAGTTGAAGAAAATTTTCAACTTGGTTAATAATATTTACCAGACGTTGTTCTTGATTATGCACATCAAACAATCGCTGGTCTGGTTTTAATTTTAAATTAACCCATTCTTTAAATGCTTGGATATCTGCGCTGTTCCCTGTCAGCAATAAACGATAATTCACGCGACTTCCTGGCAATACCGTTTTGGTGGCTGGCACATCTGACAATAAAATCATGGCTCGTGGTGCAATCAACCATCCAGAGTCAAACAGCGCATTTTCACTTTTTAATATTTTTGCTACTGTAAATTGAGCAGCACCAATAGTGAGAGCCGCATTCAGATTTAATGAAAGCGACGATAATAATCTTGATTCTATCCAAACAGTTTGTTTTTCTGGCCGCTGATTTTCTCCTAGCAATGGATAATTATCTGAAACGGCCAACAAATTTATTAGCTGCATTTTATTATTTACTTTTACCACACTGGGATATGACCAAACTTGTGCAGTGTGAATATTTAAGTTTTTTGCCCATTGCAGCCATTCTTTAGGAATAGGAGTTGAGCTATTGATAACAAGATCACCTCCTAAAAATTTTGCGTTATTTTCTTCGATGCCGCGCTTCAATCGATCTGAATAAAAATCCAGCGCAGTGATTCCGCTTACTGCAATAAGCACCGCAAAAAATACGATAAACCATTGACCTGCTCGCCACTCACGCCAAAAAAAACGCGCGGATAATCTAAATGAATTCACCATGCGTGCAATTTACCTTCCGTTAGCAAATATTTTTTCTGGCAACGCGATGCTAATGTCATATCATGTGTCACTAACACCAAAGTTGTGTTCAACTCTTTATTAAGTGAAAACAAAATATCGCTGACCCTATGTCCAGTTTTTTCATCTAAATTTCCTGTCATTTCATCTGCAAAAATAATTTTTGGCTGCGTGACAAAAGCGCGAGCAATAGCAACGCGTTGTTGTTCGCCGCCAGACAATTTGGGTGGATAATGATTTAATCGTTGATCCAAGCCGACTTTTTCCAACCATTCTGTCGCTTGTTTTTTTGCAACCTCGTAGGGAACATATTGAATTTCTAACGGCAGCATGACATTTTCCAATGCTGTTAAAGAAGGTAACAATTGGAAAGACTGAAAAATAAATCCGATATATTGATTGCGCACACGCGCACGATCTTCTTCGTCCATTGCGCTCACGTGATTTTTTTCAATGTAAATATCACCGGATGTCGGTAAATCCAATCCTGCCAACAATGTTAATAATGTTGTTTTTCCAGAGCCTGACGCACCCAAAATTGCCACGCTTTCACCAAACTTTATATCTAAGTTGACATCTTGTAGTATAACAATTGGGTTATCTGCGCTTTGAACTTGTTTATTTACATGTTTTGCATTAAGGAACATAAGGATTCCCGCGAATGAAAAAATTTTTAAGTATGCTGCTATTGTGTTTACTTACTTTACCGGTATTTGCTAAAAATTCAATATTAGTCATTGGCGACAGCTTAAGTGCGGGTCATGGAATTGATCCCAATCACGGCTGGGTTGCGCTTTTAAAAATTCGTTTGCAAGAAAATGGTTATGATTATGATGTTATCAACTCTAGCATTTCCGGCGATACGACCAGTCAGGGGCTCGCTCGTTTACCGGTCGCACTTGAGCAAATCAAACCGCAAATTACGATTATTGAACTAGGAGGCAATGACGGATTGCGAGGACTTTCTATTTTCACGATTAAAAATAATTTACATCGTATGATTGCTCTTATTAAAAAAGCGAATAGCCGCGTACTATTGCTTGGCGTGCGCTTACCGCCGAATTATGGGTTGGCTTATACGAATCAATTTCAACAAATGTTTACTGACCTGGCGCGGCAAAACAATATCAGCGTCGTTGCGCTTTTTTTAAAAAATATCGACCAAGATGGTCGTTTAATGCAGTCTGATAATATTCATCCGACAGAAAAAGCCCAAGTGATAATGCTTGATAACATCTGGCCAACATTGACAGCGTTATTGCAAAAATAGGACTAGAAACTCAGTCTAGTTCGATATATGATTGCGCAACCAGGAGGTAAGGTTTGTTTAAATGACCTGACCGCCTACCCTCATAATAGGGGCCCATAGCTCAGTTGGTTAGAGCAGGGGACTCATAATCCCTTGGTCCTAGGTTCAAGTCCTAGTGGGCCCACTAATATAATCAAAAGCTTACGAGAGCTATGAACTCTCACTCGATATACCTTTCACGAAATGTAACCGATTTGTAACCCGAATTAGCAAATCCATCAGAGCAGAATAACGATAAAATATTAAACAGTTAATTTTTCAAGGTTCCTTGCCGATAGTTTTAGAGATGGATTAGGACTTATTTTCAATTAAGACGACTGCTAACCCACCCAGAATAACCAAAACTGCTCCCATGAGGAGATAATTATTTAACCTCATACCTTCCAGTAAAACCGAAGCAAACAAAGCGATTATGATCTCAGCATAAAACAATACTGATATTAGCTGAGATGATATGTATTGCGCAGCATAGATCACGCTCAACTGAACAAGAAAGAACAACACTCCTATTACCATTCCTATAGGGGCATATTGCATTGACATACTAAAAAATTGATGTTGATACATCAGTAGTAATCCTAATGCTAGGCTGCTATACAGAAAATAATAGAAAATAGATAAATTTGGGTCGGTATCTTGCATCTTTTCTAATATTAATAATGAGAGTGACATGCATAACATGCTAACAAGAATGATAACGATAGGCGCTTCGATAATATGACGATCTGGCCTCAGTATTAGCACTATGCCTGCAAATGCTAATAAGGCAGATGGAAAAACAAAAAAATGGATTTTCTTTTTGAAAAATAATTTGCGCAATAAAGGTATGATGAGGGGCGCTGAATTTAATATCACTAACGCATTAAAGATGCTCACGTATTGCAACCCATAAATTAGAGCATAGACAGAAACAAGGCTCATGACAATACGTGCTAAATGGATAGATTTCTGTTTAGCTAATAGCTGTCGCCATTTGTATTTTCTTATTCTAATAAAATAACTGGCGCATAATAATCCGGCAAAACTTTGCAAAAACATAATGTGATTTATAAGCAAATGCTTGCCTATTATTTTTGATAACGCTCCCATCAACACATACAGGAATGACCCTGATAGCGTAATGATAATTCCTAATAAAATATTTCTGCTTATTTTAAACATTCAGCAACATCAATAACTGTTTCGTTGGCAGAAGCGGCACTGCCTGCCATTATACCGCCATCCAGTGTTAACTCAGCGCCAGTCATAAATGATGATTCGTCAGAAGCTAAATATAAAGCGGCATAAGCGACATCTAAAGGATTACCCATCCGTTTAAGGGGAATGTTTTTGCTAAATTCTGCTATGCGATGCTCACGCAATTCATCACGACCCAATTCTTTATCCCACATTTTAGTGAGTATGGCTGCAGGA
>Ga0164241_10004673_pt1 | contig 13134 bp, 11 predicted proteins | sample OricomyardsoilBY_FD_108780 | JGI IMG/M metagenome (GOLD analysis project Ga0164241, IMG submission 108780) | Backyard soil microbial communities from Emeryville, California, USA - Original compost - Back yard soil (BY) | ecosystem: Environmental > Terrestrial > Soil > Unclassified | place: USA...
AATTGATGCAACCGAAAATCCAGCAATTCCGCCAACTCCTGTTATCTGATTCCGCCGTAGAAGATGTGTTCGGCGCGAGCGGCGGCGGCAACGGCGTAAGTAATGCCTGGATGCGCATCAGCCTTAAACCTATGGCCGAACGTGGGGTTTCAGTGATGGAAGTGACTGACCGTATCCGCCGCCAAATTCCCCGCATTCCCGGCGCTATGTTGATGGTTGGTCCTGATCAGGATATTCGCCTCAGCTCGCCGTTTAGTCGCAGCCAAAATGAAGTCATGATGCTGTCAGACGATTTGAAGCTACTCCACGTTTGGGCAGCCAAGCTGACCACAGCGATGGAACAGATGAAGGAAGTCACCGAGATTGATGGGGTGCGCGAAGAAGGCACCCAGCAAATCCAACTCACTATCGACCGCGAAGCTGCCCAGCGCCTTGGCGTGGATATGTCCACCGTCGCCAGCATGCTGAATAACTCTTTCTCGCAACGGCAAGTCTCCACCATGTATGAGGAGATGAATCAATATCGGGTGGTGATGGAATTGGAACCCGGATACACCGCATCCCCCGAAGTCCTGAATCAATTACAAGTTATCACCCGCGATGGAAAACGTGTCCCCCTGTCGACTTTTTCCACTTTTGATTACGGTTTGGCAGAAGACAGAGTGCGCCGCAGCAACCAGTTTGTATCTGAAAGTATTGGTTATGGCATAGCCGAAGGCTTCACAGCCGAACAAGCCCGGGCGGCGATAGAAGCCAAGGTTGCCGAATTGATGATGCCAAAAGAAGTCTATCTCGCAGGCTCCGGCAGCAGCCGTCCCGGCTGGGGACCGAGCGTTCCCGGTATGGCGCAAGAACCAGCTGTATTAATCGCCTGCATATTATTAGCGGTGTATTTAATTCTGGGAATTTTGTACGAAAGTACCATTCATCCTTTAACGATTTTATCCACGCTGCCTTCCGCGGGAATCGGTGCATTACTCGCATTACGCTTAAGCGACACTCCTTTCAGCTTGATCGCCATGTTGGGCTTGTTTTTATTGATCGGCATAGTCATGAAAAACGCCATCCTGATGATCGACTTCGCTCTGGAGCTGGAACGCAAAGAAGGCCTCTCCTCCCGCGACTCCATCTACCAAGCCGCCCTGATGCGTCTGCGCCCCATCATGATGACCAACCTCGCCGGTTTATTGGGGGCCCTGCCATTAATCCTCGGATTTAATGAAGGCTCCGAACTCCGAACTCCACTAGGCATCACCATTATCGGCGGCCTGGCTGTCAGCCAATTTCTGACTCTGTTCACTACACCGGTGGTGTATTTGTATATGGAGAAGATTCGGAATTTGGGGAGATTTGCCAGGGCAAAGCAACAACATTAGTCTTGATGGCCACAGCAAAAATGACTAGTATAAGTGACCACATTCTGGTTACGAGTTAGTCATGAATCAACAATTATCCAAATCAGCCTTTAAAGCCAAAGCACTTGAGTATTTCAGACAAGTTGAAGATACAGGTGAAAGCGTGATTGTGACGGATCATGGCAAACCTGTCGTTGAAGTCAGAGCCGTTCAACAATCTGAACTGGATCCTCTTACGATCTTAAAAGGAACAGTTGTGAAATATGAACAACCCTTTGAGCCAATCGAAGACTGGAATCTTAACGATAAGGAAATTTGAGTTATGGTCGTATTGGACACACACGCCCTGATTTGGTGGGTTTCACAAGATTCCCGATTGAGTGAAACCGCTCGCAAAACAATTGAAGAACAATTGATAGATGGAAAAATTATTATTTCCAGTATTTCAACTTGGGAAATTGCCCTGTTGGTAGAACGCGAAAAATTAGTTCTTTCGATGGATGTCGCCTCTTGGATATCCACCATCGCTACGATTAAAAATGTTCAGTTTTATCCAGTCGATAACGATATTGCAATCAAATCTGTTCACTTGCCCGGCGACTTCCACAAAGACCCCGCGGACAGAATGATCGTCGCCACCGCAAGAAAACTAGCCGCACCACTCATTACCAAAGATGAAAAAATTTTGGGTTATTCTCATGTAAAAACAATTTGGTAGCTTGGGTGTTTTTCCAACGAAATTATTTCTTAAACCAATAAAAACACCATGCACAAACAGTCAATAACATAATCAGTAACGCAATGATATAACTTGACTCATCAGATTTTTTATTAACACCTTTACTTTCCTCAATTAATAAACCTGATACATCAGATGATAAAGCGCTGTTTATTGAAGACACGCTCATATTTTTGTTGTCTTGCTTATTGGATTCCTCAATATTTTCAGAATTTTTAAGTATCTGAACTTTTTTCTGTTCTTCCTGATTTTCAAGTGACTTATTATAGTAAGGTAGATTCTCTAAATCGTTATCCCCTTCGGGTAGCCTCTCATTAATTAACTTTTTTGCATTGGCTATAGATGTTAGTTCATCTTCGACATTGATCGAATGAGTAGATTGTTTTTGTTCATCTTCTACTTCCTTGAAAAGACCTTCAAATACTTTCAAATCATTAGGTTCTACTGATGCCGTCCGCTGCACTAAAACCTCATAAATCGATCTATTTTCTTCTGCAGACAATAAAATCTGTTTATTTCCATCAGCGATCCAATTAGGGCCAACATGAAGAATATGAGAATTACCTGGAGATCTAAAAATTACGACAAAGACAGCACCAACAGCCGCACCATTAATAATCTCCACTCCGAATTCATTCCTGTGCCCACGTGTAACAGCACCTAATACGGCAACATAAAATCGACTTGGAATTGTGGTCACCCTTATTTCAAAAGGATCATACATACCAAATAACTTGGATTCCTTTAGATCAACAATGTAAATTTCAACGGTTTGAGAATAGTCATAACTTGAATTGCTATTTGAAAAATCAAATGCATGGGCATATTGTGATGTGAAAGTCAGCATCATGACTAACAGTAATATTTTATTCACCAATTTAATCTCAACAATTTTATATTTAGGCATTAAGCAGCATTTTTTATAAAACACGATAAGTCAGTTCGATTAAAATCTAAACTTTTAGTTCCTTTCATATTATTTTTAGATAAATCAACCCCGAACCGCATCCCCCAACCTCGGATACAACCGAAACACCCCATCAATTACTTGAATATCAGCTTTCGCCAACGCTCTTAACACTTGAAATTGGACATCGGTCAAAATTAATTGTGTGTGTTGTTTTTGGCAGTGGGCGATTAATTTTGTGAGTGCGGAAACACCGCCGGCGTCTAATAAACTGACGTTATCGAAATATAAAATAATGACGCGATCTTTTTCGCAATATTTTGTAAGTTCGCCAAAAATTTTATCAGCAGCAGCAAAAAATAGTGGGCCGGTAATTTTAAATACACGATAACGTTCAGGTAAATCATCGGGTAGATATTGTTTATTTTTGGTGATGTCAATGACACGAGTCATGTCCGCAATTTGTTTCATAAATAAAATCGCGGCCAACACAATTCCAGTGCTGATGGCGATCACCATGTCGAACATTACGGTGAGAAAAAAACAGCAGAGAAAAATCCAGCGATCACTCGCTTGTGATGTTTTAAGCAGATGCATACTTTTAGGTGCTTCACTCATATTCCATGCAACGACTAACAACAAAGCCGCCATGCCTGACATAGGTAAATACCCCAAAAGTGAGGCGAAACTCACCAAGCCGAGCAACACCACTAGGGCATGAATCATCGCTGCGACTGGTGACTCGGCACCGGCTTTGAAATTAACGGCGGAACGTGCGATAGCGGCGGTTGCAGAAATACCACCAAAGAAAGGGGTGATCACATTGCCTATGCCCTGCCCCAATAATTCACTGTTGGCGCTGTGACGTTTGCCAGTCATGCCGTCGAGAATTACCGCGCAAAGCAAGGATTCGATTGCGCCCAACATGGCGATTGCAAATGCAGCGGGTAATAAATCCCGTATCAATTGCCACGTAATAACCAATGGTTGCCCATCCGCACCGGATTGCGCCCAGGGCCATTGAAAGCTGGGCAACATCGGCGGAATACCGCTGCCGATGCTACCGTCTGCTGCGGTATAGCTGAAACGTGAATCGATAGTATCAACCGACAAACCTGCGTTATTAAATGCAAGAGCCAGGAGGCTGGCGATGATAATAGCCGGCAAATGCGCAGGAACGGGGGTTTTCAAGCGTGGCCACAAAAGCATCACGGCCAGTGTACTGGTGGCGACCAGCAGGCTCGGCCAATGGGATTGCGGAATGGATTGCGCCAATAAGGTGATTTTATCCAGATAATGTTCTGGCATAGTTTCAATCGGTAAACCAAAAAAATCCTTGAGCTGCAGCGTCGCAATCACCACACCTATTCCACCGGTAAAACCCAAAGTAACAGGCTCGGGAATATATTCAATCCATCGCCCCAGCCGAAATAACGCCATTGCAATCAAAATGCCACTGGCCATTAAACTGGCAACCAGTAATCCACCCAAACCATATTTTTGAGTGATGGGATAAAGGATAACCACAAACGCAGCCGTAGGACCTGAAATGCTGAAGCGCGAACCACCAGTAAGCGCTATAAAAAAACCGGCGATGACGGCGGTATAAAGTCCATATTGCGGAGGTACGCCACTGGCAATCGCCAAAGCCATAGCAAGCGGAATAGCGATAATCCCAACGGTTAATCCTGCTAAAACATCTTTTCGAAAACGCGTCGCGGTATAAGTTTCAGTAAAGCAACTTTCACGTAATGCATGACCAATTCGTAAAGAAAACAAGTGAGCTCTGTGCGACATAATTTGCCCTGATTTCTATGCTGTGGATCCTGAATAAATTGAGCATTCTTGCATCATTCACGCCAAATTTGCCAATCATGCCAATAACTTATATATTTGCCGCTTATTTTTTCGGTTAATCCCCTTAACTAAAACCTTTGATTAGCTCTTTATTTCGGCTAAAGGTAATTCGTTTTTTTGGAGACCATGATGACAAGCCTGATGAACACATACGGCACAAGAACCTTAACCCTGATCAAGGGCGAAGGCAGCCGCGTGTGGGACGACCAGGGTAAAAGTTATTTGGATGCTATCAGCGGCATTGCCGTTTGTGGATTGGGTTATTCACATCCCGCCATTACTGCAGCCATCAGCCAGCAAGCGGCAACGTTGATTCACTGTTCCAACCTTTACAACATTCCGCAACAACAGGAATTAGGGCGACTGCTCATTCAAGTCTCCGGAATGGACAAAACATTTTTTTCCAACTCCGGTGCAGAAGCCAATGAAGCGGCCATCAAAATTGCACGAAAATATGGCAATGAAAAAGGCATTAAAAATCCATCCATCATTGTGATGGCAAATAGCTTTCATGGCAGAACACTGGCGACATTAAGTGCAACCGGCAACACCAAAGTGCAAATCGGTTTTGAGCCTTTGGTAGAAGGGTTTATCAGAGTGCCTTACAACGATGTCGCCGCTGTAGAAACGGCATTAAATGAACATCACAACATTGTTGCGATATTGGTTGAGCCAGTACAAGGCGAAGGCGGAGTAAGAGTTCCTGCTGCTGATTATTTAAATAAATTGCGCGCAATTGCTGACCAACACCAACTGCTGTTAATGCTCGATGAAATTCAAACCGGCAATGGCAGAACCGGAACTTTTTTTGCGTATCAACACAACGGCATTTTGCCGGACGTCGTCACTACTGCAAAAGGTTTGGGCAATGGCCTGCCAATTGGCGCTTGTCTTGCTCGTGGAAAAGCGGCTGAAATTTTTCAGCCCGGAAATCACGGAACCACGTTTGGCGGCAATCCGATTGCATGCAGCGCGGGCATTGCGGTGATCAATCAATTGACACCTGCTCTTATCCAACATGTAAAAAATCTGGGCGAAAAAATTCTCAATCAATTTAAAAAAGAATTAGCGAATAACAGCAAGGTTGTTGATATTCGCGGTAAAGGTTTGATGATCGGTATTGAATTAAATGCACCTTGCCCTGATCTGGTACAAAAAGGTCGCGACAATGGCATTTTAATTAATGTGACGGCAATGAATACTATTCGTCTGTTGCCCACATTTGTCATGACCGATGCTGAAGTCGATGAATTAGTTAGCAAAGTTGTAAAACTGGTTAACGAGTTTTAAAAATTAAGTTTAAAGAGTAAAGATTATGGTTCCCGCAAAGGCACCGAGACATTTTTTAACGCTGAACGATGTCAACAAAACTGAATTAAATGCCATTATCCAACGTGCCATTGAATTAAAAGCATTGTTGCGCGCAGGCAAAGCACCCGAGATTTTAAAAGATAAAGTCCTGGCGATGATTTTCGAAAAGAATTCAACGCGTACACGTATTTCATTTGAATCCGGTGTTGCCAAATTAGGTGGCCATGCAATTTTCTTATCCACCAAAGATTCGCAACTCGGCCGCGGCGAACCTGTTGAAGATGCCGCACGTTGTATCGCCAGCATGGTCGATATGGTGATGATCCGTACTTATGCCCACACTACCGTGCAACGTTTTGCAGAATACTCTCGCGTACCAGTGATTAATGGTTTAACGGATGAATATCATCCTTGCCAATTGCTCGCCGATATTCAAACCTATGTTGAACATCGCGGTTCACTCGCGGGCAAAACGGTTGCCTGGGTTGGTGATGGCAACAATATGTGCAACTCTTATATTCAAGCCGCCGAACTTTGCGATTTTGAAATTCGTATCGCGACACCTAAAGGTTTTGAACCAGAAGATATTTATGTTACGCCTTACAAAAAACGCGTAAAAATCAGCAACGATCCAAAAAAAGCTGTTGCCAATGCCGATTTGGTTGTGACAGATACCTGGGCATCCATGGGTCAGGAAGACGAGAAAAAGCAACGCGAGAAAATTTTCAGCGGCTACCAGGTCACCAAGGAACTAATGAACCTCGCAAAACCTGATGCACTCTTCATGCACTGCTTACCCGCTTATCGCGGTAAAGAAGTCAGCGCCGATGTTCTTGATACACCGGATTCCGTTGTGTGGGAAGAAGCTGAAAACAGAATGCATGCACAAAATGCGTTGATGGAATTTTTGTTGGCACATTGATGCTTTGATCCCTCCTCCTGCCAAGGGGAGGTGATTTTCAACGATTCATTGTTTGTTTATTCAAAATCCTCTGCAAAACAAACCCCGGTTCCACCCAACCCACAATACCCGTTCAAATTTTTATGTAGATATTGCTGATGGTATTCTTCGGCGTAATAAAATTCAGTGGCGGGTAAAATTTCCGTGGTAATTTCACCAACATTTTTTTCATTTAATGCTAATTGATAATTAGCTTTAGTAGATTCAGCAATAGCCTTTTGTGCTTCAGAAAAATAATAAATACCGGAACGATATTGTGTACCACGATCGTTACCCTGGCGAAAACCTTGTGTGGGATTATGTGATTCCCAAAAAGTTTTGAGAATTTGTTGCAGTGAAATTTCTTGCGGATTAAAAACAACTAACACCACTTCGTTGTGACCAGTTAAACCAGAACACACTTCTTCATAGGTTGGATTGGGGGTGTGACCAGCGGCATATCCAACGGCGGTTGTATACACACCCGGCAATTGCCAGAATTTTCTTTCAGCGCCCCAAAAACAACCAAGACCTAAAATAATTTTTTCCAGATTCTCTGCAAATGGGGGCTGAATAGGAACCGCTTTTACCGCGTGACGATTGGTTAATGTAATTGATTCACTGCGACCCGGTAATGCTTGTGCAGCTGTCGGTATTTGTGATTTGAATGGATTTAAAAAATTCATCGCAGTTCTCGATTGTTAAAGCTTGAAAGCGTGGAGGTAATGTTTATTTCAAGACCATCGACAACATGATGTTGAGTCTTGAAATGGATTACCTGCACGCCTGGCACCCAATATCAAAACCAACGATTAAAATGCAATCTTTCCCACCAGGTCATCAACAAACGATCCACCGCACCCTGCGCAGCAAAACCCAATTTCTCTTGAATGGATTTTTTGTAAACATATTCCACTTGAAAAATATCAGCGGTTTCTATTTGTGATAATAGATATTCATCGCTGGTTTTAATCTCATCAATTAAATTGACTTCTTTGGCACGACGACCAAACCAGATTTCACCGGTAGCCACTTTTGCTATATCCACTTGTGGTCTGTGCTCTGAAACGAATTCCTTAAACAATACGTGAGTATCTTCCAGATCCTCAACAAATTTAGCGCGTCCCTTTTCAGTATTTTCACCCAACATGGTTACTGTGCGTTTGTATTCACCGGCAGTGAACATTTCATAATCTATATCATTTTTCTTTAATAATTTATGAAAATTAGGTAAAGATGCCACAACACCAATAGAACCGAGAATGGCAAAAGGAGCGGCCACAATTTTGTTAGCGACACAAGCCATCATATAACCGCCGCTGGCGGCGACTTTATCGACACACACAGTCAAAGGAATATTTTTTTGCGTAATGCGAGCTAGTTGACTCGCCGCCAAACCATAGCTGTGCACCATACCACCGCCGCTTTCTACTTTGACGACCACCTCATCTTTTTCTGTCGCCTGTGTCAGTACAGCGGTAATTTCTTCGCGCATCAGATCGCATTCGGACGCTTTAATGTCACCGTAAAAATCCAGTACAAATACGCGTTTTTTATGTTCCGGTTTATCATCTGCATCTGTTTTGTCTTCTTTTGCTGCCAATTTTGCCACTTTTTTCTTTTCAGCTTTTTCGGCTTTTAATTTTTTCTTTTCAGCTTTTTCCTGAATTTTCAGCTCATCTTCATCCAGCATGGCATCGCGTAACATATCGCGCGTCTGCTCATATTTTTCATTCACACGGGTGACTTCCAATTGACCCTTGTCATGTTTTTTATTACGCATTGCCAAAGAAGCAATCAAACTGACAATAACAAAAACGGCGGCAACAAAGGTGAGAGCTTTTGCCAAAAACAAACCATACTCAGATAAAAATTCCAAAACAACACTCCAAAAAGTTCTTCTAAAAAGATACGGGATCCCCTTTGGGGATGATGGAAAGATGACACTATTTAAAAATTGAAACTGCTTCTCTCGCTGCTTCATTAACCGGACGCGCAACCAACCCTGTGTTGGATAAAGTCACTTCGAAATTGGCTTTATCTTTCATTGGCAAATAAGTTGCGCTGCCATAAATAGCATCAACGGCAGATACCCAGTTAGCGTGTTTATTTAACAATAACCAAACATCAACGCCTTGTGGGCTAGCGACAATTGCATGCGCCGTACGCGCGGCGGTAGTTTCTTTTTCCAAATCGAAATAGCGACCACTGATACGATCCAAACGATAAGCCGGCTTGACTCCCCAACGGGCGATCATGCCGTTCCATTTCACAATACGCGCATCAATTTGCCATTGGTCACCACGCAAATCATATTGTTTGGCTTGACCTTCTTTATCGGTCAAGGTGGCAATGTAATGTTGTTCATCCAGTTTTTGAAAACTGACGTTACATACCGTTTGTTCAGACATGAGTTGCTTGTAGCTGTAAAGATCCCAGGCAACCAATCCGATAACAGCGGCAATCGAAATAAAAACAATGCCGATCATTCCGCGAAACCATCCCATAAACCAGTCGTTTCGTATCAGGAATCGACCTGTTTTGAAAAGAAGAAATGCCGCTATCGCAGCCAACAAAACGGAAATTAATGTATAAATCATTTTGATGTTCCTTTATTTTTTTGCTGTTCTACAAAAAACGCTATTAACTGACCTGCGACACTTGCTTTGGAAGGCGTTTCCGGCAAAGCATCATAACGAAACCAACGGGCATCTAAAATCTCTTTTTTATCCGGATTAATCTCACCGCTATCATACTCGGCGATAAATCCCAACATTAACTGCGACGGAAATGGCCAAGGCTGACTAAATAAATAGCGAGGATTGCGAACCCTGATACCCACTTCCTCATAGACTTCACGACACACACAATCCTCAACTCTCTCACCTGCTTCAACAAATCCGGCCAATGTCGAATATACCTGTCGAGTAGCGCGTTTGTGATAAGCCAACAAAATTTCATCGCCACGTGTAACCGCCACAATCATGCAAGGTGATATTCGCGGGTAAAAACGCAATTCACACCTATCACAGACTCTGGCCGAGTCTGTCACATCGCTATTAGTCAAACTACCACACCGACCGCAAAAACGATGATCGGTTTGCCACTGACACAGTTGCAGCGCCCTGCCCGCCAACATAAACATTGGCTTATCCATAATGCCCAGCTTTTTTCTCAAACCTGTCCATTGATATTGATGGGGAGATTGATTGAGATCTTGCTTATCAACCAGAATCACACCATAAACAATGTCCTGCCATTCGCCCAGGCAGGTTTGATAGTGAATGTTTTGATTTTGTAAAACATCACTGACTTGAACTTCAGATAACCATACAAAATTTTCTTCTGTATCTGATAAAAATAATTCACAGCGACCATTTTCTATAGCGACAACGAAATAACACCGGGATTTACCCGGTGTTATTTTATCGAGCGTTTGATCTTGCTCAAACGAATAAAGTGTATAAGTGTCTGCGGTCAAACTTCAAATTCCTCACACCTCAAAGCCAAGGGCTTGTAAACTTTCTTCGGCAACTTGCAACACACTGGTGTCGGCATTTTTATCCAGCTTCACGCTATCGAGATAATATTCCAGGCTGATAATGGCATCCGCAAAAGTTTCCAACATATGTTGAATTGCCGGATGCAATTCTTGTTGCAACAAATCTTCATCCACAAAACGTATACAACCAGCGATTACTTTAGCCGCGCGAGGTAAACCTAATAAAAACATACCGCCACGCACCGCATCCAAAGTACCGGTAATATTGCGCACATGGCCCTTGTCATAATTGGATTCCGCAAATGAGGTTAATGCGCGCTTGATCAACACCAATCCTGCTTCAGCTTCTTCCAATACAATTTTTTCGGCTTCTGCAATTTGATTATTGGACATTACTGCATCGCGCGAAAGCGCATTGATTTGTGCCAGTTTTTCATCAGATAAATTAGTGCGCTCCAGGCCGGCAATACTGCTTTCGACATACAGCAACGTATCCGCTACTTGCGATAATTCTTCAGGTGTTACCGGGCTGTTATTACGCTGCCAGTGGGCAATTTTTTCGATTTCCTGTTTCAAGCCGCTGCTGGGCGCGCTTAACCCTACTACCGATAATATTTCGGCAATTTTTTTCAAGGTTTCCAATAGTTCAGGGGATTCATTTAATAATTCCGCACCACCCTGTGCTGCGCGCTCAAGAATATTTTTTGTGCTGTGCAATTCATCAGTTAGGACTGACACCATTGAACTGATGGTATTCGCACTGGGGCCGCGAATAAATTCCATTTCTCTCGCCAATTCGGATTCTGTATAACTGGGTGACTTAACTGCGTAAGCCATCATCACCGCAATTGTTTTTTCATCTGTTGCATGGGACAAGGCTAATAAATACAGCAACTCTTTTTGCAAAGCGACTTCAGGTTCACGCGTTAATACCGCTTTGCCTTCAAATTGTAATCGCTTGATTTCACGTTCAATATTGCCGAATAATAATTTCCGGGTTTTACTGATCGACATATTTTTTTCGCGCATTACATTTATGGTGGTATTACACAACCACCAGAAATTTCCAAGAACCGTACCAGCACAAACTGTTTCCAAACGCTCCAATGCACGCGCCATCATGCCTAACGATCCTTTAACCTGATGTTCTTTAATCACGTTAATTAAACCGGTTTGAAACATATGGCGTAAACGACGCACCAGAGTCCCCATATCTTCCTGAATGGCAGAAGGAATAGGAATGGATTTGCGATGAGGCTTAATCACATCCAAAGCATAAAAATAACTTTCTGGTAGAGGCGCTGCTTTGCGAGCAAGACGCAATTCATTCACATGCGGAATTAATAACACAGCCATGCTGCGCGAGGTTTGTGTGCAATATTCAAGATAACGCGGCAAGATAAAAAATGAAGCGGTTAATATTTCCAATTTTTTATTGGTTTTGTCATCTTCACCCAAGGTGATATCAGTGATGTGCGCCAATAATTCTTCAGCCAAGAGGTCCAAACCTTTTAACTGAATCAAACTGATGGTGCCACGAATTTGTCGAATGCCTTCTATACATTCCTGAAGCAACTCGCCGTTATTTCTGTCTTGTGAAAATTGCTCCAAACGAATGGCAGCTTGCTCGATGGTGCTGACCAGTTCGTCTTGCACCATTTTTAATGAACTGAGGTTTAGAGGTTCTGTATTATTCACAACAATATCTCGTCCGATTAAGTTGACTAATGTTATACCCAAGCCAGCTAGAAATGCATTTAATTACCCAATCTAAGCGCTTGAATTGCCAAGCAATTCTCACTCTGACATCTCAGGCAACCAAAGGCATTGGCCGCCGCTGGATTTTTGAATAGCAATCAATTTCTCCGCGTGGAACCTGAGCTCATCTTCATCAGCATAGACGATAGTTAGCGGTTTACGACCTAAATTCAGGCGCCTTATGGTTTCGCGATTTCCGCCTGATTCAGTTTGTGAACTGTTACCTCCCAATTGCAATGCTGTCTGGCCACCCGTCATGGTCAAATACACATCGGCCAGAATTTCCGCATCGAGCAATGCGCCGTGCAAATCGCGCTGGGAGTTGTCAACATCGTAGCGTTTGCACAGTGCATCCAGATTATTTTTCTGGCCGGGATGTTTGCTTCGTGCCAGCAGCAAAGTATCAATCACTGAACAACGTTTGGTGATACTGGTATGGCGAGGATTGAGCAAGGAAAATTCGTAATCAATAAAGCCAATATCAAAGTCAGCGTTATGGATAATCAATTCGGCATCGCCAATAAAATCCAGAAAATCATCCGCAATTTGCGAAAATACAGGTTCATTTGCCAGGCGCTCATTGTTGATGCCATGTACCGCATAGGCTCCAGCATCAATTTCACGCTCAGGGTTAATGTATTGGTGATAATGCCGCCCCGTCAGCTTGCGATTGAACAACTCAACGCAACCTATTTCGATAATCCGGTGACCTTGTGAAGTTTCAAGGCCCGTGGTTTCAGTATCCAGAACAATTTGACGCATATA
>Ga0164241_10004674_pt1 | contig 13128 bp, 11 predicted proteins | sample OricomyardsoilBY_FD_108780 | JGI IMG/M metagenome (GOLD analysis project Ga0164241, IMG submission 108780) | Backyard soil microbial communities from Emeryville, California, USA - Original compost - Back yard soil (BY) | ecosystem: Environmental > Terrestrial > Soil > Unclassified | place: USA...
CCCGCGACGCCAACCGAGCTGACGTTGAGCCAAACATTGACCGAGCCGGTGCGGGCGGCGTTCGTGGCTCTGGCGGGAGCGAGCAAGAAAAACGTGGTGCCCGCCGCCAAGCCTACGCCACCAATGATGTAACCCACCGTCGAGACGGTGCGGAGCGTTCGGAACGACTGCACCGTATCCCAGCCCTCGCCGCCCTCGATGCAGGCGTGGTCGGGACACTCGCGCTGCGCCTTGGAATAGCGGCTACCCGCCATCAAACCCGTGATGACGCCGGTGGCCAGGCCGGCGACACCGACCCCGCCCGCGACGAGGGCCGCCGGCAGTTGCCATTGAGACGGCCGCGGCGGCGGCGGTGGCGCGACGGGCGGCGGCGGCGTGGCGGGCACGACTTTGGCTGGCTCGGGAGCATGGCCGGCCCGCGGCACCACCAAGTCCACCTTCTGCTGCTGCTTCTCGACGACCGAGAACGTCACCTGCACCGGCGCGGCTCCGGGCACGAGCGCACGCAAAATGTGGTCACCCGGATCGATCGGCATCTGTACGCCGAGCAGCGCGCTCTTCAAGGCGTGTCCGTCGAGGGTCACGTTCAGCTCGGGCTCGCGCGCGCCAGGCCCTGAAGGCACGATCGTCACTTTGGGCATCCTGGCTCGAAGCGCGAGCAAATCGTCTTCGGCGTCGTGAACGGCTTTTCGAAATGGCTCCGGCGACTCGGCGTCGAGGCTGGTACGGGCCGCGCGCATGTACGCCTCTTCGGCTTCGACGAACCTGCGCAGCTTGACCAGCGCTCGAGCTTCGTACAACGCGATCGTGGGCGCGGGCACCAGCGTGTAGGCTCGATGAAACAGATCGCGCGCTTGGTCCCACTCGGCTTTGTCGAACGCATCTTTACCCTGGCTGGCCAGGCTACGAGCGGCGTTGCGCGTGCCGTCGTCCACGGCCTGCCCGAAGGCGCTGGAGCTGAGCAGCGAAACGAGCGTGAGCAGCGACAGCGCTCGACGAGTGGTCCGAAATCTCAAAACCCGAACTCCGTGTTGAGGCCCTTTCGTGGCGGGGCCTGCCGGGGAGTCGTAACCCGAGTCGAGCTCGGCGACGAGCCCGCAGCGCGTGCTGGTGACCCGGTTTTTGTCGTGGTCGATCGCGCGACAGGCGCGGCAGAAGGCGCCGGTTCGAGCGGCAGCGCCGACGGCGACAGCACGACGACCTGCGCCGTCACACTTGGAGCTTCGGCAGCGGGCGGAGGTGACACGGCCACATCGGGAGATACGACCGCCGGTCGGCGCTTTTCAGTAGCCGCGGTCGCGGGCGAATGCGGCCGGAATAGCGTAAAAAGCAACAACGCGGCCGACGCCACGAGCGCCATGCCGAGCAGCGCGGCCACCGGCAGCCGCGACCGGGGGCGACGACTGATCGCGGTTGGGGCGTTTCGGCCACTGGTGGGTGAAGGTGAGACTTGCGGAGCCGTTACCACCTCCACGACAGGACCTGGTGGCAGCGTCTGCGCGTCGGGCGCCTCGGACGTGACGAGGATCTGCAGACCGGTAACGCCGCTCTCGAGCCAGTCGTGCTTCAACGAGCGCGACGCGGCATCGACGCGCACGCCGCGCTCGAAGAGCCAGAGCGCCAACGCTTCGCCCAGCTCCCACATCGAGGCCCAGCGCTCGGCCGGATCTTTTTTCAAGCAGCGCTCGATGATGGTCCAGAACTGCGCGTCGCCCGCCGCGTGCTCGGTCGTCGGTTTCGGCGCGTCGCGTAGGATCTTGCGAATGAGCGCGTTGTAGTTGTTGGCCTCGAACGGCGGCGCGCCCGTCGTCAGCTCGTACAAAACGATGCCGAGCGACCAGATGTCGGAGCGAGGGTCGACGTCGTCGAGCCCTTCGGCTTGCTCGGGCGAGAGGTATTGCGGGCTGCCCAGCACCGCTCCCACCTGCGTGAGCCGCGTCGAGACGTGCGAGCGGTCCAGCTTGGCGATGCCAAAGTCGAGCACTTTGGGCTGAATTCGGCCTTGTCCGTCGCTGGCGATGAAGATGTTGGCGGGCTTGATGTCACGATGAACGATGCCTTTTTCGTGGGCGGTGCCGAGCCCGTCGATTACCGGCAAGAGCAGCGCGGCGGCGCGCTCCGCGGGCAGACGCCCCGCGCGTCGGAGCATGGTTTGCAGCTCTTCGCCCTGCAGCAGCTCCATTGCCAAGAACGGCGCCCCGCGCTCGGTGCTGCCAAAATCGAGCACGCGCACCATGGCCGGGTGCCCGAGCTGGGCCGCCGTTCGCGCTTCGCGAGCCATGCGCTCCACCCCTTCGGCACCGGCGATCTCGGGTCGCAGCATCTTCAACGCCACGTCGACGTCGAGCGCACGAGAACGCGCCACCCAGACGAAGCCCATCCCACCCTCGCCGAGCTTGCGGGTGAGCACGTAGCGGCCGGCGATCATATCGCCGGGCCGATGTTCGCTCACGGCCACGGGAGCTAGTTCTGTTGACATGCCAAGGGGAACCACACCGGTCAGATCACCTGCGCGGAACAACCCCTGAAGGTAGCACGCTAAAGGCCCGCGAATGGCTAAGTCGGTCGAAGATCGTGGTCGAGACGCCCGGATGGCGAGGCGCGACGAAGGCGACCTGAGGAGCGCAACGAAGCCAGGCGGGATGCATCGGCCGCGAGATCGATCGATCTCGCCATTCGCGGGCCCTAAGGTAGCGGCCGCCGAGGAGGCTTTGCGCTCGCTCGTCCGCTCGGCCCGCCGGGGGCGCCCGCGACGCGCGGCGGCTTACTCGGTTTGGCCCGCGGAGATCTTTGTGGCGTTGGCGGTAATGCGGGCGCCGGCCCAGGGTCGGCAACGGGCGAAGGCAAGGGCGGCGGTCTGGCAGGGATCGCAGGCGTGGCGGGCTTGGCGGCGGCCACGACCGCGCTCGGCAGCGGGGGCGGTCTGCCTCGTTGGCTGTCTCGTTGACTGGCTCGTTGGCTGTCTCGTTGACTGGCTCGTTGGCTGTCTCGTTGACTGGCCACTAGTTGGCTGGGCGCGCTCGGCGCCGCCGTGGGCGCGAATGGCCAGGCGACCTTGGGCGGTGGCGCCGCCGGCCGAGCGAGCAGGTAGCCCTGCGCGAAGTCGACGCCGAGGTCGCGGGCACAGCTGAGCTCGTCGATGGTTTCGATGCCCTCCGCCACCACGCGCGCGCCCAGCTCTTTGCACAGGTTGACCACGTGGCGAACGACGGCCTGCTTTCTCTTGTGACCATGGATGCCGCGGGTCAACGCCAAATCGAGCTTCACGATCGACGGCTCCAAATCGACGACGCGCTCCAGGTTGGAATGACCGGCCCCGAAGTCGTCCACCACCAGCTGCGCGCCGGTCCTTCGGCACAGCTCACGCAGCACGCTCATGCATAGCTCGAAGTGCGTAAACGCCGCAGATTCGGTGACTTCGAGATACACGGGCGCGCCGTGAAAACACAGCGGGTCATCGGGGCGCACCAGCCAACGTGAGTTGAGCTCTTCGGGGTGCAGGTTGACGAACAGCGGAACGTCACCACACGTTTGAAAGGCGACGTCACGAATCAGCCGCCCCAGGCGACCACAGGCGTTCTCGGTGACCGCGTGCTGGAACAACACGGGCGGCGCTTGGTATTCGGGCCGTCGACAGCGCACGAGCGCTTCGTGGGCGAATGTCGCGCCGGTCCTCATGTCGACGATGGGCTGAAACACCACGCCCACCTCCGAGACGGTCAGCGTACGGACACCGCCGACCTCGGCGTCCGACCCGCCGCCTCCGAGCGTCCAGCTGAGCTTCTCTTTGTCCATCGGTCGCAGCGGGGCGGGGTGGCGCGCGAAAATGCTAGCGCTCGCCTAACCCAGACGGCCACGGCCTCATTCGCTTCAGGGCACCGTGAACGAAACTGGAGCACCTTTCCCCACGTCGCGTCACGTGTAGTTGGACGGGCGGCGCTGCGGCCAATGGGCCCAAAGTAAATCGTCCTCCGCTCGGGCCCGCTAGGTAGGGTCCGGCCGTGTTCGCGCGAGCCGGTTGGTCGTTCATTTCGGTGCTGCTGTTCACGGGGCTCTGCAGCATGGGCGGCTGTCGTTTGCGGCACGACGCCTCCAACGCGCCGGGTAAGTTCGGCGAAGGCGTCGCAAGCGAGTGCAACAACGGCTACGCGATCGCCGATGGCCCCTATCGCTACGAAAACAATCAATGGGGCCGCGACAAGTCGCAGGGCCCCTTCGAACAGTGCCTGCTGAAGCGTACCGTCAATGGCAAGCAAGAGCGGGGCTGGAGCTGGAACTTTCCCGGCACTGACTCGTCCGTCTTTTCGTATCCGGAGATCATCTTCGGATGGAAGCCTTGGACGGGCGGCAAAACCACCGATCCTCACCTACCGACTCGGGTCGGTGATTTCAAAAAGCTCACCCTCATTTACGAAGTAGAGAGCCAGATTACCGGCAGCTACAACCTGGCGCCCGAGGTTTGGCTCACCAACCGCAACGTGCAGAACGGCCCCGCTTCGCCCCGCTCTATCAGCGCCGAGGTGATGTTTTGGGTCGACAGCGGCGGCGTCGCTCGGCCCGGTGGCAACGTCGTCGCAACCCCGGTCGTGAACGGCGAAACCTGGGAGCTTTGGCAGCAAGACGGCGCGGCGGGCGACGCTCGCTCCGGCGCCCAGTGGCGACTGCTGTCGTTCAAGCGCCCGACTCCTCAGCTAAAAGGCTCCTTGGACATTCCCGCCTTCATGCGCGTGCTCGTCGACCGACAACTGATCGACCCCAACCACTTCATCGCCACCATCGAGTTCGGCAACGAAGTGACCGGCGGCACCGGCACGACGTGGGTCAAACACTTCGAAGTCCAGACCTACTAGCGCCGCTCGCACGCCACCGCGCTCGTGCTGCCACCCCGCAGCCCCCAAACGATTCCACACAAGGCGGGAAGCGAGACTATTGGGGCTTCGCGCGCTGCGCACCACGCTCAGCCACCGCGGCCGCGGCGCCTTCTGAAAACGAAAAGTGACTTCGGAACCGAAGTCACCGCAATTCTTCCGGCATCTCGTCGAGCAGGCTGGTCGAGCAGCACGCGCGCTTGGCGGCGCTCCAGCAGTTGTTCGGCGTTCGGCACGCGCGAAGCTTGGCTCAAACCGCGCCGGAGCCGGCCTTGGAATCGTCCTCGCTATCCGATCCTTGCGTTTTTGCCAGCCCCGGTCGCTGCTCCGAAAGGGCTTTGCGCAAGTCGTCGACGTCGGCCTCGCTGAGCCCCGGCGTCAGGCGCTGGGCGCGCGGCAGCACGTCCGCGGTGCCGAAGTACGCCTGCGCGCAGCTCGCGTGAATGGTGCCGATCGGAGTCGGGCGCCCTTCTTCGAACATCTGCAACGCAAAGCGCCAGTCGCCCTTGGCGATCAGCTCGCGACACGACCGACAATGCGCGCGTCCCGAGCTCGCCCGCTCCACCCGGACCAAGCGCGGCAAACGGTGATGCTCGATCCCCGAGCGCGCCGTCTCCAAGAGCCATGCCTGCTCGGGCTGTTCGTCGCTCGACGCCTCGAGCACGGGCAGCAATTTTTCGGGCCGCATCAAGGCGGCGCAGGCGAGGTGAAACCAGCTGGTGGCCTCGCCCTCACCGAACGAGTTGGGTCCTGTTTCGCCGAAGCGCAGCTCGGCCTTGGCGATCGTGTTGCCACAACCACGGCACTTGGCGCGCCCGGTCGGAGCGGGTTGAATCGAGTCCGGCACGGGGCGCATTTTCGCGGCCCTCACGCCGCGCGGTCAAGTTTCACGCGGGCGCTCGGAGACTGAACATCCGCTCAACAGTAGGGCTTGCAGAAATCGAGGCTCATTCGAGGAAGAAGGCGGCGCCCGCGCGCGGGGCAGCGTTATTAGTGACGTCGCCGTTGAAGCCTTTCGCGCTGCTGCTCTCGCCCCACGCCCCAACCAGAATTCGTGCCCCGCTCGCGGCTACGGAGTAGCCAAAGTTGTCCTTCTGTTCAACGCTATTGGGAGCGATATACTGCCCGTTCTGCCAGGTCGCTCCATTCCGCACGAATGTAGAGATGCCCCCCGACTCGTTGGTACCCCGAGATCCAACGACAAGCAGATTGCCCGTAAGTGCAACCGATGTACCGAAGTCTCCTGCCTTGGCGTCGAACGAGAGCAACGTGGTTTGTTTTGTCCATGAAGACCCGCTGCGCGTGTACACATGAACACCCGCATTCAACGATGCGACCGCCAACGAGTCCCCGTCAAAGGCGATTCCCATCAAGTCGACGCTCGTTACGTGTCCTTCCACTGCCCATTGCTTTGCCTGCCGAACCATGACGTACACATCGAAGAAACCGGAAACTGCGAGACGGTCACCAGCCGCGACTATTCGCGTGCCGTATTCCGCGCCGCTGGCCATGAACTCGGTCGCTGGCGGATTGGGAAGGACCTCGTCGAGCGTCCAGGTATCTCCAGACCGGGTCCATGCATACACGGCGCCGTTGTCGTAGTTGAACAGATTAGGGCTCGTGTTTGCCCCCACATAAACGTGGTCGCCTTGCACTGCCACGCCGCTGCCGAACCTATAATTCGCGCCTCTTGTCGGCTCCGTTAGCATCGCTTGCTGCGACCAAGTGCCATTCGACCGGGAGAAAATGTAAGCCGCTCCCTTACTACCCTCCTTGCCGGGAGATCCTACGACGATGGTGTCCTGATCGATGCCGACAGACGTGCCGAAGAGAGCTCCTTTGGACGTGTCCGATGCTTTCAAATAGGCTTGGCGCCGCCACATCCCATCGGCAACTCTGGTAGCCACGTATGCCGCTCCAGCCTCTGCTGCACCGGTCAATGTTTCGTATCCGTCGACACCCTGAGCGGAACTGTTCTCGGCAGGAGAACCAACAACGGCACTATCCCCATCGAGCGCAACGACTTGACCAAACCACGCTTCGGTTCTGGCGTTGAAGGCCTTGAAATAGGTCGTCCTCAGGGGCGCCCGCTTCAGGGCCACTTCGTAGCCCTTCGTCGTCTCGTCGACGGCGGTCACGTCGACAGTAATGACATCCGGTGAATCGGGGAGATTAGCCGGGATTTCCCCTTCGCCTGTCGGCCCCAAACTTGCGCCGACGCATGAGACGATGGCGTCAGGCGACATCGGAAGCGCTGAGATTGTCAGGGTGGGTTCGAAGTACGAAAATTCCGCGGTATAGTCGGCGATATCGGGATCGAAAGCCGGCGAAAGGGATGTTGGGGTCACCTTGAGGACCTTTAGTCGCGCCTCGCTCGACACGCAGGGCCCGCCCTCGCACGTCGGCATCCCCCCCTCGCTCACGTGCCCACCATCCGCGATCGCAGGGTTACCTCCGGCACTTCCCGTACCCAGGTCGTCAGCCGCCGCACCTCCATCTCCTTGTGGTCCTGCTGCGCCGGCTCCAGGAATTTCGCCGCTCGGATCGGGATTCGCCTCCTGAAAGGAGCGGGACTGCGGTGAGCAGCCTTGCGTCATTTGGCAGGCGCCCGCCGCGATCAAGCCCAGTAGCGCTAGGGGGGAGAGCAGTGTGAACGGTTTTGGACGGCCGGGCCCCTCGGATAGTCATGCGCGCGTGAACTTTGCGGGGAATTTGGAACTGGCGCAAGGAAACTTGCCATGCGCGCCACGTTGACGGTAGCCACCGCGCGCGATGTCTTGAGGCTCACGCCCGGGCCAGCATCGCGTCCTTCCGCCGCTGGTTGACGAGGACTCTCGCGTGAGCAGGCGTCGGACCCGACGTCGAGCGGACGCCTGCTCCCTGCATGAGTTGCGCTCACCCAGCGGCACCCCTTCGCCACTTTGTAACCGTTGACTCTCTTTCGCTAATTCCTCAATCCATCACTTGGGGATCGATGCGATCCAATCTGTTACCGCTTTGATGCCGCCCTTGGTGTCGGGGAGCTTCGTGCTGGTCGTCCCTAGCGGGGGCATCTGCAACTGTGTTCGGCGAGCCTTCATGCGGATCAAAAGCGCGCTGTTTGTCGGGTCCATCGGCTCAACCCGATGCTTGCCGGCGATCTCTACCAAGTCGAGCCTGGCCACCGTGACGCCCACCGTAGTCTGCACGGTACCCGTCGACGCGTAATCTTGGTTTCCTACGAGCAGCCGCAGGTACAGTGGCTTCTCCGCGTTGGGAATACTCTGCCCCTGGTTGTGGCAACCACCGCAATTGCCGTGCAAATACCCCAACGCGGCTTGCTGTTCCGGCGTGCCGGGGACCTCAAATCCCTCCGCTGCCGGCTTGCTTAGCCAGCCCAGCTCACTGAGATTCCTGATGGTCAAGTCATTGCCCGCACGTTCGTGGCTGAGTTGGAATGCGCCGAACCCAAGGACGCGCTCGGACAATTTAGCGTGGCAGTTGACGCATTGCCCCTGAGCAGGAATGTCGTGGTCGACATCGTTGTTGACAATGACACCTGCGGGGACAGAAACCGCAGCGCTCGGATCGCCGAGCTTGTTCGCGTCCCACTGATAGGTGGCGTAGAGCCAGTCCGTCTCAGCAGGGCCGAAGTGGTGCATCATCCGCGTCTCCACCGCCTTTCCGGCGATCGAGAACGTCTTCCAAAAGCGCGTTCCGACCGGAAATCTCCAGTGATCCATGTCACTGGTGTCGATGGTCGAGCATTTGGGAATGTAAACGTGGCGCTCTTTGGACGCGCCGTCGGCCCACAGCGGATACTTGGGCTCGAAGGTCCGCACGTACGACGCGAGCTTGATCGGCATCGCCAGCTCGACGCTGGTCGCGCCGCCAGCGCCGCCAGCGCCGCCCGCGCCGCCGTCATCGAGCGTCGCGTACAGGCCCGTGTCCGCTAGCGTCGCCGGCACCACATCGGTCGTTGCGAGCGGATTGTCGTCGACGCACGTTTTCTTCCCGCAAGCTCCCACGTCAGTGCAGTCGGCCGTGCACGACGTACACAGACAGGCATACACGTCCGTGTACACACGGGCGGCGTCGACGTGTTGGGCGTCGCACGCGGTCACGCAGTCGGTAGAATCACAAGCGGTGACGCAGGCCAACCAATCCGTGCAGTCGGCGCTGGTGCCGCAGCTGGCCAGAGCGTCGGCGCATTCGGTCGCGCCACAAGCCGTGCATTGCTCGCCGACCGTAAGCACGCTGGGCACGCCGCCCATGCCGCCTTCGCCAGCGGTCGCGGCGCCGGCTCCGCCGGTCATGTTGCCGGTGGTACCACCGGTCGTGGAAGTACCCGCGGTGCCCGCGGCGGCAGCGTTGCCCGCGGTGGCACCGTTGCCGGCTGCGTTTTCGCCGCCCTCACCGCCCTTTCCGTCAGGGCCTGAGCCCGGACCCGAGCTGTCGTCCGAGCACGCCGCTGCGGCGCTCAAGCCAACCAAAGACAACGCAACCCAACGCAAACCCGTGGCGTGCGAACGCCGAAGCAGCCTCTCCATGACCGCGGAGCATTGATTACTCGCGAGTCGCCGTCAACTACCGGCTTTCAGTCGAACGAAGTTACCATGGACGGTGATCGCAAATGCAGTCGCGCCGTAATGCCTGCACTGCAAAGAGCCTTCAGCCCGCGTTGAGTCATGCGGCTTGTTTGGGCGCGTCGGGCGAGAGCTTGCCCGCCAGCAAACGCCGACCTCGATGCAGCCGGCTCATCACCGTGCCAATCGGCACGCCCAGCTCGGCGGCCGCCTCGCCGTAGCTCAAATCATTGAGATCGACCAGAACGACGACTTGGCCAAATTGAGCCGGCAACGCGGAAATGGCGCGCTGAACCGGCGGGCTCAAGCCCTCGTTCGGGCGATTCGCTTCACGTTCGCCGCACCACAAGTTGGGGTCGGCGGCATGCTCGACGATGAAGCGCCCCGCGCGACGACGACGCCGACAGCGCGTGATGAAAACACTGAACAGCACCTGGTACAGCCAGGCCTTCAGGTTCGTATCGCTCTTGTAGCTGCTCTCGAACGACAAGGCGCGCACGGCCGTCTCCTGCAGCAGGTCGTCGGCGGCGTCGCGGTCGCGGCACAGCTTCAGCGCTCGCAGCCGTAGCTGCGGCAAAAGCTCCGTCAACCGCGCTCGTACCTCGTTCTCGTTCTCGTTCGCCCGAACCGAAACCGTGCTCGCTGACATGACCTTCGAACCTCCGCATGCCAGCTATCGCAAGGCGCATGCCAGGCTCACGTTCGATAAAAACACCGCATTTTCGCGACTTGGGCGCGTCCGTCCCGACACGCCCCCGGTGTCAAACTGGCAATACGGCGGCCCGGCCTGCCATCTGATCAGTCCGTCGAAGCAAAGGGTCCGACAGACCCGGGCGTTTGGGCTAGGGTCGCCCAGGGTCGTGGAGGGGGGCTCGAAATGCAACTCGTGGGGCGCCTGCCACTAAACCCGGAGACCATATGAAGCATCATCACATTCTCGCGCTCAGCACCTGCGCGCTCGCGCTGGTACTGGCACCAGCCGCAGCGCATGCGGAAAAGCCGCCCGGTGAACCGGACGCGAAAGCCGGCAAGCCCGCGGGTAAACCCGCCCGGCCCAGCGACATCTTCGGCAAACCAGATGGCAAGCCCGGTGAGCCCGGCAAGGCCGGTGATCACCCCGGCAAGCCCGACGCCGATGCCCAAGGCGAGCACGGCAAGCCTGGTGACCCTGGTAAGCAAGACGAAGGCAAGCCGCACGCAGGACACGGCGACGGCTTCCGAGGGGCGATGCGCGAGCTCCACGATGAGCTGAAAGCCGGCAAGATCAAAAAAGAAGATCTAAAAGACAGGCTCGCCAAGCTTCACGAGACCGCGGGCGAGCGCGGCAAGCAACACCGTCAGGAATTGAGCAAACGCTGGGGCGGCACGCTCGCTCAGCCGTCGGCGGTCGAAGAGCTGAAGCACCACGCGCGCCGCATGGCCTTCCTCGACCGAGCCATGGTGCTGGCCGAAACGGAGGCCAAAGACAAAGCCAAGCTCACCGAGCGCATCTCGAAGTTGATCGACAAGGAGAATGACCGCCACGAGCGCGCGATGGAGAGGCTCAAGTCGATGCCGCCAACGCCGGCCGCCCCCGCGAGCGCAGCGCCGAGCGCGATGGCCCCCGCCGCGCCCGCCGCGCCTGCTGCCGGTGACGCGAAAGGAGACGCCAAATGAAATCCAAGCTTTGCCTGCTACTGGTGCTGGTGACCCTGGCCGCTTGCGACAAGAAGGAGCCCGCGCCGGCTGATGTCGCCGAAAAGGCCAGCGCCACCGAGCCTGCGCCCGCCGCACCGCCACCGGTCGCAGCCGCGCAACCCGCCGTCGACGTCGACTCCTTGCCGGTCGAGGAACAGTTCGAAGCAGACGCGGAGAAAGAGCTGACGGCCGCCAATCTCAACGCGAAGCTCGACGAGCTCGAAAAAGAGATCAGCGCTCCCTAAGCGAGCCCCGAGACTTGCGCCAGCTGATCGGGAGCCTGCAAAGCCCGCGATCAGCTGTGCGCAGCTTGGCTCGCGCGTCGCGCCGCCGCCAAGCGCTGTCACGGAAGCGTGGCTCAGTGATACGTGAAGGTAGCCAAGAGCGACGGTAGCCGCCGCCCACTGCGAGCACGAGGCCGGTGGGATCACTGCCGCCAGTGTTGCCGTTGACCGACGTCTCCAAGCCGCCCCATCGTCGAGGCTGCTAGTCAGCGGCCCAGGCCTTCCGCACCTCTAGGAGCCAGGCGCCGAGTCGATCACATCTGACGAAGTAATCCCTCCCGAGGCACGACGAGTCCCCATCCTCGAGCGTGCCGAGGACAACAGGTTGGCCGTCGATCATCGCGAACACCGGACCACCGGAATCACCCAAGCACGCGCCGCTGCTCGCCTTGGGCGAGGCGACAACCAAGTCATCTGCCTCTATGTCAACGACCGCCTCAGGGGCAAAGAAGCGTTGGCCGAAAGTGGCCGAAGCCGCATCAGTCCATCCGAATCCGGCGATCATGACGCTGGCGCCGATCCATGAGGGATCGAGCGCTTGTTGCCGGATGGGAAGGGCCTCAACCAGAGCACGGGCGCATTCGGGGACCGAAATGCGGAGCGCCGCCACATCCAGGTCTGGATGCGCTTGCCTTGCAACGACCGGCAGCAGGGAGAGTGGCGATTGTACCGAATCCGCAAGCACTGCGCGAAACGCGAAACGCGAAACGCGAAACGCGAAACGCGAAACGCGAAACGCGAAACGCGGATGCGGCTTGGCCGTGCCGCTCGGCTTCACCGGATGCCTGGCCGCCGTCTGCCAGCGGCCGGCCAAGCGTAAAAGCAAGATCCCCTGTCAGGCACGCGCCTACATGTCAGTGCAACTCCGCAGCTCGGAATGTCGATATTGGCAATGAAGAGGTGGAAGTTTGTACCAATCGATCCGTATGCTCGGAGAGAAAGCGAGGAGATGCATGACTCATTTCGTTGTCGCGGGTTTGGTGATCGCGATGGGGCTCACGACGTCCGCGTTCGCGCAGGCTCAGGAGGCCGCGCCGGGCGCGACGGGCGAGCCAGCCGCGGCTTCACCAGAGGCAGCTCCTTCTCCCGCCCCCGCAGTGGCCGTGGATAACGGAGGCTCGAGCAGCGCCGTAGAGGACGGGGCCCGATTCCGTTTCGGAGTCGCGGGCGGCATCGGCTTCTTCACCGCCGCAAGCGAGGTCGGAACGGCTAAGGTGTCGTGCACGTACTACGGCGTCGATCTGCGCTTTGGAGCTCAGATCAACGACATGTTCGGGGTCTACGCGCAGCCGACGCTCGGCTACTATTCCGCCAACGCTGGCGGTGCGCTCGCCGCAGGCGGGCTCCTCGGCATGGCGGTTGTCGCGGACGCTACCCTTGCCGACCGGTTCTTCGCGGGAGCGGGCGTCGGTTACACGATTTACAACAGCCCGGCAGGGATCACTCCGCTCCTGCGAGTCGGCGGCTACCCGTTGATGAGTCGCAGTGACACGAAGGCACGCCGGAAGGGCCTCATGCTCAGCGCAGACCTCCGCTTCACCAGCCTCGAGGGGTTGAAGATGATCGTCATGCCGACGTTCAACGTCGGATACGAAGCTTTCTGAGCGCTCGGGCGCGCCGTCGCGCGGTTAGCGAGTACGGCGCGCCCTTAAGGGTCCCTTAGCCGAGCTTCAGCTCGCCCAACGTGGTCGGCAGTCGATCGGCGATTTCGTGCGCTAAAAGGCCGCGATCAGC
>Ga0164241_10004675_pt1 | contig 13128 bp, 12 predicted proteins | sample OricomyardsoilBY_FD_108780 | JGI IMG/M metagenome (GOLD analysis project Ga0164241, IMG submission 108780) | Backyard soil microbial communities from Emeryville, California, USA - Original compost - Back yard soil (BY) | ecosystem: Environmental > Terrestrial > Soil > Unclassified | place: USA...
AATTTCCATTTTTGCAGCAGCAGTATCATCTTTACCACCAATAATAGCGCCTGCGTGGCCCATACGGCGGCCTGCAGGTGCAGTTTGTCCGGCTATAAAACCAATAACAGGTTTTTTATTACCGCTTTCTTTTATCCAACGTGCAGCATCAGCTTCAAGGCTACCGCCAATTTCGCCAATCATTACTATAGCATCGGTATCAGGGTCATTCATAAATAGTTCAACCGCTTCTTTAGTAGTAGTTCCAATTATAGGGTCGCCGCCAATACCAATGGCAGTGCTAATACCTAAACCCGCTTTCACTACTTGGTCGGCCGCTTCGTAGGTAAGTGTACCCGATTTTGATACAATACCTACTTTGCCTTTCTTAAACACAAAGCCCGGCATAATACCCACTTTAGCCTCCTCCGGTGTAATAACACCAGGGCAGTTAGGGCCAATAAGGCGTGTGCCCCTGTTGGTTAAATAGGCCTTTACCTTTACCATATCCTGTACGGGTATGCCTTCGGTAATACACACTACTAATTCAACACCTGCATCGGCAGCTTCCATAATAGCATCGGCGGCAAATGCCGGCGGTACAAATATGATGCTTACGTTACAGCCTGTTGCCTTGCGGGCATCGGCTACGGTATTAAACACAGGTTTATCTAAATGGGTTTCGCCGCCTTTACCGGGGGTAACACCACCAATTACATTTGTTCCGTATTCAATCATTTGGCTGGCATGAAAAGTTCCTTCCTTACCTGTAAAGCCTTGTACTACAATTTTCGAGTTCTTATTAACCAGTACCGACATAGTTTATTTATTTGGTTATATTTTTATTTTTCAGAGTGCAAGTTTAAAATATTTCGGCTAAAACATTGTTAATACTTAGCCCGCATGCGTAGGTCTTTCAAAAAGTCCGACGCAAATATAAAATCAAACAGTTCCCCGTCTGTAATCTGTAATATTTCTTTATTGGTCCCCTCCCAGTACTTAAGACCGTTGTGCAAAAACACCACCTTATCGCCAATGCCCATTACCGAGTTCATATCGTGGGTATTAATTACCGTTGTCATTTTAAACTCGTGTGTTATTTCCTGTATCAACTCATCAATAACCATCGATGTTTTAGGATCTAAACCACTATTAGGCTCATCGCAAAACAAATATTTGGGGTTCATTACTATGGCGCGTGCAATGCCCACCCGTTTTTTCATACCACCTGAAAGTTCGCCCGGAAATTTCTTGTTGGTATTTTCCATGTTTACCCTCTTCAACGAAAAATTAACGCGGTCCATTTTTTCCTCAGGCGTCATATTGGTAAACATATCCAGCGGAAAACTGATGTTCTCCTGCACATTTAATGAATCGAAAAGCGCAGTACCCTGAAACAGCATACCTATTTCGCGGCGAATGGTTTTACGCTGTTTAAAATCCATTTCGGTAATGTTACGCCCGTCGTAAAGTATACTGCCCGAGTCAGGTTCAAACAAACCAACCATACACTTAAGTGTAACGGTTTTACCCGAGCCCGATTTGCCTATAATTAAGTTACACTTACCGCTTTCAAACGTTGCCGATATACCTTTTAGTACCTCGTGCCCGCCAAACGATTTTTTTATGTCTTTTATCTCTATCACAGTAATAAAAAGGCTACAAGAAAGTTTACAATAATGATAACAATACTACTTAGTACCACAGCCTGCGTTGATGACTTACCAATTTCGATAGCGCCGCCAGTAACATTAAACCCTTTAAAGCACGATACTGCGGCTATAATAAAACCAAACAATACAGCCTTAACCAACATAATAAAAATATCGTACTGCTGAAAATTATCGCGCACACCGCGCATATATTCGGCGGGGGTATATATGCCTGATAATACACCTACGCCCCAACCACCCATAATACCCAAAAACACAGCTATTACTATAAGCATAGGTACCATTACCACACAAGCCAAAATTTTGGGGCCTATTAAATAGGCAGGTGTGTTAACACCCATTATTTCATAGGCATCAATCTGTTCGCTAATCCGCATGCTGCCCAATTCCGAAGCTATGTTTGAGCCTACCTTACCTGCTAAAAGCAATGCCGAAATAGTTGGCGCCAATTCAAGTATCATACTTTTACGTACAATACTGCCTATCCACCACATAGGCACCAGGTTAATAGTACGCAACTGGTAGGCAAACTGCACCGCAGTTACCGCACCCACAAAGGTTGATATAATGGCTATAATACTTAATGAACCCAAGCCAATGTCCTTACATTGCCTAAAGGTTTCTTTCCAATACATAGATGCCTTTTCCGGCCTCGAAAAAGCATTTTTCATCAGTATTAAAAACTGGCCCAGTTGGTCGAATAGTTTAATCATAACAAAGTGCCGCTAAGATAACAAAGCCCACAATGTGTTAAAGGTTTCGGCGATTAATGTTTTATGTTTGTTGCACATACTAAGTGGATAAACAGTTTTTTTATGACCAAAACAATTGTAGTAACCGGCGCTACTAAAGGTATAGGCTTAGCTATTGTGCAAAAATTTGCGCAGCACGGGTTTAACATAGCCATGTGCGCCCGTAATGCCAATGAATTAACGGCACTTAGCCAACAACTTACCACGTTAGGTACTGCGGGCACAATAGTAGCCATACCCTGCGATGTAAGTAAAAAAGAAGAATTAAATGCCTTTGCCGCCGAGGTAAATAAGCAATTTGCGCAGATTGATATTTTGGTGAACAATGCAGGCACATTTTTGCCCGGCCAAGTATATAACGAGACCGATGGCACACTCGAAACACTGATTGAAACCAATTTGTACAGCGCTTATTATATAAGCCGCGCCTTTATAAAAGGGATGATGGAACACCGCAGCGGCCATATTTTTAACATGTGCTCGGTGGCCAGTATACAGGCTTACCCCAATGGCGGCTCGTATAGTATTTCTAAATATGCCTTATTAGGCTTATCAAAAGCGTTGCGCGAAGAAATGAAGCCACATAACATAAAGGTAACAGCACTTATACCCGGCGCTACATATACCCCATCGTGGGCGGCAAGCGGCTTACCCGAAGAAAGGTTTATGAAGGCCGAAGACATTGCCGATTTAATATGGTGCACTTATCACTTATCGGGTGCCGCAGTGGTTGAGGAAATAGTATTAAGGCCTATATTGGGCGATATTTAGCGCAAAAACTTGTTAACAAACACATCAAATACTTAAAAAACTACTCTCAAAATTATCTATCCGCTTATTTTTGAACAAAATCAGAACGTATATGAAAAAGTATTTTGCCTCATTATTAATTCTTGTATTAGCTATTGGCACCCAAGCACAGGATACCAAAACAGCGCCGGCATCAACTAACCCTAATGCACCCAAATTAATATTTAAGGAAGAAACTTACAGCTTTGGCGAAGTACCTGAAGGCCCGCAGGTAACGCACGAATTTAAATTTAGCAATACCGGCAAGGAACCCCTTATATTATCGAACGTAAAAGCAAGCTGCGGTTGCACTACCCCAAGTTGGCCTAAGGAACCTATACTACCCGGTAAGGATGCTATTATATTAGTAACCTACAATACCCAAGGCAGGCCCGGCCCGTTTACTAAATCAATTACCATTACATCTAACGCCGATACACCCAGCAAAGTTATTTTTATAAAAGGCGAAGTGGTAAAAGAAGACCCAACAAAATCGGTACCTATGGAGCAGCCAAGTATGCTATCGCCTAAAAACTAAACAACGTTAACACAACTCATAAAAGAACTCCGCAGGTAAAACACCTACGGAGTTTTTTGTTTTCTTAGCATTCTAAAAATTAATACCTATGCCTTCAATTTCGCGTAAAGGAAATGATATGCCCGCTTCGCCCATCCGCAAGTTGGTACCGTATGCTGATGCTGCTAAAAAAAGAGGAATAAAAGTTTATCACCTCAACATTGGCCAACCTGATTTAGAAACACCTCCCCTGTTTTGGGAAAGCCTTAAAAATATTGATGCTAAAGTATTGGAGTATTGCCCAAGCAATGGCATAGCCAGCTACCGCGCACGTTTTGCTAAATACTATAGCACATTTGGCGTAAACGTTACTGCCGATAACTTTATTATTACCGAAGGCGCCAGCGAGGCCCTGCAATTTGCCATGATGAGTTGTATTGACGAGGGCGATGAAATAATAATACCCGAACCTATGTATGCCAACTACATTGGCTTTGCTACTGCCGGCAACATTACCGTTAAGCCCATACCCACCAGTATCGAAACGGGTTTTGCCTTACCCCCTATCGATGATTTTGAAAAGGCCATAACCGCCAAAACCAAGGCCATACTTATTTGCAACCCCAATAACCCTACCGGTTATTTATATAGTAAAGAAGAATTGCTAACGCTGCGCGAAATATGCTTAAAGCACAACTTATTTTTGTTTGTAGATGAGGTGTACCGCGAGTTTTTATACGGCGGCCAAGCATTTTATAGTGCCTTTAATTTAGAAGGCATGGATGAGCATGTTGTTGTATTCGATTCCATATCGAAACGATTTAGTGCCTGTGGCGCGCGTATTGGTGCACTAATAACCCGCAATAACGATGTACTGAATGCTGCATTAAAGTTTGCACAGGCAAGGCTTAGCCCCCCATCGTTAGGGCAAATGGCAGGCGAAAGTTTATTTAACTTAGGCGAAAGCTACTACAAAGGCATAGTGGCCGAATACCAAAAGCGCCGCGATGTATTAATATCATTGCTGAATAACATACCCGGCGTTACCTGCCCCAACCCGGGCGGTGCCTTTTACGCAGTAGCACAACTACCCGTAGCCGATACTGATAAGTTTTGCCAATGGATGTTGGAAAGCTATTCGTTTGAAGGGGCTACGGTAATGATGGCGCCCGCATCGGGCTTTTATTCAACACCGGATAGTGGTAAAAACCAAGTGCGCATTGCTTATGTATTGCGCACCGAGCACATGAAAGCCGCCATTAAATGTTTAGAAGAAGGCTTAAAAGTGTACAATACCGCCTTAGCTACCGGTTAGTGCATACGAGGCCTCGGCCAACGATTCGCAATAATTATCAATGTACGTTTTTTGTTCGTCGGTAAGGCGGTTTGCCTCGCCAATATATACCGTTACCATACCCAGCGTGCGGCCAAACTGCATATCGGTTACCGAGTCGCCAATCATTATCGATTTAGCAAAATCTATTTCCGGAAAATCGCGCTTGGCTTTTTTAGCCATACCTATACCGGGCTTACGCATTTGGTTTATATCATCTTTCACCAACATGTTGGCACTGTATATGGCATGTATGCGGCCTCCGTACTTTTTTATTTCTTTCAGCATCTCGGCATGTATAAAGTCAAGGTCGGCTTGGCTCATTAACCCTTTGCCTACCCCCTGCTGATTGGTAACAATTATTATACGCCTAAATACACCCGACAAGGTTTTCAATGCATCTAACACCCCCTCCAAAAAATAGAACTCGCTCCATTTCTTTACATAATCGCTGGGGTAAAGCAAATTAATTACCCCATCCCTGTCTAAAAACAGCGTCCAAGTTTTGTCTATTATAATATCCTTTAGCTTCATATTGTTAAATACTAATTCCGTTTACTTGCTTCACAAACTGCATGCGCGCATATCTTCACGCACACAAAGCAAGTATTTTTTACGTTAACACCCCCACATCTAAAAAAAGGCTGTGATAAAAAAACTTTGGCAGGCAGTTTCTAACATAGGTGTTAATCCTAACTCTAACAATCCCGAAACCGGAAATGTAATTTTGGGGAATCAGGTTGTGTTCATCATTACCATCTCCATTATCCTGCTTGCTGCATCTTTTTTAGCATTAGGCATTTACCGCGCTGTATTTATATTAAGTGCAGTAGTTTTTATTTTTCTTGCCTTTACTTTTCTTATATATAACGGCAAACATTTCGAGGGGCGCATAGCAGGTATTACCGCACAAAACATAGCCATATTTACACAAGCCGTGTTTTTAGGCGCCGATACACGCATTATCGATTTTTTGATAATTGCGGCGCTTATGCCAATGGTACTGTTCCATTTTAAGCAGCGTAAGGCCATTATATTTTGTGTATCGCAAAACCTGATACTGTACACCGTTTACCATTTAATATTACCGCAAATACAATCCTGCGCACTACCGCACGATCAGCAACTTATAATATACAACTTTACCATCCCTCTTAAGTTTATAATGATACTGCTGGTTATGTATGTTATAATACGTAAGCGTACCGCCGAAGCAACCATACAAGAGGGCATGATTAATGAACTGGAGCGGGTAAACAGCGGGCTGCAACAATTTGCCTATGTTACCTCGCACGATTTAAAAACTCCGCTACGTAACATTTCTACCTACCTGCAATTACTAAGGCGCAAAAATGTGTTGGATGAAGATTCGAATGATATGGTGGACCGCGCCGTAAAATCGGTTAAGCATTTGAACCAATTAATTACTGATATATTTTTGTACACCACCACCGATTTTAAAAACGAAAGCGCCGAGGTAGTTGATATGAATGTACTGTTGAATGATATGCGCGAAGATTTTAAAGCCTTGCTTACCGAAACTAATACTACCCTTAATATCGCAGCAAACATCCCTAAAATAAAGGTAAGCCAAATACAGGTAACGCATGTATTTAGCAACCTTATTGCCAATGCACTTAAATACAATAAATCGGCAAATCCCACTATCAATATATCATATATACCACTTGCAAAAGGTTTTGTTGAATTTACAGTAGCCGATAACGGTATTGGTATTGAAGAACAATATCAGGAGCAGATATTTGAAATATTTAAACGCTTACACACACAGGAAGAATACGAGGGTACGGGCATTGGTTTAGCCATTTGCAAAAAAATAATCGAATCATACGGTGGTAGTATCAGGGTGGAAAGCCAATTGGGCAAAGGCGCTAAATTTATATTTACCTTACCTGCATTAACTGAATAGCACATCAAACTCCTGCTGTGCACGTGCATAGTCCTCTGGTATGCCTATATCAATAAAGTAGTTATCGAAAGTTTTGCCGTAAAACTTTAGTTCATCCACGTACTTTTCCAATATATCTTTCTCAAACGAAAACTTAATGGGCAGTAGCTCTCCTTGCTTGTGTTCTATTTTCCTAAAACACTCTTTGTTTAGTAAATAAACCCCTCCGTTAATTAAGCCGCTTTCTAAATATTGCTTCTCTTTAAATTTAGTTATGCGGGTGGTATCATCCATTTGTATGCTGCCGTATCTGTCAAACTGCTGCATAGGTTTTAGCGATAAAACTATATCGGCATTATTCGCTTTGTAATATTTATATAACGATGGCAGGTCTACATCAAAAAAAGTATCGCCATTAAGCACATACGCATACTCCTCGCATAACGATGCAGCTTGGTATATACCCCCGCCCGTACCTAATGGCTTCTCCTCAATCATATATAATACCGATATGCCCATGTATACATCGCCAAAGTATTCTTCAATTACCTCGGCCTTATACCCCACCGATAATATAACCTGCTTTACACCCTGCTTTTTTAAATAAACAAATACATAATGCAAAAACGGTTTTCCGTTAATGGGCGCCATGGGTTTAGGTAAGTCTTTTACCACATTGCGCAGCCTTGTACCAAGCCCCCCTGCTAAAACTATTGCCGGTATATTCACGGCACTAATATGTCAATTCATTCCAAATAAAAAAAAGAATCAAAAACTTAATTACCTACAGTGCATAAAAAAGTGGGGGCAGCCCCTACAGCCACCCCCACAGCAATCCATGTCAGCAAAAATTTATGCAGTTGTTTCGCTACAGTTAAGCCAGCGCGAAAAGTACATGAGTATAGACAGTGTGATGAATAAACCTATTGAGCCAATTAACAGCGATAGGTCTTCGAGTTGTAGCGTGGTGTACAGAAATACATAAAGCAACACTTGCACCACTACTGCAATAGCCGAGTACAATTTGCTTTGCAACACGCTTATGCTAAACGCCCCCACTAAACCTGTAACCGCCACTGCCGATATAAAGTACGATTTATCGAACCCTACCCATTCCGAAAGCGAAAGCAGCAATAAGTAGAAAATAGAAATAGCCAGGCCTATTAATAAATACTGTACAGGGTGTACCGTTTTGCCACTCTTTAATTCTATAATAAAAAAGAAGATAAACGTAAGCGAAATAAACAGCACGCAGTATTTAACCGAGCGGTTTGTTTTTTGGTACTCATCGGCAGCAATCCACATTTTTACGCCAAAGTTCGATGCCTGTAACTTATCGTTACTGCCTTGCCAGTGTTGCAATATATTTCGGTTAAGCTCAAGCACGCGCCATTCGGCATTAAAACCCTTATCGGTAACAGTACGGTTAATAGGCAAAAACTCGCCATCGAACGACGGGGTAGCCCAATCGGAATTTACTTTTACAATATTGTTTTTACCTACTGGGGTAAAGTATAACGATTGCGAACCTGCCAGTTCAACATCAATACTAAACGTTCCGCCATTGGTAAAGTCAACCGTATTCAACGGAAATATAATGCCTGACGGTACTATATCCAAATCGCCGCCCGGCGCTGCTTTAATAGTAGTATCGCCCCAGGCCATACTTACTTTGTTGCGTATGCTGCGCACATCGGTAATACCAAATATCACTTTAGCATCTTTCAGGCGTGCAGTACTGGGCAGGTCGGGAGCAGCATTCAAAAAGCCGGGGCCAAAACTTCCCTTAATATTCAATTTCGATTCGTACAACACGGCTTCATAAATCCCCCTATGTCTCTTCTCACTCTTCATATCGCCCGTTATTTCCAAATCATCGGGCAGGTAGTAAGCAAATTCCTCAACACTGTGTACCTTATTTTGCTGGTCAATTACATTGGTTATATAAGGTATGGCAATTATGGGCCCCGTTATGGTTTGGTCGCGGCCCCATTTATCGCTTATCTCGTTAATGGCGCTATCGTGGTTGTTTTGCCGCTCGTGTATCATCTGCTCAATCATACTACCGGGTATAAGCAGTATTAAAATTAAAAAGCCAATGGTAAAAAGGCGGAAGGTGGTGCTGGTGCGTATGCCGTTTACAATACGCTCGGGTAGTGGTTTGGTTTCCTGTTCCATGGTGTGTTTGGGTTTTGTTTGGTACTAAACGCATTATTGAATTAAAAAGTACTTTGTATTTCAAAGTTAACAAATTTTTGAAGTTTGTATTTATCGGCCATTAATTAATTTTAAGGATGGCATACAACGAAAAACTGGCTGAGCGCATACGAGAGCGCTTTGCAGAATTGGATAATGTTGAAGAAAAGGTAATGATGGGCGGCTTATGCTTTATGTACAATGGTAAAATGTGCGTGGGCATAATGAAGGATGACCTAATGCTGCGTATAGACCCCGAAGTAGAGGCAACAGCATTAGAAAAACAAGGGTGCAGACAAATGGACTTTACAGGTCGCCCCATGCGCGGCTATGTATTGATAGATGATACCGGCACAACTAAAGCCAAAGATTTTAACTATTGGATAAACCTCGCCCTACAATTTAACCCAAAAGCAAAGGCCAACATAAAGAAGAAAAAAGCCGCGAAGTAAAAACCAACCCTGTCATTGCGATGAATCCCGATTCCAAACGGGATGAAGAAGCAATCTTCAAATATGAAGGTCGGCGCATCGTATATTAAGCGCATAACCTGTACCCCTCTGGAGAGGTCGCAGTATGTTGCTTTAGCAATATGCTGCGGGGAAGGATGGTATTCTCACCAACTATACAACTTGCTCACTGCGGCTTACATGTTTCCCTCATGATGGGATAAAAAACCAATTACCGCAAGTAATCTAGTTGCTTTTCAACCTTCAACTTTTAATCTGTAACCTTCAATATTTTCTACCAATATTCCGCCCACACCGAACAATGTTCGCCCTACGCGGAACATTAGTAAATCCGATTTGCATTCGCCTATACCTGCATAGTATATTTGCGCTATCCGCGGTTGGTGGCAAGGTGCGCCAACCCCTTAGCTCAACTGTAAGCATAGGCCATGCTTTCGGTTGCGGGCTACAATCCAGCTGCCTTGGAAAGCAGGTGGTTTAACCGTATCAACAATAAAAACAGAACAAAAAGTAGCCCGCACTTACAGTATAAAAAGGGATGCTCGATGATGTAAAAGTTCGATAAACTATATAATTACATTAAGGTGAAGATACACCGCCGGCTCGCTGAAAGCACCCTCTTAAAACAGGTAACTAGCGGGCTCGGCGTATTGGCAGTAGTTGCAGGTTAAAAATTACAAGTTAAAGGTTGGTGTTTGTCATTCTGATTCGCCACAGGCGAAGAAGAATCTAATCCTATAATTCAGATGTTTCACTCGCCTGCGGCGGTTCAACATGACAAGGACATTCTTAAAAGATAATTTGTATGCATCTATATTATCTGTTTAATCTGTTGTGATATATTTTTTTGTATTCGCTTTGCGTTCTTTGCCTCTTTGTGGTCATACTATTTTTTTCATTCTTCTGCTTGAGATGACAAATCACTGACAGTTACTGACAAAACCCTGATACCCACTGACAAATTACTGACAAATACTGACGCGTTTTAACAGATTTTACTGACACTATTTCAAGATGTAATAACCTGCTTTTAAGCGCCAAATAGCTTAGCTTCAACCAATTGGCAGATGATGTGGCCTATCAATATGTGGCTTTCTTGTATGCGGGGGGTATCGGTACTGGGTACGTTAAACAAATAGTTGCAGCTATCGGCCATTTTACCACCGGTTTCGCCCGTAAACGATATTACTATCATCCCGCGTTTTTGGGCTTCTTCCTGTGCCAGTATAATATTTTTAGAGTTGCCACTGGTTGATATACCAAACAGCACATCGCCTTTACGGCCATGCGCCTTAATGGCTCGTTGGTAAATTTCATCGTAGCTGTAATCGTTAGCTACTGCCGTAATAAACGATGTGTTTACGTGCAGTGCCTCGGCAGGTAAAGGTTCCCTGTCTATATAAAAGCGGCCGGTAAACTCGGCAGCTAAGTGTTGTGCATCGGCAGCGCTGCCACCGTTACCGCAAAAGTATACACGGTTCCCGGCCTTAAAACTTTCAGCCACCACTAAAACCACATCGGCAATGCGTTCCAATAACTCTTCATCGGCCAATATTTTAGCCTTTACACCTATCGATTCCTTTATTATGTTCCTTATCTTATCCATGTTAATCATATTTTTTACCACAAAGTTCACAAAGTAAAAACAGCACTATGCGCACTATTAATATATATAACTACAAAAAGTATACCCTATTATATCCTTTGTATTTTCTCCGTTTTTCTGTGCCTCTGTGTTAAATGTAGTTTTGTATTCTTAGTTTACTTAGTGCCTTAGTGGTTAATCATATTTAAATCGTCCAGGTAGTTAAGCCTTGTGGTGCAAAGTTATAACGCATTACCTTACCACCAATATTATTAAGGGTTTCTATTACTTTAAATTTAGCATTGTATGGCGCGTAAAAAAACATAAAGCCTCCGCCACCTGCACCCGATACCTTGCCGCCCGTAGCGCCTGCTTTAATAGCCGCGTTATAAATGTTTTCAATCATGGGGTTGCTGATACCCTCGGCCATTGCCTTTTTATGCTGCCAGCCGTAATGCAGTATCTCTCCCACCCTGTCTACCTCGTTGCGTAGTATGGCTTCTTTCATCATTACGCTTTGCTCCTTTAAACTGTGCATAGCTTCAATGCTCTTGGCGTTTTTCTTCTTTACATTATCGCTCTGTTTTTTAATAATCTCCGACGACAGGCGCGATGTTTCAGTAAAGAAAAGAATCAGGTTATTTTCCAACTCATGTAAGGTTATATCCTTAACCCGCAATGGGTTTACAATTACTTTATCGTTGGCGTAAAACTCCATATAGTTAACGCCGCCAAAAGTAGCCGCGTATTGGTCTTGCTTACCACCGTGCATAGCTAAATCCTCGCGCTCAATTTTATACGCCAATTGGGCAATATCGTATTCGCCTAAAGGCAGTTTTAGCCATTCAACAAAAGCACCTAAAATAGCTACTACTAAGGTTGATGACGAACCCAGGCCCGAGCCCGGAGGGGCATCAACAAACGTAGTTAGTTCAAACGCTAAGGGCTTTTTAATATAGTCGCGCACTACGCGGTTATAAACGCCTTTGGCCAAATCTAAAGTACCGTTAATGGGTAATTGCTTTTTACTTTCAAGCACTACCTCCTCGTTGCGGTCCATAGCCTTAATGCGTATTTTTTTACCGCTTAAAGGCTTAATGGTAGCATAGGCATACATGCCTATGGTAATATTTAATATAGCGCCACCGTATAGGTCGGAGTAGGGCGATACATCGGTACCACCGCCTGCAAGGCCTAAACGTAAAGGTGCTTTACTACGTATAATCATGTAATGTTTTTAGCGGCTGCAATATAAAAATACCTATGGTTTCAATAGCGGGGGAATTAATTCCCCCGCTACGGAGTATAAATATCCCTTATTTACTTTTAGGTATAACGTCGAAAACCTCGCGTATTTTATCGGTCATGGCGCTCCATGCAAATTTCTTCTTCTCCACCTTAATATTATCGCGGAAAATGAACTCCTTGTGGTTTCCGTAAAAATCAACCAATGCATCGGCAATTGCAGTGGCATTAGGTTCCACCACATAGCCCACTTTGCCGTTGGGTACAATTTCGGGCAGGCCGCCTACATTGGTAACCAGCATGGGCCTATCAAAGTGGTAGCATATTTGGGTAACGCCGCTTTGGGTAGCGTGCTTATAGGGCTGCACTACCATATCGGCTGCGCAGAAATAATAGCGCACTTCGTTATCGGGAATAAAATCGGTATTCATTATCAGCCTGTCGACAATGCCTAATTCCTTTATCAGGTCAAGGTATGGTTGGCTATCGGAGTAGAACTCGCCCGCTACAATCAGCTTAAAGTTCATATCAAGTAAGCGGGGGTCGGCCATGGCACGTAATACCAAATCGAGCCCTTTATAATCGCGTATAAACCCGAAGAACAGAATGTACTCGGTGTTAATTTCAAGCCCCAATTTATTATAGGCTTCTACCTTATTTACCGCCTCGCCAAAGTTATC
>Ga0164241_10004676_pt1 | contig 13127 bp, 8 predicted proteins | sample OricomyardsoilBY_FD_108780 | JGI IMG/M metagenome (GOLD analysis project Ga0164241, IMG submission 108780) | Backyard soil microbial communities from Emeryville, California, USA - Original compost - Back yard soil (BY) | ecosystem: Environmental > Terrestrial > Soil > Unclassified | place: USA...
CTGGTCTCGGCGGCGGCCGGTGCGGTCGGTTCCGTTGTCGGACAGATCGCCAAGATCAAAGGTTGCCGCGTGGTCGGCATTGCCGGTGGGGCCGACAAGTGCCGTTACATTGTTGAAAAGCTCGGCTTCGACGCCGCCGTTGATTACAAACGCGCCGACTGGAAAGAGCAGCTTGCGGCCGCGACGCCCGACGGCATCGACGTGAATTTTGAAAATGTCGGCGGCGAGATCATGGAAGCCGTCATGGCGCGGATGAACCTTTTCAGTCGCATGCCTCTTTGCGGCATGATTTCGGGCTACAACACGGATGAGCCGATGCGGGCTGACTTCTCGCCCATTCTGATGCGCCGTATCCAGATTCGCGGTTTCATCGTCATGGATTTTTTCAGCAAATATGCCGAAGGCTCGCGCCAGCTTGCCGAATGGATAGCGACCGGAAAACTGCATCACGAAGAAACGATTGTGGACGGGCTGGAGAATGCGCCGACCGCTGTGAACCGTCTTTTTGACGGGCAGAATATGGGCAAGCTCATCGTCAGGGTCGCGGACCCTTCGCTGGTATAAGCCGGTCTTTTGCGGCGGTTTATCTTCAAAATTGGTCCGACTGTGCCGGGTCTGCCACGTTCTGCCCAATTTAGGACGCCCTGTTACCATAAAAATCTTGTAGAAGAGGAGAGGGCTAAGTTGGGAGTAACGGACATGAAACACGGCAAAGCAAAATTCTATGCGGCGGCGACCGTCATGGTTTGCGCGGCGGCATTTACGTTGACGCTGTCGGGTCCTGCGCTCGCCGAGGACGGTGCCAAGGCGGCGCAGTCCTTCAAGGTCGAAGACGCGGCTGATTCACCGCCTGTGAACTATCGCTCCAACGAAGACGAGCGTTACGACACGCCCGAGCAGCACGACGCCGAGATGTATGCCGAGCAGTATGAAAAGCAGCAGGAAGAAAAGGCGCTGAAAGACAAGGCGCTGATGGACGGTATGGGTCGCGCCTCACCGAACGGCGCGATCAACAACGATCCTTCAATTCCGATACGCTGACGCGGGGCGGGTCTTCGCGTGCGTGGGCGCGGCTCGCGTCAGTAATCCCATTTCCAGTTGATGCCGACATCGCCGGATGAATTCTGGCCGATGCTCGTTTCAACCGAGATTTGTTTCGTCACGTCGATCTCGACTTTGACGGCGCTGTCGCTGGCGAGCGCGCCTTGTTCGAGTCCGACATAGATGCCTTCCTGCACATATTTGCCTGCTTCGACCGTTGTCGCGCCCGACGTGCCGCTGTCGATGCGCAGCACATCAAGCGCCAATGTTTCCTGCACGCGGTTCATAATGCCGCCGCCCGAGCCGCCGATGCTGACGCCTGAAAGCTCGGCGAGCGTGCGCGCAAGCTGCAAAGTTTCCATGGGTGACAATTCGCCCACACCTTTACCGAAAAGGATGCGCGAGAGGATTTCGTCCTTGGGCAGAGACGGCGTAGAGCTCAGCGTGATCTTCGGCTTCGCGTCATTGCCCGCGACATTGATATTGCCGGTGAAGTCATTGCGCTTGAAGGTGAGCGTCACGACGAAATCGGGTTGGATCGGATAGGTGCCGGGAAAATTCACCCTGCCTTTGGTGAGCGTGAAGGTTTTGCCGGCAAAATCAAGCGTGCCGCGTTCGCTGACAAGACCGCCTTTGATGAGCGGTTCGTCGATGCGGCCGCCGACCGCGAGATCGCCGTTCCAGAGCGAGTCCAGCCCGCGACCGGAAATGCGCGCAGGTCTCGCCGTTTTGATCGTGAGGTCCAGAAGAAGCGGCAGCGGTTTTTCTTTGGCGTCAACCGATGTGCCCTGCGCGACGCTGCCGCCATTGATCTCCGTGACTTCGACCAGCGGCACGTCAGCGGGGAGGCTGTCGGGAATGGTGATATGCATGGCGCGCGTGGTGAGCGCGCCGCTCAATGTTGCGGGCTTCTCAAGCGTCGGCGGGAAAGCGGGGCCGGTGAGCGAGAGCGCGCCGTCGATGGTCGCATCAAGCTCGCTGCGATGGACGAGGCGCATATTGTCGAGCGTCGTCGAAATCGAAATCGCCTGAAGCATGTCAGGGTCAAGCGCGATGGTGCCCTGGCCCTTGAGATGACCGGCTTCGCCATCGGTCGCGGTGAGCGCGAAGTCCAGTGTCTCGCTGCTATGGCCGGTGAGGCGCGCGTCGATGTTTTTCAGATGCGTGCCCGTCATAAAGTTTTCATAGACACCGTCCGCGACGACGACCGAACCGTTGATGACGGGTTTGTTGACCGTGCCCGAGGCGCGGATGGCGACTTTGATATTGCCGCTCATGTGCTGGCCGTTGAGATCGGCGAGCGCGCCGACTTTCTCAAGCTCGCCGTCCCAGTCAAGCGAGGCGGAGACGGGGCCGCGCGCGGCAAGCGCGGGGAAGGCGCTGCCCGCGACGCGTGTGACGGGGAGGGAGGCTTTGAGCGTGAAGGGTTGCGAGGAAACGCCATGCGCGGCGGCGTTCAGCTCAAGGCGCCCCTTGGCCCAGAGCCCGTCAACATTGGCATCGAAGGGCGGTTGTGTGCTGTCGAGTTCGGGTGTCAGATAAATCTGCTTCATCCAGAAACCGAACTTGCCCGAGCCTCGCGCGGAATCAAGAACGAATGCGCCGTCGAGCGAACCGGACATGGCACCCGCAGGCATGACGAGGGCGGCGAGATCAACCGGCACGGCATCGAATTTGAATTTCATGCGCGCGGCATTGGCAATCGCCATATCGCCGGTGATGTGGCCGGTGCCGGTCGAGCCGACCATTTCAAAGTCGAGACCTTTGGCGCTGATGCCGTTAGCGAGGTGCAGCGTGGCGGGTTTTGCGAGCGCCGCGCTTGTTTTGCCCAGCGTGAGCTTGAGGGCGTTCACATCAAGTGTTGAAGGCTGCAACACAGAGCGCAGCGTGAGCGCGATGTTATGGGCGACGGAGCCTTCATGCTTGCCGGAAAGATCGGCGTTAATGGCGAGTTTGCTCAGCGGGCCTTTGGCGGAGAGATCGACCTTCTCAAGATGGGTGAGATTGAGTTGCCCCGAGGCGGCGATTGCTGTCGCATCAAGCTCGGCTTTGCCGAAGAGATCGGTGAGCTTCGCGCCGATGGCGACATCGTCGAGGATGATGCCTTCGATATCGGTGCGGGCAGATGTGAGATTGAGCGAGAGCGACTGCTTTTTGTTGACGGGCGCCGCTTTCATCAAAAGCGTGCCGGTGCCATTGAGCGATGTGCCCGCGATGATGCCGAAGGGCGCGAAGGCGACATGCTCGCCTGCAAGGTTCGCGGTGATGAGAGAGTTCCCATCAACGCGGACATAGCCGGTGAGGCGCGAGCCGAAGAGATTTGCTTTGATCCCGTCAATGCCGACGCCGCCTTCTTTCGGCATGTTTACATCGGCGGAGAGATCGGCCTGCCCCGGTGCGCCTTTGAAGCGGATGGAGAGCGGCGAGGACTTGCCCTGAAGCGCCGTGATATCGACAATAGCTTCGTCCGTCTGAACACCGGCAATCATGCCTTTGGTGAGCGTCGCAACGAGATGGCCTTGCGGTGCGCTGAGCGTGCCGGAGAACGTCGTGTCGGCTTTGAAGGCACCCGACGCATCGCCTGTCTTCAGCACTTTTTCGACTGCGTCGGAAACGAAATGCATGTCGCCGCTGAGGGCCTCATTGGCCGCGATTTTCAGATTGCCCTTGAGAGAGAAATCATCCGAGGCGGGCGTTGCCTCAAGACCGGAGACTTCATAGCCGCCTTTATTTGCGATGATGATTCTGGCTGTCGCTTTTGTATTGCGGGCAAGCGCGTCGAGGGAAGGGTCATCGAAGGTCGCGTCTTTGGTTTCGATGGCGGCGTCGGCGCTGATATTGCCTTTGTCATCTGTGGCGATGGAGGTGAGCGCGGCATTTGCGGTGCCGGTCATTTTCAGGCCGAGAAGCTTGTTGAGACGCGTGAGGTCTTGCGTCTCCAGACTGGCGGCGCCCTTCACATCGGAGAAGTCGAGCGCGACGTCGCCGTTGAAGGCGGCTTTGCCGGTATCCGTTGTGGCGGTGAGGGAGATGTTGTCAGCGAAAGAGCGGCGGAAGTCGAGGCGGGATGTCATGTCCCATTGCAATGTGGCGAGCCCCGTTTCGTCACTGAGGTCGAAAATTTTGGTAAGCCCCGTGACGGTGCCGGAGCTTTCAAAATTATGCGGCGCTTCGCGTGAGATTTGCGCAAGGGATGCTCGTCCGGCCACGGTGAGATCGCCGGTCGCGGCGGTGAGATTGTCGAGGGTGAGGTTGTCTTTGGCGGACCAGACAAGCTCCGTAGTCAGATGAATGTCGCTGCCGTCACCAAGCTCTTTGATGGTCGGATCAAGGAGACGGCCATGCCCGCGCGCCTCAAGCGTGAGAGCGAGATCGCGCTCCCATGAGCCTGCGCCTGTCACATCAAGCTTCAAGGATTTTCCGGCGACGAGCGCCAGAGTGCCGGTCACTCTTCCGACCTCTGTATTGGTCACGGCGCTGAGCGTCAGGGGGCCGAAATTCTCGCCTGTGAGTTCATCGACAAGACCTTTGTGCGTCGCATCGCCGTCGGTCAGATCGAGGTTGAGGGCAAGTTGGCGCGAACGCGGCGAGAACAAAAGCATCGCATTGAGCTTGCCCGTCACCTCGTCTTTTCGCGTGATTTCGAGCGAAAGATCGACGCTTTCCATGTCAAGGTCGATGCGTGTTATGACGTCGAAGCGGACAAGATTGCCTGTGACACCGGGCGTGACTAATGCCCGCCCGAGGGTAACATCGCTGATCACCGCAGAGCCGATGGTCAACCCGAAGGGAAGCGGGGATATGTCAAAAGGGTTCGTTTCCGGCTGGGGCTCAGTTGTCCCCGCCTCACTATCTCCGGGCGCGCGGGCCACAGTGAGGCCGGACGCGACGAGTTCACCGATAGAAATATCCCCGCGCAAAAGCGCCACAGGTGACCATGTGATGTCGGCTTTGGCCAGAGAGAGCCATATGCCTTTCGTATCGGCAATGGTGAGCCCTTCGACATGGAGATGACGCGGCCATGCACCGGACAGATCGTCGATGGCGATTTTCGTTGAACCCTGATTGATCTCCTGAAGGGCGAGCGCGATCAGCGACTGACGCAGAGGTTTGATTTGCAGGAGCGCAACGGCCAGCGCAATGAGGAGCGCGAGCGACAGAACAATCCAGAGCGTCCACTTCATCAGCTTGCGCATGATGTGAACGGGAGAGGACCAAAGGGTGCGTGCGTCTGTCATCAGAAGGCCTGCCCCAGTGAGAAATAAAACTGGACGGCATCGTCAATACCTTTGCGGCGGTTGACGGGCACGGCGACATCGGCGCGGACGGGACCGATGGGCGTGTAGTAACGCACACCCACACCGGCACCGACCTGCAATTCTTCCGACAATTTGGGTGTGACGGTGGAATAGGCATTGCCCGCATCGACAAAAGCGACAAGGCCGATGGTTCTGGTCGTGCGCCAACGGATTTCGCTGCTCATTTCGAGAACGGAGCGTCCGCCGACAGGATCGTTCTGCGCATCAAGCGGCCCGACGAGCTGGTAAGCATAGCCGCGGACGGAGCCGCCGCCGCCCGCATAGAAACGCAGCGAGCCCGGCACGTCGGGCACATCCTGCGCCAGCATCAGACCATAACGGCCACGCAAGGCGAGCGTGATATCGGGGCGGCGTCCGAAGCTCCAATAGGTCGAGCCTGTCGTTTCAAATTTCGCAAAAGCCGCCGGATCGCCATTGGCCAGACCGCCATAGGGCGTGAGCGCGCCGCCCAGACGGATGCCTTTGGTCGGATCGAGAAGATTGTCGCTGCCATCATAGCGCAGCGTCAGCGGCAGGCCGAAGAGGCGGTAATTGTGAAGGCCCGTGCTGTCTTCGGTGCGGTAGATTTCAAATGAGACACCGGCGGAGCCCTGAAGCGTGGGCGTCAACTGCCGCATGAGACCGACGCCGAGCTTGGAGCTCAATTCGTCATAAGCATCCGTTTCCTCATTGGCGAAATCATAGGTCGCAAGGAGGCTCTGATCGGGGCGGAGGAAGCGGGGCTTGGTAAAGTCGATCTTGGCGCTTTGCTTCAACGTGGCGACGGACAATTCGGTGCGCAGTTTTTCGCCCTGCCCGAAAATATTGCGGTGTTCCCAGAAGGCCTGAACGCCGGGGCCTTCGTCGGACGACCATTTGGCGCCGCCGCCGACCGAGCGCGGCGAGCGTTCGGACAGCGTGAGCGCGGGCGTGACGGCAGGGCCGGACGCGGGCGCGACGTCAATCGCCACCTGATCGAAAAGATTGGTCTGGCGCAAAACCGCAATCGTTTCGTCGGCCTTGCGCCGGTCGTAAGGATCGCCCGCCTTGAAGGTTGCAAGGCTTTGAATATAGGCCTCGTCCGTGCGGGTCGGCTCGCCGCCTGCGGTTTTGTTGGCGATGAGCAGGGGGCCGAAGACCTGCGGTTCTCCGGCAATGATCGTCAGTGTCACACGGGCCTGATGGGCGGCGAGATCGACGATGACGCTGCGGTTGGCGAGCTTGGGATGCGGGTGGCCGTGGTTTTCGAGCCATGTCAGCGCGTCGCCTGAGAGGTCGATGATGCGCTGGGCGCGCGCCGCGCGTCCCGCTTTGAGACCAAGGGGCTTTGCGTCATGCGGCAGATCCGCTTCGTCGGAGGGGTGATCGGCATATTCGATGACGAAACTTTCGATCATCGTGCGGGGGCCGAGTGTCACGCGATAGGTTAATTCAAACGTGCCGCCTTGCGCCTCTTCGATCACGGGATCAATGCGGCCGTTGAAATAAGCCTGACTGCGTAGCACTTTATTGAGATGCTGGGCTTCCGCGTTGGCGCGGCGACGAAGCTGGCCGAGTGTCGCGGGCTCGGTGCCGTCCTTAGCCTTTCCGAGCGATTGCGCATCCACGATCTGCGCCTTGATGTCGTCGGGGAGTTTTTCGCCAATAACGCTGACTTCAAAATGAAACGGCGCGCGTTGTGCCTTATTTGTTTTCTGTTCCGCATTTGATTTTTTCGCGGCGGTGGCGGACAATTCATTATGCGAAGATGTACCGGGCGTTGATTGGGACTTCGCGTGTGAGGCAAATGGTGCGCGCCCGTTTTTCATGTATCCGTCTTTCGCATCGGCTGTCGATGCAGGCGTGAACGAAATGATGGCGGCAAAAGACAAAAACGCCGTGAGCGGAAGGATTGTGTCGGCTGAAAGCAAGTTTGAAGACGGGAATCGTTTCGCGGATGTGATCTTTACGGAAATCTGACGCGCGAAAGTCCGCAACGCAGACAGACGCTGCGAAATTCGCTGCGAAACTTTGGGGTGGAAATGAAAATCTCGCAAACGCAAAGGGTCTGACTACCTTGGAACGAACGGCTCTGAAACGAGTTGATCCTGATTGAATAGTTTCGCGGATCATACAGGGATTGGTCCGGCGGCGAAGCTGACTTTGGCACCGGCTTGTGATTTTTAATGCAAAGCATTAGAGTGGTTTTATGAAAACGAATGAGACAGTGACGGCAGGTTCATCCGCATCGCATGTGCGCGGCGAAGGGCGTCCGCGCAATGACACACGGGCGCGACTCATCGTGGCGGCAGAAAAACTCTTCGGCGAAAAGGGGATTCACTCCGTAACGCTGAAAGAGATCAACGGCGCGGCGGGCCAGCGCAATGAAAGTGCGCTGCACTATCACTTTGGCTCCAAAGCATCGCTTGTCGAGGCAATTCTGGTTCACCGCTCCTCCGATATCGATGCCGACCGGATGCGGCGCGTGGATGCACTGATGGCGGCGGGCAAGGAAAAAGATCTCAGCGCGGTTTTGCGCGCGACCTTTTTGCCGATGACGAGCATGCTTGAAACAGAAGAAGGCGTGCGCTTCATCCGCTTCCTCGCGCAAGTGCTCAACGATCCTGATTTCGATCTGCCGAACCTTGCCATGAGCGGCAAGTTGCAGGGGGCCAATCAGGCGAATGTGCTGCTGATTGCCTCGCTCGGCGATCTCGCGCCCGAAATTGCCATTCAACGCCAACGCTTCCTTGTCGAGATGGCGGTCAATTCGCTCGCCATCTGGGCGCGTCACCATGACAGCGTCAACGAGGCGGCGGCGCGGGACCTGTTCGTTGCCAATCTGCTGGACTCGCTTGAGGGCTTTCTGACCGCGCCCGTGTCCGAGGAAACACTTGATGCGCTGAAGCGTGTCGTGAAGAAGAAAGATAAAAAATAAAGATGACGTCGCCGCACGAACCGACAGAGGCGCAGCTTGAGACTTTTGCGTCCGACAATCAGACCACGCCCATTGCGATGGTGAACCTGCTGAAGTTTCGTGAAGACGCGAAGTATGAAGACGGGCGCGATGCCAAGGGCATCAGCGGCGCGGCGGCTTACGGGCTTTACGGTCAGGTGGCGATGGCGAAGATTGCCGAGGTTGGCGGACGCATGTTCTGGGCGGCACCGAGCGCGCAGACTTTTATCGGTGTGGATGCCGATGACTGGGACATGGTCGCCATTGTACGCTATCCCAACCGCGCGGCTTTCCTGCGCATGATCGACATGCCGGATTATCGCGCGGCCTCCGTGCACCGCGAGGCGGGACTGGCGCGCACCGTGCTGATTGCGTGCCCGGGTGATGCGATACCGGCGTGAGGGATGCGTGATTGACGTAAGGCGGATTGCGTCGCTGCGCTCGCAATGGCGGCTAAGTTAAAAACGCATTCGTGATTGCGAGGAACTCATCGAGCTTGTCGTGATGAACCCAGTGGCCTGCGCCTTCGATGGTTTTGACCTCGGCATTTTTGAAATGCTTGGCGCGGCCGTCGACGAGAGGGTCCGACGCCCAACTGTCGGCACCGCGAAGCAGCAGCGTCGGGCAGGTGACCTGCGACCAGAGATGGGTTGTGGCGCTGACATCGAAGCCGTTGGGCGAGAAGTGGCGCACGTTATTGTCGAATTTCCAGCTATAGGTGCCGTCTTCGTTTTGGGTGATGCCATGGACCGTGAGGTGGCGCGCACGCTCGGGCGAGAGATGCGGGTTTTCTTCCTGCATACGTTTATAGGCATCTTCGATGGAGGCGTAGCGACGCGGCAGGCGCGAGGATGATTTGCGCAATTCCGCAATCCATTTGCGCAGACGCTCGTCCACCGTGTCGTTCATGCGCTCCGCGATCATTTTGGGCGAGGGGCCGAGGCCTTCGATGACGACGAGTTTTTTCACCGTCTCGGGATAAAGACCCGTATAGCGCAGCGCAATCGCGCCGCCCATCGAATGTGAGATGATGGTGAGCGGGGCGAGTTTGAGTTGGTGAATGAGTTGCGCGATGTCATAGACATAATCGTTGAACTCATAAGTGCCGCCGACCATCCATTGACTGTCGCCGTGCCCGCGCAAATCGGGCGCGATGATGTGATAGCGGTCACGAAGCGATTGCGCGACCCAGTCCCAGTTGCGGCAATGGTCGCGGCCGCCATGAACGAGGAGCAGCGGCGGCTTGTCCTCATTGCCCCAATCGACATAGTGCAGCCGCAGGCGTTGCGACATATAGAATTGCGAGACGGGGCCGATGATCTGGGAACCGGATGTTGTCATGCTTTGCTTGCTTCTTTGACTGCTTCGTTGCCGCCCATCGTGCCGAGAAGGCCGCCTGTGCCGCCCTCGCCGCGGAACATGATCTTGCCGTAGGAGGCGGGCAGCAAGCGGATGAACCAGTCAATGATGCGCGCATCCATGCCGATGAGGATGCGCGGTTTGTTTTTTTTGATGCCTTTGAGGATCACTTGCGCGGCCTGTGCGGGCGTCGTGCGGGCGAGGCGGTCAAAGCCTGTCATCGCCGTTTCGCGTTCGGTCGTCTGCACGCTTTGCAGGAAACGTGCGTTGCGCAGGATATTGGTTTTGATGCCGCCGGGATGGACGCAAGCGACTTCGATGCCGGTGCCGCGCATTTCATGGCGGAGCGCCTCGGTGAAACCACGGATGGCGAATTTCGCGGAGTTGTAAGCGGCCTGTGTCGGCACCGAGAAGAGGCCGAAGATCGACGAGACGTTGACGATGTGCCCGCCGCCTTTTTTGCGGAGTTGCGGCAGGAAGGCTTTGGTGCCGTAGACCATGCCCCAAAAGTCGATATTCATCACCCACTCGAAGTCTTCATAGGAGAGGTCTTCGATGGCGGCGACCTGCGCGACGCCCGCATTGTTGATGATGATGTCCGCGCCGCCCTGCGCGTCGATTTCCTGTGCGAAGGAATAGACCGCTTCGCGCGACGAGACGTCGAGGAGATAGGTGGAGACTGTGCCGCCGACGGCTTCGACCTGTTTGGCGGTTTCGGCAAGACCGGCGCGGTCAACGTCGCAGATCGCAACGCGGGCCCCTTCAACGGCGAGTGCCACAGCGGTTGCACGCCCGATGCCGCTGGCCGCCCCCGTTACCACCGCGAATTTGCCCCTGATCTCAGTCATCGTCTGTCCTTGTGCCTTTGGGATGCTGTTATGCAGCATAAATTAGGGGAATTCCCCAAAATGTCACGCGCGAGATTGGACCCGGGGCGAATTGCACGACTATGCTTTGGCCATAGAAAACAGAAGATTCGGGGGAGGAGAGACCAATGCAGGTGCAACCGATTGCAGGGCTTGATGACAGCGTGAACGACATTCGTCTGATGACGGCGAAGATCGTGTCGGAAGACATTATTCCCGCCGAAGCCACGCTCTATAAAGGCGGTGACGAGGCGAAGGCCTTGCGCAAGGCCATCTCGCAAAAGGTCAAGGATCAGGGGCTGTGGGCACCGCATCTGCCCGAAGACTATGGCGGCATGGGCATCGGCTTTTTGAAGCATGCCTATATGAATGAAATTCTGGCCTGGTCGCCTTTTTCATCGCGCCTTTTCGGCGTGGTCGCGCCCAATTCGGGCAATCAGAAAATCCTGCTGAAATACGGCACGCCCGAGCAGAAGAAGAAATGGTTGGAGCCGCTCGTCGCCGGTGACATTGAAAGCTGCTTTTCGATGACGGAGCCTGACCAGCCGGGGTCCGACCCCTATGCGATCCAGACACGCGCGGTGCGCGACGGCGACCATTGGGTGATCAACGGGCATAAGTGGTTCACGTCCAATGGTCGTAACGCCGACATTGCCATTGTCATGTGCCGGACCGAACAGGCCGACGGCAAGGGCGGCGTCAAGGACAAGATGACCCAGATCATCGTGCCGATGGATACGCAAGGCGTGAACATCATCCGCTCCGTGCCCGTCTGGGGCCATACGGGCGGCGATCATTGCGAGATCAAATATGAGAATGTGCGCGTGCCGGCCGAGAACCAGTTGGGACGCACGGGCACGGGCCATCAGGCGGCGCAAGACCGGCTCGGCGAAGGCCGCGTCTTCCATTGCATGAATTCGGTGGGTCAGATGTGGCGTGCTTTCGATCTCATGTGCAAACGCGCTGTGAGCCGCGATGTGCATGGCGGCAAGCTGGAAACCAAGCAATTCGTGCAAGGCTTCATCGCCGACAGCTATATCGACATTCAGGCCGCGCGCCTGATGACCATTCATTGCGCCAATAAGATGGAAGCCGGACACGATCCGCGCGCCGATATTTCGGCGATTAAAATCTTCGTACCGGAAGCTTTCAGCCGCGTCGTTGACCGCGCCATTCAGGTCCATGGCGCATTGGGCGTTTCAGGCGATACGCCGCTCGCAGGCATGTATCTGGGCGCGCGCACGCTGCGGATTGCCGACGGTCCTGATGAAGTTCACCGGATTGTCATCGCGCGCAGCGTGCTCAAATGCTACCACGATGGCATGAGTTGGGATTTCGGCGCTTGAGATAGGACGCGGTATGGAGATCGGCGGTAAGGATACGAGCGTGTGGTGGGACCTGTTGCGGGTCCGCGCGGAACGCTGGAGCGGGCGGCGGACTTTTGTGGTCGCGGCTGCTTTGCTTTTCGGCCTGCTTGCCGTCACAGGCGCGGTTGCCACATGGGTTGCGTTTCTCTCGCTCGTCTTTCTCACCGGCATTGTCATCACGCATAGTCTCCTGCTCGGTGAGACGGTCGGCCGCATCCGCGTCTCGCCGCCGCTGCCGCAGCGTGGCTTTGCGGGGCTTGCAAGCGGGGCGGGCCGCACGATCCTGATCGAGATGCCGGACCCCGTTATCGTGCTCGACAGCGGCGGTCGCATCATCTTTTGCAACCGTGCGGGCGAGCGCCTCATTGGTCCGCAGGCACACGGCAAGCATGTGGCAACCATGCTGCGCTCGGCGCCGCTTATGACCGCGATTGACGAGGTGTTGCAGGGCGGCGAGGCGCAGACGGTAAACTATGCGCAACCCGTGCCGGTGGAGCGCAACTACACCGCCTTCATCACGCCGATTGAAACCGACGGGCTGGACGGCATCGAAACGGTTGATCCTTTGAAGCGCAAGCGTTTGCGTGCCGTGCTGGTTGTGTTGCGCGACGTGACGGAAGCGCGCCGCGTGGAGGATATGCGCGTGGACTTCGTCGCCTTTGCAAGCCATGAGCTGAAGACGCCGCTCGCCTCGCTGTCGGGTTTCATCGACACGCTGCGCGGCCACGCGAAAGATGATCCCGAAGCGCAGGAGCGTTTTCTGGGCATCATGGCCGATCAGGCCAGCCGCATGCGCAATCTCATCGAAGACCTGCTGTCGCTGTCGCGCATCGAACTGCGCGAACATGTCCGCCCCCACAAGATCGTCGATATGCTGGCCGTTGTGTCGGATGTCACCGACGGGCTTGCCCATGTCGCCGAGAAAAACGGCATGGACCTCACCGTCACCTCATCCGCCATCCTGCCGCGCGTCAAAGGCGAGGCGGAGGAACTGGCGCAGGTCGTGCAAAACCTTGTCGACAATGCGCTGCGCTATGGCCGCTCGGGCAAGCGCGTGGAGGTGAACCTTGCGCCCGATATGCGCGGTGGCAAACAGATGTTGCGCCTCAGCGTGCGCGACTGGGGCGAGGGCATTTCGCGTGAGCATCTGCCGCGCCTCACCGAACGCTTCTACCGCGTGGACGCCGCCGCAAGCCGCGCCAAGGGCGGCACGGGGCTCGGCTTGGCAATCGTCAAACACATCATCAACCGCCACGAAGGC
>Ga0164241_10004677_pt1 | contig 13124 bp, 8 predicted proteins | sample OricomyardsoilBY_FD_108780 | JGI IMG/M metagenome (GOLD analysis project Ga0164241, IMG submission 108780) | Backyard soil microbial communities from Emeryville, California, USA - Original compost - Back yard soil (BY) | ecosystem: Environmental > Terrestrial > Soil > Unclassified | place: USA...
AGCGGTGTGGGTGACGAGCACCCGACCACCCGTGGCGACTGCGGCCACCCAGACCCGGCCCTGGGCGTCGGTCCCGACGGACGGCGCGGCGTGCGTCGACCACGTGACGTGACGTCCCAGCCGCAGGGTGTGACCGGACGGACGGTGGACCGTGAGGTCGCCGCTGGAAGTGACCCGGGCCGACCAGGTGCCGTCGTGGGCGTCGGAGGTCGCCACGCCGGCGCGCGAGGAGCCGAGGTACGGCGCGGGAGCGGTGTCGGCGAGGTGCAGGTAGCGGAACTCCGACGTGGGCACCGTGCGGACGCCGTACCCACCGGCGACGCCGTAGTTGTACTCCTCGATGGTGACCGTCCCCTCGCCGACGGCTGACACCCAGGCGACGTGGCCGACCCGGCCCGCGTCGGTCTGGGCGACCGCGCCGACGGCAGGCACGTCGTCGACGAGGTACCCGAGCTCGGTGGCGGCCTCATCCCAGTGGCCGGCGTTGCCCCAGTGGACGCCCCCGAAGTGGTTCGCGAACGCGGACAGTCCGTTGGTCATCCGCAGTCGCCAGGCCACGAAGCTCGTGCAGTTGCGCAGCGCGAAGCCCCAGGGGTCGCCGTAGCTGCCGTTGTAGAACCAGATGTGCTTGGCGCACACGCGCGGCGGCGGAGGCTTCTGCTCATCGACGCCCGGCTTGTGCGGACCGTTCGTCTGGGCGGGCTTGCCCGGGTGGCCGGGGCCACCGGGCGCGCCGGGTCCGTTCGGCCTCTCGGTGCCGGGATGCTTCGGCGGCAACGGGACGAGGGGACACTGGCCGAGACCCCGGTACGGGTAGTCGTCGCCGGTGGCGTGTGCGGGCGCGACGAGGCCGACACAGGACAAGATGGTGGCAACCGAGAGCACCCACCCGACGCCCCGACGGCCCCGCCGCCCTGGGGTGTGGGACGGCAATGCAATGCTCCGATCGCGTGTGGTGCAACCAGGGTCGCTGAGGCCGCGGGGGGGCGCTGGAGAACTCCAGATCTTTACCTTGCCCACGTCAGGTCGGGACGAAAGTCCCGCGCCGATACGCTTTCGGCGTGACGGAGATCGAGATCGGACGGGCCAAGCGCGGACGCCGGGCGTACTCCTTCGACGACATCGCGATCGTGCCAAGCCGCCGCACGCGCGACCCCGAGGAGGTCAGCACCGCCTGGCAGATCGACGCCTACCGGTTCGAGCTCCCGATCGTGGCCGCGCCGATGGACTCGGTGATGTCACCGGAGACGGCCATCGCCTTGGGGCGGCACGGCGGTCTCGGGGTGCTGAACCTCGAGGGACTCTGGACCCGGTACGACGACCCGGCCGACGTGCTGTCCGAGATCGCCTCCCTCGACTCCGACAAGGCGACCCGGCGCATGCAGGAGATGTACGCCGAGCCGGTCAGGGCCGAGCTGATCACCGCCCGGCTCCAGCAGATGCGCGAGTCCGGGGTGACCGTGGCCGGGTCGCTGAGCCCGCAACGGACCAAGGAGTTCGCCAAGACCGTCGTCGACGCCGGCGTCGACATGTTCGTGATCCGCGGGACGACGGTCAGTGCCGAGCACGTCAGCGGCCAGGCCGAACCCCTGAACCTCAAGGAGTTCATCTACGAGCTCGACGTCCCGGTGATCGTCGGCGGCTGTGCGACGTACCAGGCGGCCCTCCACCTGATGCGCACCGGCGCCGCCGGAGTTCTCGTCGGGTTCGGCGGGGGCGCCGCCCACACGACGGGCACCGTGCTGGGGGTCGCGGTGCCGATGGCGAGTGCGGTCGCGGATGTGGCCGGCGCCCGACGTGACTACATGGACGAGTCCGGCGGCCGCTACGTGCACGTGATCGCCGACGGCTCGATCGGGCGCAGCGGCGATCTCGCCAAGGCGATCGCCTGCGGCGCCGATGCGGTGATGATCGGATCGCCGTTCGCTCGCGCCAGCGATGCGCCGGGGCGCGGCTTCCACTGGGGGGCCGAGGCGCACCACGGTGAGCTGCCGCGCGGCCAACGTGTCGAGATCGGCAGCGTCGGCACGCTCGCGGAGATCCTCTTCGGCCCGTCCCGGGTCGCCGACGGCACGATGAACCTGGTCGGCGCCCTGCGCCGCGCGATGGCGACCACCGGCTACACCGAGCTCAAGGAGTTCCAGCGGATCGAGGTCGTCGTCTCCTGACCCGGAGCGAACCCGGACCGAACCCGGAGCCGACTTTCTGACTCCAAGAGGTACGTGGCCACAAGATGCACCCTCCTGGGGGTTGTGTCGGGCGCACATCTGGCACACCCTGCGGGTGATCATGTGCGTGTCCTTCCGGGGGGACTGCTATGACCGCAGTGGTCATACAGGGGGGAGAGATCATGACGATTGCTGCTGCCGAGACCGGGACGAGTGACGACCGATGGCGTCAGCGCACGCCACTCACGCTGCACCTCGATCACCTCGCGATCGAGGGCCTCATGTCGGCGCTCGGGCGGCGTCCCGAAGGTGCCACGCCGCGCGCACTGCCCGATGAGCTGAAGCGGCTCACCGACCGGGAGCTCACCGTGCTCCGGGCAATGGCGACCGGCGCCACCAACGCCGAGATCGCCGCCGAGCTCTTCTTGTCGATCGCCACCGTCAAGACGCACGTCGCACGGGTCCTCGCCAAGCTCGGGCTCCGCGACCGCGTCCAGGCCGTGGTGTTCGCCTACGAGTCCCGGTTGGTCATACCCGGCTGAGGCATCAGGAATAGCCCCGGGCCTGGAGCGCGTACAGCTGCGCATAGCTGCCGTCAGCGGCCATGAGCTCGGCGTGGCTACCGACCTCGCTGACGTGTCCGTCGGCCAGGACGACGACCAGGTCGGCCGCGGCCACGGTCGAGAACCGGTGGGTGACCAGCACCGTCACCGCACCGCGTCGCCCCGCCCGGCGAGCGGCATCGGCGTACCCCTCGAAGAGCGCGTGCTCCGTGGCCGCATCGAGCGCGGACGTCGGCTCGTCCAGCACCAGCAGCAACGGGTCACCGCGCATCATCCCGCGCGCGATGGCGAGGCGCTGCCACTGCCCGCCCGACAGCTCGGTGCCGGCGTCCCAGCTGCTCCCGAGCTGCGTCGACAGTCCGCCGGGCAGCGCCACCAGGACGTCGCGTGCGGCCGCGTCGTCGAGCGCCTGGAGCGCCCGCTCGTCGTTGTGCAGAGCCGGCAGGTCGCCCACGGTCACGGACTCACGGGCGACCAGCTCGAGATGCACGTGGTCCTGGAACGCGCCGGCACACCGCGCGCGCCAGGCGACACCGCTGATCGTGGAGAGGTCGACGCCGTCGACGAGCACGCGGCCTTCCGTCGGCCGGTACAGGCCGGTCAGGAGCTTGACCAGCGTCGACTTGCCGGCGCCGTTCTCGCCCACGATCGCCACCACCGATCCCGCCGGCAGGTCGAGGTCGACCCCGGTCAGGGACGGCGTGTCCTGGCCCGGATAGGTGAAGCCCAGTCCCCGCAGCGAGAGGCCCGCGTGCAGGGATGCGGGCGGTGCTCCCGTGCCCTCGGCGGCCTGGGCCGCGGCCACGCCCTCCTCGAGCATCCGATAGCGGCCGACGGTCCGCACCACTTGGGCGAGCATCTGGAAGCTGAAGCGCAACGACGAGACGACGTTCTGGAGCTGACCGATCACCAGGACCGACGTCGCCACGGCACCGACCGGGACGAGTCCGTCCGCAGCGTCGCGCGCGATCAGGGTCAGCACGATGCCGGCTGCCACCAGGTAGAGCAGCCCGCATCCCGTGGCGGCGAGGTTCTTGAGGACGTCGGCACGCACGTGCGGACGTCGCCAGGACGCGCCGGCCGCGTTCAACTTGCCGGCGACGACCCCGCGGGCGCCGAGCACGCGCAGCTCCGAGGCGGGATCGGGCTCGACGGCGAGGCTGACGAGGTGTTGCGTCAACCGCCCCGGCTCGGCCCCCTCGTCCTCCGCCTGCCGGTCCCACGTCACCAGCCAACGGCCGAGCAGCAGGCTCGGCAGCGAGGCGGGCAGGAGCCAGAGCAGCCGGGCGTCGGCCCCGATCGCCACGGCCAGCGTCACCAGCGGCACCATCAGGTTGCGCATGGCATTGACCATGCTGTTGTACGCACCGCCCAGCGCGCCCTGCCGCTCACGCACGATCTGGGCCTGGTCGCGGAACGCCGGCGACTCGAGGTGGTCGAGCGTGGGCACCGCGGACATCAGCTCCGCGACCCTGCGGTCGAACTCGTGGCCGACCGACTCGTTGAGCCGTAGCCGGGCCTCGACGCCGATGGTGGTGAACACCGGGACGACGCCGAACCCGATCGCGGCCATCGCCACGCCTGCGATCAAGGTCGACTCGGAGCGAGTGGCAACACCGGTCACCATCAGCCCGAACGCCAACGGCAGCAGGTTGCTCAGGATCGTGCCGAGCACCTCGAGGAGGGCCAGCAGCGCGGCGCGCCGGTCCAGCCTGTACGCCGCGGCCAGGGGCAGCCACAGGTTGCGCAGCGCGGTCACGACACAACACCTCCCGCCAGGGCGAAGCGCTCGGCCTGGAGCGCGAACATCCGCGCGTACCCGTTGCCGGCCGCGACCAGGTCGTCGTGGTGACCGTCCTCGACGATTCGACCGCCGTCGAGGACGACGATCCGGTCGGCGTGCCGGACGCTGGACAGCCGGTGGCTGACCAGGATCGTGGTGAGCCCGCGGGTCACGGTCAAGAAGTTGTCGAAGAGCTCGGCCTCGGCGCGGACGTCGAGGGCCGCGGTCGGCTCGTCGAGCACGAGCACCCCGGCACCGGCGTCGATCGCCGCCAGCGCCCGGGCGAGCGCGACGCGCTGCCACTGGCCGCCGGAGAGGTCGGTACCACCGGCGTACTCGGCACTGAGCACTCGGTCCCATCCGCCCACCCTCCGGAGCACCGGGTCTCCGGTCGCGTCGTGCAGGGCCCGCGGGACGACGGACGAGACGTCCTCGTCGCGATGGTCGGCGAGCATCGCCATGCCGACGTTCTCACGCAGCGTGAGGTGGTAGCGCACGAACTCCTGGAAGATCACCGCCACCCGGCGGCGCAGGTGGTCGTCCTCACCGGGATCGCCGCCGTCGACCCGGACGACGCCCGTGTCGGGTCGGTACAGACCGCACAACAGCTTGATCAGGGTCGACTTGCCGGCGCCGTTGGCTCCGACGACGGCGACGCTGCTGCCGGGATCGATCTCGAGACTCAGTCCGTCGAACGTCGGTGCCGACCGCCCGGGGTAGCTGAACCGCACGTCCTGGAAAGCGACCGCGCTGGCGGTGCCGGTGGGCCGGGTCGGTACGGCGACCGGCGCAGGGTCGGGAAGTCGGTCGGAGAGGTCCTCGAGGTCGAGGAGCAGCGTCTGCTGACGGATCACCATCGTCTGCATGTCGCCGAGCATCCCGAGGCCCTCGATCTGGATCAGCGCCTGCGCCGAGGCGAGCAGCGTCGCCGTGCCGACGGCGCCGGTCCAGGCGCCATGACCGAGGGTGGCCAGCGCGACGGCGTACGCCGTGAGGATCGCGATGTTGGCGAGCACGATCGGCCGCTGCTTCTCACGCCGACCCCGCCAGAGGTCGGTGATCGCGTCGCGCCAGGTGGCGGTGAAGCGTTCGATGCCGAACGCCGTGAGCCCGAAGAGCCGGACCTCCTTGGCGTTGTGCTGCTCGACGAGCAGGCTGCGGTACCACCGGGCCCGGCGACGCCGCCGGTCGCGGAAGATCTGCTCGAAGATCTGCTGGGAGTACGCCGACCAGGTGATGTTCATCGCCAGCGTCGTCACCAGCACCATCGCGGCCACCCACCACGACCACGCCGCCAGGACCACGAGGGCCGCGATCCCCCAGAGGCGGTACCCGACGACCTGCCAGGTGCTCTGCACACCCAGGAAGTACTGCTGGTTGATCTCCTCGACGGCACCGTCGACCGCCTGCCGGATCTCGGTGTCCTCGAGGTGCTCGATGCCGTGGGGGCGCGAGCAGAGCGCCGACACCCGCTCGAGCAGGAGCGGGGTCGCGCGCCCTTGCTCGATGGTCCCGACGATGTCGACGACGGCGGTCAGGATCGGTTGCGCGACCAGGCTGCCGAGCGTGAGCATCAGCCAGGTGGTGTCGAGACGTCCTTCGGCGAGGGCCTCGACCAGCTTTCCCGAGCCGATCATGATGCCGGCCGCCGCGAAGGCCTGGCCGACCGCGGCGATCGCGCCCACCGTGGTCAGGGTGGGGGAGCACTCCCACAGCAGCCGGACGAGAAGGACCTGACCCCGGAGCACGCGTCGCACCCGAGTACCCGTGTTCGCCATCCAGGCACTCTGACATCATTTTGATGTCGGCGCAATGTCAATGCAGTGTCAGGACAATGTCAGAACCATGTCGTCAGGCCGTCTTCTTGACGTCAAGCAAGGCAATGATGCTCTCCACGCCCTGGTCGACGAACGACTGACCACCGGGGCCCTGCCCCCACATCACCTCGTACCAGGGACTGAGCTTGTGCCAGTCCAGGGCCCGGGTCAGCTCGTCGTCGGTCACGCCGTACGCCGTGGCGACGGCCTCGGCGAACGGGTCCGGCGTACCGAACAGCGGCCAGGCGAGGTCGATGGCGGGGTCGGCGACTCGGGCGTCCTTCCAGTCGATGACTCCGACGATCCCGTCCGGCCCCGAGGTGACGTGGTGGGCGGCGAGGTCGCCGTGCACGAGGGTGGCCGGGGTCTGCAAGGCGATCCGGCGAAGCAGGGCCTTGCCTGCCTCCTCGTGCTCGGCGGGGATCAGCGGCAAGACCCGGTGGAGCATCCGCTCGAGGGTGGCCAGGAGCTCCGCCCGGGCGGCGTGCCGCTCGGGGATGCCGGACTCGACGTAGATGTTCACCGGCATGTCGTGCAGCGCGCGAAGGAACTCGCCCAGCCTGCGGCCGTCGTCGCGGGTCAGCGTGGCCCGGACAGCGAGCTCGCCCTGCACCAGCCGGTGCCGCACCCGCAGCGGCGACTCGTCCAGCACGATCGGAACCGGCACTTCCAGTGGCAGCAGCGGCGCGAGCCGCGGCATCAGCCGCACCTCGTTGCGCAGCTGCACGTCGGTGTCGGGGTAGTGGGGCACGCGATCGAGCCAGGTCCCCTCGACGGCCGTCGCGACCGTGTCCCAGCCCTCGTGCGGTGGGGCGTGGTCGGCGGCGCGTGCCTGCAGCCAGTCGCCGAACAGGGCCCGGGTGTCCGGCATGAACGAGACGTCGGTGTCCGCCAGCCGCTCGAGGAGGTGCTCGATGCTGATCCACGCGCCGTACGCGACCTCCTCGGGTTGGGGCGTGATCGGCCCGTCCCACGTGGTGACGTAGCGGAACGCGTGGTACGTCGTGTGCGGGTCGGCGTAGTCGCTCTCGCCGAGCGACTCGAGCTCGCTGGTGACGCCGAGCTCCTCGGCCAGCTCGCGACGCGCGCCCTCCAGCGGGTCCTCGTCGGCGAGCAGGACGCCGCCGGCGGTGAAGTCCCAATAGGCCGGGTAGACGTCCTTGGTGGGTGTCCGACGGTGGACATAGATGCGCCCGTAGGGGTCGCGGACGACGACACCGGTCGCGGCGTGCCGCAGGTTCTGGGCACGCATGACGGACCGAGGGGCGCTTCCGTCTGGACGTCCCCCGTCGTCGTAGAGTGCGACGACCTCCTCGTCCACGGGTCTATGAAACCTCAGAGGACGCGCTCACCGCTGGCGAAGTCCCGGAGTCGTGTCGCCGCCCGGCTCGAGCCCGGCGACCGCGAGCCGCGTCATCCGCTCGGCCTCGAGGAGTCGGGCGCGGTCTCCGACGTCGTGCCGGAGGGCGCTCAGGACCGGCCGCACCCGGATCGGGGAGCCGGGGGAGTAGTGGTTCCACCAGGTCGGGATGTACGCCGCGTGGGTCACCCGGAACCCGTGGTCCGTCTCACGGAACGTGAACCGGACGCTGAGCCCCTCATACGCCCGTGGGTACGCCGTGTCGCTCTGCCCGACCATGTTCCCCATGCCGTAGACGACCCACTTCCCGTTCACCTTCGTGATCGGCTGCACCACGTGCGCGTGCTCGGCGAAGACCAGGTCGACGGCCGGGCTGGCGGTGAGGCGGCGTACCAGTGCGACCTGCTGGGCATTGGGCAGCCGCGAGTACTCGTCGCCCCCGTGGTACTGGACCAGGACGATGTCGGCGCCGGCCGCCTTCGCCGCTCTCGCCTGGGAGATGAGGTTCTTCGCGTCCCACATCGAGACCGCCCAGCGCTGCTCAGCGGGGAGGACGAAGCCGTTGAGCGAGTAGGTGCCGCCGACGATGCCGACCTTCACGCCGTTCTTCGTCGTGAGGATGACCGGCTTGCGGCGCTCGGCCCGGGTGCGGAACGTCCCGACGTGGCGCACGCCGGCCCTCTCCAGCAGGTTCGCCGTCCGCAGCAGCCCGTCGAAGCCCTGGTCGATGCTGTGGTTGGAATCGGTGGTGCAGGCGTCCCAGCCCATCGACGCGATCCAGTGGGCGATCGCCGGCGGGGCCGCGAAGACCGGGTAGCTCGACAGGTGCTGGTCGTCGGTCGCGAACGGCACCTCCTCGTGACAGATCGCGAGGTCGGCGCGCTCCACCATCGGCTTCATCGCCGCGAACATCGGGTCGAAGTCGAACCGCTGCCGCTCGCCCCGGCGTACGGCATCCTCGTGCGCGCTCGCCCAGACGGTGTCGTGCCAGAGCAGGTCACCGCTCATCAGCACGGTCACGGTGCGGCGACTCCGGCCTCCGCTGGCCGGGTCGTCCTCCTCCGGCACCGAGGTCGGTGTGTCCGTCGGGACGATCACCGGGTCGCCGGTCGGGTCCGCCGGCGCGGCGGAGGAGGACGGGTTGACCGTGATCGCGAAGCCGGCCTCGTCGTCCGTCGTCGGGTGCGGGTGGGCGAGCACGGACAGGCCCAGGGCGAGGGTCACGACTACGCAGACCGCGGCGACCCGGGTCAGTGTCCGCACTCGTTCTCCGTCCCTGGTGGTCTCTGGTCTTCTCTGGTGGTCTCTGGTCTTCTCTGGTCCTGCTGTCGTCTCGAGTACGACGCCCCAGGGCGCGCCGCGGTTGCCGCCGGACCACGCCGGGTTGAGAGGATCGTCTCGTGGCCGCCCAGTCAAGTGCTCTCGGGCCCGCGGCGCGAACAGGCGCGCTGGCGGACCTGGCAGCCACGAGCGTGCCTGATCGTGGGGTGGAGCCCCTGGACGTTCTCGTGGTCGGCGGCGGCATCGTCGGCGCCGGCGCGGCTCTGGACGCCGTCTCGCGAGGACTGACCGTCGGGCTGCTCGAGCAGCGCGACCTGGCCAGTGGCACGTCGTCTCGGTCCAGCAAGCTCGTGCACGGGGGCCTGCGGTACCTCGAGATGTTCGACTTCGGCCTCGTCCGCGAGGCGCTGGAGGAGCGCGGTCTCCTGCTCACCCGACTCGCCCCACACCTGGTGCGTCCGGTGCCGTTCCTCTACCCGCTGCACCGCACGATCGAGCGGCCGTACGTCGGCGCCGGGCTCGCGCTGTACGACGCGCTGGCGATGGCCGGCAAGTACGAGATGGGCGTGCCCCGACACCGCCACCTGTTCCGCAAGCAGGTCGCCCGAATCGCACCGGACCTGCGCACCGACCGGCTCACCGGAGCCGTGCGCTACTACGACTGCCAGGTCGACGACGCCCGGCTCGTCGTCACCATCGCGCGCACAGCGGCCCATCACGGCGCCCTCGTGGCGACCCGCACGCGCGTCACCGGGTTCCTGCGCGAGGGGCCGCGGGTCGTCGGGGTGCGAGCCACCGACCTCGAGTCCGGGTCGGAGCTCGAGGTGCGGGCCCGGGTCGTCATCAACGCCACCGGGGTCTGGACCGACGACGTCGAGCGTCTCCTCGGCGGGCCGCCGTCCCTGGACGTCGAGGCCAGCAAGGGGATCCACCTCGTTGTGCCGCGCGACCGCATCCGGTCGGAGTGCGGATTCATCTTCCGCACCGAGAAGTCTGTGCTCTTCGTGATCCCCTGGGGCCGGCACTGGATCATCGGCACCACCGACACCGCCTGGGACCTCGACCTGGCCCATCCCGCCGCCTCGCGCGCCGACATCGACTACCTGCTCGGGCACGTGAACAAGCTGTTGACCGTGCCCCTCGATCACGAGGACGTCCAGGGCGTGTACGCCGGGTTGCGGCCGCTCCTGGCCGGCAAGGCCGGCCGGGGAGTCGGGTCCGGCGGCGAGGGTGAGGTCGCCACCACGAAGGTCTCGCGCGAGCACACGGTGGTGAGCCCGGTCCCGGGCCTGGTGCTGATCGCTGGAGGGAAGCTCACGACGTACCGGGTGATGGCGCGTGACGCGATCGACCTGGCCGTGAAGTACTGGTCCGGAGTCGCCCCCTCGCACACCGAGCGTGTGCCGCTGATCGGCGCCGACGGGTTCTTGACCCGCACCAACCAGCGGGTCTGGCTCAGCCGGCGCTCGGGTCTCGACGTGGCCAGCATCGACCACCTACTGGGGCGGTACGGCGGCCTGGTCGACGACCTGCTCGAGCTGATCGCCTCCCGACCGGACCTGGCCGAGCCGCTGCCCGGGGCTGAGGACTACCTGTCCGCCGAGGTCGTGTACGCGGTCTCCCACGAGGCCGCCCGCCACCTCGACGACGTCCTCGCCCGGCGTACCCGGATCTCGATCGAGACCTTCGACCGCGGCACCGTCGCTGTCACCGCCGCGGCCGACCTGATGGCCGCCGAGCTCGGCTGGGACCGGGCCCGCCGCGACGACGAGGTCGACCACTACCTGCGCCGGGTCGAGGCCGAGCGCCAGTCCCAGGAGAAGGCCACCGACCAGGAGGCCGACGAGGCCCGCGTCAGCGCCCCCGACATCGTCTAGCCCCGACGGTGTTGGGCTCGACCGACGGTGTTGGGCTCGGCCGATGGCGTGGGGCTCGCCCGAGGCCGGTTGACATACGCTCGGGGCATGAGTGACCGGCACCCGTCATCCGGACCTCTCGTCGAGGGACCGCACGATCCCGAGCACGACCCGACTGCGTCGTACGCCCTCGACCGCGGCTACGTCCAGGCCCTCACCGAGCGCCTGGTGGCGACGTCCGGTCGCACCCAGGAGGTGCGCTCACCGATCGGCGACCAGCCGCTGGCCCACATCCCGCAGTCCTCGGAATCGGACGTCGAGGAGGCGTTCCGACGCGCGCGGAAGGCGCAGGAGGCCTGGGCGCGGACGCCGATCGACGAGCGCGCCGCGGCGCTGCTGCGCCTGCACGACCTGGCGCTCGAGCGCCAGCGGGAGATCATCGACCTGATCTGCCTGGAGTCCGGGAAGGCCCGCAAGCACGCCTTCGACGAGCCGATGCACATCGCGCTGACGGCTCGCTACTACGGGCGCACCGCGCACGAGCACCTCGACAGCCGGCGAGTCCGCGGCTTGGCCCCGCTGCTCACCCGGGTCGACGTCCACCGCGCGCCCAAGGGCGTCGTCGGTGTCATCTCGCCGTGGAACTACCCGTTCACGATGGCACTCTGCGACGGCCTGCCCGCCCTCCTCGCCGGCAACGCCGTGGTCGCCAAGCCTGACGCCCAGACCATGCTGTCGGCGTTGCTCGGCGCGCGGCTGCTCGAGGAGGCCGGCTTCCCGGCCGACCTGTGGCAGGTCGTGGCCGGCCCGGGCCCCGAGATCGGACCGGCCCTGATCGACCGCGCCGACTACATCTGCTTCACCGGCTCGACCGCCACCGGACGCCTGATCGCGAAGGGGTGCGCGGACCGGCTGATCGGCTGCTCGCTCGAGCTGGGCGGCAAGAACCCGATCCTGGTCCTCCGCGACGCCGACATCGAGAAGGCCGCCGAGGGTGCGGTGCGGGCGGCGTTCGCGAACGCCGGCCAGCTCTGCGTGTCCATGGAGCGGCTGTTCGTCGCCGACCAGGTCTACGACCGGTTCCTGGAGCGGCTCGTCGCCCGCACCGAGGCGATGACCCTGGGCTCCACGCTCGACTGGGGCAACGACATGGGTCCGTTGATCAGTCAGCGACAGCTCGAGACCGTGACGGCGCACGTGGAGGACGCCGTCGCCAAGGGCGCCCGGGTCCTCACCGGCGGCCGGGCCCGTCCCGACCTCGGGCCGTTCTTCTACGAACCCACGATCCTCGAGGGCGTCACACCCACCATGACCTGCTTCGGCCGCGAGACCTTCGGGCCGGTCGTGTCGGCGTACCGCTTCTACGACGAGGCCGACGCGATCGACCGCGCCAACGAGGGCGAGTACGGCCTCAACGCCTCGGTCTACAGCCAGGACGGTCCGCGAGCCCGTGCGATCGCGCGACAGATCAGGTGTGGCTCGGTGAACATCAACGAAGGCTTCGCCGCGTCGTTCGGGAGCATCGAGGCCCCGATGGGCGGCATGCGGTCCTCGGGCCTCGGCCGGCGGCAGGGTAGTGAGGGAGTGCTGCGCTTCACCGAGACCCAGACGGTCGCGACGCAGCGGGTGTCGCCGATCGCGCCGCGGTTCGGCGTCTCCGACGAGAGGTTCGCCCAGGTGATGACCACCGCTCTGCGGGTGATGCACAAGCTCGGGCGCCCGTAGTGGTCTCGACATGAGCACCCACCGGAGGCACGACTACGACGTCCTGGTCGTCGGATCCGGCTTCGGCGGCTCCGTCGCGGCGCTGCGACTGACCGAGAAGGGCTACCGCGTCGGTGTGCTCGAGGCGGGCGCGCGGTTCGCGGACGACGACTTCGCGCGTACGTCGTTCGACACCCGGCGCTTCCTCTTCCGCCCCGAGATCGGCTGCTACGGCATCCAGCGGATCGACGCCCTCAAGGACTGCCTGATCCTCTCCGGCGCGGGCGTCGGCGGCGGTTCGTTGGTGTACGCGAACACGCTCTACGAGCCGTTGGCGCAGTTCTACGACGACCCGTCGTGGAAGGACATCACCGACTGGCGCGCCGAGCTCGCGCCGTACTACGACCAGGCGAAGCGGATGCTCGGCGTCGCCGAGTACCCGCGGACGACACCCTCCGACGAGGTCATGAGGCAGGTCGCCGACGACCTCGGCGTCGGCGACACGTTCCACCCGACCCCGGTCGGGGTGTTCTTCGGCGGGCCGGGTCAGGAGCCGTCCGACACCGTCGCCGACCCCTACTTCGGCGGCGCC
>Ga0164241_10004678_pt1 | contig 13122 bp, 11 predicted proteins | sample OricomyardsoilBY_FD_108780 | JGI IMG/M metagenome (GOLD analysis project Ga0164241, IMG submission 108780) | Backyard soil microbial communities from Emeryville, California, USA - Original compost - Back yard soil (BY) | ecosystem: Environmental > Terrestrial > Soil > Unclassified | place: USA...
CGAACAGCCGCAGGAAGATCCACTGGGTCCAGCGGTAGTACTCGGGAGTGTGGGTGCCGATCTCCCGCGACCAGTCGATCGAGATCCCCCAGCTGCGGAACTGCCTGCGGAAGCTCTCGATCGAGCGCTCGGTTGCCACCCGCGGCGGCTCGCCGGTCTTGATCGCGTTGTTCTCCGCCGGCAACCCGAAGGCGTCGTACCCCATCGGGTGGATCACCTCGAAGCCGTGGCGGCGGCGGAAGTGCGCGATCGCGTCGCCCACCGCGTAACACTTCAGATGGCCGACGTGAGGCTCCCCGGAGGGGTAGGGAAGCATCTCCAGCACGTAGGCCTTCGGCTTCTCGGCATCGAAACCGGGCTGCCCCGGGTTGGCGACCTCCCAGGTCTTCTCCTCGGCCCAGACCTGCTGCCACCTGCCCTCGATCGTCTTCGGGTCGTAGCCGCTCATCGAGCGGCGATCTTACGAGTCTCCCCCCGCCTACCGGCTGGACGTCACTTCGATCGTGATCTGGTTCGGGTCGACGGGTGAGATCGCTTCGAGGATCTGGGGCCAGACGTAGACCTCGATCGTGGCGGTGACGATCAGGACCGGGATCGCCAGGGCGACGGTGAGGAGGGTCGCGGCGAGGAGCTGGTTCCACTCGCCACGGCGACTGGCGACGATCCAGGCGGCCAGGGGCAGGAAGAGCGCGGTCAGCTCCGGGATGGCGTGTGGGAGCACGCTGAGGATCAGCTCCAACCGGGAGATGTCGAGCTGGAAGGACAGCGTCGAGGCCTGGAAGCCGAGGTAGAGGGCCTGGGTGCCGAGCGAGAAGAGGGTGACCGCGCAGACGAAGAGGATCGCCAGCTCACCGGCCTTGACGTGGACCCAGCGCGAGAAGCCGGTCCGCTGGGCGGCGGCGATCGGCATCGAGGCGCCGGCGATGAAACCGGCGACGCAGGCGGTCCCGTGCAGGGCCAGGACCAGCGAGTTACGCCAGAGGATCGGCAGCAGGTCGCCCGGCTCGGAGGGGGAGGTCAACCCCGGCAGGTGGATCGGGGTCAGGTCCGGGGTCAGCAGCCCGGCGGCGAGCCAGGTAGCGGCCAGCAGCGCCAGCGCGATCGCCGCGCTGAGCGCGACCCAGCCGCGCAGGACCGCCCACGGACGTTCGCTCCAGCTCGCGAGGGTCTCCCGGGTGTCCTCCATCCCGTGGGAGAAGGTGTGCTGGTTGGCCGCGCTCATCGGCTCAATCATCGGCAGCGGCGGCCGAATCGTTGAGAGCGAGAGAGCGCGGACAAATGTCTCAGTACCCAAAAGTCCCGCACCGAATCCCCTCCTAGTACCGTCCACTCCATCGGTGGATCGTGGTCAATGCGGCGAGGCGCAGGGCTTCGCGGGATGGGTGCCCTCGTGCTCGGCGCCTTGCTTTTGCTGCTCGCATACCCAACCGGCCCCGCCACGGCGACCGCGGCAGGCGACGAAGTGACGGTCGCGGCGCTGCGCGCCAACTGGACGGTCAACCCGCTGGGAATCGACGACACCGCCCCGAGCCTGGGCTGGCAGTTGCGCTCGCAGCGGCGAGGCGTCACGCAGACGGCGTACCAGGTCCAGGTCGCGGCCGACGCGGAGGATCTGGCCGGCGAGAGCCTGATCTGGGACAGCGGCATGGTGAGCTCGCCCGAATCGGTCAGCGTCCCCTATGGCGGGCCGCCGCCGCAGTCGGGGCAGCGCCTCGTCTGGCGGGTTCGCGTCTGGGACGAGCAAGGTCAAGCCTCGCCCTGGAGCGCCACTGCCAGTTGGGAGGTGGGGCTGCTGACGAGCGCGGCCTGGCAGGGGGCCGAGTGGATCGCGCCAGAGGCCGCGACCGATGCCGCCAACTGGATCGACTACCGACTCGACGTCGACTTCACGCTCGCCTCCGGCGCCGCCGGAGTCGTCTTCCGCGAACGCGACCCCTCGAACCTCTACATGTGGCAGATCGCGATCGACGACGGTGGGTTCGTGCTGCGCCCCCACCGGCGCGAGGACGCCCGCTGGACGGTGCTCGGCGAAGTTCCCATCGACACCGCGGTGGTCGGGCCGGGTGAGGAGCACGCGACCCATCACCTGACGATCGAGATCGCGGGAACCACGATCGCGACCGCGATCGACGGAGAGCAGGTCGACGTCCGCGAAGACCGCCGCTTCGCCGTCGGCGGCGTCGGCTTCCGCTCTGGCGGCAGCTTCGAGTCGGCGCGGTTCGACCAGCTCGAAGTCCACGACCTCGACGACGATCAGCTCTTCGCCGACGACTTCTCCAGCTCGCCGGACCCCGCTTTCGAGGACGCAACCGTGACGGGCGGCCAGCTGTTGGTGCAGAACGGCGACGCTCCCCGTATCGCGACGACCCCGCTGGTGCCGCTGCTGCGCCGGAACTTCACGCTGGACCGCCCCGTCGCCACGATCGCCTCGGCCCGTCTTTATGCCAGCGGCCTCGGCTCGTATGAGTTCCGTCTTTCCGGCGAGAAGGTGGGCGACCGGGAGCTGGCACCGGCGGCGACGCACTACTCGGCGCGGGTCCGGTACCAGACCTACGACGTCACCTCGCTGCTGCGCGAAGGCGGCAACGCGCTCGGGGTCACGCTCGCCGAAGGCTACGGACCGACCTTCTCCCGCTACGGCAACCGCTGGCTCGGCCCGCGGCAGGCGCTGGCGCTGCTCGAGATCGTCTACGCCGATGGCAGCCGCCAGCACGTCATCACCGACGAGAGCTGGCGCTGGGGCGAGGGCCCGATCCGCGACGCTTCGCTCTACGACGGCGAGACCTACGACGCCCGGCTCGACCCCAGCGGTTGGGACGAGGCCGGCTTCGACGCGAGCGCCTGGCGGCCGGTGGCCGCCGTGGCCGCCCCGGAAGGCGCCCTGGAAGCCGACACGACGCCGCCGGTGCGGGTGGTGCGGACGATTCAGCCGCTGAAGGTGACCCAGCCGGACCCCGGCACCGAGGCCTACGTCTTCGATCTCGGTGAGAACGTCTCCGGCTGGGCCCGGCTGCGGGTCGGCGGCGCCGCCGGAGAGGTGGTGCGCCTGCGCTATGCCGAGGACGTCTACGCCGACGGCACCATCGACACCACGACGAATCGCAGCGCGGTCGCAACCGATACCTACGTCCTCGCCGGAGGCGGCGAGGAGACCTTCGAGCCCTCCTTCACTTATCACGGCTTCCGTTACGTCGAAGTGAGCGGCTTGCCGGATCCGCCGAACGCCGCGACGCTGGAGGGGCGTGTGGTCCACGCCGACATGGCGTCGACCGCGTCTTTCGAATCGTCGAACCCGCTGCTCGATCGGATCTACGCGAACAACCGTCGCACGATGGCCAACAACGCGATGAGCTACCCCACCGACACCCCGACCCGCGACGAGCGCACCGGTCCGGGCATGGATGTCCACGCCTATTCCGACGCCGCGGTGCGCGACTTCCGCGCCGACCGTTACTTCGCCGCCTACCTCGAAGAGATCGGCGGAGCCTGGCACGGCAGCCCCGACATGAATGCCGCCAACGTGTCGCTGGCCTGGGCCCTCTACCAGCAGTACGGGGATCGCGGCACGCTCGAATCGTCCTACCCCGGGATGGCCGCAGCGGTCGAGCACTACGTCGAGCACGCGGACGGGTACGTCTGGCCGGAACCTGGCGAAGGTGGCCGCGGCTTCGGAGACTGGTGCCCCCCGGTCCCCCTCGCCGAGGCAAATGGTGGCGTTGGCGGACCGGACGTCGGCGGCTACGACGCCTGCTTCAGTGAGGTATCGCTGGTCAACACCGCACTCGCCTTCCGCAACGCGCGGATCGTCGCCACGGCGGCGCAGACCCTCGGTCACGACGCCGAGGCGTCGCACTACGAGGGGATCGCCGCGGCGATCCAGACGGCCTTTGAGTCGCGTTTTGCCACCAGCGGCGGCTACGGCTCGCGGCGGCAGGTGACCAGCGTGCTGCCGCTCGCCTTCGGGATGGTGCCGCCCGACCGGAGGGCCGTAGTGGCGACCGGCCTGGTCAACCGCGTCCTCGGACCTGACTCCGGCCACCTCGACACCGGCATCTTCGGTACCCGCTTCCTGGTCGACGCCCTGGTCGCCGCCGGGCGGCCCGACGTGGCGCTGACCGTCCTCGATCAGACGACCTATCCGGGCTACGGCTACCAGATCGGTTTCGGCGCCCAGATCGGACTGCCCCCGGGAAGCGGCGCGACGACCGCCTGGGAGCAGTGGACCTACGGCTCTGAAATGGAGACCCACGACCATGCGATGTTCGCCGGGATCAACGCCTCTTTCATCTCCCGGTTCGCGGGCATCGAGCCGGTGGGGCCGGGCTACAGCTCGATCAGGATCGAACCTGTGCTGCCGCGCGATCTCGAGCGCGCCGGCGCGAGCCTGCACACTGTCCGCGGCGAGGTCGCCTCTTCCTGGCATCGCAACGAATCCGCCCTGCGATTGGACGTAACGATCCCCCCGAACTCGACCGCCGAGGTCCATGTTCCGGCCGAGCCCGGCGACGCAATCGGCGAGTCGGGACAACCGGCGACCGAGAGTCCAGGCGTCGCCCTCCTGCGCGAGGAACCCGGCGCCGCCGTCTACGCAGTCGGCTCCGGCAGCTACAGCTTCGTCGTCGTGTCGCAGTCGCAGCCGCAGCCGCCGGAGGAGGAACCGGACGTCGACGACGTGCCCGAGAGTCCAGACCAGCCCCGGGCCGAAGACCCGCAGCCCGGACCGACCCCGGCCCCGCTTCTACGCGCCCGCGCCCGCATTACGGCAGCGGGACTTCTCGCCGTCAACCTGGCCTGCCGCTCCGGCTGCCCCTCCGCCCTGCCGGTCCGCGTCAACCTCACCACCGCGACTACCGAGCCCCGCCTCCTTGCCCGCATGAGCGGAATCCTCGACACCGGGCCGCTTCGCCTCACCACCGAGCCCTTGGTGCAGCGCCTGCCACGGCGAGTGCGCCTCGTCGTCCTCGGTCTGGACGATCAGACGCCGGTCTTCAAGCTGCGCCTGGTCAGACCCGCCCCTCTGCGATCGGCCAAAGGCGGCTAGTCGTCCTCGCGTTCCCGTGGGTCTTCTCTCCCGATCGGGAACTGCATCATCACGACGCGGGCAATCATCAACGCCTCGCCGTTGACCCGGGAACGCTCCTTGCTTCGAGTGTGCGCCTCCAAGACTCGCCCCAAAGCCTCTTCCAAGGCTTCCACAACTTCGCCCCAGCCCTCGGCGTCGAGTTCGACCGGCGATCGGCTCAAGTGCCTGTCGGGAAGCTCGCTGAACCGTCCTTCCGCCGCGGCCCGTCCCGTGTCGTCGGAGATCTGTCGGAGAATCGTCGCGACCAGCGGCTCGCGCAGTTTTGGGTCCACCGCCAGCCATTCCTCCAAGCTGAAGTACTGCCGCTTGGTCGCGCGGTAAATGTGTTCTTTGCGGCCACCATGTCGCTTGATCCGCACCAGCTCGATCAGCCCGACACCGAGCAGAACCTTGACGTGATGACAGCAAAGGCTGAGGCTCACGTTCTCCATCCGCCGCTGCATCCGCCCAGGGCTGTTCGGGCCCTCGGAAAGGATGTTGAGGATGTGGGCGCGGATCGGATGCGACTGCGCCTTGAGGATGCGAGGGTCGATCAGGATTGGGGCGGCGGCCTGGGTCGTCACGAGAGTTCCTCCAGGTGGAAGCGATTTATAAGAAATCACTATTCCAGATCTATTGCCTTAATTTCCCACTTAGTTTCCCTTAGTGGGATCGGCCGCACGTTGCGGAAAGTTTGTATAGACCCCCATTGATTGCTAGAAGCTACCTAACTAAACCGTAGGCGTAGGGGCTCGGGACCGCTCGTCGTTACACAGGCGCGCGTCGCCGCCGTCTTTCTGACACGGGGGCGCCTGTCCTTGCCCGCGATCGCGTCTCCTGAGCCAAACCGACTACGGCAAGGGAGGTGATGGTCGTGAAGCTGACCAAAGTTGGCGCCGCGTTCCCGGCTGCTTCGATCACGAAGGGCGGCTGAATCCCCGGGGCCGTCTCGGGAACATCGAGTACCGAGATGGCCCCGACCTTATTCCACTAAGCGAGTTTTATCTAGCCGATCTGCAGTTACGCCGTAAAGATGCCTGAACAGTCCAGCTAACCCGTAATCATCAGGCACCGAGGTCACCAATGCAGCCAAGGCGACAACACAGCGCGCAGCGCTCCCACGACGAGACGAATCGGCCGCTTCCGGCACAGCTGGCCCAAAACCTCGAGCCGAAGACCCGGCACGCGCTCATGCATGCAACTCGCCGCCGCATCCTGCGGGTGCTGGACGATGCGAGCCCTCGGACCACCCAGGACCTGATGGCGGCATTCCCCGGCGTCAGCCTGCGCACAATCACCTACCACGCCCTCGTACTGGGCCAATGCGGAAGCGTTTCGGCCTCCCCTCTCAAGCCGGTCCACGGAAACTGCGCTCGATCGTTCGTCTCGAACGTCGCCGCCAATGCGCAATATGTCGCGATCCTAGGGGCGACCGAGCAGTTGGACGACATCCATTGAGGAGAGTGGAGCTGAGGGGGCTCGAACCCCTGACCTTCGCGCTGCCAGCGCGACGCTCTTCCAGCTGAGCTACAGCCCCAGAATCGGCCTACGAGCTTATCGCGAGTGCCGCCCGACTAGGCGGCGCGCTGCTCGCCTGAATCCTCATCGACGTCGAGGATCAGGTTGTCCGGACCGGTGTGACGAACCTTGAAGTCGAGCGAGGAGAGCTCCTCCAGCTCGCGCAGCAGCTCGACCGGCTGGTCCAGCCGCACCGAAAGCGTGGCCCGGCCCTCGGAGAAGCGCTCGACCGAGATGTCGGAGGCTCCGAGCTGGCCGACCGCGTCCTCGAGGCCCACCAGCTGGGCGAAGTCGCCCAGGGGCCCGACCTCGAGCTTGACCAGTCCCTCGAAGATGCCGTTGAAGTTCGGGGCGGCGTCGGCGCCATTGGCACTGGGGGCGCTCGGGGTGGGCTCCGAAACCTGGGTCTCGGTCAGCTCCTGCACGCGCCGGCTCACCTCGACCGCCTCGCGCAGCGCTTTCATCCGGATCCGGGTCGCCTGGCCGCGAGCCTGAGTCTGGATCTCCTCCAGCCGGCCCGAGACGACCTCCAGCGAGGCGATACTGCGGTCGTGGCGCTCGTTGGCCTCGCGCAGGCGCTCGGTCAGCCCGCGGATCTCGCGCTCGCGCTCGATCACCATCCCCGAGAGGGAAGCAAGCTCCTGCTCCACCCCGGCCAATACCTCGGCCTGGCGCTCGTACTCGGCAGCCTTGGGCTCGAGCGTCCGGATCTTTCCGTCCCGCACGGAAATAGCCGCCTCCACATCGGAGGGGCGGTAGCCGAGCAGCACCCGCTTGAAGCGACCCATGCGCGGCACCGTACGCAGGGGTTCGGACGCTATTTCAGGCGCTGGCGGCCGAGGGCGCTTCGGGTGCGTCGAGATCGAGCTCCAGCCGCGGCGCCTCGCGCCAGAGATCCTCGAGCTGGAAGCGGTCGCGCGCCTCCGGAGTGAAGACGTGGAGGACGCAGTCGAGGTAGTCGAGGATGACCCAGCCGGCTTCGCCGGCACCGTCCACCCCGCCCGGCAGCAGCGCCATCTCCTGTTTGACCTGCAGCCTCACCTCGTCGACGATCGCCTTCGCCTGGCGCTCGTTGCGAGCGGTGCAGATCGCAAGGAAGTCGGTGTAGGAGACGAGCTCGCGCATGTCGAGGACGACCACGTCCTCCGCCTTTTTCGAGTCGGCGAACTCGGCCAGGCGGCGGGCCAGCGGCTCCGATCGCGGCGCGCTCACGAGTAGATCCCCTTTTCCTCGACGAACCGCGCCACCGGCTCCGGGACCAGGTAGCGCAGCGGCCGGCCGCTGGCAGCGCGCTCGCGCACGGCGGAGGAGGAGACGCCGAACTGGGGCATCTCCAGCATCGTCGCGCGGCCGCCGGCGCCGAGGCTGCGCAGCACCGCCGCCACGTCCGCCTCGGAGATCCCCGCCCGGCGGGCCACCGCGATCCGGGCCAGCTCGACGACCCGCTCGGGGTTGCGCCAGCTCTCGAGGCCGACGGCGGCGTCCGCCCCCATCACGAACACCAGCTCCGTGTCGCCTCTTTCCTCTGCAAGCAGCTCCAAGGTCTCATACGTGTAGGACGGCCCGTCGCGGTCGACCTCGAGCGCGGAGACCGAGAAGCGCGAGTCGTCGGCCGCGGCGAGCCGGGTCATCGTCATCCGCAGCTCGCGGCCGGGGTCGTCGGCGATCCGCTTGTGCGGCGCGTCGCCGGTCGGGACCAGGATCACCTCGCTGAGGCCGAGCTGCCAGAGCGCCTCCTGCGCCAGCGCCAGGTGACCGAGGTGCGGTGGGTTGAAGGCCGAACCCAGCACGCCGATGCCTGCGCCCGTCGAGCTACTCACGCACTTGGCCGTTGCCGCGCGCGACGTACTTGAAGGTCGTCAGCTCCCGCATCCCGATCGGCCCGCGCGCGTGCAGCTTCTGGGTCGAGTTGCCGATCTCAGCTCCCATCCCGTACTCGAAGCCGTCGGTGAAGCGGGTCGAGGCGTTGACGTAGACGGCAGCCGAGTCGACTCCCGCGACGAACTCGGCGGCGGCCTCCTCGGAGGTGGTGACGATCGCCTCCGAGTGGCCGGTGCCGTGGAGGTTGACGTGCTCGACCGCGTCGGCGACCGAGTCGACCACGGCGACCGCCAGCTTCAGGCCCAGGTACTCGGTGTCCCAGTCGGCGGCATCGGCAACGCCGATCTCGGCCCCGCCGGCGGCGGCGCGGGCACGCTCGTCGCCGACCAGCTCGACCCCCTCCTCGCGCAGATCCGCGAGGACCGCGGGCACGAAGCGCGCGGCGATCGCGGCGTCGATCAGCAGGGTCTCGGCCGCGTTGCAGACTCCGGGGCGCTGGACCTTGGCGTTGACGGCGATCCGCCGCGCCATCTCCAGATCGGCCTCGGCGTGGACGTAGACGTGGCAGTTGCCGGCCGCCGCGTACATCACCGGCACCGTGGCGACCTCCTTGATCGCCGCCTTCAGCCCCTCGCCGCCGCGCGGGATCAGGAGGTCGACCAGGCCCTCCTGGGTCGCCAGCTCCGCCAGCTCCTCGTGGCCGCCGCCGGCCAGCAGCAGCACCGCGTCCTGCGGCAGCCCCGCCTCGCCCAGCGCCTCGCGGACGACCGCCGCCAGCGCCCCGTTGGACCGTTCCGCATAGTGGGATCCCCTCAGCACGATCGCGTTGCCGCTCTTGATCGTCAGCGCCGCGCAATCGATCGTCACGTTCGGACGCGCCTCGTAGACGACGGCGACCACTCCCAGCGGCACCCGGACCTTGCGCAGGTCGAGGCCGCTGGCCAAAGTCTTCCGCTCCAGCTGCTCGCCGACCGGGTCCTCGAGGTCGGCGACGACCCGGACCCCCGCGGCCATCGCCAGGACCCGCCCCGCAGTCAGCGCCAGCCGGTCCCGCAGCGCCGCGGTCAGGCCGGCCGCGCGCTCGTCGGCCAGGTCTGCCGCGTTCGCCTCGAGGATCTCCGCGCTGCGCTCCTCCAGCAGCCGCGCGGTCGCCTCCAGCGCCGCGTCCTTGGCCGCGGTCGAGGCGCTCGCCAGAGTCCGCGCCGCCCGCTTGGCGGCGGCGCAGGTCTCAGCGACGGTGGTCGTGGTCACAGCCATCGGACAAGGGTAGCTGGGGCCTAGAGGAGCACGAAGCGATCGCGGTGGATGACCTCGTCCGCCGCGTCGGGAAGCAGCTCGCGAACCCGATCGGTCTGCATCCCCTTCACCCGTGCCAGCTCGCGCGAGGAGTAGTCGGCGATGCCTTTGCCGATCGCCACCCCGTCGACGAGCACGTCGACCGCGTCGCCGGCCTCGAACTCCCCCTCGGCGGCGACGATCCCGACCGGGAGCAGGCTGGAGCCGCGCTCGCGCAGAACCCTGGCGGCGCCGTCGTCGACGATCACGCGGCCGCGGACGGGCTTTGCGTATTTGAGCCAGAGCTTGAAGCTGGAAGCCTTGCCGCCCTGAGGGGCGAAACGGGTTCCCGCAGCCTCGCCGCCTGCAGCCGCGGTCAGGGTGCCGGCCGCGGTGCCGTTGCAGATCACGGCCGGGATCCCGGCCTCGCTGGCCATCTCCGCCGCCGCGACCTTGCTGCGCATGCCGCCGGAGCCGAAGACCGAGGTGCGATCGCCGATCGAGAAACCCTCCAGCTCAGCGAAGTCCGTCACCTCGGAGATCATCTCCGCGCTCGGGTCCTGCGCCGGGTCGGCGCTCAGCACCCCGTCGACGTTGGTCAGCAGGACCAGCAGCCGCGCGTCCAGCAGTAGCGCCACCTGGGCAGCGAGGAAGTCGTTGTCGCCGAAGCTGATCTCGTCGGTGGCGGTGGTGTCGTTCTCGTTGATCACCGGCACCACCCCCCAGGCGACCAGCCGCCTCAGGGTCTGGCGAGCGTTGAGGTAGTTGGTGCGAGCGGCGATGTCGGCGGCGGTCAGCAGCACCTGGGCGGCCCGGGTGCCGTGGCTCGCCAGCCGGCTCTCGTAGGCCCGGAAGAGATCCCCCTGGCCGACCGCCGACGCGCCCTGCAGCTCATCCATCGCCCGCGGGCGCACCGGCAGCTCCATCAGCCGCATCCCCCGCGCGATCGCCCCGGAGGTGACCATCACCACCCGCTCGCCGCCCTGCTCCAGCGCGCTGACCTGCGCGCAGACGGAGTCGAGCACGTCCGTGCGCAGCTCACCGTCGTCGGCGGCGACGATCGAGGATCCGAGCTTGACGACCAGGGTCATGACCCGGCAAGTGTATGAGCGCGCCGCGGCTACTCTGGTGCGGATGATCGAGGCACTGGCCTGGGGGGCACTGGCGGCAAGCTCGCTCTTGATCGGCGCGGCGCTGGCCTTCGCTCACCGCTGGTCGAAGCGTCAGGTCGGCCTCGTCCTCGCTTTCGGCGCCGGGGCGCTGATCAGCGCGGTCAGCTTCGAGTTGGCGCAGGAGGGCATCGCGCTGGGCGGCGCCGGCGTGACCGGGCTCGGCCTCGGAGTCGGCGCCCTCACCTATTTCTGGCTCGACGGCGCGATCGCCAGGCGTCACTCGGCGGGTCGAGGCCGGCGCGGCCGCGCCGGCGGCTCCGACGGCGGGACCGCGCTGGCCCTGGGGGCGTTCCTCGACGGGATCCCCGAGCAGCTCGTGCTCGGAGTCAGCTTCGCCGCCAGCGGCGAGGTCGGGGTGGCCCTGCTGGTTGCGATCTTCATCTCGAACCTCCCCGAGGCCCTCGGCTCCGCCGAGCAGATGCACGAATCCGGGTCCTCCCGCACCGCGATCCTGCGGCTCTGGGTGCTCGTCGCGGCGATCTGCGTGCTGGCGACGGCCCTCGGCTACCTCGCCGCCGAGGTGGTGAGCAGCGGCGCCCGGGCGGCAATCGACGGCTTCGCCGCCGGGGCGCTGCTGGTGATGCTGATCGACTCGATGATCCCGGACGCGCGCGCCGAAGCCGGCCGCACCGCGGGCCTCGTCACCGTGCTCGGCTTCGCCCTCGCCGCGGGGCTGTCGCAGCTGGCCTAGCTAGGCGAAGCCGCCCTGGGCCAGGGCCACCGCCACCTGAGCCAGGATCGCGAAGACCATCACCGCGACCCCGATCAGAACCCAGAGGTGCTCGATCTGCCTGACCCGATCTGGATCCAGAGCGGACCCACCGCGCTCGCGCCAGACGATGATCGATTTACCGGTGAACGACCCGAACATGACCCCGGCCAGCAGATACTGGACCACCCCCGGCAGCTGGAGCGCGGAGAGGAAATCGGCGAGAAAGAGAAGTCCGGCGAGGGGAAACATCCACCCGTATAGGTCCCGAGGGAGACGAATTCTCCCCCCAGTCCGCCGCACTTCGTCCGCGCGTGCGGAGCCCGCTTCCCAACTGGGGGTGTACGCGCTTGCGCCGACAGAACGTTTCACACGAAGATCGTACCGAAGCCGCAGACAGAAAGTCTCGGCGTTAGATGTGGAGCTCGAACTCCTGCTCGCCGACGCGGACCTCGTCGCCGGCCTCGAAGCCGGCCTTGGCCAGAGCGGAGATGACGCCGATCTCGGTGAGGCGCTGCTCGAGGTAGGCAAGCGCCTCTTCGTTTTTGATGTCGTGGCGCTCGAAGAGCAGCTCGACCCCCCGGCCGGCGACCCGGAAGGCGCCGTCCTCCTCCTTCTCGACCCAGTAGCCCCCCTCGCCGACAGGGCGGTAGACCCGGTGCTCGGTCTCGAATTCACTGACCGGCTCACCGGGGGCAAACGCTCCCACCGGCTGCAGATCGGGCAGCTCGGCGAGCACGCGTCGGCGCAGCTCGTCCAGGCCCTCGCCGGTCGCCGAGGAAAGCCCCAACACGCCGAGGACGCGGTCGCCGAGCCGCTGCGCCCATGCCGCCACCGCCGCCTCGACCTGGTCGGCCGGGAGCAGGTCGCGCTTGGTCAGGGCCACCAGCTCCGGCAGCTGCTCGAGCCCGGCCCCGTGCGCGGCCAGCTCGGCCCGCACGGTCCCGTAGTTGGCCTCCGGCTCGCCTTCCAGCGGCGCCAGGTCGACGAGGTGGACCAGCATCGAGCAGCGCTCGACGTGGGCGAGGAACTCGTGCCCCAGCCCGGCCCCCTCGGCCGCACCTTCGATCAGCCCGGGGATGTCGGCCACCACCGCCTGGCGGTCGTCGTCTTCGAGCGTTCCCAGCACCGGCGAGAGCGTCGTGAACGGGTAGTCGGCGACCTTCGGCCTCGCCGCCGTCAGCCGCCCCAGCAACGAGGACTTCCCCGCGTTCGGCAGCCCCACCAGCCCCACATCGGCCAGCAGTTTCAGCCGCAGCTCGATCCAGTCCGCCTCCCCCTTGGTTCCCTTCTCGGCAAACCGCGGCGCCTGCCGGGTCGAGGTCGCGAAGCGCCTGTTGCCGTGCCCCCCACGCCCCCCGTGCGCCACCACCGCCCGCTGGCCCGGCTCGACGAGGTCGACCGCGCTGCCATCCACCGTCGTCGCCTGGGTGCCGGCAGGCACCGGAATCGCCCGCTCCTCCCCCCGCGCCCCGTGCCGGTTCGACCCTTCCCCATGGCTCCCCCGCTGCCCCCGAAAGTGCCTGCTCCCTTTCAGGGCCCCCAGATCCCGCTTCGAGAGATCG
>Ga0164241_10004679_pt1 | contig 13122 bp, 11 predicted proteins | sample OricomyardsoilBY_FD_108780 | JGI IMG/M metagenome (GOLD analysis project Ga0164241, IMG submission 108780) | Backyard soil microbial communities from Emeryville, California, USA - Original compost - Back yard soil (BY) | ecosystem: Environmental > Terrestrial > Soil > Unclassified | place: USA...
CGCTTGATGTATTCCCAGACGTCCATCTCGGTCCAGTTGCTCAGCGGGAACACGCGCATGTTTTCGCCGGCGTTGAGGCGGCCGTTGTAGAGGTTCCAGATCTCGGGGCGCTGGTTCTTCGGGTCCCACTGGCCGAAGCTGTCGCGGAAGCTGAAGAAGCGCTCCTTGGCCCGGGCCTTTTCCTCGTCGCGACGGGCGCCGCCGATGGCGCAGTCGAAGCGGAATTCCTCGATCGCGCCGAGCAGCACGGGAATCTGCAGCTTGTTGCGGCTGACCTCGCCCGGCGCCTGCACGGCGTTGCCGTTGGCGAGGGCCTGGTCGACGGTGCGCACGATGAGCTTGGCGCCGAGCTGCTTGGCGCGGCGGTCGCGGAACTCGATCAGCTCGGGAAACTCGTGGCCGGTCTCGACGTTGAGGAACGGCATCGGGATGTCCGACGGGCGGAACGCCTTCTCGGCGAGGCGCAGGAGACAGATGGAATCCTTACCGCCGGAAAACAGCAGCGCGGGGCGTTCGAATTCGCCCGCGACCTCGCGCATGATGTGGATGGCCTCGGTCTCGAGATGAGCGAGGTGGTCGAGATGGTATGAAGACATTGGAGGGTCTGGGATCTTGGGTCTGGGTTCTGGGCGGGATTATCGGTCGCCCAATGACCGGATCAGGCCGCTGACAAGTTTGCCGGATTGCACGCAGAGCGATGCGAGCCGGGCATGTTCCGCCGGCGAAACGAATTTGTTGTCGAGAAGTACGTAACTCATCGACCGAACCTCCCCGCAGGAGCGGCGGGCGTAATTGTAGGCTTGGCGCTTTTCGAGCGGGTGCAGACTTTCCCAGCCTTCGGCGATGTTGTTCATAACCGAGACAGCGGCGCGCTGGAGTTGATCGCGCAGCCCGAAGTCACGGGACAGCGGATCGCGACGACCGAAATCATAGATGAGGTTGGTCAGCATACGCGCCGCTTTCCACGCTTCGGTGTTTTCAAATGAGGCATCCATTTCATGGTTTTGGCCCGTTGGTTAAATTCCGAGAGCCCAAACCCTAGACCCGGGTCCCCAACGCCGCGCCTTGCGCGGCGTTCTTGCCCCACGCGGCGTGCAGGCCGCACTCGCGCTTCTCGTCGGCCTTGGCCGGGTCGAAGTAATCCCACTCGTTCGGCAGGTTGTTCGCCGCGAGATAGGCATCCATCTGCGCGTCGCTCCAATGGAAAACGGGGCTGACCTTCAGCGCGCCGAAGTTCGCGTCGAGCGACACGATGTCGAGCTCGGCGCGGTTCGGGTTCTGCACCTTGCGCAGCGCGGTGATCCAGACCTTCGGCGCGAGTTCCTTCATGCCGCGCTGGAACGGCTCGAGTTTCATCTGGCCGCTGAACACCTTCAGGCCGGCCTCGTCGTCGAGCGACGGGATCGGGCCGTACACGGCGTCACGGTGCGCGGGCGTGAGTTTCGGCAGGTAGGGCTTGATATTCAGCTTCAGCTGCGTGCGCAGCGCCTCGGCATGCTTGTAGGTGGCGGCGCGGTTGTAGCCGTGGTCGACCCAGAGCACGGGGATGTCGGCTTTCGCCTGCGTGGCGAGATGGAGCACGACGGCCTCGTACGGGCGGAAGTTGGTGGAAACGATCGCCTGGCCGGGCGCCTGGGCGATGGCCCAGCGCACGATTTCGAGCGGCGACTTGGTGGCGAGCTCGGCGTTGAGCCGGGCGAGTTCTGCGGAAGTCATGGTGAAGATCAGGGGGTCGTGGCCGGGGTGGCGGCGGTCGCTGTAGCCGCAGCGGCCTTGGCGGCCGCCGCCGCGGCGGCCGCCAGAGCGGCCTCGGGCAGGAGGACGCGGGTGGCGAAGTCGCCGAAGCGCTCGCCCGTGGTGCGCTGGTCGCGCCAGCGGGTCAGGAGCGGCTTCAGCTCGAGCTCGAGTTCGACCTCTTTGATGACGTCCTTGAAGACCTTGTTCAGGCGCGTGCCGGAGACATCGCCACCGAGCCAGAGCTGGTACTTGCCGGGCGCTTTGCCGACGAAGCCGATCTCGGCCATGTACGGGCGGGCGCAGCCGTTGGGGCAGCCGGTGGAGCGGATGATGATCTCCTGGTCGCTGAGGCCGAGCTCGGCGGTGAGCTTCTCGATGCGGTTGATGAGGCCCGGCAGCGCGCGCTCGGACTCGGCGAGGCCGAGGCCGCAGGTCGGCATCGACGGGCACGCCATCGAGGCGGAGTGGAGAAGGGAAGCCTGGTCCGAGGTCTTGATGCCGTGTGACTTCAACAGCGCGTCGACGCCCGCGCGGTCGGCCGGCGGGACGTTGGCGAGGATGACGTTCTGGTTGCCGCTGAGGCGGAACTCGAGGTGCGGGAATTTTTCCGCGACCTGGCGCAGCGCGGTCTTCATCGCGTGGCCCTCGACGTCCTTGATGCGGCCGGTCTGGACAAAGAGCGTGAGGAAATCGCTGCCGTCGATGGCGCGCTGCCAGCCGTAGGTGTCGGTCGTGCTGGTGAACTCGAAGCGGCGGACGCCCGCGAGCGCGTTGCTCGTGCGGCGGTTGACCTCGCCGGCCATCCAGGCGGTGCCGCGCTCCTGCACGACGTACTTGAGGCGGGCGTGCTTGCGGTTCGTGCGGTCGCCGAAATCGCGGTGAATCGTGAGGACGGCCTTCGCGACCTCGACGACGCGGTCGGGCGTGATGAAGCCGATGACGTCGGCGAGGCGGGTGTAGGTCGCGTCGTTGCCATGGCTGCGGCCGAGACCGCCGCCGACCGCGACGTTATAACCGACGAGCTGGTCGTTCTCGATGATGGCGATGAACCCGAGATCGTTCGTGTACAGGTCCATGTCATTGGACGGCGGGATCACGAAGCAGGTCTTGAACTTGCGCGGCAGGTAGGTCGCGCCGTACAGCGGGTCGACGAAGCCGGTGTTTTCCGGGGCGTCGAGGTTGAGCTGGACGTTGTCGACCCAGATGGAGTGGTAGGCCTTGGTCTGCGGCGCGAGGGCGTCCATGACCTTGAGGCTGTCGGCGAAGACGTCGGCGCGCGCCTTGGTCGTGGCCGGCACGGGCGAGACGGTGATGTTGCGGTTCACGTCGCCGCAGGCGGCGAGCGTGGAGAGCATGGAGTCGTTGATGCGCTTGATGAGCGGGCCGAGGCCCTTCTTCACCACGCCGTGGAACTGGATGCTCTGGCGGGTCGTGACGCGCAGGGTGTTGTTGCCGTATTCCGTGGCCAGGTCATCGAACACCTTCCACTGGTTGGACGTCATGACGCCACCCGGGATGCGGCCGCGGATCATGACCAGCCACTTCTTGCCGGTCTTGCGCAGGTCGCGATCGTCCTGCTGGTAGATGCCGTGGAATTTGATGAACTGCTCGTCGTCCTCGGAGAATTTTTCGAGGGCCGGGTCATTCAGGGTGGCCGCGATGTTACCGGCCAGCGTCGGAATGCGCTGTTTCAGGAGCTCGTTCTTGGAAAGTGGGGCGGTGGTGGTTTCGGACATGACTAAGAGAACGCTTGCGCTTATTATCCAAAATAGAAAGTTCAAAACATATCATATTGACTAAGGAAGTCATGTTGGACGCAAACGACACATCATCAAAAGGTTTCGTCTGGCTCGTCGGAGCCGGGCCGGGGGCGTCTGACCTGATTACGGTGCGCGGACTCAAGCTTTTGCAGGGGGCCGAGGCCGTGGTCTATGATGAGCTGGCCAACGCCGACTTGTTAAAAAACTGCCCCCCGGGCTGCGAGCTGCACTCGGTGGGCAAGCGGGCGGGCCGGCACAATGCCACCCAGGACGAGATCAACGCCCTGCTGGTCGCGCTGGCCCGGGCGGGCCGCAAAGTGGTCCGCCTGAAAGGCGGCGACCCGATGGTTTTCGGCCGTGCGGGCGAAGAAATCGAGGCGCTGCGGGCCGCGGGCCTGCCGTTTGCGATCGTGCCGGGAGTCACGGCGGCGACTGCGTCGGCGGCCGCCGCGGCGCTGCCGCTGACGCACCGGGACTTTTCCTCCGCAGTGGTGTTCGTCACCGGTCACCAATGCGCCGCCAACACGGACGCGCTCGACTGGCAGGCGCTGACGAAGCTGCGGGCCACCCTTTGTTTCTACATGGGCGTGCGCCGCCTGCCGGAGATCGCGCACAACCTGCTTGCGCACGGCATGGCGCCCGACATGCCGCTGGCGCTCATCAGCGAGGCCACGCGGCCCAGCCAGAAGATTGTGATCACGCGGCTCGATGCGGCCGAGAAGATGAACGCCGAAGAAATCGTCCAGCCCGCGCTGGTCGTGATCGGCGAAGTGGTGCGGCTTTCCGATTTCGCTGCGCGCGTTCCGGGATTGAGTGCGGGGATCGAAAGGTAGGGCGAATCCTCCGGATGAGCCGCGGGCGTGCGTTTACGGCTCGTCCGGAGGACTCGCCCTACCTGTCACGCGCTGAACGTCGCGCGCCAGCGATCGGCCAGGATGTCGACGAGCAGGGGGTGCTCGGCCACGAGCGCGGTCATCGTCGTCCGCAGCTGGCCGCCGCTCGCGGCCTCGGCGGCGCGGCAGATGGCGGCAACGTCGCCCTGCGGTCCCGCATGGCGCCCGGGCAGGAGGAACTGCATGGCCACGATCACCTCGCCCTCGTTCCAACCGGGCTGGCGGAGCAGGTTCGCGAGCAGGGGTTCGCCGAAAGCGTACTCGGCCCCGTCGCGTCGCTCCATGCTGGCGGCGGCGACGACATAATCCGCGCCGAGTTGCTTGCCGAGCTGCTCGGCGAGCTGGTTGCGCACCGCGACCACCGGGCGGGCCGGGCTGCCGTGGTCCACGAGGGCGACGCGCGGGCTGCCCGCCTTCGTGGCGCGAACGTGGTCCGCAAGGATGCGCGCGAGCCGGTCGTCGCCCGCTGCGAACAGCGGCGCGGCGACGCGGGCGGAAAGGGAGCCGTACTTCTTCTGCAGGTGGGCCAGGCGCGCCGGCAGGTACTCGGTCAGTGCGCCGCTCGGGCCGAAGAACAGGGGCAGGATGAAAAACTTGTCCTGCCCGGCGGCGATCCGGCGCTCGAGGGCGGGTTCCAGGATCTCGGCGGCCCTGCCCTTCAACTTGGCGGCGGGCACGCCACTGGAGTGGAGCAGCGAGATCGGCTCCACTGGCAGCTTGATCCGCTCCTCGAGCCGGGCCGCCAGCTCGCGCAACGCCAGCGGCGCGGCGGCTTCGAGCGAGCCGTTGTCGACGAGGAGGGTGAGCGGTTGGGACATCGAGGGAGGTTTTTAAACCGGGATGCGGGCGACTGACTCCCATACCGTCACCTCGAGGGCAACGAAGGATCCAGGAAAAAGGAGCCTTGGGCTGGATTCTTCCGTTCGCGGATAAAACGGGACCGTTTCCGGGCGGGCAGGTCCGTTGACTTTTGGACCGCCGGACCGATGATGCGGGGAGATTTACCCCGGCTGCGATCGCCACCCGCCAGTGGACGCGCGGGATGCAGACGAGGGCACCGCTGATCCGTTCCAACCCCGAACCTCTCCCGCCATGTCCCTCCTCACGCGCCGCCAGTTCGCCCGCATCGCCGCCCTGTCCCCCTTCGCCCTCGGCGCGATGGCTTCGCGCGCCCGGGCCGACCTCGGCAAGGTCGGCGGCGGCAAGCATGCGCTGACGATTATCTACACGAACAATTTTCACAGCGCATTCGAGCCGATCCCCGCCTACTGGCTGCCCGGTTCGCCCCGGCTCGGCGGCGCGGCCCATCTCGCCACCCTCGTGGAACGCGAACGGGCCGCGGCCGGCACGAGTTTCCTGCTCGATTCGGGCGACATGTTCACCGGCACGATGTCCCATCTCACGCATGGGGAGGCGCTGATGGAAATGATGGCGCTCATGGGCTACGATGCGATGGGCGCGGGCAACCACGAGTTCGACTACGGCTGGCAGATTTTCGACCACGCGATCACGCGCGTGCCGTTCCCGATCCTGTGCTGCAACGTCCGCTACCGGGGCACGCGCATCCGCTTCACCCGCCCATACACCATCCTCGAGCGCAATGGCACCCGCCTCGGCATCATCGGCGTCATGGGCACCAATGCCGCGCGCTACACCATCATGCCGTCCAAGGTCGCCGAACTGGAATTCACCGATCCGGTCGAGGAGACGCGCGCCTGCGTTGCGGAACTGCGCGACACGGTCGACGTGCTCATCGTCCTCGGCCACCAGGGCCTGCCCGGCGCGATGCAGACCGACGCCGAGAACGACCCCGGGGTGCAGCGCCCGCTCGACGAGGACCTGCGCTTCTGCGGCGCCGTGCCCGGCATCGATCTCTATATCGCGGCGCATTCGCACCACGGCCTCGACGAGCCGCTCGTGCATCCGGACACGGGCACGCTGATCACGCAGACCTACGGTTACGGCACGCGTCTCGGGCGCATCCGCCTCAAGGTGAATGACCGCAAGGTCGTCTCCCACGACATCGAGCTGCTGAAGGTCTGGAGCGATGAACTGCCGCCGCACGCCGCCGTCACGGCCCGCGTCGCGCACTACCGCGGCGTCATCGCCCCGGAAATCGGGCCGCCGCTCGGCCGGTGCACGGCGCGCCTGATCCGCAAATACAACCGCGAGTCGCCGCTGGGCGGCCTCATCACCGACGTCATGCGCGAACGGACCGGCGCCGACGTGGCCATCACCAACGCCGGCGGCTTGCGCGCCGATCTGCCGGAGGGCGTGATCGATCGCGGCCACGTGCTCGACGCGTTTCCGTTCCTGAACGACACGCACACCGTGGCCCTCACCGGCGCCGACCTGCGCGGCGTGCTGGAGCAGGGGTTTTCGCTGCGCGCGGGAATGGTGCAGGCCTCGGGCGTGCGCGCGAGCTACGACCTCGGCCGGCCGATCGGCTCGCGCCTCGTGTCGCTCGAGGTCGGCGGCAAGCCCGTGGAGGACGGCCGGACCTACCGCGTGGCGACCAACAGTTTCCTCGCCGAGGGCGGCGACGGCTACGCGGCGTTCAAGCGCGGCTCGGTCGTGGCGAAGGACAGGCAACTGAGCGACCTGCTCGCCGACTACGTCGGCAAGGTGAAAACCATCGAGCCGCCCAGGATGGGGCGGCTCGTGCCGGTGTGAGAGGCCGGTTTTGTTCCGGCCGCCGGGGCCCCTCCATCCGGCGCGGCGGTGAAATCAATCGGTGTGCTCCCATGCAACCACGTCCCTCATCCTGAGCGCAGCGAAGGATCCACTGGGTCGGCGCAAGTTACGACTGCCAGCGTGGATCCTTCGCGGCGCTCAGGATGACGGAGAGAAAACAAAAAGGCGGCATTCGGGGATCAGCCCCGATGCCGCCTCGGCTTCCAGCGCTTACTCCAAGCCCGCCACGTTCACGTCATTGGCGTACTCGACGGTGAACTTCACGGTGAGCTCGCGCTTCTCGCCGGGCTTGAGGTCGAGGCTCCACTTGAGCGTGCCCTCGTCGGTGGGCTTCACGTCCTTGGCGTCGGGGGAGAGCAGCTTGACCACGACCTTCTCGTTGCGGGAGAGCGGCACCTGGTCGGCGACGATCACGCGCTCGCTGGTCTTCTTGTTGTTCTGGACCGTGATCAGGTACTCGTAGGTGATGCGCTTGCCGGAGTTGGTCAGGCCGGTGTCCTCGGTGAACTTGTTCACGCGCTTGTGCTTGATCGCGATGCCGTCGTCGACGCCGAGTGCGAGGTCGAACTTCTCTCCGGCCATCACCGTGCGCAGCGCGCTGGTGGCGACGAAGGTGCCGTCGAGGAAGACGTTCATCGCGCCGGCGAGCAGGGGGAACTCGGAGCTGTTCACGACCTTCGAGGTCAGGAACGCGGCGGCCTGGCGCTTCGGCACGGTGAGGTACTCGGGCGTGGCCTTCAGGCTGGCGGACGTGATCGGCACGCGCTGCGGGGAGTTGTCGCTCGGGATGCTGGAGCTGACGGCGATCTTGAAGGCGGCGCTGGTGGCGCCGGCTTCGATGGTGGCGGCGGCGAAGCCGGCGTCCTTTTCCTCGACGGCATCCGCGAAGCCGGTGTTGGTGGTGAGCGTCTGCATGTTCACGGCGGCCGGGGCGGCCGCGCGCAGCGAGCGCATGTCGGCGTCGCGGCGGGCGTATTCCTCCTTGGCCTTCTGCTGCCGCAGCATGATCGGGTCGTAGACATCCAGATTCCACACGCTGAGCACCGGCGCCGCGCCGCCGAGCGCCGGGCGCGCGGTCGAGAGCGTGAGGGCGACGTCCTTCCAGTCCTCGCCCGTGCCCTGGCGCACGAGGCCGAAGTAATCGAGCTGCACGGTGCGCTCGGCGCTGACGACGCGGGCATCGTAGCTCGGGACCCACGCGGCGCCGGGGACGGTGTAGGCGAGCGCGACGTCGAGGCTGCCGGCCGAGGTCGCGGCGACGCGCACCGTGACAGTCTTGAAGGCCTTGCCGCCGGCGCCGCGCAGTTCGTTCAGCTGGTTCTGCACGGTGTTGATCTTGTTCTGCAGCTCCTCGCGCTGCTCATCGAGCGCGGCGCGGTCGCTGATCACCTTGGCCTTCTGCTCGGAAAGGTAGGCGAGGGAGGCGGTGAACTGGTTGAGCTCCGGCCGCGGCACGTCCTTCGTGGGCGGCGCGAAGAGCGCGGCCTCCATGCGGTCGAGCGTGGCGGACTGCATGTTGAGGAGGTTCTGTTTGTCGTCGATGCCGCGCGCCTGCTTCCCGAGCGCGCGGAGCTGGTCCTCGAGTTCCTTCACGCGGGCGTCCGGCGTGTAGTCGACGTAGGTCTGCTTGGCGCTGACGTCGAGGATGGTGGCGGCGGCCGTGCCCTTGCCGCTGACCTGCAGCGACTGCTCGTTGAGCGCCTGCGGCAGGTTGGCGAAGACGAGTTCCGTCGTGCCGCCGGTGAGCTGCACCGTGGCGGTGCGGGTGACAACGGCGCGGTCCTGGTAGACCGTGACGGCGGTGATGCGGGAGTCGACTGGCGCGGCCTTGAGCCAGAGGGCGGAAGACAGCAGACCGAGGGACAGGAGGAGGCGGGGGAATTTCATGGGAGGGAGTTGAACTGGGTGCAGGATAGACGGACCGGCGCGCGTTTCATTAGTTCAAAGCGCGCGATTGGCTGCGAAAGGATCGTAAAGCGGGGCGGCGGCCGGGGTGGTTCGCTGTAACGTATTATATTACAGCGGACCGGCCGCCCGCCTCACCAGTCGTCGGAGCGGAATGGCGCGGCGGGCAGGCCGGCGGCATTCGACAGCGAGGCGGCGGGGGCGTTGGTGTAGGCGTAGCGCACGGCGACCGGGTCGCGGACATCGGGCGAGCTCACCACCACCGCGGTGCCGTCGATCCTGGCGGTGGCGCCGTGGAAGACCTGGTCGGCGCCGGCGATTTCGAAGCCGGTGACTTCCGGTGTGCGGCTCTGGAGTCCGTCGGCGTAGGCGAACTGCACGCGCAGCGCAGCGCCCACGCGCGTGACGGCCTGCAACTCGGGGCCGGACCACGCGAGCGTGCGCTCGTTGTACACGCGGTGCCGCGCGATGAGCGCGAGCCGCTCGCCGACCGGGCGCTTGTTCGTCGGGTGCAGGTTGTCGGGCTCGTCGTTGTCGATGATCACCGCCAGCGCGGCGCCGGGCACGTGCAGCACCGCGGTCTGCGCCTCGCGCAGCTGGGCCCAGTTGCGGGCGGTGGCTTTGCCGTAGTCCGAAAAATTGGGCAGCTGCACGACGAGGAAGGGGAAATCGCCGAGCGGCCAGCTGGCACGCCACGACTGGATCATGAGCGGCAGCAGCTCGGCGTATTCGCCGTGGCGGCCGACGTTGGATTCGCCCTGGTACCAGAGCGCGCCGCGCAGCGCGTAGGGCGCGAACGGCGCGATCATGGAGTTGTAGAGCCGCGCGGGGGCGAAGCCGGAACCGGGCCCCATCGGCGGACGCGGCCAGGCCATCGTCACGGGCGTGCCCTTGGTGCGGAGTTCCTCCTGCGCCTTCTGCCACGCGGCTTCCAGGCCCGGCTGATCGGCATATTTCTGCGGCCACGTCCGCGCGGCTTCCTGCCAGCGGGCGTTGAGGGCGTTCCAGCCGCGGGTGTTGCGCAGCGCGGGCTCGGGAATCCACGACTCGATCGCCGTGCCGCCCCACGAACAGTGGATGATGCCGACGGGGATGTTGAGCTTTTCGACCAGCGACTGCGCGAAGAAATAGGCGACGCCGCTGAAATTGCCGACTGTCTCGGGCGAGGCGCTGCGCCAGCCGGTGGTCTTGGCGCGGTTGGCGGGCAGGTCCGAGCCGACGTGGTCCGCGCGAATGTCGCGGATGAGCGGATTGGGTGCCTTGGCCTTTTCCTCGGCGTAGCCACGCGTCGCGTCGAGGCCCCATTCCATGTTGGACTGGCCCGACGCGAGCCACACTTCGCCGACCACCACGTCATGATACGTCACGGTGGTCGCGCCTTCGGTGACGACCAGGTCGGCGCCGGTGGCGTTGGCGGGCATCGCGTCGAGATCCACCCGCCAGATGCCGGAGGCGTTGACGCGGGTCAGCTTCGTCTGGCCGCCGAACGCGACGCGGACATCCGCGCCCGGGTGGTCGCTCCAGCCCCACACCGGCACGGCGACGTCACGCTGCAGCACGGCATGGTCGGTGAAAGGGGAGGCGAGTTCGAGGGCGGCCAGGCTCGGGGCGACGACGGCGGCAACCAGGCCGCACAGCATAAGGAAGCGGGGTGATTTCATGGGGCAGGCCGGCAATCAACCCATTCGCGGCCGGGCTCGCAATAGGCATTTGCCTCCGGGCGTTCGCGGGGTTTCTTCGGGGCACGATGCTTTATCACTGCGTTTACTTCTGGCTGAAACCCGAACTCACCGCCGCCCAGCGCGCCGAATTCCGCGCCGGCGTCGAAACCCTCAGGGGCATCAAGGCCGTCTCGAAGGTCTCCATCGGCGTCCCCGCCGCGACCGCGCGCCGCCCCGTGATCGACCACTCCTACGACGTCGCGCTCATCATCGAGTGCCAGGACGTCGCCGCCGAGGCCGCCTACCAGGTCGACCCGCTGCACCTCGCGTTCGTCGAGAAGAACAAGCAGTTCTGGACGCGCGTCCAGATCTACGACTCCGAGTGAGGCGCATGCCGCGTGCGCTCGTATTTTAACCACGGATTGCACGGATCGGGAACGGATCACACGGATACAGATGGATTCACCAAGATCATCCGTGGAATCCGTCCCCCATCCGTGAAATCCGTGGTCCAACAACTCCCGTAGTCGACATCATGCCCCAGCTTCCCGGCCGGATCATCATCGTCACCGGCGCTTCCGCCGGCATCGGGGAAGCCACGGCCCGCCGGCTGGTGCGGGGCGGGGCGACCGTGGTGATCGCCGCGCGCCGCCAGGACCGGCTCGACGCCCTCGCGCGCGAACTCGATCCCTCCGGCGCCCGCGTGCTGGCGGTGGCGGGCGACATCACGCAGGACGCCGACCGCCGGCGGCTGGTGGAGGCCGCCCTCGCGCGCTACGGGCGCATCGACGCGCTGGTGAACAACGCCGGCTACGGCACGCGCGGTCCCGTCGAGATCGTGCCGGTGGACCTGCTCCGGAAAAATTTCGAGACGAACGTCTTTTCGCTCATCGCGCTGACCCAGCTCGTCGTTCCCGCCATGCGCGAGCGCGGCAGCGGCTGCATCGTCAACATCGGCTCCGTCGCCGGCAAGATCGCCCGCCCGCTCTCCAGCATCTACGACTCCACCAAGCACGCGCTCGAGGCGCTCACCGACGGCCTGCGCGGCGAACTGAAACCGTTCGGCGTGCGCGTGACGCTCATCCGCCCGGGCTTCATCCTCACGGAATTCGTCGAGGCGGCGAACAAGGCATCGACCGACGTCGTGGCCAACGCCGGGCCCTACGCGCCGTTCTACCAGGGCTACAGTTCCAGCACGCAAAAGATGAGGCGCATCGCCGGCGTGCCGGACGACATCGCGCGCCTCGTCGAAGTCGCGCTCACGAGCGAGGATCCCGCGCCGCGCTACAACGGCCCCTTCCACGCCAAGATCCTGCTTTTCCTCCGCTGGCTGCTGCCGCACCGCGTGATTGCGTGGATCGTGCGGTTGAAGACCTGACCATGAACGAGCTCTCGCCCGTGCGTTCCTGGAGCGCTCTCATTGGGTTTATCGGCGCCAGCTTTGTGGCCGGGGCGATCGGTTCGTGGGCGACCTTCCCTCACGTCCGGAATTGGTATCCGCTGCTCAACAAACCGGCGTGGAATCCCCCCAGCGCACTTTTCGCGCCGGTCTGGACGACCTTGTATGTCCTGATGGGGATCGCGATCTGGCGCGCGTGGCGGACCCAGTCGCCGGCGGCCCCGCGTTTGATCCGTTTTTATTTCGTCCAGCTGGTGCTCAACGCCGCGTGGTCGGTCATTTTCTTCGCGCTCAAGCAACCCGCCTGGGCGCTGGTCGACATCCTCGCGCTCTGGGGCGTCCTGGTTTGGATGCAGGCCGGCTTCTGGCGCACCGACCGGTGGGCGGCCGCGCTGTGGATGCCTTACGTGCTGTGGGTCAGTTTCGCCACCGCGCTCAACGCGGCGATCGTCCGGCTTAACTAATCCGGCGACACATTCGTCGGCTGCGCGGTGCTGAGGAATTCCTGCAGCTGCGCGGCGAACTTCGCGCCGAAGCCGTCGACCTCGGCGATCTTCTCCGCGCTCGCCGCGCGCAGGCGGTCAATCGAGCCGAAGTGGGCAAGGAGCGCGGCCTTTCGTTTTTCGCCGAGGCCCGGAAAATCATCGAGGATGCTCTCGCGGATCTTCTTCGAGCGCAGGTCCGCGTTGTAGGTGTTGGCGAAACGGTGCGCCTCGTCGCGCAGGCGCTGGAGCAGGTTCAGCCCGGGATGGTTCAGCGGCAGGTTCAGCGGTGCGCGGGCGTCGGGGAAGATGATGGTCTCCGCCTTCTTCGCGAGGCCGATCATGGCCGGGGGCGGACACTCGAGCAGGAGGAACGCTTTCAGCGCCGCGCCGATCTGGCCGCGGCCGCCGTCGATCACGACGAGGTCGGGAAACTGCTTCTGCTCCGAGATGAGGCGGCGGTAGCGCCGGCCCACGACCTCCTCCATCGCGCGGAAGTCGTCGTTGCCGATGAAGCTCTTGATCGAGAAACGCCGGTACTGGTCCTTGTCCGGCCGGCCGCCGGTGAAGTGCACCATCGAGGCGACGACG
>Ga0164241_10004680_pt1 | contig 13120 bp, 6 predicted proteins | sample OricomyardsoilBY_FD_108780 | JGI IMG/M metagenome (GOLD analysis project Ga0164241, IMG submission 108780) | Backyard soil microbial communities from Emeryville, California, USA - Original compost - Back yard soil (BY) | ecosystem: Environmental > Terrestrial > Soil > Unclassified | place: USA...
TCGGTCATCTGCTGGGCGCACATCGCGATGCGGTGGCTGGTCTCCCACCGCTTCTGCTTCCGCAGGCCGATTGCACTTTCGCTCATGGAGTGCATTCTTGCACTATTCGTATCAGCGTGCAAACTCGCAGTCGAGCAAGCGCGGTGATCTGGCAGCTCCATCAGAGTGATAGAGCTCTCTCCACAGTTCCGCGCAGGTGCTTGCGACCTCAAAATCGTGTTCGATATCATATGGGTATGGCCATCATGATGCTCGAGCAGCCGCCGGCTCCGCCGGTGGTCGAGCCGTGTGTGGGCGGCCTTCTGGCCGGGGTCGAGGAGGGCTTGTCGGCCGCTGCTGGGGTGCCGCTGCGGTCGTTGGACGAGGCCGGCCTCGGTGACGCGGTGTCGTTGCTGGCGCGGATCGAGTCTCGGGCGGCGGCGTTGCGGTTGGAGGTCTCGGCGGAGGCGGATCGGCGGCGGGTGGCCGAGCAGACCGCGGAGACCGGGACCGATGCCTGGCTGGCCCGGTTGACCGGGTCGACCCGGGAGCAGGCGGCCGGTGGTTTGTGGCTGGCGGGGTTGTTGGCGACCAAGTACGCCGCGACCCGCGCCGCGTTCGCCGCCGGGCAGGTGCGGATCGAGCAGGTCCGGGTGATCGTCCATGCCGCGGAGCAGGCACCGGCCGAGGCCACCGCAGCCCAGATCCGGCAGGCCGAGGAGTGGCTGGTCGACCGGGCGACCGGGGCCGGCACCCGCACCGGCCGGCCGCTGGATGCCAAACGGCTGCGGCAGGCGGCGCGGCGGATGTTCGCCACCATCGACCACGAGCTCGCCGGCCGACATCAGGCGATCCTGCTCGGCCGGGAGACCCGGTCCGCGGAGACCGAGACGTACCTGGCGTTGCACGACAACGGCAACGGCACCTTCACCGGCAGGTTCTTGATCCCCGAGCTGCACGGGCACCTGCTCAAGCAGGCCCTGGACCGGCTGGTCGCCCCGCGCCGGCTGGGCCGGGACCGGGCCGGCGAGCTGGTGGTCGATCAGACCGCGCTGGGCACCGGCTGTGGTGCCAGCATCTCCGAGACCCACGGAGCCGCGCTGTGCGAGCTGATCGAACACCTGCCCCGCACCGGCTGGCCCGGCCACGGCGGCAACCGCTGCGAGGTGATCGTCCAGATCGACCTGCCCGCCCTGCTCACCGGGATCGGGGCAGCCGGACTGGACACCGGAGTCGCGATCACCGCCGGCGAGGCCCGCCGGCTGGCCTGCAACGCCGGCATCATCCCCGCAGTCCTCGACGCAGACTCGCTGCCCTTGGACCTGGGCCGCTCGCGCCGCCTGCACAACCGCAGCCAACGCCGCGCCTACTCCCTGATCCACGACACCTGCGCGGTAGCCGGCTGCACCCGCCCCTTCGCCTGGTGCGAGATCCTTCACCACCGCATCCCCTGGGCCAACGGCGGACCCACCGACCTCGACAACGGCCTCCCCCTCTGCGGATGGCACCACCGCCGAGCCCACGACACCCGATTCGACCTACGACAACGACCCAACGGCGACTGGGCCTTCCACCGACGAACGTGATTGTCGGCGGGCTGTGTCAGGCTCGCCGCATGCCGTGCGACACCGACGACGCTCGCGATCTGATCGGTCAGCTCGAGGACGTGTGGGTGACCGAGTTCGACCGCTACACCAAGTTCGAGGTGTCGGGCCGCACGTTCGGCTACCTCTGGGAGCCTACGAACACGGTGGGTCTGAAGCAGACGGTTGCCGAGCAGGACGCGCTGGTGGGGGAGCGGCCCGAGGTGTTCGAGGTCCAGTTCAACGCGGGCGGGTTCGGCTGGGTGGTTGTCCACCTCGAGGGCATCCCTCGCGAGGAGGTGGCCGAGCTGGTCTTCGAGGCGTGGCGTCTGTCCGCGCCGGTGCGTCTTCAGGAGCAGCGAGGCGAGAAGCTGCCGGTCTGAGCAGCGTCAATGGACAGGGCGCGCGAACCACAGGGTGCGATGGGTCCAGACGCCGGGACCCAGCCGACGGCCTGAGCACGTGATCAGGGCGGGGTGCGCCGGTGGCCGCGTAGTACCGGGCGATCACTCCATGGGGGAGTCGGGGAAGGGCACGACCAGGCGCTGGTGGACGCGATAACACTGCCGCACCCCCCGGCGCCTCGCACCATGAGGAGGTCACCGACGTGGAGACGGGCGAGCAGAGAATTGCCCAGCGCGGAGCCGTCCGGCCAGGCGTGAGCATTCATCAACACGTGGCCGTGGGGGTCCCCGGGTCGGATGCCCCGGCGTCCCACGCGACCTCGTGCTTGCCGGCGTCGGTCAACGGGGGGACACCGGGGACGCCAGACCTGTCCCGATGGGCTGCGATCACCGGAGCGCCCCTCGTCACCTCCGGCACCGCGACGCTGACGGGACGGAACGGAACGGATGCGAAGGCACGCGGCACCGCCTGGGCCGTGTCGGTGTGCGTCTCACCCGGAACCGCGGTGGACGTCCGGTCTGCGGACCCTGACGCCGACCTGTGTGCGTCCTCGCGCCAGGCGACCGCTTCCTCGCCGACTGTGGCTTCGTCGGGGCACTTGCCTGTGACGGCTCGCAGGAGGTCGGGTACTTCTGGAGCAAGGCTCTCGGCTGGCCGCTGCTCTGGGACCAGGACGAGGAGACCGCGATCCGCTCACCCACGATGGCCCGAAGATCACCGGGGTGGTTCGCCGGTGGCGCAGTGGTCGCGCGCAGGGTTGTCCGGACTCCAGGTCTCTCGGCTGTACGGATAGCACGTATCCGCGCCCCAGGCGCCTCGGAAGATCGGGCGGAGATCGTCGACGGGCAAGACGGTGCGACGCACGCGTGTGCGCCCATGGTGACGAGCTCGCTCCGTCCCGGCGCGTGACTGCCCGCGGGCGCCGAGTCGTTGTCGCCGTCCCGGTTGCAGCGTGACAGGTGGTGACTGTGGGGGGTTTGGGTTTTACTGTTCTCAGTGGAGCTGCCTTCTGGCCGCCGTTGCCGGTCCCGGCAGGGTCCGTCACGTGCCCTTTCGTGGGGAGTGGTGAAATGCCGAAGCCGGCGAGGTCCAGTGCGTCCCACCGGAGGGCAGGTCGGATCGCGCTACTCCTCGTGCCGACGCTCCTGGCCGTCGCTGCCTGGCAGGTGACGTTCGTCTCGAGCAGCTCGTCTGCGACCACACAACCACCACTCACCGTGACGGTCAGCGCCATCCCGGCGTCCGACACCACCGTGACTCCGGGTGCCACGATCACTTACGAGCTGCGCGCGGTGAGCCGTCAGGCGCTGCCGGCCGGTGAGACCGTCGTGGACGATCTGTCTGGACTTCTCGACAACGCCAGCATCGCCACGTCACCCGGCGAACTTGCCAACGATGGTCTGACTTTGCGCATGAAGGACAAGGGGCTTATCTGGTCCCTGCCTGCGCTGGCTGGGCCGGGCACGCCGGGCGCGGTTGCCACCGTCACGTTCGAGGCAACGGTGTCGGCGGCCGCGCCGGACGGCGCCGAGCTCGTCACGGCCGCAGCGCCGCGAGGCGAGTCGTGCAACGAGAACGACCCGTGCGCCACCACTATCACCGTCCGGGCTCCCTCGACCTCGCCGTCGCCCAGCAGCCCGTCGCCGACAAAGCCGGCGGCGACCACCCAGCCGACGCCGACCAGTACGCCGTCACCCACGGACGCGCCGACGCCCAGCACGACACCGGCACCAGGCGCAACCGCGTCGGCCACGACCAGCTCACCCGGCACCTCGCCCTCTGCAACCCCGAGCCCGTCGTCCCCCCCAACCTCCATCCCCACCACGACGCCACCCGGGCCCACACGAACCCCCGAAGTCCCCGCACGGTCGGCCAGCGTGACGAACCCGGACCAGATGGGGAGGCCGTTGGCCGCCGCTGCGATTCCGTGCACCGACCCGCAGAACGCCCCGATCAATTCGGGCGGTTTCGAGATCGACGGCAACCTGTGCACGAACAACGCGAACAACTCTGATTGGGATCTCGCGGGGGCTCAGCCGGTCGCCGTCGACCCCGTCGGGAATGCGGACACGTCCGGGTTCACCCAGGGCGTCGGCGAGGTCGACGGCCCGAACTGGACCGTGGGTGAGACCACATCCAACGGCATCCCGGGAGGACAGGCCCGCTCGGACCTGTCCAACGTGTACTCGTTCGCACAGGTCGTCGGCGGGAACGTCTTCGCCTACTTCGGCTTCCAGCTGCTGGGCGGCACCGGCACCATGAGCCTGCACATCGAGCTGAACCAGAAGCCGAACGACGACCCCTCCTGTCCTCGCGGCAGTCGTGGAGTGCCCAGCCCCTGCCGGACCCCTGGCGACGTGCTGCTCGCCTTCGACAAGGACGGCAGCACCCCCATCACGCTCAGCGCCGCCTGGACCTGGAGCGGCTCGACATGGGTCTCGCGGCCCGTGGCCGGGGTTGCCGTGGGGCGAGCCAACGCCGCCACCATCACGAACCTGACCGGCGGGACCCTCACGTCGGGTCAGTTCGGCGAAGTCGCTGTCAATCTGACCACGCTGTTCGGACCCGTCGGCTGCAGCGGCAACTTCGGCACGGTCAACATGCGCACGAGTGCATCGACCACGCTCACCTCATCTCTCATCGACTGGGTCCAGCCCGTAGATCTCGGCGTTCCGAGCACGTGCCCCCGGGTCGTTCTGCAAAAGCACTGGGTGAACGGATCCAGCGGCGACACCGCACGGCTGTCGATCAACGGCGCGACCACCGGATTCGGGTCTTCGACATCGACGGCCAACGCCCAGCCAGATTTCATCGACACGACGCACCGAGCGACCGCCGAGGTGGAGCCGGGGTCCACTGTGAATCTCGCCGAGACCCTGGGCACCGCAAACACCGGCACGTATGCCAGCACGATCGGGTGCGACAACGGCATTCTCACGCCGCCGCAGGCCGGCACCGCCGGCTCCTTCACGATGCCGAACAGTGCCGGCGCCGGCACCACGATCACCTGCACGGCAATCAATACCCGCAACCAGGCGACGATGACGTTCACCAAGGTGTGGGCGAGCTCGACCCCCGGCGACACAAGCCGCCTGAGCATCTTCACGCCACGCGGCATCACGGGCCCGACGACCTCAACGGCGCCCAGCAGTACCACGATCACCAGACCCGTCTTCTCCGGCGAGCCCGTGACCGTGGTCGAGGCGCTGGGCGACGCGAACACCTCTTCGTACACCGCGACGACGGTCTGTACGAACGTCGACGACTTCCAGGCCGGCGACTTCGGCGGCTCGTTCACCGTGCCGGACACACCGACGGGCATCGCGTGCACGATCACGAACAGGGCGGTCCCCGCTCAGCTGGTGCTGTCGAAGGAATGGGTCAATGGCGCCGTCGGGGACACCGCTCAACTGACGATCACGAATGTCGCCGACCCCAACGACACCGACTCCGCGATCGCCACGGTTCCACCGAGTCGAGGTGTCCGTTCGACGAACTCGGCGAAATTGGCCATCACCCCCGGCGACACAATCACCCTGTCCGAGACGTTGCCTGCTCCCACTCACACCAACACGGGCAGCTACGACCCGACGTCGCTGGTCTGCAACGGTCAGCCGGTCGACTTCACGGTGAACGGCTCCGGAGCCACCGCCTCCTTCACGGTCCCGTCATCTTCTGCCGTGGCGTGCGTGTTCACCAACACCCGGCAGCAGGCCACGGTGGTGTTGCAGAAGCACTGGAACAACGGCGCCATCGGCGACAGCGCTGGCCTGTCGATGACCGGCGGCAGCCCGGATCCGGCCACGGCGACGTCGACGGTGACCATCGGTACCGGGCAGACGTTCACCGACACCATGAACCAGGCTTCGGCGGCGGTGCAGACCGGGGACCAGGTGACCGTGGCCGAGGACCTTCCGGTCGGCAACCGTGGTAGTTACGACACCACGCTGTCGTGTGACAACGGGGTCACTCCGGACAGCGGGGGGTCGTTCTCGATCACCCCGGCTCTGGCCGGCAGCGTGGTCACGTGCACCTTCTCCAATACCCGGCAACGGGCCACGGTGGTGTTGCAGAAGCATTGGAACAATGGCGCCATCGGCGACAGCGCTGACCTGTCGATCACCGGCGGTACCCCGGATCCGGCCACGGCGACGTCGACGGTGACCAGCGATACCGGACCGTCGTTCACCGACACCACCAACCAGGCCGCGACCGCGGTGCAGACCGGGGACCAGGTCACGGTCACCGAGGATCTGCCCGGTACGAACGCCGGCAGTTATGACTCCACCGTGTCGTGTGACAACGGCGCGTTCCCGGACGACACCGGCACCTTCACCGTGACTGCTGCGATGGTCGCTTCCGGGGTCACCTGCACCTTCACCAACACTCGGCAGCAGGCGACGGTGGTGTTGCAGAAGCACTGGAACAACGGCGCTATCGGCGACAGCGCTGACCTGTCGATCACCGGCGGCAGCCCGGACCCGGCCACGGCGACCTCGACGGTGACTACCGGTACCGGACCGTCGTTCACCGACACCACCAATCAGGCCGCAGCGGCGATCAAGACCGGTGACACGGTCACCGTGGCCGAGGACCTGCCGGGTGCGAATACCGGTTCCTACGACACCATCCTGACGTGTGACAACGGCGCCCAGCCCGATGCCCAGGACACCTTCACCGTGACTGCTGCGATGGTCGCCACCGGCGTCACCTGCACGTTCACCAACACCCGGCAGCAGGCGACGGTGGTGTTGCAGAAGCACTGGAACAACGGCGCGACCGGCGACGCCGCGAACCTGTCGATCACCGGCGGGTCGACCCGTCCGACCAGGGCGATGTCGACGGTGACCAGCGACACCGGGCCGACGTTCACCGACACCACCAACCAGGCCGCGACCGGAGTGCAGAGCGGGGACCAGGTCACCGTGGCCGAGGACCTGGGACCGGACAACACCGGCTCCTATGACTCAACGTTGTCGTGTGACAACGGCGTCCAGCCGGACGCCGACGGCACGTTCACCGTGACTGCTGCGATGGTCGCTTCCGGGGTTACCTGCACGTTCACCAACACCCGGCAGCAGGCGACCGTGGTGTTGCAGAAGCACTGGAACAACGGTGCCACCGGCGACCGGGCCGACCTTTCGATCACCGGTGGCGAGCCGTCTCCGTCGAAGTCCGCGACCTCGACGGTCACCGCCGACACCGGCCCGACCTTCACCGACGAGGTGAACCAGGCCGCCGCGGCGATTCAGACCGGCGACACCGTTACCGTGGCCGAGTCCCTGCCCGGGGCGAACACGGGCTCCTACGACACCACCCTGGTCTGTGACAACGGCGCCCAGCCCGACGCCGACGGCACGTTCACCGTGACTGCTGCGATGGTCGCTTCCGGGGTCACCTGCACCTTCACCAACACCTTGAAGCGTCACAATCCCGACGGGCCGCGCTGGACCCTCGAGAAGAGCGCCGACCCTGCCAGTGGCACCACGGTCGAGCCGGGCTCATCGATCACCTACGCGCTCACCGTGACCAACAGGTCCGACTCCGTAGCACTGTCCGCGGGGGCGGTCGTCAGCGACGACCTGAGCGACGTCTTGAACCACGCCGCGTTCACCGGGGTGCACAAGGGCCATCGTGGGCGGGCTGTTCTCGAGGGCACCCAGTTGGTGTGGACCCTCCCCGAGGTCCCGCCCGGGAAGGTGTTCAAGCTCCACTACACCGTCCGTATCGACCCAGGAGCACGCGGTGTCACGGTGCGCAACAGCGTGACGGCCCGGGCCGACGTGGCACCGTCCGACGACTGCAGTGCCGGCGGGGCCGCGCGGGCCGGGGGAGCCACCAGCGCAACGTGCGTGACCAGCACGACGCACCACACCTCTCCTGCAGCGATCGGTCCGGAGCAGCACCCCTCATCCCCGCCCGGCTCGCTGCTACCCAACACCGGAGCGCCGTCCGCCGCGGTTTGGCTCGCACTCCTCGGCCTGGCGCTCGTCGCAGGCGGCATCGCGCTATTGACGTATCGCCGACGGGCGATCCCCCGGTGAGCAGGCGGGGCCTGTGAGCAGGTTGGGTCAGCGCACGACCCGGGTCCAGGCGAGGTGCCCGAAGGCCACCAGGCGGTTGTCGGTGTGGAACAGCTCCGAGCACGTGGTCAGCGTGATCAGGTGCTGGTTCGGTGACCGGTCGGGAGGCTGGATGCCGCCGTCGGGGTTCGTTGGCACTGGGTCCGTGACCCAGGTCGCGGTGAAGGGCACGGTGAGCGCGTCTCCGGCGGTGTCGAGCACGTAGGTGAACACCCGGGTGCGGGTCTGAACCAGGATGCGGTCGCCCACCTGCAGGTCAGGCATGTCGTGCAGCGGCTCTCCGTGCGTGATCCGATGGCCCGCGAGCGCGAAGTTGCCCACGCCGCCCGGAGCCGCCGTACCCGAGGAGTGCCCGAACCCCGCGGCCAGAGCGGCGTCGGAGGTGCCCTCGAGGACCGGCACCTGGTAGCCCGACCCGAAGCGCGGGATCCGGACGATGGCCGATGCGCGAAGGCGATTGTCGCCTCCGACGGACACCCGGGTGATCCTCTGATCGTGCTCCCAGTTCTGGTGCAGCGTCGCGATCACCCGCGCCTGGGTGCGGTGGGAGACCCAGTTCGTCCCGAAGAACTCCCAGCCCAGCCAACCCAGGATGGCGAGGCCAGCGCCGATCAGGCCGAGCCCGAGCCACAGCGTCGGCTTCGACCAGCGACCTCGTTCAGGTCGCGCGGCGGTGTCAGATGGGCCCTGCTGCACGCTCATCGGCACCTCCGGCGGGGTCCGCTCCGGACACCCACGCGACTCACCGCACGGTAATCCCTCAGGGCGCGGGTTCGACGGATCATGCGGACACATGTATCTTGACATCAAGATATCTACCCAGGTGCCTGACTCGAACGCAGCGGCGGCAAGATGGGTGGACGGCGACTCGACGAGGAGATGTGGCGGATGGCCAGCACGGACAGCTTCGGATCCAAGGGCGCGCTCGAGGTCGGAGACACCAGCTACCAGATCTACCGGCTGGCGGCGGTCACGGGCGACGGGCTGGACGTCGAGTCCTTGCCGTACTCGTTGAAGGTGCTGCTGGAGAACCTGTTGCGCACCGAGGACGGCGCCGACATCACGGCCGACGACATCCGGGCGCTCGCGGGATGGGACCCCGAGGCCGAGCCCGACAAGGAGATCCAGTTCACCCCGGCGCGCGTGATCATGCAGGACTTCACCGGCGTGCCCTGCATCGTCGACCTCGCCACGATGCGCGAGGCGATGGCCGAGCTCGGTGGAGACGCCACCAAGATCAACCCGCTGGCCCCGGCCGAGCTGGTCATCGACCACTCCGTGATCGCCGACGTGTTCGGTACGCCGGAGGCGTTCGAGCGGAACGTCGAGATCGAGTACCAGCGCAACCGGGAGCGCTACCAGTTCCTGCGCTGGGGCCAGGGCGCGTTCGCCGACTTCAAGGTCGTGCCGCCCGGCACCGGCATCGTCCACCAGGTCAACATCGAGCACCTCGCCCGGGTCACCTTCACCCGGGAGGACGACGACGGTGCCCTCGTTGCCTACCCCGACACCTGCGTCGGCACCGACTCGCACACCACGATGGTCAACGGCATCGGAGTGGTCGGCTGGGGCGTCGGCGGCATCGAGGCCGAGGCCGCGATGCTCGGCCAGCCGGTCAGCATGCTGATCCCGCGCGTCGTCGGCTTCAAGCTGTCCGGCGAGCTGCCCGAGGGCTCGACCGCGACCGACCTGGTGCTCACGATCACCGAGATGTTGCGCCAGCACGGCGTGGTCGGGAAGTTCGTGGAGTTCTACGGCGAGGGCGTCTCGGCGCTCCCCGTCGCCAACCGCGCCACGATCGGCAACATGAGCCCGGAGTTCGGCTCGACCATCGCGGTCTTCCCGATCGACCAGGAGACGATCAACTATCTCGAGCTCACCGGCCGCGACGCCGAGCAGCTGGCGCTGGTCGAGGCCTACGCCAAGGAGCAGGGGCTCTGGCACGACCCGGAGGCGTCCGACTACGTCGAGCCGCGCTACAGCGAGCGGCTCGAGCTCGACCTGTCGACCGTGGTGCCGTCGCTGGCCGGGCCCAAGCGGCCGCAGGACCGGGTCGAGGTGGCCGAGGCCAAGGACGTGTTCCGCGGTGCGCTGGCCGACTACGTCCAGGGCGGCGAGCGTGAGGAGACCGGGTACGACGAGGCGGTGGCCGAGTCCTTCCCCGCGTCCGACTCGCCCAGCCATGCCGACGGCAACGGCGCCCCCAGCAAGCCCTCGGCAGCCCCGAAGGACGGCGGCCGCCCGAGCAACCCGGTCACGGTGAGCATCGACGGCCAGGAGGCGGAGGTCGACCACGGCGCCGTCGCGATCGCCGCGATCACCTCGTGCACCAACACCTCCAACCCGAGCGTGATGATCGGCGCCGCGCTGCTGGCGAAGAGGGCCGTCGAGAAGGGCCTGGAGCGCAAGCCCTGGGTGAAGACCTCGCTCGCGCCCGGCTCCAAGGTGGTCAGCGACTACTACGAGAAGGCCGGCCTCACGCCGTACCTCGACAAGCTCGGGTTCAACCTCGTCGGCTACGGCTGCACGACCTGTATCGGCAACTCCGGGCCGCTGATCCCCGAGGTCAGCGACGCGGTGAACGAGCAGGACTTGGCCGTGGTCAGCGTGCTGTCCGGCAACCGCAACTTCGAGGGCCGGATCAACCCCGACGTGAAGATGAACTACCTCGCGTCACCGCCGCTGGTGGTCGCGTACGCGCTGGCCGGCTCGATGGACGTCGACCTGTTCGAGGATCCGCTCGGCCAGGACCAGGACGGCAAGGACGTCTACCTCAAGGACATCTGGCCGTCGCCGGCCGAGATCGAGCAGGTGATCGGCGAGGCGATCACGGCCGAGATGTTCAGCAAGGACTACGCGGACGTCTTCGCCGGCGACCAGCGCTGGCAGGAGCTGCCGACGCCCGAGGGCAACATCTTCGAGTGGGACGAGGAGTCGACGTACGTCCGCAAGCCGCCGTACTTCGACGGCATGCCCGAGGAGCCCGAGCCGGTCACCGACATCGAGGGCGCGCGGGTGCTGCTGAAGCTCGGCGACTCGGTGACCACCGACCACATTAGCCCGGCCGGTGCGATCAAGAAGGACAGCCCGGCCGGGAAGTACCTCACCGACCACGGCGTCGAGCACCGAGACTTCAACTCCTACGGCTCGCGCCGCGGCAACCACGAGGTGATGATCCGCGGCACGTTCGCCAACATCCGGCTGCGCAACCAGCTGGCGCCCGGCACCGAGGGCGGGTTCACCCGCGACTTCACCGACGGTGGCGAGGTGACCACGGTCTTCGAGGCGTCGGAGAACTACCAGCGCGAGGGTGTTCCACTGGTGGTGCTGGCCGGGAAGGAGTACGGCTCGGGGTCCTCGCGCGACTGGGCGGCCAAGGGGACCGCGCTGCTCGGGGTCAAGGCGGTGATCGCGGAGTCCTACGAGCGGATCCACCGGTCGAACCTGCTCGGCATGGGCGTGCTCCCGCTGCAGTTCCCCGGCGGCAAGACCGCCGACGACATGGGTCTGACCGGCGAGGAGGCGATCTCGATCTCGGGGATCACCGAGCTGAACGATGGCGGCACGCCGCGCACGGTGACCGTCAAGATCGAGAAGGACGGCCGCGAGGACGAGTTCGAGGCGACGGTCCGCATCGACACCCCCGGCGAGGCGCACTACTACCGCAACGGCGGGATCATGCAGTACGTCCTCCGGAGTCTGCTCCGGGGTTGATCGGGGCCCGACTTGATCGGGACCGACCAGGGTCAGTACTCGTCGCCGGTCGGGAAGCCGTACTCGGCGGAGTACCACACGGCCGACGTGAGCACGGCCGCGAGGAACAGTGCGAAGAACACGCCGCCGGCGACCGGCAGGAACCAGCCGGGTGCGGAGCGGCTGCGGACGGCGAACACCTTGACCACGAACGCGCCGTACACCGCGCAGCCGAGCAGCGCATGCAGGGTGACCCGCGGCTCGTAGGTCTGGATGCCGAAAGCGAGCAGGCAGTTGTAGGCCACGGGCAGGCTGACGACGACCGCGACCACGCCGATGGTCCGGTGCACCGGACCCACCCAGCCGGGGGCCGATGACCAGCCGACCTTGCCGTACATCCAGAGCGCCAGCATCACCTGGACCATCAGCAGGAGGCCGATCCCGACGGAGAGCACGGTCTTCATCTCGATCACCGAGTCGAACCCGAGCTTCACGGCGTGCGCGCCCTCGGGGTGGCGCCGGTCGTTGACGCCGAGCAGGACGGCGACCACGGCACCGCAGAGCAGCGCGATGAGCGGGATCCGGCTTCCTCGCCGTGACGAAGCCTCGCTGACCTGGGCCATGCAGCCGATGATGGACCGAAAATTCCCGACCGGACACCCCTCCTGGTGCCGGACCTGGACGCAGACGTCATACGGACGGAGCCATAGACGGCTCCGTCCGTATGACGGTCGTGCGTTCCGTGGGGGCGGGTTACTTGACCTCGGCTCGCATCACGCGCCACAGCCCGATGGCCAGCGGCAGCAACAGCCAGACGCTCCCGGTGACGGCCAGCTGGGCCCAGTTCGTGGCGTCGAAGCCTCCGTCGTACATCTGTCCCTGGTTGTAGTTGAAGTCCACCCAGGGCTGGGCCTTCTCGAACCAGTCCTGGTTGGCGGCCAGCAGGCCCGAGATGGTCGGAATCACGAACCAGTAGCTGAAGTACGTCACGATCGCGCCCGGCGAGTTGCGCATCAGGACGCCGAGCATGAAGCCGATCATCATCCCGATCAGGTCCGCGCCGACGATGTAGAGGATCGACGTGAAGGACAGGTCCCAGACGGTGTCGACACCCCGGATGCCGGACCCGACGATGTTGCCTACGGCACCGACCCCGAACGCCAACACCATCGAGGTGATGCCGACCAGGATCGTGACGACCAGCTTGGCCCGGATCACCCGGCCGCGATGCGGCACCAGGGTGAACGTCGTGAGACCGGCTCGCTGGCTCCACTCACCGGTCACGGCGAGGATCGCCACGACGGGCAGCAGGATCGTCATCGGGACGCCGATCGCCGCTCCGAAGTTGTCGTAGGTCAGGTCGCTGTCGTTCGCGAA
>Ga0164241_10004681_pt1 | contig 13118 bp, 10 predicted proteins | sample OricomyardsoilBY_FD_108780 | JGI IMG/M metagenome (GOLD analysis project Ga0164241, IMG submission 108780) | Backyard soil microbial communities from Emeryville, California, USA - Original compost - Back yard soil (BY) | ecosystem: Environmental > Terrestrial > Soil > Unclassified | place: USA...
CACCGAGGAATATGGCCCGATCAGCCCCGCGACCTTCATCCCGATCGCGGAGGAATCGAATCTGATCCACGAGCTCGGCGACTGGGTTCTGGCCGAATCGCTCGCCGTGCTGAAGCAATGGCCGGGGCAATATGTGTCGGTGAACTTCTCGCCTCGCCAGTTCCGCCGCCACAATTTCTTCGGCTACATCATGGAATGCGTCCAGCGCGCGGGTGTCGAACCGGCGCGGTTGCAGATCGAGATCACCGAGACGGCGATCTTCGACGATGCCGATCGCGCCGCCGAGACCCTCTACAAACTGCGCCAGATGGGCTTCCGCATCGCGCTGGACGATTTCGGCACCGGTTATTCCTCGCTCTACAACATCCGCAAGTTCGCGCTCGATTGCCTGAAGATCGATCGCAGCTTCATCGACGGCATGGGCCGCGAGCGCGAATCGGCGGCGATCGTGCAATCGATCGTCCACCTCGCGCATTCGCTGGGACTGGGCGTGGTCGCCGAAGGCGTCGAGACCGAGGCGCAGGTGCAGGCGCTCGCACTGGCCGGCGCGAGCCATTATCAGGGCTATTATTTCTCGCGGCCGGTGAGCGCCGAGGCGGCGCGCATGCTCGCCGAGATGCGCTTCCTGGCCGAAGCCGATGAGGAAGATCCTAGCGCCGAGCACGAAGCAGGGAACGGGACCCAAGGCTGATGGCCGCTCCGATCCGCGCCGCGGCGCGCGGGATCGGCGCGCCGCGCGGCCCCGCTTCGCTCGGGGCCAAGCTCGTCCTGATCCTGACCGGCGTCGGCCTGATGGGTTCGCTTGCGATCGCCCTGTTGCTTGCGTTCGTCATCACGCCCAATTTCAACCGGCTCGAAGGCCAGGCGGTCGACGGGCATGTCGACCGCACCCGCGCCGCGCTCGCCGAATATGCCGCCAAGGTCGAAAATTCGGTGCGCGATTACGGCGACTGGAATTCGAGCTACGATTACATGGCGCATCAGACGCGCGCATTCGAACAGGAATCCTTCTCGCCACTGGCGATGGCCAATCTCGACGTCGAGGGCATGGCCTATGTCGCGAGCGACGGCCATATCGTGATCGCGCGCTGGCTCGATCCCAAGGGGAACGATCAGCCGGCGATGCGCCAGCGCCTGATCGCCGCGATCGGCGGCATGAACTTCACCCGCGCGCTGAACGGCAGCAACTCGGGCAGCTTCTACACGCGGATCGGCCCGGTCGTTGCCGCGGTCGGCGTCGCGCAGGTGCGGCGCAGCGACGGCAGCGGCACCCCGCGCGGCCTGGTGCTGATGGTGCGGCGGATGAGTTCGGCCAAATTGTCCGAACTGCTCCAGCTCAAGGCGGTGGTCGATCCCAGCCCGCCGGGCGACGCGCCGGTGATCACGCGCGGATCGGCGATGATGCAGATCGCGGTGCCGGTGCCGGGAATCGGCGGCCGCCCGGTGGCGAGCGCGACGTTCAGCGTGCCGCGCGACGTCTCGCTGCTCGGGCGGCGGATGCTGCTGCTCGCGGTGGCGGGCGCGGTGGTGCTGCTGCTGATCGTGCTGATGGTCCTGCGGCGGGTGATCGCGCGGCTGGTGCTCAAGCCGCTCGCCGAAGTCGAGCAGCATATGCAGACGGTACGCGATTCAGGGACGATGCGCCCGCTCGCCCAGACGCCGCGCCATGACGAGATCGGCTCGCTCGGCGCCAGCTTCAACGCGATGCTGCGTCAATTGAAGGATCTGCGCGAGCAGGTCGAGGTGCAGAGCTTCGCGCTGGGCCGTAGCGAAAGCGCGGTGGCGGTGATGCACAATGTGCGCAACGCGCTCAATCCGATCAGCACGATCCTCAGTCAAGGCATCGCGCAGGCGCCGCCGATCGACCGTGCGATCCTCGACCGCGCGATCCAGGAACTCGCCGATGACGCCCTGCCCGACGCGCGGCGCCACAAGTTGGTCGCGTTCCTCGCCACCGCGCTCAACGCCGAGGCGCAGGCGCGCGACGAGAATCGCCGGCAGCTCCAGGTCGGGCGCGAGGCGATGAGCCATGTGCTCGAGATCATCGGCCAGCAGCAGTCCGCCGCGCACGAGCGCCCCGCGCTCGAAGCCTGCGACGTGACCGACCTCGTCGCGCAGAATGCGGCGATCGCGCGTTATTCGGGCGGGCTCTCGATCGCGTTCAACTTCCCCGCGCAGCCCCATCACGCGATGGCCACGCGCGTGATCCTGAGCCAGGTGATCGGCAATCTCTTCGCCAATGCCGGCGAGGCGATCGCCGCGACCGGGCGCAATGCCGGCAGCATCTCGGTCACGATCTACGAGAGCAAGGGCCGGACCGAGATCCGCATCCGCGACGACGGTGAGGGCTTCGCGTCCGAAAACGCGCCCACGTTCTTCCAGCGCGGCTTTTCCACCCGCGCGCACAAATCGGGCGGGCTTGGGCTGCACTGGTGCGCCAATTCGATGACCGCGATGGAAGGCAGCCTGCGCCTCGAAAGCGAAGGCAAGGGCAAGGGCGCGGTCGCGATCCTCTCGCTGCGCGCGGCAGCGCCGGCGGAGAAAGCGGTGGCGGCCTGAGCTGGCCGCCACCCACTTGCATCATTTTCCCTCGATAGTGGCGCGCGCGGCATCGAGCCGCGCGGCATAGGCGCGGATCACCTTGGCGGTTCGGCCGACATACTCGTTGGCGTCATCGAAGCGGCGATCCTCGATCGCCTCGCGCACGCCGGGCAGGGTCTTCGCGCCATAGCCGGTGAACACGCCGGGTGCCGTGATCAGATTCTGGTACCACGGCCGCCCCGGCAGGCCGCGATCGTCGAGCAACAGCTGGTCGATGTCGCGCAACTGACCGTTCAGTTTCTCGCGCGCGCCCGGGCTCAGCTTCGCGCCCTTGTCGGCATAGGCACTGTCATAGGCCGTGGCGGCGATCTTCAGGTCGTCCACCGCATCCTCCAGCGCGGCGAACGCGATGTGCGGGGTCAGGGGCTCGGCCTTGGGCGGCGCGACCGGCTTGAGCGGATCGCTGTCGAGCCGGAACGCGCCGTCGGCGAGCAGCTTCGCACGCGCGCGATCCTCCTCGCGGCGGTCGGCGGCGAGCTTTTCGACCTGCTTCAGATAGGTCGCCACGGTATCGGCGACATCGCCGAAGCGCTGCGGCGGCGTGTCGGCGTCGGCGACACGCAGCACCACGCGCCCCACCGTCTTGGACAGCGCGACGCCATATTTGAGGCCGGGATCATCGAACGTGATCATGTGGTGAAACGTATCGTAGGCCGAGTGATACACACCCCCGGCCTCGTCCTCGCCGCCAAAGCCCAGGTTGAGCGCGGGAAGCCCGAGATGCTGCAGATAGGCGGAGTAATCGGAGCCCGATCCCATCGCGCCGATCGGCAGGTCCTTGCCCGTCTGGGCACGCGCGAGGACATCCGGATCCACCCGCCCGGTCTTGTCGAAAGCGTCGACACGCACCGTCGCGCGCAGGCGATCCGCCACGGTCGCGCCGGTTTCGGGATCGGTCACATCGGCGGCGACCGCGTTGACCAGATGCTGGAAATCGTGGCTGCCCTCGGCGAACAGGAGGCCGCGGCCGTTATTGTCGGTGTTGACGTAAAGCACGCCCTTGGCCTTGAGCTCCGCTGCATGCGCCTCGGCCCATTCGGTCGAGCCGAGCAGCCCCGGTTCCTCGCCATCCCAGCTTGCATAGACGATCGTGCGCTTCGGCCGCCAGCCCTGTTTCCACATCGCGCCCATCGCCTTGGCCTCGGACATCAAGGCGACGTTGCCCGACAACGGATCGGCGGCACCGAACACCCAGCCGTCATGATGGTTGCCACGGATCACCCATTGATCGGGATATTGCGATCCCTTGAGCATCGCGATCACGTCGTAGACCGGCTTCAGCGACCAGTCCGACTTGACCGCAAGATGCACCTTCACCGCGCCGTCGCCGCCGGTGTGATAGGTGAAACCGAGCGCGCCGCGCCAGGCATCGGGCACCACCGGGCCGCCCAGCCGTCCCAGCAGCTTGGTCGCATCGCCATAGGACATCGGCAGTGCCGGGATCTTGAGGATCGTCGTCGCGGTCGCGCGCGTCAGCCGCTTGGCATCCGCGGTCGCTCCGACACCCGGGGTCAGCGGATCGCCGGGATAGGTCGTCATGTCCTGCACCGAGCCGCGCTGGATACCGCCGGCCGGGCGCATCCCGCCCTTGGGATAGACGTCGTCCTGCGCATAGCCGTCCTGCGCCGGATCGGAATAGATCAGGCAACCGATCGCGCCGTGCTCCTGCGCCAGTTTGGGCTTCAGCCCGCGCCAGCCGCCGCCATAGCGCGCGATCACGATCTTGCCCTTCACATCGATCCCGCGCCGCGCCAGCGTGTCATAATCCTGTGGCAGGCCGTAATTCACATAAACGAGGTCGCCGGTGACGTCGCCGTCGCCCTGATAGGCGACATAGGGCGGCAGCGCGGTCGACAGATCATTGGTCGAATCGTCGCCGGGCACCGGCGGCTCCTGCCCGCCGAGCACGACATGCTCGGGGCCGACCATCTCGACCGTGGTCGAGATCGGCGTGGGGTAGAGCACCTGGAACGTCTCGATATGCGCGTCCCAGCCCCATTCCTTGAACTTGGCGAGCATGAGCTCGGCATTGGCCTTGTCGTGCGGGCTGCCGACATGGTTGGGGGCGGACGACATCTGCTTCAACCAGTCGAGCTGGTCCTGGCTGCTGATCCCCGCGTCGAACGCTGCCTCATTGGCCTTGGCGGTATCCGCCGCCGGCTGCGCGGCGGCCATCGAGGACAAGGCAATCGCGCTGGCGCACGCCAGAATCCAACCCGTTTTCATGATCTTGTCGCCCCTCTCTTGTCGTGTTTGAGCGGATCATGGGCCAGAGGCACGGAGTCGCGCAAGCCGTTACGCGAACAAAATCACCCTAGCCTCCAGATCATGCAGAGCAGCGCGACCAGCACCGGTGCGGCAGCAGCCGCGACCAACCGCCGGCGCGAAACCGTTGCGCCGCCGGCAAGGTCGGACAAGGCGAACAGGGCCGCTATTCCCGCCGCAAGCATCGTCCACAGATGATAGCGCAGCTCGGACGCCACGCTCGCCGGCAGATAGCCCAGCCCGTAGAGCAGGCCCGACAAGGCGATCGGTATGACGAAGCCGCGCGACGGCAGGCGCGGTGCGAGGATCAGTGTGCCGAGCGCCAGCGCCATCCACCAGATCGGCCAGCCGAGCGGCGTGCGCCCCGTCCACAGCGCGAGCGTATCGATCACCGAAAGCGCCGGGTTCGGCGTCACGCGATAGCCCCAGGGATTGGGCGCCGAATCGATCTGCGCGGCGCGCTCGACCTCGTCATGGACGAGGAAGCGGCTGTTGATGTTGAAATGCCCCAGCCGATGCTCGGCATAGGCGATCGGGTGCGCGAGCACCGCCGCCGCCCAGTGGCGATACGGGCTCTCACCCGAATCGGCGAACGCGTCCTGGATGGCCTCGAACTGGATCGGGCAAGGCGTGGGCGACCACCAGGCGTAGACATCCCACTTCACCGGCGAATAGCAACGCGCGTTCACCGCGACGCGGTGGTCCACGTCGATATCGGGAAACACGTCGATGCCGCTATGATAGGTGATGCCGCCGAGATCGAAGATCACCAGCGACAATCCCACCCCGCTCGGCTCGGCCTTCAGCGCGCGGTTGGCGAGCGGCAGCGCCGCCGCGATGACCAGCGCGCAAGCGAGCGTGATGCCGGCCAGCCTTGGCCAGGTCCGTCGCCAACCGGCCGGGACCAACGCCACCGCGAGCGGCAGGCAGGCGGGCAGCGCATTGAAGCGCAGCGTCGCCGCAGCAACCAGCAGTGTCAGCCCGACGAGACGCAAGACCCAGCCCCCGCGCGGCGGCGCCCAGGCGAGCAGGGCGGTCGTCGCGATCAGCGCGCCCGCCATCAGGCAGTCCTTGAGCACCGCGCCCATCAGCGCGAGCGGGATCGGCAGCAACGCCGCGATCGCCAGCGCGACTGCCAGTCCGCACCGCCGTGCCCGCAATGCGAACGCGACCAGCCCGGCATAGCCAAGCCAATAGAGGCCGAGCTGCAACATCAGCATCGGCGTCGGCCCGTGGTGGAAGGCGCGCAACTGCCCCCACAGCCAGTCCATCGCCGGTGGATGCCAGTCGTCGTACTGCGCCGCGAGCGCCTCGTGATATTGGCGAATCGCGTCCCACGTCATCAGCCCCGGCCAATAGGCACGGGCCTGGAGCGTCGCGCCGAGCGCGAGGACGATCAGCGCGGCGCCGAGCGCGCGGCGTTCAGGCCGGGCGAGAACCATCCTCGCGCAGCCTTTCGTGGTGGCGGATCACCTCGTCGATGATGAAGCGCAGGAATTTTTCGGAGAATTCAGGATCGAGCTGCGCGCTTTGCGCCAGGCTGCGCAGCCTCGCGATCTGCCGCTCCTCGCGCGCCGGATCGGCGGGCGGCAGGCCGACCTCGGCCTTGTAACGCCCCACCGCCTGCGTGATCTTGAACCGCTCGGCGAGCAGGCAGACGACCGCCGTGTCGATATTGTCGATGCTCTGGCGATAGCCGGCCAAAGTCTCGTCGGTCACGCGCGTCTCCCCGTAAATCGCGCGCGCCTTTTGCGAGCCGCCCGCTCTGCGCGCAAGCCCCGCAAGGCTTGCCTTTGCCCAAGCGAGCCTTCATGGCCGCAAGTCGCGATGACCGCTACGATCCACCGCCTCGATCCGCGCACGCCCAGCCTCGATCCGATGATCCAGCTGGTCGCCGGCGACATGAACCTGGTGAACAGCGTGATCCTGGCGCGGATGCAGTCGGAGATCCCGCTGATCCCCGAGCTTGCCGGGCATCTCATCGCCGGCGGCGGCAAGCGGATGCGGCCGATGCTGACCCTGGCGAGCGCGCGGCTGCTCGAGTATTCGGGCACGCGCCATCACCGGCTCGCCGCGGTGGTGGAGTTCATCCACACCGCCACCCTGCTCCACGACGACGTGGTCGACGGCAGCGACCTGCGGCGCGGCAAGCGCACCGCCAATATCATCTGGGGCAATCCGGCGAGCGTGCTGGTCGGCGATTTCCTGTTCAGCCGCTCGTTCGAGTTGATGGTCGAGGACGGCAGCCTCAAGGTGCTCAAGATCCTGTCCAACGCGAGCGCGGTGATCGCCGAGGGCGAGGTCAACCAGCTCACCGCGACGCGGCGCATCGATCTGTCCGAGGAGCACTACCTCACCATCATCGGCGCCAAGACCGCCGCGCTGTTCGCCGCCGCCTGCCGCATCGCCGCGGTGGTCGCCGAGCGGCCCGAAAGCGAGGAAGCCGCGCTCGATTCCTACGGGCGCAACCTCGGCATCGCCTTCCAGCTGGTCGACGACGCGATCGATTACGTCTCGGACGCCGGCACGATGGGCAAGGATGCCGGCGACGATTTCCGCGAAGGCAAGATGACGCTGCCGGTGATCCTCGCTTATGCGCGCGGCTCGGCCGAGCAGCGCAAGTTCTGGCAGGACGCGATCTCGGGCAAGCGCGCGTCCGACGACGACCTCGCCGAGGCGGTAACGTACATCCGCAGCACCCGCGCGGTGGACGACACACTGGCGCGCGCGCGCCATTACGGCCAGCGCGCGATCGACGCCCTGGGCGGCTTCGGTGCCAGCGCCGCCAAGACAGCGATGATCGAGGCGGTCGAGTTCGCGGTGGCGAGGGCCTACTGAGCCCGCGCGCTATCGTGGTCGCCGGCTGCGGCCCGTCGCCTCCTCCATTGCTCCGTTGCCAGGGTATCGGGTTACCATCTTCGACGGATAGCGATCCGCTTCTGCCGCTCATCTCGATCCGGGGATCGCACGCGATCGGCGCACGATCCCCGGATTGATCGTTCAGCCCTTCACACGCTTGTTGCAGGCGCTCCAATATTGTGGCCAGGTCTGGTTGGCCGGGATCTTGTGCGCGGCCTTGTCGGCCTTCCACATCTGGCCGCACTGCTTCTCGCGCGCATACATCGCCTGCTGCGCCGCGCTCGGCTGGCCGGCGGGCCTTTTCACGGCGGCGGTCATCGGCTTGGCGGCAGGGACCGTCTTGGCAGGCGTCGCGGCCGGCTTGGCCATCCCGGCGCGGCATTGCGCGAGGAACTGGTTCCAGGTCTGCCCGGCGGGCAATTGGTTGGCCTTCTTCGCCGCCTGATATTTGGCGCCGCACACCTGCATCGCATTGTCCGCCGCGCTGGCGGGGGCGGAAAGCCCGATCGTGCCCAGCGCCGCTACACCCAACGCCACCATCCACTTGCTCTTGGTCATGGCCTATCTCCCGGTTTTTGGGATCATGGGCGTAACAAATGCGATAGTCGAGCGGGCTGACGCACAGATGACAAAAAGTTCAGGATCGGCCCGGCGCGGCCCTAGCGCGTGGGGACCGGCTCCGGGCCGGTCCAGTCGTAGAAGCCACGTCCGACCTTTTTCCCGTACCAGCCCGCCTCGACATATTTTACGAGCAAGGGCGCGGGGCGGAACTTGGGATCGCCGGTGCCTTCGAACAGCACGCGCGTGATGTCGAGGCAGGTGTCGAGCCCGATGAAATCGGCCAGCGTCAGCGGCCCCATCGGATGATTGAGGCCGAGGCGGCAGGCGGTATCGATGTCGCGGATCGTCGCCACGCCTTCGCCCAGAGCGAAGCACGCCTCGTTGAGCATCGGCATCAACACGCGGTTGACGATGAAGCCCGGCGCATCGTTGGCGTGGACGATCTCCTTGCCGAGCGAACGCCCAAACGCCTCGACCGCGGCGACTGTGGCGTCGGCGGTGGCGAGGCCGCGGATCAGCTCGATCAGGCCCATCACAGGGACAGGATTGAAGAAATGCACCCCCATGAAGCGCGCCGCGTCGGGCGCCGCCTGCGCGAGACGCGTGATCGGGATCGACGAAGTGTTGCTGGCGAGGATCGCGTCGGACCCGAGAACGCTGCCCACCTGCTTGAAGATCGCGCGCTTGATCTCCTCGCGCTCGGTCGCCGCCTCGATCACTAGTTCGCAATCGGCCATCGCCTTCACGTCGCCGATCGGCGTGATCCGCGCGAGCGCCGCGTCGCGATCGACGGCGGTGATCTTCTCCTTCTCCACCGCGCGGCCGAGCTGCCTGGCGATTCCCGCTTTGCCGCCTGCGGCGCGCTCTTCGGACACGTCGGAGAGCAGCACGTCGTAGCCCGCCTGCGCCGCGACCTGCGCGATCCCCGCGCCCATCTGCCCCGCCCCGATGACGCCGACCCTGCGCATGATCTGAACCCTCTTCGCTGAAACCGTATCGATGGTGCGCCTTAGCGGCTTTTGCCGACGCTGCCATCCGGCTAGGCTTTGCGCATGAACAAGCTGCCTTTGCTCGCTGCGCTCGGCCTTGCCGCCTGCTCCTCGCAAAACGGGCAGGCGCCCGACAACAGCGCCGCTGTCGGCAATGCCGCGATCACCACCGAGGCGACGATGGCGGCGAACGCGGCTGCTACCGTCGTGCCGGAAGCCGCTCCACCCAAGCCGGGCGAGTTGAAGACCTTCAAGGACTGGATCGTCGGCTGCGACAATCTGCTGACCTGCACGATGGCCTCGCTCGGGCCCGATGGCGGGGACTTTCCGGTGATCACGCTAGCGATCAGCCGCGATGCCGGGCCGAGCGGCGGGTGGCGGATCGCGGTGCAGGTCAACGAGACCGGCGACAAGCCGCCCGCGCCGATCGCCGCGATCGCGGTGGATAATAGCGAGACCGCCATTGTGCATGACGATGCCGTCGGCGGCACCGCGGCCGCCGCCCTCATCGCCGCCGCGGCCAACGGCAACGCGATCACCTTGCAGGACAAGAGCGGCGGCACGGTGGAGACGATTGCGCTCGCCGGCGCCTCCGCCGCGCTGCGCTATATCGACGCGATGCAGCGCCGCACGGACACCGTCACCGCCGTCGTCGCGCGCGGCACGAGGCCGGCGAGTAGCGTGCCCGCCGCGCCCGCGATCCCGATGATCGCCGCGCTCGATCCGTCGGGCGCCGCCGCATCGCTCTCCGCCAAGCAGGTCGTCGATTTGCGCAGCGCCGGATCGTGCGACGATTCGGCGGGCGACGGCACACCCGAATATCACGCGCTCGGCGGCGGCAAGACGCTGGTGCTGCTGCCGTGCAGCGCCGGCGCCTATAACGTCACGTCGAATCTCTACATCATCGCCGACGGCGTTGTGGCGCCCGCGAAGCTCGACGCGCCATCGGGCTTCGGCCCCGGGGACGGCGGCACGCCGGGCGTGGTCAACGGCGATTTCGACAAGGGTGTGCTCACCAGCTACGCCAAGGGACGCGGCCTAGGCGATTGTGGCTCCGAGCAACGCTTCGTGTGGGACGGCGATCGCTTTCACCTTTCCGAGCAGGCGGACATGGGCGAATGCCGCGGCAACCCGAACTACATCACGACCTGGCGCGCACACGTTCTAAGGCGTTGAATCCCTACGGCGCGGGGCGGGGCGGCTGGGCTTCGGCGAGGTAGAGCGCGAACAGGCTGTCCGGATCGGTCCAGTCGACGATCGGGGTCCAGCCGCCGGCGCGCAGCAGCATCCGCGCGTCGCGGTCGCCATATTTGTGGCTGTTTTCGGTGTGGATCGTCTCGCCCGCCGCGATCGTGAACGGCCGACGCTCGATCGTGAAACTCACGTCGCGCGTCGCTTCAAGATGCATCTCGATCCGCGCGCGCTCGTCGTTCCAGAGCGCTGTATGGCGGAAGGCATCGACCGGGATGTTGCCGTCGAGCTCGCGATTGATGCGGTGAAGCAGGTTGAGGTTGAACGCCGCGGTCACGCCCCGCGCGTCGTCATAGGCCGGGACCAGCACATCGCGCGGCTTGATCCGGTCCATCCCGATCAGCAGCATCGCGCCCTCACCGAGCGATTCACGCATCGCGCGCAACAGATCGGCCGAGGCGAACGGGATCATGTTGCCGATCGTCGAGCCGGGGAAGAAACCGAGCTTGGGCGTGCCCGCGATCGCGCGCGGCAGCATGAGCGGCCGCAGGAAATCCGCCTCGAACGGCAGCACCGACAGATCGGGGAAGCGCTTCGCCAATGCGCGCGAGGATTCGCGCAGGAAATCGCCGGAGATGTCGATCGGCACATAAGCCGAGGGTTTCACCGCTTCGAGCACGATCGGCGTCTTGGTCGAGGAGCCCGAGCCGAACTCGACCACCGCGCGGCCCGGCCCGACGCGCTCGGCGATCTCGGAGGCCTTGGCCGCGAGCAAGGCGCGCTCGGTGCGCGTGGGATAATATTCGGGCAGGTCGGTGATCTTCTCGAACAGCTCCGAGCCGCGATGATCGTAGAACCAGCGCGCCGGGATCGCGCGCGGGCGGCGGGTAAGCCCGTCGATCACGTCGGCGCGGAACGCGGGATCGGCGAAGCTGCGCGTGCCGTCGGGGAGCTCCTGCTTAAGCATCAGAGTTTTGCTCCGGCAGAGGAGCGGGCTGGTGCCGCATTTTGGCGAAGCCAAAATCCATATCAAGCATCCTTCGCCAGACGCACGCCGGTGAATTGCCAGCGCTGGTGGTGATAGAAGAAATTGCGGTAGCTCGCGCGCAGATGCCCGCGCGGCGTGGCGCACGAGCCGCCGCGCAGCACGCTCTGCCCGCTCATGAACTTGCCGTTATATTCGCCCACCGCGCCTTCGGCGGCACGGAAACCCGGATAGGGGCGATAGGCGGTGCCGGTCCATTCCCACACGTCACCGAAGAAGGCGGGGCCGCCGGGCCCACCCCGCAAAGTGTTGCTTTGCGGAGACCCCGAGGCTGGGCGCGGCTCGACCGGGCCGGCCGCATCCATCTGGTTGCCGCCATCGGGATCGTGGCCCTCGGCCGCGGCTTCCCATTCCATTTCGGTCGGCAAGCGCGCGCCGGCCCAGCCGGCATAGGCATCGGCCTCGTAGAAGCTGACATGCGTCACCGGTGCGGCGGGATCGATCGCGCGCCGCCCGTCGAGCCCGAAGCGCGTCCAGCCCGCGTCGTCATGCTCCCAATAGAGCGGTGCTTCGATCGCCTCGGCCTGCACCCAGGCCCAGCCGTCGGACAGCCAGTGGCGCGGCTCGCGATAGCCGCCATCGGCGATGAACGCGGCCCATTCGCCGTTGGTGACGGTGCGATCGGCCAGCGCGTGCGGCGCGAGCAAGGCCTGGTGGCGCGGTCCTTCGCAATCGAACGCGAAGCCCTGCTTGTCATGGCCGATTGCGACCACGCCGCCGGAATTCTCGATCCAGCCGATCGGCCCTGGCATCGCCACCGGGACTTTGGGCGCGGCGTTCCAGACTGCCGGCTCGAGCGGGTTTTCGGAAAACAGATGCAGGATATCGGTGACGAGCAATTCCTGATGCTGCTGCTCGTGATGGCAACCGAGCGTGACGAGCTCGACCGCCGCGGGCGGCAGGTTGGGCAGCGCAGCGGCGAGCGCGGCATTCACATGCGCGCGATAATCGAGCACCTCGGCCAAGGTCGGCCGCGTCACCATGCCGCGCCGGGCACGCGCGTGGCGGCGCCCTTCGGCTTCGTAATAGCTGTTGAACAGGAAAGGCCAGCGTTCGTCGTGCAGGCGATAGCCGGGCACCGAATCGCGCAGCACGAAGGTCTCGAAGAACCAGGTGGTGTGCGCAAGGTGCCATTTCGCCGGCGATGCGTCAGGCATCGATTGCACCGTCGCGTCGGCGTCGGAGAGCGGCGCGACCAGCGCCTCGCTCAACGACCGGACGGCCGCGAAATGCGCGGCGGGATCGGGTATCGCCCGGGCAGGGGCAGCGCTCGTTCGCATTCTGTTCCCCTTTTCCGGGATCGGGCCGGCCGAGTCAATTGATCTCGATCAGCGCTGGGTCAGCGCGAGGCGCCGGGAACCCACAGAACGTCCCCGCCCGCCGATTTGTTCACATGCCGCGCGGCGACGAACAGGAAATCGGAGAGGCGATTGAGATAGGCAAGCGCGGCCGGATTGACCGGAACCGTGGCCGCCAGCGCGACCGCCGAGCGCTCCGCCCGCCGCACGATCGCGCGGGCGAGATGCAGCGCCGCGGCGACCGGTGTGCCCGCCGGCAGCACGAACGAGGTGAGCGGTGCGAGATCGGCATTGAGCGCGTCGATCCGC
>Ga0164241_10004682_pt1 | contig 13116 bp, 11 predicted proteins | sample OricomyardsoilBY_FD_108780 | JGI IMG/M metagenome (GOLD analysis project Ga0164241, IMG submission 108780) | Backyard soil microbial communities from Emeryville, California, USA - Original compost - Back yard soil (BY) | ecosystem: Environmental > Terrestrial > Soil > Unclassified | place: USA...
CCTGGTGATCATAGCCAAGAGGTCCCACCCGTTCCCATCCCGAACACGGAAGTTAAGCTCTTGTGCGCCAATGGTACTGCTATCGCGGGAGAGTAGGTCGTCGCCAGGCTCTTTTTTTCCTCTTATTCAACCACATTACCCTTCTTGCATTTAGAACCGTACTCGACTATTCTCAAGCGTAAGGGAGGTTGGTGTGGAGAAAGACAATCAGAAGCAACTTGTGACCTTCCAGCTGGGTAATGAGCAGTACGGAATTGATATTATGGAAGTCAATGAAATATGGAAAGTTGACTCCATTCGTCCGATTCCTAATGCCCCTTCCTACGTTGAAGGCATTTTTAACTTACGAGGGGATATTGTTCCCGTCATTAATCTTCACCGGCGTTTCCATATTAAGCAGATTCAGATGAATGAAGATGATGAGCTTCTTTCTGGTTCTATTATCATTAATATAAACGGTACTAAGATAGGCATTATCATTGATAAGATTTTGCGAGTCGTAACAATCGATTTGGATCAAGTTAAGCCTCCGCCGCAGATCATTTCCGGTATCGGAGCCGAGTATATCCAGGGCGTCGTTCAAAGCGAGGAAGGATATCTTATTCTTCTTGATATTCATCGACTGTTTGACCCCAAAGAACTTCAACAAATTTCTGTTATAGCGCGTTAACGAACGATGGCTCTTCCGTTGAACCGCCCGTCTTTGCGGCGCAAAGACTTTGATTTGGTACTCGATGCGATGGTTCATGACCGCCTTGTTGCTGGCGAAATGACCGCTCAACTGACGAAAGAAATTCTTCGCAGTTGGAAACTTGCTCAGGGTGAGTTGTTGTGTAGTGTTAATGAGGCCGCCGCGCGCCTTCTCAAGGGTATGAATTTGCAATCGGGTGCTCGGGTTGCTCTTTCAGCCCTTGCTCCACAGTATTGGCATGTTGCGCTCCTGAGACGAGGCTTGGTGCCTGTTGTGCAGGATGTCGAAAAGGAAATACCAGTCTTGGGGCAATCTGCTGCGTTTGGGTTGAAATCTGCCGGCCTTCAGGCTGTGATCTTGGATTGTGCTCTGGGCTACATTCCCGACATTCCAGGGTTTGAAGAACTTGGTATTCCCATTATTCTTGATATCAGTCAGGCCCTTGGTGGGGAATACAGGGGGCGTAGCCTAGCGCATTTTGGCTCGGCTGTTTTATCTGCTTTCGGTATTGAAACCCTAATGGCCGGCGCGGGCGGGTGTTTTTGGGGATTGAGAGACGCCACTCCTGAGTCCCTGGGGGATTCTGAGGATTGCGCCTGGGAACGCCTTCCTGATTTGACAGCAGCCTTGATTTTCTCCCAATGGAAGGATCTGGCTGATTTTGTCGACAAGAAACGCGAGCACCTACGTTTCTTAAAACAGAAGGTCTCCCTCCCGTATTTTGTTCCTGAGGTGACGGGGGCCTGTGTTCCCATTCATCCCTGGCTCACTGTGGTGGTTGAATCGGGTGCCAAGGATGTCATGAACTACACAAGAAAGAAACTAATTACTGTAGATTGGGCTTTCAGAGGGCGTACTGAGTCATCAAACTCGTCCACGACACATGATTTTCCGTGCGCACGTTACTTTCAAAGCCATGCCCTCCTCTTTCCTCTTTACGCGAACATGTCTCGATCTGAGCTTGACCTTTTATCCAAGGTTCTGGCTTCACTTCCTTGAGGGTTTAGAATGTCACTCAGTTCAATTGTTGTTGTCGCCAATTTAGATAAACGCCGTGCTTTGGAATACCTAAAGGCTATTTCTCAGACACTTGTTTCGCGGGGGGTCCGCCCCTTGGTTCTGTCCTACCGTGGTCAGGAATCGATGACGCCGGAGCTTGAATCAGAATACAAAACCGCCGATGCCGCCATTGTGTTGGGCGGCGATGGAACCGTGCTGTTCACATGCCGTCTCTTTTCACGCCATCCTATTCCCATTTTGGGTGTCAATTTGGGCACGGTTGGGTTCATCACCGACGTTCTGGGGGAAGAATGGTTGGCGGCTTTCGAGGCCTTTGAACGGTCCGAGACTCATCTTTCCGAACGGTTCATGCTTCATATTGAGGTCCGGCGTGAGGGGGCCCTCTTATTGGAGGAAAGCGCACTGAATGATTGCGTCCTCAGTGGTGCTTCAGCTTCCCGTTTGGTCGTTTTGGACGTGGACCTTTCTGGAGTGTTTTTGGGCCAATATCGGGCCGATGGAATCATTATAGCGTCGCCGACAGGATCAACGGCGTATTCCTTATCGGCGGGAGGTCCCATTCTTCACCCTGAAAGTGAAGCCATGATCCTGACTCCTATTTGCCCACACTCCCTCTCGAATCGCCCCCTTGTGCTCCCTCCTGGTGAACGAATCACTGTTTCAGTGAAGCAAAATCAAAGAATTCCCGTTACACTCACAGTGGATGGACGCGGAGTCTTTACACCGCGTCCAGGAGACACCGTAAGCATCAGTCGGCACCCCAAAAAGGCCCTTCTGGTAAAATCTGATCGGCGTTCCTTCTACGAGATTGTTCATGACAAACTGAATTAAGGATGAATTGTGATTCAAGAGCTGAAAATAAGCCAATACGCCTTGATTGAGACGGTAAACGTAAAATTTGCCCCTGGGCTGAATGTACTTTCTGGTGAAACAGGTGCCGGAAAGTCAATTCTTATTGGGGCACTGGGACTTCTCTTAGGAAACAAGGCTGACGTTGAGGTGATCAGAACTGGTGCCGAGGAAGCTCAGGTAACAGCGACCTTTGGTGTGGAAATTTCAGCAGAATTGAAAGACTGGCTCGACGAGAATCAATTAGCGGTACCAGAGGATGAAGCGCTCCTCATCCGGCGGGTAGTCCGTCCTCAACGACGAGGGGGAAGTTTTGTTTCAGGGCAGTCCGTGACCCGGTTACAACTGGAAGGGCTGACAAGTTTCTTAGTCGATTTGCATGGTCAACACGAGCATCAATCCTTATTTTCGTCAGATCAGCACCGCCGATTGTTGGACCGATTCGCGGATTTGGACGGGGATTTGAAGTCCTTTGGTCTCGATTTTCAAGAGCTTTCCGTGGCCCAAAAACGTCTGGATGATCTTGTTTTGGCCGAAGCGACCCGAGAGTCAGACTTCAAAATAGCCGAGCAAATGATTGCTGAAATCGAAAAGATCAAATGGACGGATCCCGAGGAAGAAGACAGCCTCAAGAAGCAACGAGTGCAGATGGAGCAATATGGAAAGCTCAATGCCTTGTTAACCGAAGTCGAAGACAGCCTTTCGGATCGGCGGGGGTCTGCCCTAGGCCAACTGCGTACAGGACTTTCGGCTCTGGGAAGCCTTTCCCTCCTTGACGAACGGTGGCTGGCGGAGGAACAACGGTTCGCGGGGGCTCTCTTAGAGTTGGAAGACATTGCCGACGGTGTACACCGCTCTCATCGCGAGCTCCAATTTCGACCCGAACAATTGGAAGTAACGCAAGACAGGCTTTCGGTTTTGCACTCCATTCAGAAGAAATATAATGTCTCCGGTTGGGCTAACCTTCAAACCCTCCTTCACCAGGCACAGAGCCGACGAGACGAGTTGCAAAGCTTAAGCACCGAAATCGATTCCTTGAGACGTACCGTCGACGAGCAAGAAAAGGCTCTTATTGCGTCGGCCATCCGTCTGTCTGAAAAACGTCAGGCGGCCGCCAAACGATTGGAGAGCGGCGTCAAAACCATTCTTTCCGATCTGGGAATGCCTGGTTCTCAGTTTTCCGTTGGATTTGGACGGAGGCTTGGTGAGAGTGGAAAGCCCATTTGTACTCCCACGGGTATCGACCAACTTGATTTTCTCCTCTCGGCCAATCCTGGTGAACCATTAAGGCCTTTGCGGGAAACCGCGAGTGGTGGAGAGCTTTCTCGTGTCATGCTTGCGTTGAAAACTCTCTTGAGCGAGGCTGATAAAATACCGATACTCATATTTGACGAGATCGATACGGGAATCGGCGGCGACATTGGATTGGCCTTAGGAAAGTACCTCAAACGCCTGTCAACTTCGAAGCAGGTACTTTGCATTACGCACTTGGCATCGGTTGCCTCGTTTGCTGACCATCACCTTAAGGTGGAAAAAGTATTGGAGGAGGGGCGGTCAACGACGAATGTCGTCGCCTTAGACCGCGAGCAAAGAGTCCGCGAGCTGGCTCGAATGCTTTCAGGATCTGCAGTTACGGAGGCTAGCCTTGAACACGCTCGAGCTCTTGTCGAGCGCCATGCCGCCAAGGGTTAAATACAATGTCAAAAGTTAGTGAAGACGCGCGGAAGAAGTACCTCGAGACCATCAAAGATTACAAAAAGGCGATCGAGGACATCGAGAATCGTGAAAAAATGATTCTCCAGGTGCTGGAGAAAGACTCAACGGGGGCTGAATTCAAGAAACTTCGGCTGGCAGAAGAAAACCTCAATCTGCTTTCGTACTACGTCCTGATGAACAATCTTTCCGTCAGTCTCTTGGGTGTTAAAAATCAAGGCTATCTCGATGAGGCCCGAAAGCTTTGTTACAAATTCTTGATCTATTTGGAACAAGTGGTCACCGCAACTATTGACGGTCCTTTTTCAGACTATCAAGACAAAGTTGACTTGATTTCTTCGTATGATTACACAGATCGTTGGCGGTTAACAACCAAAATGGGGTTGGCACTTCAGTTGGTGCTTACCGCCTACGGCGATAACACGAAATGGAAGTGGACCTTCGTCGAGCTTGAAGCCCGCTACGCGACGGTTGTCAAAAATCTCATCAATCTCAAAACACTCTTTCAAGATATGGACCCTAATGCCGAAGGGTATGACACGAAAATGGCCCATCTTGAGCTCACCCGTAAGTTGTTGGATCAGGCTGCCAACCGCTACCGTGAAAAATATGAACTTTCCACGCTCCGGTTTGATGACTTTCGGCTTGCCATCAAGTACCTGGGTGCCTTGCGATACATTTATCTTTCCATTAACAAGTCGGTCGATGCCGACAACATCAAGCGAAAGATGGAAATCTGGCAGGCAAAATTGGAAAGTGATCTCAAACGTAAAGACATCGCGGCCAAGCAATAGTCGGGTTCATTGACACCCTTCTGGGTGACCGATATTCTGACGCTTATGAGCCCTTTCAGCGACGCCTCTGGTCGATCTCGCCGCTCCCTTATGTGGATCATTTTGGCGGCCCTCCTTTTTTTGACAATTGATCTTTTTCTGTTTCCTCGCGTTCTTCCTTATGAGATGACCCTCGAACCTCATCAGTCATGGACTCTTTCTGAGAATTCGTCTTCTGTCGCCAGCGACAGCCAATTTTTTCGCTTAGGGGAGTGGGAAGGCGCCTGGAGTCCCTCGAACGGGCTGGGAAGAGTTCGTGCTCTCAAACTTCAAGAGGATGTTTCACCCCATGAGGTGGCGTGGCGCGACGCGGCTCATAATTCCATCGTCGTTGAAGGAGTCCGCGGAAAGCTTTTTGAGCTTGTCGGTGAGCAGTATCCCTTTTGGGTTCGTGATCGGCTTTTTACCATGGACGAAAACAGGATGACCCTTTCAGCCTGGGGTCCCACAGGACAGGCTCTGTGGTCGAAGTCCTTTGCCAGTCTTGTCACCGCGATTGACGCCTCTCAACTTTTTACGGTTGTGGGAACCCTCGACGGCCGTGTTCAGGTTTTTGATAATAAAGGTGCCTCCGCAGGAGAGTTTCAACCCGGCGGCAGCCGACTCTCCGTTGTCTACAATGTCAGTCTTTCGTCTGATGATCGACGAATCCTCGTCTTAGCCGGGCTTGACCCCAAGCGGTTCCTCATCTTGGAACGCGGGGGCTCCGACTACCGCCCTGTTTACCATCGACCGCTTCGAGAGAATCACCCCTGGCCCACTCCCTTGGGTTTCTTGAATGGCAAAGACATCGCTTACTATGAGAAGGTCGGGTCTCTCGGTTTGGTTAATCCCGCGTCTCCGGAACGGGAGACGGACATCGCCATTCAGGGTGAAATAGGGGACGTGGTCAGTGCGGAAGGAGAAAAACTCATCTTCCTTTTGGACAAAGGCACACCCTTGGGCGTCTTGAGGGTGGCGTCGACGGACGGAACACCAGTTCTCGCCTTGCCGTATCAAGGAAGTAATGCATTCCTCAAGCTTTCTCGTCATGAACTTCTTTTAGGGTTGGATCAGTCGCTGCTCCTTTTTGACGTGAGGTTTCAATGAGTTTTGTTTTTCGTTTCGTTTTCATGGTGGCACTGATTGTGCCGGCCTTTGCTTACGATTGGCCGACCCCTGATGTGCAGTTGGTTCGTACTTTTGGACAAAGAAGCGGCTCCCAGGTCCTGCCCGGTGTAGAAGTTCAAACACAATCGCCTACCTTAACGGCCCCAGACAAAGGAGACGCCTTGTTTGTCGTTCGGCCTGGGTTTTCCTCAGTCCAAAACTTGCCTTCGGGATTGGGAGGTTTCGTCGCGATCGCGCACGAAGATAACCTCAGAACGGTGATTTCCCACGTTGACCCCGCGCCGGTGAGAGGCGGGAAAGTCTATCAAAAGGGTGAGCCCCTGGGCGTCGCCGAGGTCTTGCCCGGGAACGCTGAAAGTCGGCATCGTGTCTTTGTCTTTGATCAGCAACTCGATGAAATCGTTAATCCTCTTCTTGTCTTTCCCCCGCTCGCGGACAAGAGGGATCCCCTCGTCTTTGACGTTGTGGCGGTTCCTGAGGCTGCTGGTTCAACGGTTTCTCTCTTTGGTAAGGCGCAGGTTTTAGTGGGTTACTGGTCGATTCATATTCAAGTGGCCGATCCAGCACCCTTGACGGGATCAAATACGCGCCCCGCTGATGGCCAAAGAGGGGTGTATTCTGTAGAAGCTTATCTCAATGGGAGTGAGGTCTTTAGTACAAACCTGGACTCGTTTCAAGACAAGGCCGGCCGCTGGCAGATTAAGGGGACAAGCCGCCCCCTCAACGACGTTCTTCCTACGGACCAAGTTTGGAATCTGGGGAAGGTATTTATTAATCTTGGAACCAACATTCTAGAGATTACGGTGAAGGATTTTCAAGGAAACCAAGCAGGACGAACGTTTCGAGTCATTGGAGTCCATGCTTAGGAGTCTCCGAAACGGCTGAAGTACCTTCAAGAATTTGATTCTCAATTTTGCTGGTGTCGATCCAAAGGAGATTTCCCAGTCGAATGAGCCTCTTTATTTCCTTGAGCGCTTCAATCCTTCCAGTCTTCAAGGCCTCAATGAGAGCCGGTGTTCTCTCTTGAATAAATTCAAACACCAGAGATTGGGCGACTGTTAGATCCGGCTGAAATTTCCAACGTGTAAAGGCTCCCAATAGGGTTTCCACGGTCTTTACAACGGTTTCGGACGAGAAATCCTCACGATGAGATAGGGCCTGTGTCATCCACCGAGAAAAGCGCCGCGTAAGTCTTTCCGTATCGAGCCTCAGCGAGAAATCTTGGGCAAAGCCTAACTCCTCTTCGAGAGTCGAGAAGAGTTCGGCGTCGGGTAACACGGTCTCTTCGGTCAATTCGAGAATTTTCCGTGTGACCGCCAGTTCCATGAGAGAACGAGCGATCGGGACCGGTGCCACGTCGAGCAATCGGGCGTAGACCAGAGACTTCCGCAGGAGCGGGAAAATGGCTTTGCTTTCGCTGGCGAGACTGATCTCGAGGTCGCTTCCCATCAATTGCATAATTTCGTTGCGGTCTCCCAATGGCAACGTTTCCAAATCAAACGCCATGGGGCGTCCCGCTTCATCGGCGTCTTTGAGGTAAAGACTGACTCCCTCCCGGTGGTCCTCAAGGAGCAGGTAGTCAAAATTACTCATAAGCTCGGTCGAGGAGTCGCAGATCGCAATGTTACCCGTGTAACGAAAGACCTCGGCGTCGATTTCGTGCTTGGAGCGGCTAAAGTCAACAATGGTCAGGCTTCCCAAAGAGTCTTCATAACGGGCTTGGGGACGAAGAAGACGGTCAAGAAGAAAGCGGGCCGCCGAAAAACGCGCATCGTGGCGCCGTTTCAGCAATTTTTCTTTAACCCAAGACCCGAGTACGATGCCGCCGTTAACGGTAATACTTTCTAAGTCGTGAAGGAAGGCCGGCAGGAGCGCATCATTTTGGATTTCCAAGGCTCGTAACGAAGACAGGAGGACATGTCTTGCCGAAGGGTCCAAGGGGTCGTCCGCCCCCCAGAGGTCCGATGAATACATAGTGTACGACCAGGCAAGATACCACGCGGCAGCGATGATGCGGTCTTGAACGGAATGATCAGAACTGCCCGTGATGGTCGTTGCCCACCGGCGCGGGGATTGTTGCCGAAGAAGCAACCCCGGGATTGCTTGTTTCAATTGTGCAAGCGTCACCCCCAGGGAGAGTGCTTCCTCTTGAATCACGTTTTGGAGGGATTCAGCCGACGACGAGACGATCATTCTCAAAGGCCTTTTCCACAATTGACTCCGGGAACTGGAACGGCACCCGCACTCGCGCTGCCATCGAGCCACTCCGTGGGGGCACTCGGCCGAGGACCCTAACTCGTCGTCCCCTTTTTTAAGTTTGACGACGAGCTCGGGAGAAAAGAGATCAAGGGCCTGCCCGAAATTCACACATTCCACAGAATGGGGCGGTGAGAGGCGTGACCAAACAGACGCCAAACACATATCGCCAAAGGGTTCCAAAACCCCGAAAGTCTCACCATGCGCGCTCACGTTGACAAATCCTGCTTCCCGTGCGGCCTCGTGAAGGGCCTCTTCCAGGTTTGCCGAATCTTTGAGGAGGCCCGAATGCAGTCCCGCTTCGAGGTTGGCGTCGGAAAAGAAAACCGCAATCGTTCCGCTGGGACGTAAGAGGCTGTAGGGACGGTGAGAAAGGGGGCCGTCGACCCGTTGCCAACTTCCTGAACCGGGTACCATCGTTCCCTCAGCCTGAGAAGCGGAAAGGAGAAGGAATCGAATTCCTCGATCAATGAGAAGATCAAGAATCCCTGTGTTCACAGCGTTATGAGGAAGGCAGAAACCCTCTGCTTCGCGTTCAAAATGCTCGCGGAACGACGCTAAGCCCCAATCGATGAGCGTTGCCGCGTCTTGGGTTTTTAAGAGGGGGAGTGCTGTTTCTACCCAAGGCCGAGCGAGTGCATTCCCGTGGCGGCGTTGTTGAAGACTTTCCCGGTCTGCCTGCTTGATTCTTCGATAAACATTGGGACTGTCCCTCTTGAGTTCATCGAGAAGCTGGCACGAAAAACTAAACGACAGGAAGCGGTAATTATTGACAATATCGGCAATTTTCCCCTCCGGCGTAAGGATTCGAGACGCGGAGTTGGCACCAAAACAAGCTTTATTCCAACGAGTCCATTGTTCAGAGAAATCCTCTGTGGAACTGTAGTCATGACGCAGCCCTGTCCAAGGATCGAGGCCTGGTGGAGTAAGAAAGTGACTAGCAAGGACGCAGCACGGCTTCATAGAATCACTATCACCGGTCGCCGAGTCTGTGTAAAGTCGAGCCCCTTGACACCAAAGGACGATTTTTCCTACCCTGGGATTCCGATGGAGGGGGCAAATGACCAGGGATCGACTGGAAGGCTTGCCAATGAACGTACTCCTGGATCTTTCCCGGAAAGAGAACCTTTCCGTTGATAGCGATGCCACCAGGGAAGATCTGGTCGAAGAACTCCTCGAGGCTTATGAGGAAGATCGACGAGAGCGGGAAACTCTTCAGAACCTCATTTTAAAGATCGAAGAATCCAAGTTCTCGACGTTTCCAACAGAATCACCCGCGTTAAGTTTTCAAAAGGAACCTATTCTTCCCGATTTCTACGATGAAACGTCGGTTTCCATCGTTCTTCGCGACCCCTCTTGGGCAATGGCGTTGTGGGAAATCCGCAGAAAAGATTTGGACTCTTGGACCCATGAACCCTCTTTTCGCGGGCTGAGTTTACGGGTTCTCGAGTATGCCGACCAAAATGGAGGGGCTTTGACGTTCTTTCCCATTCCTGTCCCCGAGGGTGCCGGTTGCCGCTATCTTCACCTTCCCACACCCATGAGGTGGTATTCCCTCGAACTTCACGTGAATTTTGATCGAGAGAGTCGGGTCTTGGCAAGTTCGCCGCGGGTTCTGGCACCTCCGGAACTTCCCGAGAATCCCCTTGATCGGCCTGGGCTGACCCCGCGGCAACGCCATATTTTGGAGCTTTCCGGAGCATCGCGGTGTGAGACAGTCCGAGAAAAAAATCGAAACCAACAGCCGGGATACCCCCAGCGGATTGGCGGCTGGGACGACCCTGTTTTTTCTGAGGAGCCCGTTTGATGCAGGCTGATTTCGCGCTGGTCCTGAATGCTCATCTTCCTTTTGTGCGTCACCCAGAGTACCCCGTCTTTCTCGAAGAGCGTTGGCTCTTTGAAGCCCTTTCAGAAACGTATCTTCCTCTCCTTCGCGTTCTTCACAAACTGGATGAAGACAAGATTCCGTTTCGACTCACAATGAGTTTTTCCCCTACGTTGACGTCCATGCTTATGGATCCCCTTCTTCAGGATCGCTATCGCCAATATCTTGACCTTCAATTGGAGCTTGCCGAACGCGAACTCGTAAGAACCGAGGGCCAGCCCAGCCACGAGGTGGCTCGCCAGTACCGGCAATTGTACAAGCATAATCAGGGCGATTTCAGCGAAGTCTACCAGGGTAATGTGCTGCGGGGCTTTGCGTATTTTCAAAAGAAAGGCTGTCTTGAGCTTCTCACAACGGCAGCGACGCACGCGTTTCTTCCCCTCTATCAAAATTTCCCCGAGGCCATCGAAGCTCAAGTTCGGATAGCCGTAGAGTCACACCAAAAAGCCTTTGGGCGAGCACCCCGAGGCGTTTGGTTGCCCGAGTGTGCCTATTCTCCGGGCCTCGAATTCAGCCTTAAGCGCCACAAACTTGATTATTTCTTTTCTTCGGCTCATGCGCTGCTCAACGCTCGGGAGTTTCCCGTCAAGGGAGTCTTTGCTCCTGTTGCCCTTGACCAGGGTACCGTTGCCTTTGGGCGGGACATGGAGTCCACTTCGGCCATCTGGTCGTCGGAGCACGGTTATCCTTCCGATCCTGTCTACCGTGATTTCTACCGTGACATTGGTTTTGATCTTGAGATGGACTACCTTAAGCCCTATTTGACGGGGACCGACGACCGGCTGGCCACGGGCTTCAAATACCATGCGGTCACCGGGGCCACGGATCAGAAAGTTCTTTATGATCCCAAACTCGCCGCTGAGCGGGCCGATGAGCACGCCAGGAATTTCATTTATAACCGCGGACTCCAGGTGCAAAGACTCGCCGCCGCCGGCTTTACCGATTCCCTGATGTTCACGGTGCCCTTTGACGCGGAACTGTTTGGCCATTGGTGGTTTGAGGGGGTGATTTGGCTGGACCGTTTCTTTCGGCATGCGGCGGCTGCGGATTCCTCTCTTTCCTTGGTGACTCCTTCGGAAGTCCTCGCCCGTGGTGCCGACCTTCAAAAAACAGAATTAGCCTTTAGCAGTTGGGCTCAAGGCGGATACGCCGACGCGTGGATGGATGGAAGTAATGACTGGATTTATCGGCATACCTTTCGCGCCGTTGACCGAATGGTCGAGTTGGTCGAACGCTTTCCCGACGTTCAGGGACGCAAAGAACGCGCACTGAATCAAGCGGCCCGTGAAGTTCTATTGAGTCAGGCGTCCGATTGGCCTTTGATTATTCGAAGCGGTACAACTGTGGGTTATGCTCAGCGGCGAGTGAAAGAACATTTGGCCAATTTCACACAGATTTACGAGTCTCTTTCGGCAAATACCATGGATACCGAGTGGCTGACTTCCCTCGAAAAGAGAAATAACATCTTTCCAGACTTGAATTACCGCATCTTCCAGAAGTACAGGCCCTAAACCCTTCACTTTTTGTCAAAAAAACCGGTTCCCCCATGGGGGCCGGTTTTTTTTTGCCCGCTCGAAGGCACTAATGCTGAACGGACGTTTAGTTCTCCTGTGATTATTCTGTGGTTTTCCGTTTTTTTGGTCCACTCAGCTTGGTTGACAGGGAAAATTCTCCGTTTATGATGAGTGAGGGGTGGGGAAAAGTGGGGAAATTTAGGAAAAAGTGGTAGTTCAGGATGATGACGGGGGAGTTTAGAGCCGCGCTCGATGAAAAAGGCCGATTGCTCATTCCAACGAAACTTCGATCAGAGATCGCGGGCGATACCGTCATCCTGACCAAGGGAATAGACCGTTGTCTCTGGCTTTTCTCGATGTCTAAGTGGGAGGTGTTTTCAAAAACGATCCAGGAAACGGTTGGTATGTTTAGTCAACGAGATCTGATGATCCAACGCAGAATCATTGGAAGTGCCATGGAACTCGACCTTGATAAGGCCGGGCGCGTCGGTATTTCAGCTCTCTTACGAGAGCACGCCGGATTGGCTAAGGATTGCGTCGTCGTCGGAATTCGCAACTATCTGGAAATCTGGGACGAGGTTGCTTACGCGGCCTTCCAGAAGATGATTGATGAGAACATTGGATCGCTGGTGGGAGAGTTGAACGTGTCATGGCCTAAGGAAGGATGATGGAGATTCGTCATCGTCCCGTAATGCCGGAGCAAGTGTTGGCTTTGGCCGCTGTTCAACCGGGAGATCTCGTCCTTGACGGGACGACGGGAGAAGGCGGTCATAGCGAACTCTTTCTCGAGCGCCATTCTGACGTGAACCTTTTGTGTTTGGATGCGGATCGGGACATTCAGCAGAAGGCGAAAAAACGGCTGGAACGATTTGGGGATCGAGTCCGATTTTTGCACGGTTGGTTCAACGACGTTCTTTCCGATTGGGGGTTGGGGGAACGGCCGAATGTCATTCTTTTGGATTTGGGAATTTCTGTTTTTCACTACGAAGAAAGCGGACGGGGATTTTCGTTCCGAGGAGATGAGCCGTTGGACATGAGATTGGATCCGTCGGCGGGAGTGACAGCGGCTCAGATTGTGAACGAATGGCCGGAAGAGGAGTTGAGGCAGATTTTTTGGGAGTGGGGTGAAGACTCAAACTCCCGAAAAATCGCGAGGAGTCTCGTGGCGACGAGAAAAGAGGAACCGATTCTGACGGCAAAACAGCTGGCGGAAAGGATCTGGGAGGCGGTTCCTCCGGCGGCGCG
>Ga0164241_10004683_pt1 | contig 13115 bp, 4 predicted proteins | sample OricomyardsoilBY_FD_108780 | JGI IMG/M metagenome (GOLD analysis project Ga0164241, IMG submission 108780) | Backyard soil microbial communities from Emeryville, California, USA - Original compost - Back yard soil (BY) | ecosystem: Environmental > Terrestrial > Soil > Unclassified | place: USA...
CGAAATCATGAAGGAGCGGCCGATTGGTCGCCAGTGGCTCGTGCCCGAGATTCATGAGCTGCTGCGAGAGAAGGGCGTCCTGCCTGATTGGCTCGGGCACTGGCACCTGGCCAGCCTTCTGCGCTTGAGCGGCAAGGTCGACTACCTCGGCAGGCTCCGCGTTGCCTCAAAGGACGCCGGCCAAGAACGTCTTCAATACGAGGCCCTGCTCGAGCAGATTCTCCGGCAGGCCGGTAGCCCGCTCCATCTCGACGGCCTCATCGCCCTGGCTCGCGTGCAGACAGACGTGCCCGAGGCCTCGGCCAGTTCTACGACGTTGACGGCACCCTTCATCCGTCTTGACGAAAGCCGCGTGGGTCTGCTCGACCGCGACGTTCCGGGAGGCCCGACAGCCGTAGCCGCCGCGATCGAGGCAGTAGTGAAGTCGTTGAACGACACGCAATTCGGCTTGACGCCCTTCCAGGCTACGTCGCTAGTGAACGCGATTTCAGACGTGCATGCGCCCTGGACTACGTCGATGGTGCTTTCGCTGCTCCGCAACGAAACGTCGGTCCGAATCGACCGCACAAGGAACATTGGGCTCGACGAATGGGACGATGTGCGTTGCCCATCGCGTCCCGAGTTCCTGCGCCGCGAGCTGCAACAACGGGGCGGACAGCTTCCACTCCGCGAGTTTTCTGCAAAGATGGAGCGCATCTACGGGCGCGCCCCGGACCGAGCCGAGGTGTGGGGCCTGGTTCAGCAGGTGGGACTGACGATCGTCGGCGAGACGATCTCCCGCCCGAGCAGCGAGCCTCCCCAGGCTTCCGTGGAGCGCGTCGGCATCAACCTCACGGGCATTCCCGCTGAGCTTCGCGAGAAGTTTCAAGAGTTCGTGGACCTGCCTCCGCGTGACGTCCTTACCCTCCGCAAGGAAGTCAAGCAGCACGTGGACGAGATGGCGAAAGCATATCAGGTCAACGAGTTCGTGGACCTTTCGGGCGCGCACGTGCTGGCCGGCCAGTGCAACCTGCTCCTCGATCACTGGCAAAGCCTGCCTTCCTCTGATCTGCGCTTGGCGCACGCCGCCGTGCACTACTTCGTTAGCTGGGACGACGTCGAAAACGATCTGGACATTGGTGGGCTCGATGACGACAAGCAGATCATGAACGCGGTGCTGGCGTATTTGGGCTTGGAAGAGTCGAGTCATGGCGCTCTCGCGAGCTGAGCGAAAGCCCGAACGGGTGGTCTTCGCGCCCGGCGCGCGCGTCGAGATCCGTGGTGAGGAGTGGATCGTCCGCAAAGCCGAACAGACGTCCACCGGCGACACCGCCGTGCACGTCACCGGACTGAGCGAGCTAGTCCGCAACAAGAACTCCATCTTCTTGACCGACTTGGACAAGGAGATGCGCGTGCTCGAGCCCGAGCAGACCGAGCTGGTGCCTGATCCGTCGCCCGGCTACCGACGTACACGGCTCTACCTCGAAAGTCTGTTTCGCCAGTCGCCGCCGACCGACGCCCGCCTGTACCGCGGCCACCACGGCGCCATGGACCCGGCAGAGTATCAGCTGGTACCAGCTGGCAAGGCGCTCGCGCAGCCACGGCCCCGCATCCTCATTGCGGATGGCGTAGGCCTCGGCAAGACCATTGAGGTCGGCGTGCTGCTGAGCGAACTGATTCGCCGCGGGCGCGGCCGCCGCATCCTGGTGGTGGCGCTGAAGAGCGTGCTCGAGCAGTTCCAGGAAGAGCTGTGGGCCCGCTTCACTATCCCGCTCGTGCGACTCGACTCGATTGGCTTGGAGCGGGTGCAGCGTAAGATCCCCGCAAATCACAATCCATTCTACTACTTCGACCGCGCGATCATCTCGATCGACACGCTGAAGAAGGACGAGAAATACCGGCGCTTCTTGGAAGCGTGTCACTGGGACGCCGTCGTAGTCGACGAATGCCAGCACGTCGCCGTGCGAGGCCGTGGTGGCGCGGCTCAGCGCTCACAAAGGGCCAAGCTGGCCGGCCTGCTCGGCCGTACGTCGGAAGCGCTGATTCTGACCAGCGCCACGCCACACGACGGCAAGAAGGAGAGCTTTGCGAGCTTGATGAACCTGCTCGAGCCCACCGCCATCGCCGACGACCGCGAGTACACGGCCGAGGACGTGTCGGGGCTGTTCGTGCGCCGCTTCAAGAAGGACGTGCAAGGTCAGGTTCAGGGCTCGTTTCGCGAGCGTGCGGTTCACCCCGAGCACGTGGACGCCGGCGCCGAAGAAGACGCGGTGTTCGAGCTGCTGCAAACCGCCAAATTTCGAACAATTCAGCCGCGGCGCCGTAGATTGCCCGGGCAAGACGAGACGCCGACCGACGCGCCCGTCGGCGGGAGCGGCATTCTGTTCCGCACCTTGCTGCTGAAATCCTTCCTGTCCTCCCCCGAGGCCTTGATTGATACCGTCGGCGAGCGGCTGAAGCACAAGCGGCTGAGCGAGCTGGATGCCGATGCCCAGCACGACGTCGAGCTGCTCACTCGGATTCGCGCAGCAGCGGAGAAGGTCACCGCCAAGAAGAACACCAAGCTTGCTCGTCTTGTCGCGCTGCTGAGCCAGATGGGTGTGACCCACGACGGTTCGGAGCGCATCGTCATCTTCAGTGAACGCATTGCTACGCTCGAGCTTTTGCGCGAGCAGCTGTCCAAGGCCCTGAAGCTCAAGGCACAAGAGATAGCGGTGTTTCACGGCACGCTCGACGATCAGGAGCAGCAGAAGCTGGTCAAAGCCTTCGGCAGCGAGAAGAGCCCAGTCCGGATCTTGCTCGCGAGCGACGCCGCCAGTGAGGGCATCAACCTGCACCACTTTTGCCACCGTTTGGTGCACTACGACATTCCGTGGTCGCTGATCACGCTTGAGCAGCGCAACGGCCGCATCGACCGCTACGGCCAGGCGCACGTGCCAGAGCTGCACTACCTGCTGAGCCGCCCTTCGAACACCGAGCTTCGGGGCGATCTACGTATCATCGACGTGCTGATCCAAAAGGAAGAGGTCGCGCACAAGAATCTGGGCGACTCGCGCTGGCTGTTGAACCTCCACGACGCGGAAGCCGAGGAAGACCGCATCGCCGAAGGCATCAGCCAGCGGGAAGCTCCGGAGGCCATCTTGCCTGACGCAGAGCCCTCCACCGATTTCCTGGCCGCACTGATGAACATGTGGGGTCCCGATGCCGCGGCCACCGGCACTAAGGCCACGAGCACCGCTGGCGAAAAGCAGCCAGCCAAGACTGGGCCTTCATCATCCTGGACAGGCGACGGCATCGCGCCCAACGCCACGGCGGCCCCCGCTACCTCGGAACCATTGCGCCTATTCGCCACCGACCTCGAGTTCGCCGAAGAGGCATTCCAAGAACTGCTCGACAACCAGCCCGCGGGGCTCAGCAAGGAAGCGCGCCTAGAAGCGCCGCAGTGGGAGAAGCACATCCAAGGCTTTACCTTGAAAGCGCCACTCGACCTCCGTGAACGCTACCGCTTCTTGCCACCCGAGCTGCAGCAGAACGACGACTGGACCTTCAAGCTAACCAGCGACCGTGCGCTGGTGCAGAAAGCGCTCGCCAAGAGCCGCCAGAGCGCCGCCGCCTGGCCCGAGTATGAGCTGTTCTGGGAGCAACACCCGATTGCGGAATGGCTGAATGATCGCATGGCAGCCCACTTCCGCCGCCACGAGGCACCGGTGTTGCTTGCGCATCGTGGGCTCGACCCCGGCGAAACAGCGTTTGTGTTTCAAGGCGTGCTGTCGAACCAGCGCAGCCAGCCGATGTTGGCCGAGTGGTTCGCCGTGCGGTTTTTCAAAGAGGGTCAGGCCAACGTCGAAGCGCTGGCGGAATTGGTGAAACGAACAGGTCTGGCAGAGATGCTCGTCAATCCGGGGGGTACCCCTGACGTCGCGCGCGCCATGTCGCTGCGGTCGAAGGCCGTGGACCTGGCCAAGCAGCACATGACCGAGAAACGCGACGAGCGTGGAGCCCGCCTTACGCCTCAGTTGAGAGACGGGCATCGCAAGCTGACCGAATGGGCGAACCGCAAGCTGACCGAGATCCAGGCTCGGGAGGAATCGGCCACCAGCGACGGTAAGAAGCTGCGCAGCGATCTCGCGCAACGTCTGGGTGAGCGACGTCGAGAGGTGGAGCAACAGCGCGAGCAACGCAAAACGTGGCTGACCCACACCATGAGCACCCTCGCGACGCCCTACCTGCGCATCGCGGCCGTGCTGCTCGGTGAAACCGAGACGGCGAAGAAGGGCAAGCGCTGATGGCCCTCGACATCTCCGGCATCGGCAACGTGGGCGAGTTCTTCTCGCAGCACTACCTCGACGCACTGCTCGAAAAGGACCTAAAAGACACGCTCTCGCGTTGGGCCAAGCGCAAAACCGAAGACAAGGTACCCGCGCCCCAGGACTGCATCGCGCGCTTGGCTGACCCATACTTTCGGCTAGCGGCGCGTGCCGAGGGCGTCACGGACGCAAGCGAGCGCCTGGCCCTCACCGAGAGCTTCCATGCCGATCTGCTGACCTCGCTTGGCTACGAGCGCCATCCCACCGAAGGGCTGCTCGACGACGAGCGGATGGTTCCGCTGCTCTACGCGGAACAGCAGAATCACAAGCCGTGGCTCTGGATCATCGAAGCGCCGTTCCCCGTCAGCGCCGACGACGCCGATCCGTTTGGCGAATCGCCGCTACCGGCGCAGGTACCGATTGGCGGCCTGTCGCTCTCGGAAGCCCCGCTAGAGCTCGCTACGGAATCCTGGCGAGAGCTGCTCGACGGCCCGATCTTCCGCGCCGAAAACCCACCGCGTTGGGTGATCTTCGTCGCCGGCAGCGATGTTTTCCTGCTCGATCGCGACAAATGGCACCAGGGAAAGTACCTGCACTTTCAGCTTGGGCGCCTCCTCGGTCTGCGCGAGCCCAAGTCGCTCCAGGCTACAGCCGGCCTGCTACACCGCGAGGTGCTGCTGCCCGACGGTGGGCAGAGCTTGCTCGAAAAGCTCGACGAAGAGAGCCACAAGCACGCCTTCGCCGTCTCTACCGATCTCAAGTTCGGGGCGCAGCGAGCTATCGAGCTACTTGGCAACGAGGCCGTGCGTTACCGCCTCGAGATCCAAAAGAAGAAGACCTACGACGACGAGCTGGACGTGCGCGAGCTGACCCGCGAGTGTATCACCTACCTCTATCGACTCCTGTTCCTGTTCTACGTCGAAGCGCGTGGCCCCGAGCTGGGCGTGGTGCCGATGCAGAGCGACGCCTTCCGGCTCGGCTACAGCCTAGAGAGCCTGCGCGACCTCGAGCTCGTCCCGCTGACCACCGACGAAGCCAGAAACGGCACGTTTTTGAGTGAAAGCCTGCGCCAGCTATTTCACCTAGTGCAGCGCGGCCACGGCCTCGGCCAGGGCCACCTCGCTATCCCAGACGGGATAGCGACAGCTCCCTCCGAGAGCGAGCCCGCAGCGCGACATGAAACCTTTCTCCTCCGCGGCCTGCGGAGCCCGCTCTTCGACGAAGAACGCACCCCCATCCTGCGGGCCGTGAAGTTCAAGAATCAGACAATTCAAGAAGTACTGCGGCTGCTCAGCCTGTCGCGCGAGGGCAAAGGCAAGGCGCGTGGCCGCATCAGCTACGCGCAGCTCGGCATCAACCAGCTTGGCGCGGTCTACGAGGGGTTGCTCAGCTACACCGGCTTCTTTGCGAGCGAGGAATTGCACGAGGTTCGGGACGAGGCTGAGATGGCCAAGGACGACGCCCGGACGTATTTCGTGCCCGCTTCCAAGATCGAGGCGTACAAGAAGGCTGAGCTGGTCAAGGACGAGCACGGCCGTCCGTTGAAGCACCCCAAGGGGACGTTCCTGTTCCGCCTGTCTGGGCGCGACCGCGAGCGCAGTGCCAGCTACTACACGCCGGAGGTGCTGACGCGCTGTCTCGCCAAGTACACGCTGAAGGTCCGGCTGGGCGAGCCGCTGTTGCCCGAAGACGACACAGCGGAGCTGCGAGCCAAGCGCCTCAGCGCCGACGAGATCTTGAAGTTGACGATCTGCGAGCCTGCCATGGGCTCGGGCGCGTTCTTGAACGAAGCCGTCTCGCAGCTGGCGGAGAAGTATCTAGAAAAGAAGCAAACCGAGCTAGGTAAGACGATTCCCGCGGACGAGTACCAGGTCGAGCTGGCAAAGGTGAAATACCACTTCGTCGTCCACAACGTTTATGGGGTCGATCTGAACCCACTCGCGGCCGAGCTGGGTAAGATCTCGCTCTGGCTGAACGTGCTGCAGCCCGACGTCGAGGCGCCGTACCTGGACCAGCGACTGGCGGTGGGCAACAGCTTGATCGGCGCGCGTCGCGAAGTGTTTGCCGGGCACCTGCTGACCGCGAGAGGCAACACGAGCGACAGCTGGCTGTCGGCGGTGCCCGAGCGGGTACCACTGCGCGATGCGGGGGCCGAGCCGGGCGATGATCTGCAGTTCCCGACTCGGCCGAAGAGCAGCGTCTATCACTTCCTGGTGCCGGACCAGGGGATGGTGGCGTACGCGGACGACGACGTCGTCAAAGATTTGCGCAAGGAGGAGTCGGAGAAGCTGCGCGCCTGGCGCAAGGCGCAAGCGCAGCCTTTCACGGAGCTCGATGTCACGCGGCTTGTCGGGATTTCGGACCGCGTCGATGACTTGTGGAAGGCCTGGGCCGAAGAGCGAGTGCAACGGCAACTGCTGCTGCGTCAACCCATCCAGCTTTGGGGGCAGACGATCGACGAACAGCTAAAGGCCGGCGCCCGAACCCCTGACGACACGCCTCGTTACCAGAGCGTCGAGGAAGCTGAGGAACTCATCCGAGGACGTGAGCGCCCGATGGCGAGCGGGGCGCGGCTCAAGCTCGTGATGGACTACTGGGGTGCGCTTTGGTTTTGGCCGGTTTTGCAGGCGGATCTGGCGCCGAGTCGCGACGAGTGGCTGCACGACATCGAAGCGATCCTGGAGGGCGGCGAAGGCGCGCTGCGCAGGTTGGGCGGTCCCGCTGAAGGGCGCCTTGATGCCGTGCATGACGTTGCCAGCGAGCAGCGGTTCTTTCATTGGCAGCTTGCGTTTGCCGAGGTGTTCGCTCAACGCGGCGGCATGGACGTCTTTTTGGGGAACCCGCCATGGGTGAAGGTCGAATGGAGCGAGAGCGGCGTACTGGGCGACATCGATCCCCTCCTGAACCTGCGCAAGTTGAGTGCCAAGCAGGTGGCTGACCTCAGGCGTGAGATGCTCGCCGTGCATACCCTCGCGGAGGTGTATCTGGGCGAGCTAGCTGGAACGCAAGGCCAAGCCGCGTTCATCGCCAGCGGGGCGAACTATCCATTGCTGCGTGGAGTGCATGGCAATCTCTACAAGTGCTTTCTCGAAGGAAGCTGGCGCGCGCTCGCGCCGTCCGGCGCCGTTGGATTGTGGCACCAACCGGGTCTGTTCGACGATCCCAGCGGTGGAGCCCTAAGGCGCGAGTATTTTGCAAGAGGCGTTCTGGCGTTGCGTTTCAAGAACGAACTCCTCCTTTTCTCTGAGATCGCCAACCAGCGATCGTACATGGCGACGGTATCAGTTGGCCCTTCGTCGAACGACCACTACATTCTCTCGTCTAGCAATCTGCTGCACCCTCGGACGTTCGACGACTCCCTGGCGCACGACGGCACAGGACAGGTGCCGGGCATCAAGACTAGCGGCGACAGCTGGGATCTTCGCGGTCACCGCTCCCGTATCGTCCGCGTCGACCAGGCGGCACTGGGGCTCTTTGCTAAGCTTTACGACTCTGCGGGGACACCGCCGCTCGAGGCGCGTCTACCGATCGTCCACAGCGCTGAGATCCTCAAGGTGCTGGAACGCTTTGCCAGCGCTGCCCGAACTCTCGGTACGCTGGGGGAGAATGAGGTCCTCTGCATTTCCGAACACCTGCATGAATCGCGGCAGCAGGTCGACGGCACGATTCGGCGCGAGACGCGCTTTGCGAAAAGCCCCGACGAATGGGTGGTCTCCGGGCCGCACTTCTACGTGGCGACGCCTTTCAATAAGACGCCCAACGAAGAATGCAATCACAACAAGGACTACACCTCGCTGGACTTGACGCTGATTTCGGAAGACTACCTCCCACGTACCAACTACGTGCCCGCCTGCTCAGCTGCCGAGTACCGCGAGCTTGCGCCACGCTGGGATGGAAAACGCGTAACAGAGTTCTATCGCTACGTGAACCGACGAATGATCGCCCCGACTGGTGAGCGGACGCTGGTTCCCGCAGTCATTCCTCCTGGCGCCGCGACCATCGATCTCGTTTTCGCAGTTGCGTTCAAGCGCGCTGCCGGCCTGATGGCATTTGCAGCCATCGCCGCGTCTCTTCCCATTGACTTCTTCGTCAAGTCGACGGGAAAGGGAGATGCGCGTAACGAGCTGCTCCTTCAGATCCCGTTGCTGACACCGGAAACGGCGTCCCTGGGTAGCCGGCGTTCTTTGCGCCTTAACTGCCTCACCACCCACTACGCCGATCTCTGGGAAGAAGTCGCGACCGAGGACATCGCGACTGACGGCTTCGCCAAGCAAGATGCACGGCTGCCGTCGTGGCAGCACCTCACACCGAAGTGGTCGCGCGAGTCGGCGTTGCGCACGCCGTACGAGCGGCGGCAGGCGTTGGTCGAGCTGGACGCGCTGGCGGCGCTGAGCTTGGGGCTCACGGTCGAGCAGCTGCAGCTCATCTACCGCGTGCAGTTTCCGGTGCTGCAGCAGTACGAGCGCGAGACCTACTACGACCAGCGCGGCAAAATCGTATTCACCACCAACCGCGGCCTCTCCGGCGTCGGCCTCGACCGGAAACAATGGGAAGAAGTCCAGCACGCCACGGCCGGCGACAAGCTCCCCGCTTGGGCCAAAGACGCCGGGGGCGCCTTCGTCCCTCCTTTCGACTCTTGCGATCGCGAGTCGGACATGGCCCAGGCCTACCGCCACTTTCAAGAGAGGCTGGCGCAGGATTCCGTCGACGATCTGCCGACGGTCATCCCCAACCTTACCGATGGAGACCACGCCGTGCTCTTCATTTGCGCGTTGCTCCACGCTTGGGGGGGCACGGCGGTCCGCATGGATCTTGCCCACGCGTTCATGCTGCGAGCACACCCCGACTTGGTGAAGCGGCTCGCCCCTGGGTCGCTCAAGCGCGAGGTTAGGCACTGGGTATCCTCCGTGGGCTCGCGCTCCGTGAAGGTGGGCCTGCTCGCCTCGACCCTCAGTGCGCTGGCCCAAGGGGGTAGCGTCCGCCCGGGTACGAACCGCGAGGGGCGCGCGACCGTGAGCACGAGCTCTCGCACCCCCGCCCAGGCAAAGATCCACTCCTGGATCCGCTTCGAAGCGGACTTGGTCATGAGAGTTCTTCGAGCGCAGCCCGAGGAGAAGCGCACCGCGATCGACGAGGCGCTCTCGGATGCCGATCGCAAACTTTTGGAGAGCGCGGGATGACGACTAGCCAGATGCGCCTTCCGGGCGTGGACCCTCGCCACCAGCTTCGGCCGAGCGCGGAGCGAACGGCACCCGCGCTCTGGGTCCATCGACTGCGCGTTTTGAACGAGTTGAGCGCGGGCGAAGCGTCTGTCGTCAGAGACGTCGTCCTTCGCAGGGGCTTGAACATCGTCTGGGCCGCTCATGACTCTGCAGGCGCCGACAACGCGCTCTTTCGAGATGGTGTAGCCGGCCACACTGCTGGCAAGAGCACCTTCTGCCGCCTTCTTCGTCATGTGCTCGGTGACAATGGCTTCGCTTCAGACGACATAAAACGTCGCATTCGCTCGAAGCTGCCGAATGCCTGGGTGACCGCCGAGGTCTTCGTCGACGACGTGCAGTGGGTCGTCGCGCGACCTCTCGGCATCGGGCACCGCTCCTTTTGCCTTTGTGACCGCAGCATCGACGAAGTCGCCGACACGACGGAGCGCCAGGAATACCAGGAGTTCCTAGATGCGCTCGCCAGATGCACCACGGATGGGCTGACCTCCAAGAAGTTCCCCACCACCGACAAGCCGGTCGGTTGGGAACATGTTTTGCCCTGGTTGATACGCGACCAGGACTGCCGCTTCGCGGACTTTCTCGAGTGGCGCCACAGCTCCAGCGGCTCTGAGGCTCCGGCGCTCAACGGCGAGCAGCGCCAGTTCCTCGTCCGCACGGTGCTCGGGCTCATCTCCGACCAGGAGCGAGCGGAGCTCCAGCGTAACGCGCAACTGCTTGTCGACAAGAAGGAGGCGGAGCGCCTCGAGCCGCTGCTTCGGCATCAAGCGGAAACCGACCGGCGACGGCTCTGGAACGAGCTAGGCAAGGATCTCCCCCTCACGTCCACACCGCTTTTCGGCTCGGAGGCACGCGCCGATCTCGCCCGCCAAAGGGAGGCGGTCGAGAAGCGCAGGGTATCACTGGCGGAAATGGACCGAAGGGAAGCGCTTCGGACCGGCCTCGAAGATGCTCGTAAGCACGAGGGAGCCCTGGAGGAGTCGCTCAAGGGCGTGCGGGAGCAACTCGAAAGGGTGAAGGGGGTGACGGCCGAGCTTGACGGAAAGCAGCAATCCGAACTGGCGTCGTCCCTCTTGCCACATCGAGGCTTCTGCAGCGTCCTTTTGAGCGAAGCGCGTGAGAAAGGCTGCCCACTCGCCGAAGGGCGCCCAGTCGACATCGAGGCCAAGCGCAGTGAGCGCGCCGCAGCCAACGAATTGGCCGCAAAGCACGCGGAGGTCGCCGAGCTCGAGCGCAAGGAAAAGCGACTCGAAAGCGAGATCAAGGCCGCCGATCAGGCGACGAAGAATGCGCGTCGGGACTACCTCGGCGCGAACACCGCCTACATGGAGGCGCAGTCGAAGCTGCAGGATTCCCACTCGAAGCTGGAGCAGCTCGGCAAGCTCGTCGACGCGGCCGAAGGTGCTGCCGAGGCCGCCGCAGCCAAGGGCGACGCCGTCAAGCAGATCGCCGGGGATGTCGAGGACTCATACGCGCGTCAGGACAAGATTCGTGAGACCCAACGCGCGGCGATCCACGACTTCTCCAAGCGCTACAACTACATCATGCGAGCGCTCATCGGTAATGAGGTAACGGCGCGCGTCGAAACGTCGGGACGTTCCCTGTCGCTCTCCGTCGAAGAGCGGGGCGATCGTCACAGCGCGGCCATCGCGACGCTGAAGCTGCTGGCATTCGATCTCGCAGCCATCGTGGCGAGCATCGAGGGCGACGGCGCCTTCCCGCGTTTCCTCGTCCACGACGGGCCGCGCGAAGCCGACATGGCGCCGAATGTCTACGAGCGTTTGTTCCTTTTCGCTCACGAGCTCGAGAAGTGTTTCGGGGGAAAGGAACCCGGGTTTCAGTACATCATCACGACGACTACCGCGCCTCCCGATAGGTTCATCGAGCCCGACGCACCATGGCTCCGCCTTCGGCTCTCTGGGCTGCCGGCAAATAGCCGGTTCTTGAGAGAAGACCTATGACGATGAGAGAGCCCTATCTCTACCCTGGTAATCTTGCTTACCACGGTTCGGAGCAGCACAAGGGCGCGCCATGGGACTAGTCCTTGCTGCCAAGTGCCCTTGTGGCGTCGAAGGGCAGGTGTTCGCAGGCTCGGGCATGACTGAAGGGAGCGCGTGCCTACCGGCCTGGTGCAGCACCTGCGAACGTTTGGTCACGGCCCCGGTGCAGCAAGGCGAACCACACTGCGAGAAGTGCCGCGCGTTGGTGAAGCCGATCCACCTCTACGAGCCGACCGGTCTTCAGGAGATCGTTCCCGAAGAACCCGTCGCGTGTCCGCGGTGCGGTGAGCAAAGCCTACGCTTCGAGTTTGATGGTGTTTGGGACTGAGACTTCTAGAGGGGATGAATGAACGCGCTGCTACCGGTTTTCCTGACCGCCTACGACCCGGCCGAACTACCCGGTGGAACCGTCGACCCGCTCGGTTTCACCGCCGGCTACCTGGTGCTGGCCGACCTGTTGTTCCCCGGCATGACCGCTGCCGCCGCGCAGGCCACCTACCTGCCAATGCTCTGCGCGGGCCTCGCCATCGCCGATGACAACGGCAGCAAGGGCCTGTCTGCGGCCACCGCACGCAAGCACCGCATCGAAATCGGTCTCCGGTTCGAGCGTCTTTGGGCCCTGGCGGCCGCGCTCCAAGTTCCCGCCCAAGATCCCGACGAAACAGCCGAAAGCGAGGAGCGGGCCGACTCGAAAGTCGCGGGACTTCGCGGCATTACCTACGTTGCGCGTGAAGCTGAACGACTCACGCAAGCCGGTGTCAAAGATGCTGGCAGCGAGTTTGCGCTGCTGGCCCAGCAGTACCGTTACGGCGCATTCGGCATCTATGGTGGAGTCGCCGAGCAGCTCCATCTGCTGGACAAGTCGACATTCGCGGCGACCCCTGGCTTCGGTGCCGCCATTGGCCAGAGCTTCCTCGAGACCACGACTGACGGCAACCAACGTAAGGAGCTGGTCGCCGCTTGCTGTGACAAGTCCGCCACGCTGCGCTTGAGCACGCTCAAAACCTGGGGCTCAAGAGCCTACCCGGGAGCGCCGCTCGCCGGTGACGCACGCAAACTATTGGGCGAGGCCGCGGTGCAAGATCCGGAGCGCGCCCGCATGCTGCTACTCGTCGAGCGAGTAGCTCAAGCTTCCGGCACTGTTTCACTATTCGCAAGTTGTGCGCAGCAGGCGAAAGAGGCGGACGACCCTGAGCTTTTCTCGGTTCTGCAAACGGCTGTCGCTTACGACGGCTTCCTGCGCCACTTCACGCTGATTTTTGAGCGCGTGCTGTGGCTGTGTCGCGAAATGAACGACGCAGAGCAGACGGCGAGCGTCTTCCGTGATCCGGTGGTCGTAGAAGCGTGTGGCGGCCTGGCTGCAGTAGCGTCCAATCTGCTGGCCAAGTCGGAGCGGCTATTCTCGCACGGCAGGCACGGGCTGCTGTCACGCGGGCGCGGCATCCTTGAGATTGCGAAGCAGGCCCAGGCCGTGACCGACGTCCCGTCGATTGTGCGCATGGTGCTCAAGCGCCACGTGGAGATTCAACGCGGCAAGTTCGAGCAGGGTCGCCCCAAGCAGGCGTGGATTGAGGAACGGGGTCCGGAATTCGCGCTAACCAGCACGCGCA
>Ga0164241_10004684_pt1 | contig 13114 bp, 12 predicted proteins | sample OricomyardsoilBY_FD_108780 | JGI IMG/M metagenome (GOLD analysis project Ga0164241, IMG submission 108780) | Backyard soil microbial communities from Emeryville, California, USA - Original compost - Back yard soil (BY) | ecosystem: Environmental > Terrestrial > Soil > Unclassified | place: USA...
AATATCTTTTTGCAAATTTTAATGATACGAATGCATCTAACATGAATCATCATATCCCTGCAAATCAGTCATTTTCAAATTCTGTGAATCTGAAATCGAATATTCTGCGAATGGGTATTAATTATCGTTTTGATGGTCAATCTATAGCAGCACCAACAGATTTACCATTTATTCCAGAGTTATTTAATGCAAACCAGTGGGAAACTGAAATAGGTACTCGTCTTTTTTTAAGCTCAGGGATAGATGGTGCGCCGCAGCCGTTGCTTGCTAATGAGGGCATGCCGCTTATTTCACGGCTCACTTTTAGTGATTTGACAGCTGTTTCTGCAGAAACATTTGCACGTGCTGATCACTCGAGTGGCATATTTGCAAAAGGATATTTAGGTGCAGGTAGTGTGACGAATGGTTATTTGAATGATGAAGATTTTCCAGCGGAAGGCGCTTACTCAAATACGCTGAGCGATGTTTCAGGTAACTTATCTTATGCGACGGTCGATTTTGGTTATTCATTTTTAAAAACACACTCGGGAAAAACAGGCGCATTTATTGGTTATAATTATTATGCTCAAAATCTTAATGCTTATAACTGTCAGCAATTAGCTGGAGATCGTGTTTGTGTTCCTTCGAGTGAACTGACAGATTTTCTGGGAATTAGTGAAGACGATAAATTTAATTCATTACGTGTTGGATTATCCACGCAGTTTAATTTAACTAATCAATTAACTTTAACATCTGAAGCCGCTTATTTGCCCGTGGTGAATTTTAGCGGAACAGATATTCATAACGCCCGTCAATTAATTGGACCAGAACAATCTAATCATGGTGACGGTGCTATGTTGGAATCTATTTTAGATTATCAATTTAGTCCTTCGTGGAATATAGGATTAGGCGGACGCTATTGGATGTGGAATATGCACAGTGGTGCTGTTACGTTTGATTTTTTAGGAGATAGTGGAACATCCAACCAGCCCGCGCGCTTTAATACAGAACGTTATGGTGTGTTTTTGCAATTGAGCTATCGCGATAGAAAATCTGATAATGCGGAACTTTGGACTGCTCCATTTAATTGGAAAGGTATTTTTGTAGGGGGACAGATGGGCGGCGCATGGGGTAAGAGTAACTGGTCTGATCCTTTTGGCGCAACCAGTGCTGCTGAAAATTTAGTGAATGCTGCCGGTTTTGGTGATCAAATTCGTTCAACAGGCCCGCTTGGTGGAGTTGATCTCAATATCAACTGGCAAACAAACGCTTTGGTTTACGGTTTGAGCGGCAGCATCAGCGCGGCTGATATTCGCGGTGAAGATACTCTTTTTTCAGGGATAGGAGGAGTCAATGGTCAAACTGTTGCAAATTATCTAGGAACCATTGTTGGCAAAGTAGGGGTGGCATATGATCGCTCACTTTTCTATGTGAATGGGGGGCGGGCTGTACTTAATACTCAATATAAAATTAATGGTAATACGGGCGTATTATCGCTAGGTTCAGAAAGTCGTACGCTAGACACGTGGGGTTGGACGGGAGGAATAGGTGTTGAATATGCGCTTACTGATCATTGGACTTCAAATGTTGAGTACGACTACGTTCACATTCCAAGTCATGCTATTTCGTTCCCATCTATTGAAGTAATAAATGATTATCGAATTGCTGCGAGCCAAAGAATGAATATTTTTAAACTAGGTTTTAATTATAAATTTAATGCGTTATGAAAAAAATTTTTAACTATTGAGAAACTTCATTGAAAGCTGCGCAATTATTGCTAATGATGATGTCCTCTCCTCGACAGATGCAATCACTGCTATTAAAAATTTAAATTTAGCCCGTGATAGAATGAGTATTTGGTTAGTAACAGGGAAGGACGATGCGGCTATCTCAGATAGAATATGGATACTATAAACCCAAATAAGCATGCAGTGCTTGTCAGCTCATCATGATGTAAGGAATTTGATTTAGGAAATATCAAATTCCGCGCAAAAAAAATTGACTCACGTTAAATAAATACATCTAAATTTAGAGAGACTCTTTCAGGCCATTTTGGAAAACCAAAAATGCTTTTCCATATTGAATATTAATTTTTTCTTGCGGGAAGGCTTTTTGCACATCTTCTAAATGCATCTTACTGTTGAGCCATTCGATTTCTTTTATTTTTGTAGAATCAAATCCTATGCATTTATTTGTTAAATGCAAAGAGAAAGCTTGGTTGTAAAATGAGGGAAGCTTCTCATGAATAATATTAACTAACTCACTAATAGTAGGTTGATGAGATGTAAAATCTACCGTTATATTACCAATGGTAGATTGGTTTGGAATAAATACGACAATGCTCTCTTGGTTAAGATTAATAGCAAGTTCTTGAGCTATAGAAAAAATTTTTTCATCTGGTAAATCTTGCTTCGCTGAAGTATTAAAGCGCTCACTATTATCTGCTGTTATACTTTGATCGCTCATACTATATGTACCTAAAATATCTTCAAATTTACCTTGTTCCACATGATTTTGCTGCATGACGTCTATCATACTATTTTGCAGGTTAATCTGTTCTTGTCCGGTTAATTTTTCATAAGCCGTTTGTAGATTAATTTTTTCTGTATTATTAGAAGCAAAAAATTCTACTGAAGTGCTTGCGAACACGACGCTTGTTATAAGAGACAGTAAGATAGAAATAAAAATATTTTTAATCAAATACATAATAATTCTTCTAATTTCAATAACTACTTAAGAGATTAATGTATATGAATTGTATTATTTTAATAAGTATGCACATTTTTGTGCTATAGTAATAATTTTTATACCTATACCCATTACACTGAGATGCATTGTTAAAAATCGCATCTTGCAGTGTAATGGGTATATAAATTATTGAGGCCAGTATGAAAGCTAAGAAAAGTAGACGTGCTAATAATTGCCATTATAGTTGTGCAGTGGAAGCCGCGTTAGATGTCATCGGGAATAAATGGAAAGGAGTCATATTATTTCACTTATTAGATGGTACAAAACGATTTAATGAATTAAGAAGACTCATCCCAAGCGTTACTCAGCGAATGTTGACTTTGCAATTAAGAGAATTAGAGCGTGATGAAGTTATTTCAAGAAAAGTCTATCCAGAAGTACCGCCAAAAGTAGAATATTCTCTTACCTGCTTTGGTAAAGAATTAAAACCATTACTGCTCTCATTAAGAGAATGGGGATCATGCGTAATGAAGCGGTATTCTGAAAAGATAAAGTAAAAAATATTTATTGTTAGGGCGTGTCCTTAATTTTGCTCTATCAATGCATCTCGCATCTTTTTAAACTGGGAGATGATGAGGAAGATGAGAAAGATGAGCTACTCAATGATCACGAACTAGAACTAAAAGTACCGAACTGATTCAATATTTAAGACAAAAAAATTAAAGTTTAAACCCATCCGTCTTCAGAAACATCTACGAGACATGCCCTAGTTAAAAGAGCATTTTCAAGCCAACAACGATCATACACAGAGCAAACGTTCTTTGTAAAATTTTTGTAGGTAAGGCAGTTGCAAGTTTAGCGCCAAGTGGAGCACAGATAATGCCAGCAAATGAAATAGCAAGAAATGCTGGCCAGTGTAAATAACCAATCGTAACGGAAGAAGAAGGTATTTGTGATAATCCTGCAACGATATAAGTAATGGTACCAATAATCGCAACAGGCAATCCAATCAAAGTAGAGGTGCCTACTGCATATCGCATTTTGACTTTAAGTGAATGTAAAAATGGAATCATTAATATACCTCCTCCGGTTCCAATAATACTTGCCACAAAGCCAATACTAAATCCGCCGGTTGCCATTATTGGTAATGAAAAAGTTGGAATGCTATCTGTTGTATCAACATTCGATTTTTTTACTAACATGTAAATAGCTGTTAATAACATGAAGATGCCAAAAGTACTTTCTAAGTAGCGACCTGAAGTAATACTTGCTATTGCAGCCCCAAAACATGATCCAATGATGCTGAATAAAATAATTTTATTAAAAAGAGACCATTGAACATTTCCTCTTTTATGATGACTAATGAGAGCACTAATTGAATTAATAACAATTGCTGCCATCGATGTTGCTAATGCGATATGTATTGCCATATCTTGAGGGATACCATAATCAGGTAGAATAAATGTAAGTAGGGGGATAATAATAATTCCAGTTCCAATACCTACCATCCCTTGTAAAATTGCACCAAATCCACCTGCGATTAAACATATCATGATTAAGCTGAGCATAAAAATACCTGACAAATTATGTGATTATATGATATTATATATTACGAGTTACATTATGTAAACACTCGTAATACAATTATTGGATAGAATATGGCAAAACCGATACAAAAATGGGTAGTTAAAAATCTTTTTCTTGCAAGTTCCACTCCGCTTACTCTTGCAGATAGACGGTTATATAATTATTTGTTGCGCAATGCATTTAATCGTTTTCTAAAGCAAGCCAGCTTTAAGATCTTATTGACTGATCTGATAGGAGTATACGGTGCAGGGGTACCCTCTCTTGAACGATTAAAAGAATCGTTTCGAAGGTTAATAAGAACACTTATTGAATATGAAGTTGATGAAAAATGGATTATTACAAGTTTGCTAGAAAAAGCAGAGTTAGATGAGAAATCGGCGCAAGTCATATATTCTTATCCTGCTGAATGCAAGAGATTATTCTATGATCCTTTTATTTTAGAAAAGTGCCTTATTCAAGCGCATTTTATTCAAAAATATAGCAATTTATTGTATGAGATATTAGCTACCGCGCATTATGCCAAAGAATCGACATTATTTTTAGAAATAACAGATTTACGCAGTCGATTACATATTCAAGAAGGGAAATTAATTAATTTTAATGACCTAGATCGGTTTGCTTTAACTCCAGCAATCAAAGAAATAAATTCTTATGCAAGCTTTGCTGTAAAATACCATACTCAGCGTAAAGGAATGAAAGTCATTGGCATCACTTTTGAGATGCACAGTAAACGAGAGATTTCAAATGTAGAAAATATTATTCCCGCAAAACATCCGAGATTATTTATCGATAATCCAGAGATGGAACGAGCGTATGCTTATCTATTAAATGCAGAAACGAATGAACGCCGTAAATTTTTCGATTTAGCGTGTAAAATGGCGGGGAAGAAAAAAGAAAAAATAGCAGAAGAAGAATTTGATCGGCCAGATTTATGGTTTAAATGGGTAGAGCATCAATTAATAAAGAAAATTAATGGTTGAAACATAGCTGGTTTCCGAGTACTATTATTATCGGAACATTTGTACAAGGGTATTTTAATGGAAAAACACCAGTTAATTCAACCATTGTTCATACTAGCTGAAACCCAAGAAAAGATGGGGAATGCTATTATTCAATTTACACGCGATGATTACAATAAAGAATTAGGCTTATCCCTTATTGACGCAAAAAATGATGGCGAAGCTATCGCTGCATTTTTACGTGAATATAAAGATTCACCAGAAACGCTACGATCATATGCAAAAGAAATTGAGCGATTGTTGTTATGGTGCATCCACATTGCCAAAGTTAACATTTCCAGTTTAAGACGAAATCATCTATTAGATTATCAAGCATTTTTAACCAATCCCGTACCCAAAAAATTTTGGTGTGGTTCGATTGTTCCGCGACAAAATAAAGATGAATCAATCAATAAAAACTGGCGGCCTTTCGTCAAGGGATTAAGCGCAAATTCAATTAAAAAAGCAATCAAAATTTTAGATTCATTTTTTAATTATCTTGTGCAAACTAATTATTTAATCGGCAACCCACTAGCAGTTGATCGTCGTCGAAAAAAACGGCAACATACCAATCCACGTTTAATTGATCGTTATCTTGAGATTGACGAGATATTGGCGGTGTTGGATACATTAACGAATTATTCCATTCGAAATGATCATGATCAATTTCAAATTATACGCGCTAAATACATTATATTATTATTGTTTTACACCGGTTTGCGTATCGCTGAAGCTGCTAAACATAAGATGAGTCATTTTATTCAACGTGAAGATAACTGGTTTTTGCGTATCATTGGTAAAGGAAAAAAACTCCGAGAGATTCCAATTCCTGACGAACTACTCAAAGCACTCGCTGATTTTAGATTGAAAGTAGGTCTGCCCTCTCCAGAACCACAATTCAAAGAAAAAACTCCTCTTATTCCTATGCAAAATCTAAATCAGCCAATTAGTATGCGGCGCATTAATCAAATTTTAAAATGGGCATTTAATTTAGGTGCAAATAAATTTGAAATAAAACAACCGAGGAAAGCATCTAAATTACGTTCAGCGTCTGCTCACTGGTTACGTCATAGTTATGTAACTTATTTGCTAGATTCAGGAGCTTCTTTAAAAGTAGCTCAAGAAAATGCTGGGCATAGCGACATTGGTACAACGATGTTATATCGTCATGTTGCGCAAATTGATCGTCATACGGAAACAAGAAATTTATCATTAATAGCAATCAAACAAACCAAATTAAAAAATAAAAAAAATTAATTCATGCTAATAGTGCTCGATGGGTTTCGGACACAAGGCATCAGCAGTTATTTGCATCGTTGGCTAACATGGTAGGTAAACGACAACAATCTGGATTAAAACGGATTCCTACATCATCAAACATGAATTAATTTTTATCTATTTAGTGAATTACAATACCGAATGGCCCATTAAAAGCAGTGTTAAATGATGTGGTACAGCTGGATAAGCTACCATCGATATCTGACAAACAAATACATCATTGATAAGTTGATTAGGTACAAAAGCAAATGATGCAAGATGGTTGAATGCTACGTTTCCAGTACCACGAAACTCTCCACTTATTGCCCGATATTATTGCAGGATATCTTCGTTCAGATAAATAATTTTCTATTAAGATCCTAGTAATAACCCTATATCAATTAGGTATTTTTATAGATAGTTCAAATTAATTATTTCTCAAATAATAAGGAATACTTTAGAAAAGAGAATCTAATGGAACTCAAACCCCTTATACACGTGATTGATGATAAGTCTATATACGAATTTTTAAGCTGGGTACTTGGTTCATTAGGATTAGTTATAAATCTGCATGATACTTTGCAAAACTTTATTAATAAATATGATCCCATGCAACTGAGTTGTCTTTTATTAAATGTTGATGCAAAGGATGAAGGAATTAAATTAAAAAATGTATTAGATGAAAAAAAACTTTCGCCACCCATTATTTTTACTAGCTGGCAAGACGATATTTCTTTAGCAGTTAATATGATGCAAACAGGTGCCTGTGACTTTTTACTCAAGCCACTAAATGAAGAATTACTTATTGAAGGAGTTAATAAAGCATTACGGATAGATAAAAGCAAACGAGATAAAACTCAAAAAATTGAACAGGCGAAAATAAGGTTTTTAAATTTATCTCATCGCGAAAAACAAATTTTACAAAATATTGTTGAAGGAAAATCGAATCGAACCATTGCCTTAGATATTAATATTTCACCCAAAACTGTAGAGGCTCATCGAGCTTCTATGATGAAGAAAATGAACATAAAATCTATATCAACACTGGTAAAAGTATTTTATGAAATTAAAAATTATAAATGATAAAGTCAAGCTTCAAAAACATCTAAAGTTTCATTTAACTTATTATTAGGCGCAAAGATATAGAAGCTGCGACCAATAGTCCATTTAGCTAACTTTTCATGTTCCTTATCTCATAGAGTAGCTTTATTTTTATAAAAATTTTTTCCAGTTTTCAACGCAACGATGTATTTGCTTATCTCATCTTAATGATCCTCTATTCATTTCCAGTGAATTGGCTCTTTAAAGTGGACTGTAAATCTTTATATTCGTTTTTATGGCTAGATTATCATAAGTAAAAATTATCGATTATATAAAAATAATATATTGTTATTATCAACAAATCTCGCGTATTTTTGGCTCTTGAGTAATGAAACAGGAGAAATTAGTATGTTGACAATAGGTGAAATGTTCCCAGAGTTTTCTGTTAAAGCAGTTGTATCTTCAAACCTCAATGATGCTTTTATTGAAATAAATAATAAAACGCATCAAGACAAATGGCGAATTTTTTTCTTTTGGCCTAAAGATTTTACTTTTGTTTGTCCAACTGAAATTGCTGAGTTTGGCCGATTAAACGCTGATTTTTCTGAGCGTGACGCCATATTGTTGGGTGGCAGCACTGATTCTGAGTTTGTTCATTTGGCGTGGAGACAACATAAGCAAGAATTAATAGATTTGCCTTTTCCTATGTTAGCTGATGTTAAACGAGAGTTATCACAAGCGCTAGGTATTTTAGATAAAAATGAGGGTGCTGCTCAACGTGCAACTTTTATTGTTGATCCGCAGGGAATAATTCGATTTGTGATGGTGACTGATCTTAATGTGGGTCGAAATCCCAGAGAAGTATTGCGTGTACTGGATGCCCTGCAAACAGATGAGCTCTGTCCTTGTAATTGGCAAAAAGGTGAAAAAACATTAGAAGCTGTTTAATTTCAAAAAATTATCTTGGAGATCGTCATGAGTATTGAACAATTAAAAAATCAGCTATTAGAAAGTGCAAAAGATATTAAGTTAAATTTATCAACCATTTTAACAGAGGAAGGTTCGCCTGATTTGCTCAAAAATCAAATGGGCGGTGTTGCGCTTGCTTCAGCTTTTGCAACAAAAAATTCAAGTGTGGTTAAATCAATTCTATCTGAAGTCACCGGATATCTTGCTGAATCAGAAATTAGTGCAGCAAAATCTGCTGCGACTATCATGGCAATGAATAATGTTTACTATAGATTTATCCATTTAGTTAATGATAAATCATTTTCTACTATGCCCGCTAAATTACGCATGAACATTATCGGTAATCCAGGCATTGATAAAATTAATTTTGAGCTAAATTGTCTAGCTGTGTCAGTAATCAATGGATGTGGTATGTGTATCGAAGCCCATACACATGAATTAACAAAAACAGGAATTAGCAAGTTAGCCATTCAGTCTGCTGTACGCATTGCATCTGTGTTAAATGCTGTGGCAATGGGGATAGATATTGCAAGTCAATAAAATTTTATTATTTTTTCTATAGCAGTTTGAAATTAAATTTTGCTGAAGGAAAATAGTTTTCAAGGGAAAATTTTTTATGCTAGAAAAATATGCCTTTTATAATCATATAAAAGGCATCGTTTAAATTATCTACTCATTTGATCTTTATCTTTGTTTTGACGATCCTTATCAATTTCCTGATTAGTACGATTATCTTGATCTGAGCCAGGAACATTTTTTTTACCAGCATCATGTGAACGATCAAACTTTCCTTGATCTTGATTGGGTCTATTTTGATTTTCTCTATCTTGGTTTTGTTTATTTTGATCATTTCTATTATCTGACATGATTACTCTCTCCATTAAGTTTAATAAAGAAAAATACAACAAGTTAAATTAACAAAAATGCTTTCAAAATGAACCCTGGGGAAATTAACTATATGCTTAGGGTAAATGCTAAATTTCATGAAAATAAATAATATTAGTTGCGCTTTAATATTTTTTTTAATTTTTCTAATGGATATGTGTTAATTACATCTTTTTCTTCCAGCCAACCGCGACGTGCTTGATTTACTCCTAAAATCATAAAATGGAAACCTTTTGTTGTATGTGCATCACTGAAAATAGCCACTTTCACGCCAATTTCTTTTGCTCTCTTACAATATAAATCGTTAATATCAAGTAATTCGCTCAGTTTGCTTCTCAAAAGAAAGCCCCAATTCTGAATGTACAGAACAAACTGTTAAATCTAGCTCTTTTAAGATATCATTTGACAAGATATTCAGGTTGGAAATGACGAGTTTTTTTATCTTCTGTTATCGTTGATAAAGAAATTTTAAAACAAGCTCCTCCAGTAATGTGATTTTCTGCCGTTAATTTGCCTTGATGTGCTTCTATAATGGAACGACTTACTGCCAATCCGATACCTATTCCATACGTTTTAGTCGTGAAAGTAGAATTAAATAATTGATGAATATTATGCGATTCAATACCAGGGCCATTATCGATAATTAATATCTCAATAACATTTTTAGAAACTTGATTTACCTCAAGAATAATTTTAGGAGCAACTGTTTTTGCATCATACATTGCTTCAATTGCATTACGAATCAAATTAATTATGACTTGTTGAATATGAATTTTATCTACCCAAATAGGAGGAATATTTTTGCTAATTTGATAATGTATATTGACAGCATTTTCATTAATTTCATAACTCACTAACGCTACTGCTTCTTTTAAGAGAGCCTCTATATTATGAATTTCGCATTGCAAATCTCCTTTGCAAGTAAATTTTTTCATCCGTAAAATAATTTCATTCGCACGATTTAATTGTTCTGTAGATTGTTTAATAGCATTTAAAATATCTTTTATATTAAAATTATTGCTTTCAACTCGACGAATACATCCATGTAAATAATTCGCGATAACACCTAAAGGATGATTGAGCTCATGCGCTAAAATAGAGGCAAGCTTTTCCAAAGAAATTTGTCGATCAATATTTGCTATTTTATTTTGTTGTGAATGTAAATATTCTTCGTATTGTTTCCGATGAGTTATATCAGTAATAAAAGATAAAATATATTTTTCATTATTAACTGCATTTACAACAACCTTGCTATTAACTTGTGCATCAAATAAAGGACCATTTTTTCTAACTAATTTTAACTCACAAAGTTGCTCTGATGACTCATTTAACATTGTTTGCAAATGCTGTAGAAACACATGTTGATAATTAGGAGCAATATATCTCGATAAATTTCTATGAACAATTTGACTTTTGTCTAATCCAATTAGCTTGGCACCTGATTCATTTACTTCAAGGATAATTCCATTCAAATTAAACGTAAAATAACCGAAAGGCACAAAATCATATAAATCATTATAATGATGTTGAAGCTGATCAATTTTTAATAAAGCATCTTGTAATTCATCATCATGTAATTTTAACGCTATATTAGCCACATCTAATTGATGTAATAATTTATAAACATCGTTGTAAGAAAAAGTTTTCTTTTCATATGTTTTTTCTTGTACTAGCTCCTCCGCTCGAATGAGGAGTTTTGATAGCCGATTTTCCGTATCCACTGTCCGCTCCTTAGACTTGGCTAAATCTTTTGATTCTAAGAGTAATTAATAAAAATTCGCAAATTATATTTGAAAAACAAAAATTAAAGATCATTTATTTATCAGGGTTATTCCTTATAATTATATAGGTTTACCCTAAGTGTTTTCATTTGAGCTTGCTCTTTATACTGGCTTGTTTCGAATCTCTAAAGGATACAAATGGAGAGTAATGTAAATTTTGCACTGAGAATAGCAAAAAGGATAGTATTTGCTCATTATAAAGAGGGCAGGAAAAACCTCTGCATGTTTAAATGTCGCAGGCTGGCCTTTCTACAATGGAAAAAAATTTCTTGTCATTGATTTAGATCCACAAGCTAATGCTACCTCTGGATTAGGTATAAATCTAAAAACAATTTTCGAAAAAAATTCATAAAGCACAAATTAAAGGATTACCTATTTCTCACTATGCTCCCTACTCTTTTGCCAGTAAATCTTATCAAAGAATTGCTAAAAATATCTTATTATTAGATAAACAAAAATTGTAAAATAGGTTTAATTATAGATGAATCTCTCTCTACTCAAGAAATAATTATCAAACCTTTAAACAAAGTAATTAAGAATAATAAATTTTTTTTAGGCGCGGCTTTTGTAGATCATGGAGAGATAATTTTGGTGCTAGATGTTGATTTTTTACTAGAATACAGTAATACATCCTCTGCGCTTTGTAGTAATCATTTAAATGAGGAAACATATGATAACTAATAGCTTATTTAGAGAAATATGTCATAAATCCTTCACAAAAACTGCAGCAGCATTTTCAAAATTTATTTCTGCTCCAATTACTATTGATGCTTTACAATTGAGAAAAATTAAAATAAATGAATTTGTTTTAAGAAATTCTCAGGAAAAAATAGTCAACTTATACACGCCTATTACAGGAAATTTTAATGGGTTCGCCTTTTTTTCTGCTTTTGAAAAGGATGCTTATCATTTATGTGATAAAGTCTTAAATAGAAAAAAAAATGGCACATGTGAATTGGCCGATATTGAAATATCAGTCCTATCTGAAACTACTAATGTTTTAGTAGGAAATTACTTAACTCATTTTTCGCATTTATTGCACACAGGCGTTTTATTTCACAAAACATCCATTATAGATTGCGAAAAACCAGATATCATTGTGATGAAAGCATACTCTGATTTAACAAAATCTTTACCAGAAGAAGCAATTTTGATTAATACAATACTGCAGTATGAAGAAATATCGATGTATTTAACTTATCTTTTCGATCATGACTCAATTAATTATCAAATATTAAAACTTATTGCGTGAGGATAGATATATGCTTCTTTCAAATAATAAAGATATTTTTAACATTCTTATAAAATTTAACATCGAAAAAGAAAAATTTATATTAAACGATCAAGTAAAATCTATTTTTCCTACACTATTACAAGATAAATTTAATCATCCGATTCTAAAAAATTTACCTAGTTTATCTTATAATAAAAGTAAACAGTTGGTTTTCTCGCGAGAAATTTCATTTAATTTCAGAGAATATGAGCAGGAAATTCAAATTCCTGAAAACTCTAAATTTGCATTTATTTATATGATAGATGTGACTCATACAAAAAATTCTCCTTATTTTTCAAAAAATAAATCTGATGAACAGGTAATTGAACGCATTCATCATTTAGAACAATCTGTTAATAAATATAAAAAAGCACATCGGCTAGTTCAAATAGATAAAAATCACTTATCTTCGATTTTATCAATAACAGGCTTAGGTTTATGGAGTTGGGACATTCCTAGAGATGTAGTGACTTTCAACGAAACTGCGAATCAGTTATTTGATTTTCAGCCTGAATTTTCCTGTTCTTCTACAAAAGTTATGGATTTAATATATATAGACGATCGTGAAAAAGTATTAACTATGTTAAAAAATACTCTAAAGCACAATACATTATTTTCTATTCCATTTAGAATTACTTATCAAAATAATTCTATTC
>Ga0164241_10004685_pt1 | contig 13111 bp, 8 predicted proteins | sample OricomyardsoilBY_FD_108780 | JGI IMG/M metagenome (GOLD analysis project Ga0164241, IMG submission 108780) | Backyard soil microbial communities from Emeryville, California, USA - Original compost - Back yard soil (BY) | ecosystem: Environmental > Terrestrial > Soil > Unclassified | place: USA...
CTGGGCCACCATTGGTGCCTTTGGGCGCTTACCAACGTAATAATTCATTCACATTCCCGCCCCCTGTTGCTGACCCAATTAATTGTAGCCATGAAAATTTCCGGCCATAGGTGTACGGTTTATTAAGCGTCCTGCAAAATCGATATGGTTAAGAGGGTTTGCATCATCACCAATACCAATAACTACGCCCTGGCCAAGCAGGTTTCTTCCACCGGGCAATGCTGATTGTAAAATATTGGCGCGTGAGTTTGCTTCGCTTTTGTTATTAAGAAGTTCATCTTCTTTAGGTGCCGCTTGTATATACTCTACAAATGGCAATGCTGCTATCTCTTTAATTTTAGATGGGGCAGTACGTATACCAACGATGCGAAAGCTTTTCCACTCTTCGTTAACGACATCAATGTTTCGTTGCTTTAACTCTTTGATGACTTCTTCGTACACAAAGGAAGAAGGAAAACTAAACCATGTGTCTACTGTGCCTGCTACTTTTACTGCCCAGGAAGGATAGTCGCCATAGAATAATGCTTCTTCCATTTTATCCTGCGCAGCTAATTCTACTACCGCACGTGCATTCATTTTTCGTAGTACCACTTCTGCAACAGTACCAGTGATGGTAGCTGTATAAGCATTGTTGGGAACATAGTCCAACAATTCAACACCGAATTTTTTTAATTCTTCTTTCTGCGATTCAGAAGGAATTGTAGTAAACTGAATGACTGTAAAATATTTATTATTAACCCGTGAAGATTTACGGGCTATATCGTTTATTTTTTGTTGGGCAATATTTTCCGCTGGTATAAAAGCACGGCTCTTTAATGATAGTAAAAAGTTCGCCTCTCGTGGTGATGAAGATTTATTAACCTGTGCAGAAGAAGTTAATACAAGCAGTAAGCTGGTAATCAGCAGTATTGGATTTACTTTCATAGTGACTTGATTGGCATAAAAGTAGAACAAAACATCCGGAAATGCCAGTACCGGAGCACTATAAAACGTAGTTATGCCGGGATTGTTGTATTTGCAAAGCAGTGATTGTGAAGGCCTTTAAGAAAATGGTACATCGCATTCATATCGTTGATAGGCTGTACCACCAGTAAAAACAACCTTCCTGTTTGTTTGAGCTTTGCCTTATTCGTTCCTGTTTGCAGGTAATAAAGGATATGATTGAATAAATCAGATTCAAAATAGGGTGAATCAGGACGATTGATAAAGAAGCAGCGAAGTACATTATCTTTCAACGACATTTTTTCAAAACCTAACTCAACGGCAAGCTTGCGGCATCGTACTGTAATGAAGAGGTCTGTTACCTGCGTAGGTATAGCACCAAACCTGTCTTCCAATTCCTGGCGCATCAGTTCAAGGTCTTCTTCTCTATCGCAATTATCCAGTCGTTGGTATAATGATAATCTTTCTGTGATGCTTTCTACATACTCATCAGGAATTAATATTTCAAGATCAGTATCGATTGTACAATCCTGTACAAAATCATCCTGCTTCGCAATCTCTTCTTTGAATAATTCTTTAAACTCAGTACGCTTCAATTCTTTTATCGCTTCATCTAATATCTTCTGGTACATTTCAAAACCAATCTCCGCCATAAAACCACTTTGCTCACCGCCAAGCATATTACCTGCACCACGTATATCAAGGTCACGCATCGCAATCTGGAATCCACTACCCAGGTCACTATGTTGTTCTAATGTTTGTAATCGCTTTCTTGAATCGGGCGGCAACACACTCATGGGTGGCGCTAGCAGATAACAGAATGCTTTTTTATTACTGCGGCCTACGCGTCCGCGTAGCTGATGCAGGTCACTCAATCCAAACTGATGTGCATTGTTAACAATGATGGTGTTTACGTTCGGAATATCTACGCCACTTTCAACAATGTTTGTACAGATCAGTACATCATATTTTCTATCGATAAAATCTAAAATCTTTTGCTCCAGCAAATGTCCTTCCATTTGTCCATGTGCAAAGCCGATGCTTAAGTCGGGGCATAAGCCTTGTATAATCGCCGCCATTTCTGAAAGGCCACTGATCCGGTTGTATATAAAAAATACCTGTCCTCCCCGTTCTGTTTCATAATAAATAGCATCACGGATAAAATCTTCATTATATACCTGCACTTCCGTTTGTATCGGTTGCCGGTTGGGTGGCGGTGTATTGATAATGCTTAAATCTCTTGCACCCATTAATGAGAACTGCAATGTTCTCGGGATAGGTGTAGCTGTAAGCGTTAAGCAATCTATTGTAGTGCGTAGTGTTTTAATTTTTTCTTTATGGGCTACGCCAAATTTTTGTTCTTCATCTATTACGAGCAATCCAAGCTCTTTAAACTTCACTTCTTTACCAAGCAAGCCATGCGTACCGATAATGATATCGATCTTCCCTTCTGCCAGGCGTTGCAATGTTTCTTTCTTCTCTTTAGCAGATTTAAAACGGTTTATATAATCTACTGTAACAGGAAAATCTTTTAACCGCTCCTGAAAAGTCTGGTAATGCTGAAAGGCAAGAATAGTAGTAGGCACCAATATGGCTGCCTGCTTTCCATCGATACATGTTTTAAATGCAGCACGGATCGCGACTTCTGTTTTTCCAAAACCTACATCACCACATACCAGCCTATCCATTGGTGATGGCGATTCCATATCGCGTTTTACATCTGCAGTAGCTTTGCTCTGGTCGGGTGTATCTTCATAAATAAAGGAAGCTTCCAGTTCGGTTTGCATGTAATTATCCGGTGAATGTGCAAAACCCTGCTGCGCTTTTCGTTGCGCATATAATTTAATAAGGTCAAATGCAATTTCTTTAACCTTTGTTTTCGTTTTGTCTTTCAGCCGCGCCCATACATCACTTCCCAGCTTGTTTACCTTGGGTACGCTACCCTCTTTGCCCGTATATTTTGCAATCTTATGCAGCGAGTTAATATTGACATATAAAATATCGCTGTCTTTATAAATAAGGCGTACTGCCTCTTGCAATTTCCCGTTGACATCCAGCTTTTGCAGACCGCTAAACACACCTACACCATGATCAATATGTGTAACATAATCTCCCGGCTGCAATTCGCGGAGTGTACGTAATGTGAGCGCCTTGCTTTTATTATAAGCCTGTTTTACTTTATACTTATGATATCGTTGAAAAACCTGGTGGTCTGTATAGCAAACAATTTTCAGATCTTCATCAATGAAACCTTCATGTATAGATGCAGTAACAGGATTAAAAACAATCTCTGCTTTTAAATCATCGAAAATAGTTTGCAGCCGTTCCAGTTGTTTTGGGTTCTCTGCAAAAATGTATAGCTGAAATTGTTTGGCTTCCCATTCGCGCAAATCCTTTATCAATATTTCAAACTGCCGGTTAAATGCCGGCTGTTCTTTGGTAGCAAATTCAATTGCAAATGCCGGATGAGAAGATGGAAATGTATCGGAATAACCAAAGCCTACTACATGTTTTTTAAAAACATCCTCTTCAAAATCTGCAGCAGATATAAACTCTTCGCGGCTGGTTGTTTTTTTAATCAGCTTATCATCATCTTCTTCACGGGCTGTACGTTTTTTCCCGGTGGCTTGTTCTTCTTCCTGTACACGAAGAAATGTTTCCAGCTCTTCTTCGCCATCTATTATACGTTCTTTGCACAGTTCATAATTCTGCAACCAGATAACTGTATTCTCTGGTAAAAAATTAAGCAGTGATATTTTTTCTTCATTCTCAAATTGTGTATCTACATTGGGAATGATACTTACCTGTAATAATTTTCTTTCACTCAATTGAGTTTCCGGGTCTACAATACGAATAGAGTCTACATCATTGCCAAATAATTCAATACGGTAAGGCTTATCGTTTCCAAAAGAATAAATATCAATGATACCGCCGCGCACGGCATATTGGCCGGGCTCGTATACAAAATCTGTACGTTCAAAACCATAATCCGACAACTTCAATAGCAACTGTGCCGTATCTAATACGTCGCCTGATTTGATATAAATAATATTAGACGAAAGCGTAGAAGGGACTACACATTTTTCAAACAAAGCTTCGGGATATGTAACTATAATTTTTTTATTTCCGCCCTGCGCCAATTTTGTTAATGCTTCCGTGCGCAACATTACATGCGAAGAATTCAGCAGGCGGTAATTTCTTTTATTTTTAAATGAAGAAGGAAAATAAAAAAGGTCAAGCGCATCCGTAAGGCTTTCAATAGTATTATGAAAATAAGCCGCTTCTTCTGCATCATTTAATACAATCAAATGATTTAACTGCGATGCCGATGGATGTAAAAATGTAGCGCTGATAACAAACTCCGGGGAACTGCCTTGTAAATTTTTGAGATATATTACTCCCGGTTTGGAAAAAGAAAGCCTGTCCGCCAATTGAAAAAGGCGGGGGGTGTTTTGATACTGCTTCAACAAATCGTGACTCATACTTTCCGGGGCGCAAGTTACAAAAAATATAGCAGCTTATAAAAGAGATGAATTGGTTGCTGAGATGGCTTATATACATTTCATTTAATACGCCGCATCGTAATCCGCTCTGAAATGTACAGTTGTCATTTTTCCTTTTTCAACTTTTACGGGATAAATATTGTTAGCGCCGTCGAAGATGTTTGCATAAAAAAGTTCATCCTTTTTTATAAAAAGCGAATATATGCCGGGCTTTAATTGTACGCGGAATGAACCATCTGGTTTTGTCTGTATTTTTTTTACCAACCTGGTAGTTATGGTTTTATAAAAAGCAGAATTATCTATCTGTTGTACCTGCTTCAGGTTTGTCAGTTCATAAACATACAATGTCGTTTGTATGCCCCGCGGCGATGCCGACTGTTGATCAACGGATGGCATTTGATTTCCCGAAACTCTTTGTACATAGCCAGTTATACCTGTTTTTTTAGAAAAATTATTTTCCGGTATGCTGAAAGAGCACACGACTGCCAGGGTACAAAGCAGTATGAACCCAATCACAAACCCCTTGCCCTTTCTTTTTATATATAAGCAACTTCGGTACATCGCATCACGTTTTAATAATTCTCCGTAAATACTGTAATTTAGAACGTTTTTGTTCGTTAATATCACATAATAAACACACATGAGAATTTATTTTTCTCGCACCGTAGCACTCGTTATTGCCCTTACCTTCTCTTGCTGCCTATTTGCACAAACAGTTACTCAAAAAGAATTGTTGTTAAAAACTTCTTCCGGCCTCGCTGAAAAAGAAAAAACGCAAAGGGAAAAGTTACTTGTTCTTGCAAAACAAAAAGGATGGGACCTTTTTATTAAAACAAAAACTAATAAAATCATTGGTGTATTGGTAGATGTGGACGGTTTGGGTATTCCCATGTATCATATTACAGACAATAATATAACAGCTGCGGCCACTATTGGTACTAATCAATTATGGGCTGGAGGCAGTACAGGTTTGAATCTTTCAGGTTCTTCCAACAATATGAAAGATAAGATGGGCTTGTGGGAAGCAGGCAATGCGAAACCATTAAGTACTCATGTGGAATTAACAGGAAGGATTTTACAAAAAGACAATCCTACTACAATAAATGACCATGCTACGCATGTGGCCGGAACATTGATAGCAAGTGGTGTAAACCCGCTTGCAAAAGGAATGAGTTATGGTTTGCAGGAACTGATCGCTTATGATGCGAATAATGATAATTCGGAAATGGCTGGCGAAGCGCCCAACCTTCTTATATCAAATCATTCCTATGGTTTTTCTGCAGGATGGAATTATAACGACGCGGAAAACCGTTGGGAATTTTTTGGTGCTTCTACGGATAATGAAGATTATAAATTTGGTTATTACTCCAGTGGTGCACAAATCTGGGATTCTATCGCTTACAATGCGCCATATTACCTGATAGTAAAATCAGCAGGTAATAATAGAAATAGTAATGGCCCTGCAGTAGGAGAAGTGTATTGGCGGTATAATGACCAGGGCGTTATGGCAAATGCAGGCAACCGGCCCGCAGGTATATCCAGCAATGATGGATATGATATCTTATCTACAACATCTACTGCAAAAAACATTTTGGTTGTTGGCGCAGTAAACCCGATCAGTAGTGGTTATAGTACTTCAACAGATGTACAGATGTCTGCATTCAGCAGTTGGGGGCCAACAGATGATGGACGTATAAAACCTGATGTAGTAGCTGATGGTGTAAATGTTTTATCGAGCACTAACACATCGAATAATGCTTATGCTGTGTATAGCGGCACATCAATGTCTGCTCCGAATGCTTCGGGTTCATTATTATTATTGCAGGAACATTATTCAAAATTGCATGGAGGCAATTTTATGCGTGCTGCTACTTTAAAAGGTATTGCCATTCATACTGCGGATGAAGCGGGTGCTGCGAAAGGCCCGGATTATAAATTTGGTTGGGGATTATTAAATATCCGGAAAGCTGCACAACTAATAACGGATGATAATGCGGCACAAAGAATACAAACCATACAGGAAAATGTATTAACCAATGGCAGCACATTTACACAAAATATAATTGCTTCAGGTAATGGCCCTATCTCGGCTACCATCAGTTGGACAGATCCCAAAGCAACAGTAGAGTCCACAGGATTTGCATTAGACAATACAACAAGGAAACTGGTAAACGATCTTGATATTGTTATTAAAAAAGGGGCGACAATTTACAGGCCATGGATATTGGATCCGGCGAACCCGGACAATGCAGCAACTACTGGCGATAACGTATTAGATAATGTAGAAAAAGTGGAGATACCGGATGCTGTTCCGGGTGATACATATACGATTGAAATAAAACATAAGGGAACATTAGCAAGAGGCCAGCAGGCATATTCATTATTAGTTAGCGGTGTAGGTGGACAGGTTTATTGTACATCCGGTGCTATGAGTACTGCAGGCGCCAGAATTGATAGTGTTTCATTCGCAAATATCCGCAAGAAAAATCCTGTTAACTGTACAAGCTATAGCGATTTTAAACAAGAGATTGCTACGGTAGAACCGAATCAAACTTTACCATTTTTTATACGCATGAATAGTTGTGACGCTACTTCTGTTGCGAAAATGGCGAAAGTGTATATGGATATTAATAATGATGGCGACTTCCTGGATGCAGGCGAATTACTTACTACAAGTAGTATAGTAAATGGTAACGGCGATGCGAATCTTAGCATCACTATACCTGTCGGCCTTGCAACAGGTAAATACACTATTCTGCGTATAGTGATGCAGGAAACAAATACCGCTTCTACTATTAATCCCTGCGGAACTTATACAAATGGTGAGACGCAGGATTACCGTGTATTTGTTTCGAATCCTTCTACAGATGTAGGTGTTACTGAAATAACAGCGCCATTGGCAGGCGATTGCCAATCGGGTGAACAGTTTGCGGCTATACGTATTAAAAATTTCGGAGCCACTCCTGTAAGTAATATACCTGTATCATTCCAGGTAAAACAAGGCGCTACTGTAGTTACTACTCTTAACGGAACATTTACCGGTACTATCGCAGGGAGCTCGTCCATAGAATATACATTCCAGGTACCATTTATAACAAACGCTGCAACAAACTATACATTGACAGCAACAACGAATTTTACAAATGACCAGGTGAGTAGCAATAATCAAACTGTTGCTTCTATTATTACAGGTGCCGCAGCCCCTGCACCTACAGGTACTGCTGTTATTTGTGGTACGACAGCTACACTAACAGCTACAAGTACTTCGTCCAGTCCGTTTAATTGGTATAGCTCGGCGGTATCTATTACTCCACTTGTTAGCGGAGCAAGTACTTCTACACCTACTATACAATCCACCTATTACCTGAGTACCGGGGAAGTAAATAAAAAATTAGGCCCTGCCAATAAGAATGTATTTACAAGTGGTGGTTATAGCCAGTTCGGCCCTGGTATACGTATTACAACCTCTGCGCCTACTACTTTAAAAACAGCAAGATTGCATATCGGCAATGCAGGGAAAGTAATCTTTCATTTAAGAGAACTGGTAAGCTTTGATGAAACAAATGGTACTTATCAATATTATGCTATTGCTGATAAAACACTGGATGTAGTACCTACTACCACGAACCCTGCTATTAATGATCCCGCAGATGCAGGAGCTATATACACATTGAATATTGCTATACCGGAAGCGAAGAATTATATACTTGCGATTGAGTACGCTGATGGCGCAACTATCTTTAGAAATAATAATATCGCTGCAAACCCCTATCCTTATGTAGTTCCGGGATTAATTTCACTCACAGGCAATACAGTAACTACTGCATCACCCAGCGCATCGACTTACTATTATTATCTCTATGATGTAGCAGTAAAACCTTCGTTTGAATGCCCATCGCCACGTGTGGCTATTACAGCTGTTACAAAAGCAAAACCAACAGTAACTGTTGCCGGAGCAGTCGTTACCAGTTCAGCGGGGCTTGCATACCAATGGTACCTGAATGGAAACCCAATTAATGGAGCAATCAATCAATCATATACCGCGACAACTTCGGGCAACTATAGTGTAGAAACAACTGATAATACAGGTTGCGCACTTATTTCCAATGCAGTTGCGGTTACTGTTACTACAAATCCGAACCCGAACCCCAATCCAAATCCGACAACAACAGCACCTACATTATCTGTATCTCCGAATCCATCGAAAGGGCAGTTTGTAATCAAACTTGAAACTACTGCTGTAGCAACGATGGAGATTGTATTGATGAATGCAGCAGGCCAGATTGTTTATCAAACATCAGTGCCCGGTGTAACAGGAACTTTTACTAAAACAATTGAACATGGCCATTTGGCTTCGGGCGTGTATTACCTGCGGGTAAAACATAATGGAACAACTTTTACGAGAAGATTAGTGTTGATACAATAAATGAGTTTATTGTTTTTGGTTTTTGGTTTTTAGTAGGGCAACATACTTTATAATAGAGAGTTTGGGATTGATTTATAAATTAACACTCCCAAACTCTTTTCTATTTAAATCATGTAGTTTATACAAAATCAGAAAATAGCAATATTAGCAGGTGCTACGAAAATGCTCAGTAGAATTACAGAACGATGAACCGAGCGTGGCAACGGAAGATGCTAGTAGCACAAAGATGACAAAACAAAAATGTTTATAAAGTTTAACTCTCGCGTACTTATTTTACATCAATTCACTTGTAATAAAATCTCACCGACATCCAATACCTGATTTTGCCTGACTTCGAGGTTAAGCATTTCAACATTTTTGTAAGGTGTTTTTCCTTCTACTACTAATTTGTAAGTACCGGGCGCTACTTCTAAAGTGAAACTGCCGGAGATAACAGTAGCACGTACCGTATCCTTACCCGATATTGCCCATACTGTTTCGGAAGCATTCACAGGTTTCACTTTTCCGGTAATAGAAGTTTTTTCTACAGGCTGCGATAAAAATGATACGATAGCAATAGCTATAATTGAGTGCGCAAAAAGTTTCGTTTTCATAATCAAAAATTTAGGCTTCATAAATCAATAACACTGTACTATATGCAGGATGATAGTATAAGATAAAAAGCCAAGGATTGTGCCAAGCCATTTTTTGTGAATAAAACATTGTCTATACCAACAAGTTGTGTAAATTGGGTAGTTAACAGCCTCATAGTGAAGTAACTTAAAACGACTGCAATGGCCCTTCAACCCTGGCGAACCGGAAAAATTATACGCATAGAGCAAGAAACACATAATACAAGAAGGTATTGGTTTGAAGTGCCCGAATTAAGTTCTTTTGATTTTGTTCCCGGACAGTTTGTTACACTGGATCTCCCGATCAGTGATAAACCGAATAAAAGGTGGCGCAGTTATTCTATTGCCAGCTGGCCTGATGGTACGAATGTTTTTGAATTAGTAATTGTATTGCTGGAAGGAGGAGTAGGCACTACATGGCTATTCAATAATGCAGAAATAGGAACAGAAATTCCATTTCGCGGGGCACAGGGCGTATTTGTTTTACCGCAGGTTATTGACAGAGATTTATTTTTTGTTTGCACAGGCACAGGTATTGCGCCTTTCCGCTCGATGGCGCATCATCTTTTAGAAAACAATATTCCGCATCAGAACATTTATTTAATATTTGGGTGCCGCAAATTTGGCGATGCCCTCTATGCGCCGGAACTAAAAGATATGGCGCGAAAAATTCCAAGCTTTCGTTTTATAACAGCATACTCCCGCGAAGAAGTAGATAATAATGATCACCTGGTAAGGCAGGGCTATGTACATAATGTGTATGAAGAAATATGTAATGCCGGCGCGACGGTATCTGCAGAAAATCCAGAACAGAAAATAGTGAAGCCTGCTTATTTCTATTTATGCGGATGGAAAAATATGATTGATGAAGCGAAGCAACGGATACTTGCATTGGGCTATGATAAAAAAGATGTTCACCTTGAACTATATGGTTAAACCAAAACTTTTGTAATGCATATTCTTGTACAAAACCTGTTTGAACAAGAGGCGTATGAACTGGCTGTAGAAAGATTAAATCAATTAACGGCTTCTACCGAACGTATCTGGGGGAAAATGAATGTCTCTCAAATGCTGGCCCATTGTAAAGAAGCATTTAAAGTACCACTAAGCGAAAAACCTTTGCCAAAATTGTTTCCCATCAGTTTGATCGGCCCGCTTTTTAAAAAGAAATTATATGATGATACTGCCTGGAAACAGGGCTTGCCTACTGCTCCATCGTTTATAATAAAAGATGAGCGGGATTTTGAAAAAGAGAAAAAAGAATTGCTGGAATTAGTGAACCGATTTTATACAGCTGGCCCTTCCGGTGCAGGGTTATATCCGCATCCTGTATTCGGAAAATTTACACCGGAACAATGGGGCAAAGCGATGTGGAAACATTTAGATCATCACTTAAGGCAGTTTGGGGTGTAGGGCGGTTGTTGCATTGGTTATAGTGAGATATGAGATTGAGGTTTAGATTTAGATTGAGGTTTAGGTTAAATATTAGAAAGAGATTTTTCTGAATAAAATAGTAACAATATGGTTTTATAACAAAGCCCACGATTTAAATCCGTGGGCTTTGTCAAAAAGTAGAATGCAAAAAAAGAGAAAGTAAACTTTCTCTTTTAAAATATGTATACTGTTAGTTATCCAATCGCATTCAACACAATATTCTTCAATTCGCTTATCGCTACTCTTTCCTGCTGCATAGAATCACGATGGCGGATTGTGACTGTATTATCTTCTTTGGTCTGATGATCAACTGTTACACAAAATGGAGTACCTAATGCATCCATTCTTCTATAGCGTTTACCAATAGAATCTTTTTCTTCGTAAAAACAACGGAAATGCGGACGGCATTCATTCATGATCTGTTCTGCAATCTCAGGTAAGCCATCTTTCTTTGTTAGTGGCAATACTGCTAACTTAATCGGCGACAGTTTTGCAGGAAACTTTAATACAACACGGCTATCTTTTTTATCCCCTTCACTCAGGTCCTGCTCTTCGTATGCATGGCTTACTACGGCGAGGAACATACGATCTAAACCAATAGAAGTTTCAATTACGTATGGAATATAGTTACCGTAAGGTTTGCCTGTAGCAGGGTCAATATCATTATCAAAATATTGTTGCTTTTTCTTACTGTATTCCTGGTGCTGTTTTAAGTCAAAATCTGTACGCGAGTGAATACCTTCTAATTCTTTAAACCCGATTGGGAATTCAAATTCAATATCACAAGCCGCGTCGGCATAGTGGGCTAATTTCACATGATCATGAAAGCGGTATTTATCTGCCGGTATGCCTAATGCCAGATGCCATTGCAATCTTGTTTGTTTCCATTTCTCATACCATTCTTTCTGTGTGCCAGGGCGGATGAAGAATTGCATTTCCATTTGCTCAAACTCACGCATACGGAAAATAAACTGACGGGCAACAATTTCATTACGAAAAGCTTTACCAATTTGTGCAATACCAAATGGCACTCTCATTCTTCCTGTCTTCTGCACATTCAGGAAATTAACGAATATACCTTGTGCTGTTTCAGGGCGCAGGTACACTTTATTATCCTCATCATCCGCAGATACTGTGGAACCAAACTCAGTAGAGAACATCAGGTTAAACTGGCGGATATCTGTCCAGTTGCAAGTCTCACTGATCGCGCAAACAATTTTATTATCTTCTATTAATTTTTTTAAACCGGCAAAATCATCTTTAGATAATAACGCATCCATTGATGCAAGTAAGCTATCAGCATCTGCGTTTTTGCCTTCTGCATTCAGCTTATCAGCATGTGCTTCTATTAAATGATCGACACGGTATCTTTTTTTACTGTCCTTGTTATCAATCATCGGGTCGTTGAAATTATCAACGTGCCCGCTTGCCTTCCATGTAGTAGGATGCATGAAGATGGCTGCGTCAATACCCACGATATCGTCGTGCAGCTGCGTCATGCTTTTCCACCAATAATCTTTGATATTTTTTTTCAGCTCAGCGCCCATCTGGCCATAATCATATACAGCCTGTAAGCCATCATAAATTTCGCTACTGGGAAAAATAAAGCCGTACTCTTTGCAATGCGAAATAATTGCCTGGAATTTATTTGTATCGTTTGCCATATGCCATCCTACTTATTTTAATAGTGCCTTTCTAGCGCGGCATACAAGTAGGGCGGCAAAAATAAGCCAGTTTTATGACTTATGTTGCTCCTGGTGATGCTCAATGCTTTCTTTGGAATGAACTTCTACCTGTTCTACCCAAACTGCATATTTATTGGGATAAATACCTTCGCCCCTTTCATGTGCATATGCACGGGTAAAAGAAGCGCCGAGATAAAGGATAACTGCTGAATAATATACCCAGAGTAAAATTACAATCACAGACCCCGCCGCGCCATAAGCAGAAGTCATTTTATTCTGCCCGAGATAAAAGCCAATAACGAATTTGCCCAGCATAAATAATATAGCGGTAGTAATAGCGCCGGCCCTTACATCTTTCCATTTTATATTGGCATCCGGTAGCACTTTAAAAATGATAGCAAATAGAAAAGAAGTAATTAAAAATGTAAGTAGAAAATTAGCGCCATAAATTATATAAACCGTCATGTCAGGAAATGCTTTTGTCAACTGGCTACTGAAAGCATCCATCAA
>Ga0164241_10004686_pt1 | contig 13109 bp, 9 predicted proteins | sample OricomyardsoilBY_FD_108780 | JGI IMG/M metagenome (GOLD analysis project Ga0164241, IMG submission 108780) | Backyard soil microbial communities from Emeryville, California, USA - Original compost - Back yard soil (BY) | ecosystem: Environmental > Terrestrial > Soil > Unclassified | place: USA...
CCGCCACGCCGATCAGCGCACCGTCGGCCTTCAGCCGCGCATCCTGTGCGTGGGCCGCGTCCCGAACCGCAACGCTGGTCCGCTCGTACCCCGCCTCGTCGCCATATCCGATCGTGAAGAATTTCGGCATGGAATCTCCGTATCAAGACCCGGAAATCTCCTGACGGCAATCCATGTGCCCGGTCCCGACACAGCCACTCCGATCAACGCGCCCCCCCCCCGAGGAGGGCGTGTTTTCGCTACAGGCAGGCTTTCCGGATGCGCGGTCGTTTGGACGGGCGTTCTCAGGCTTGTGAATTCACGTTATCGACCCATTGCTGACCTAAGGTGCCGCGACCCCAGCGGCCGGAATGCAGCGACAGCCGCCAGTCGCTGCCAGATATCGAACTCACGCTGTCGGCCGCTTACCGGTCGCAGGCTTGTTCTGCACATGGTCGGGCGAGCGGCAGGTCTCAAAGGCGCTGCGGTCATTCGCCACGGTCTTTCGCGCCGCCAGGGCGTCACGGCTTCGGATGACGACCTGCAGCAAGATCGGCGACACGACCTTCTGCAACTGACGCGAACGGCGGCAAACCGCAATGATGAAGCCCCGGCGTCGCCGTGGCCTCTTGCTTTTAACACCCTCCCGCCCATAGGACCGCGGCGTAGGCGGCCGCTCATGATGGTCATCCCATCGAGTTGAGGTTCACAACAAGCGCCGCCGCCCAGCGCAGACCAGTCCGCGTGAGCGACTATGGCAACAGCTTCAACCCCAGCTCTCTTAAGAAGCCGTTGTGCTTGTCCTTCGCCGCCGCAATCGCCTTCTCAATCTCCACCAGCTCTTGGTGCGTGGCATCCAAGACGATCTCCGCCTCGCCCACCGCCGTACTGATGTACCGCGAGATGTTCAAGTTGAAATCGTTCTTCTCGATCTCGGCCATCTCCACCTTGCGTGAGTAGCGCGCTTCTTCCTCGCGGAACTGGTAGGTCTTGATGATCTTGGCGATGTGCTCGTCGGTCAGCTGGTTCTGGCGCTTGCCTTTGACGAAGTGTTCCGCCGCGTTGATGAACAACACGTCGTCCGGCTTCTTGCACTTCTTTAACACCAGGATGCACACCGGGATGCCGGTGGAATAGAACAGGTTGGCGGGCAGGCCGATCACTGTGTCGATGTGCCCGTCCTTCAGCAGCTTGGTGCGGATGCGCTCTTCCGCCCCGCCCCGGAACAGCACGCCGTGCGGCAGGATGATGGCCATCACGCCCTCATCTTTGAGGTAGTGGAAGCCATGCAGCAGGAAGGCGAAGTCGGCCGCTGACTTGGGCGCGAGGCCGTGGCCCTTGAAGCGCACGTCGTCGGCCAGCGCGTCCGTCGGTTCCCAGCGGTAGCTGAAGGGCGGGTTGGCCACGATGGCGTCGAAGCTCGGCTTCCTGGCCGGGTTCTGCTCCCGCATCATGTCCCACTCGTTCTGCAGGGTATCGCCGTGGAAGATCTCGAACTCCGTGTCCTTCACCCCGTGCAGCAGCATGTTCATGCGTGCGAGGTTGTAGGTCGTGATGTTCTTCTCCTGGCCGAAGATCTTTCCGATGGTGCCGCCCGCCGTGGCCACCTTCTTGCGCACATTGAGCAACAGCGAGCCGGAGCCACAGGCAAAGTCCAGCACGCTTTCCAGCCGCTTCCTGGTGCCGGTTTTCGGCTCCTGGCTGTCCAGCGTGACGATGGCAGAGAGGATGTCGGAAATCTGCTGCGGGGTATAGAACTCGCCCGCCTTCTTGCCGGACCCGGCGGCAAACTGGCCGATCAGGTATTCGTAGGCATCGCCCAGCGCATCGATGTTGGTGGAGAACTCCGCCAGCCCTTCGGCGATCTTCTGGATGATGGTGCACAGCTTGGCGTTGCGGTCGGTGTACTTCTTGCCGAGCTTGGGCGAACCCAGGTCGATTTCGGAGAACAGGCCCTGAAACGTGCTCGCGAAGGATTCCGTCTCGATGAACCTGAAGCCCTCTCGCAGCGTGTCCAGCAGAAACGCGTCCTGGGTACGCGCCATGTTGGCGATGCTGTTCCACAGGTGTTGAGGCTTGATGACGTAGTGCACCTTGCGGCGCATCTGCTTCTCGAAGGCAGGTACGTCATCCAGGTTGCTCTCGTACCAAAGCTGCAAAGGTGTCGACACAGAGCTGTCGATCTTTTCTGGGTAGTCCTTGCCCAACTCCTTCTTCGCCGCCGTCTCGTAGTTGTCAGAGAGGTAGCGCAGGAAGAGGAACGACAGCATGTAGTCGCGGAAGTCGTCCGCATCCATCGCCCCGCGCAGCTGGTCGGCGATGCTCCAGAGGGTGTTGCCCAGTTGTTTTTGATTGGCTTCGGTCATTTCTTCGGGCATCGCTTGATTTGGGTTCCCAGCGTTTGGAGGTCGGCGGCGTCCTGCGGGTTGGCCTCGATGGCTTGCTCCTGTGCGCGTAGCTTGAGCTGGCTGCGCCCGTCCTCCGTGTTGTAGAGACTCAGATCATTCATGTCGTCGCAACCGTTGCTGGAGACACCGCATCCGGTGCAGGTGTGTGGAGAACGAACTGATACGTGTCCTTCAGCCCGTTGAAAATCTTCTCAAACGTATTCAGCGAATCAGCGTTTAGTTCATCCGATTCGAAGTAATAGACCTTCTTGTGGGACAGCGTGTTCACGATGGTGGCAACTTCATCTGCATCATCGATTCCTATCTTCTGGAGAACATAGCTGAACTGCCCTACCCCAAGGAATGATGCAATGTTTTCCAGAACTTGACGTAGAAGGGCAAAGTGATACGCCTTCACCTCACCCGTGGTTTGTGCCTGATCCAGAACTTGAAGTAGGCGGAGGTGGTAGAGGAAGACATCTTTCTGGCAACTCTCCAGGGAGATTTCGCCCTTCTTTAGGCTGAGGGTACAGACACGGGTCAGCTTCTTGAACTTGGAAGATTTTTCACCCTTCGTCAGCATGTCCGACAAAAGTGAAAAGAGGCCAACGTGGTGCGTAGTAATGACGAACTTTCTCTTCTCGTGATGTTCCTCGATCAGGTCATAGATGGTCGACGCAGTGATGAAGATGTTGTGATCATCCAAACTAGAGACAGGGTCATCGATGAAGAAATGGGATGACTGCTTGTCCGCCCAGCCTTCGACCTCAAATAGCGCGAGAAAGAAGCACCAGACAAAAACCCTCTCCTCTCCACGAGAGACCTTGAACGGCACTTTGGAGACTTTGTTCGGGTCAGTCGGATCAGCGACTTCATGGAAAAACATCACGGACTTGATGCCATCCTCGGGATTCTCGTGAGGAACGAAGTCGAATCGATAGTTCGGCCGGAATCGGTTGAGCTTGTTCCGAATGTCATCCTCAGTGAGCAAACTGTGAAAGCGGTTTAGGCTGCTCTTTCGAATATCCAGTTGAACGTTGACCTCACCGTTTGCAGAATCGTTGTCCCAGACAAAGAGATCTTCGCTGTAGGCGTTGTAATAAACCCCAGCGTGTGCGCCGTTACTGTCCTTGGTTGCATCCTTGTAGGCAACAGACAACCTCGTTTTTCCGGTCGCGTTGAATGCGTAGATGAGCGTGATCCGCTCCTTAGCATCTGCAAGGTCCTTGGCGATAAGTTCGTGGCTCAAATTTCCTCCTTCAGGGATGGGAACAGTTGCTGCATCAGTCCCTTCTTGTGGGTCTTGAGGGCTTCGAGCTTTTGGGTTTCGGCGGTGATTACCGCGTCGAGGCTGCTCAGGCACGAGGCGATGCGTTGTTGTTCGAGCGGTTTCGGCACGTGAAGCTCAAGCTTCCGCTGGGTTGTGATTGGAACCTGATTCCGCGTTGATTGAGACATCACCCGTGAATACTGTGCAACGAAGTCGGGGCTGGATAACGCCGACTTTAGAAAGTCATTCGATAGGTGCTTGGCATTGCATCTGAAATAGGTGGCAGTGGTGCTCAGAATGACAAACGCCTCAGGCGTGCTCAACTTTGCAACTGGTCCGACCGTCGCGTTGTGGGCAAAAAGAATGTCCCCATCTTTCGCGACTCCTTTCTTAAATTGGCGCGCGCGTTCAATCGGAAGTCGTTTGGATCTCGAAAAATCGACACTGCCATTTATGAAGTCATTCGCGGTGATGTAAGGAATGCCCTCCCTGTTCTGGGAAAACTCCTCAGCCTTCGGGTATAGCTCCCCGTGATTTCCATCAAGGTGACCGACGATAAATTGCTGGTCGATCATTTCTTGAATGCTCATTTGAGCCCACTCCCCATCCTTCCGGAATTCGAGGAAACGGAGGCGGGGTTGGGTTTCGCCTTCGCGGGGGAAAAGCTGCTGCATCAGCCCTTTTTTGTGGGTCTTGAGCGCGTCCACTTTCCGCGCTTGCGCGGCGATCAGCTTGTCCACCGAACTCAGGCACTCGGCGATTCGCTTTTGTTCGGCGGGCTTGGGCACTGGTAGCAGCAGTTCTGAGAACTGCGCATAGCTGATCATCTTGCCGTCGCGCAGGCCTTCGAGATTCTTGGTGAGGATGCGGATGAATCTGTCCGTCTTGAGGTAGTGCCGAAAGTATTCTTCGCTTCCTTCACCGCGACGACGGAGGATGACATACGCCGGGCTACATATCCCGTGGTAGCGGGAATGCTCAATGCCGCCTTGGAAAGATCGGAGGCTAATGATGAAGTCACCGACACGAACGACTTTGTAGCTATCGATGCTCTTCTCAGTTACCGAGACGTGATAGTCAATCATGTACCGGGGAACGGCGCCTTGTTCCTGGGTGATTGCCAAAACAGGAAGCCCCGGCTCAGGATTCCGGTCGTTGATTTGATCAAACAACGAGTCTCCGGCTTCGGGCGTCCACTCTTGCGCGCCCCGAAACTCCGGAAACCGCAACTGCGGCACCAGCGCCCGCTTTGCCGCTTTCGTCAAAGCGGTAGTGGGTTTTTCGAGGCTCATGGCGCCACCCCTTCTGTGTCGTTCTGTTCATCGCCATCCCACATCTCGCGGTAAGCGTTGACGTAGCTCGCGGTGGCTTGCGGGTCCAGCGTCCAGTAGTGGCGGCAGAGGGCTTTGAAGAGGGCGAGGCCCTCTGGCAAACAGGCGTGATCCAGCAGCTGGTCGAGCGTGCGCTCTATCCACTGGGCATCCCGGCTGCCGCTGCGAAAGATGTCCCGGACTGCGGGCGCCAGCGTTTCGACCGCCTGCTGGTGCAACGCCTGCAGCGGGGCGATGGTCGCTGAAAGCGTCGCCATCAAGTCCTGATATGGGTCGGCACTTGGCGCCGCTGCTTGGGAGCTTTGGGGTTGTGGGTTCACTGGGCCACCTCCTTGCTGATTTGCGCGATGAAGCGCTCCATGTCTTCTTTGCGGGGCAACTCGACCGCGTACCGGGAGACGAAGACCTGGTTGTTCAGGTCGCCCAGGGCGAACTCGACCAAGGCGTCGTTCTTGCTGGTGCACAGCAGGATGCCGATGGGCGGCTGATCACCCGGGGTCATCTGGTGCTTTTTGTAATAGGCGACGTAGGTGTTGAGTTGGCCCAGGTGTTCGTGGCGGAAGGCATCGGTCTTGAGCTCCACCAGCACGTGGCACTTCAGGATGCGGTGGTAGAAGACGAGGTCGATGAAGAAATGTTCGTCGCCGATGAGGATGCGTTTTTGCCGAGCCTCAAAGCAGAAGCCGTGGCCCAGTTCGAGCAGGAAATCCTGCAGGCGGTCGAGCAGGGCGTCTTCCAGGTCGGATTCGGCCATGACATCTCGTGAACGCAGGCCAAGGAATTCGAAGACGTAAGGGTCGCGGATGATGTGGGCGGGCTGCAGCGTGTCGGCCACCGCATGGGCCATGGCGGACAGCTTGGCTTTGTCCTTGGAGAGGCCGCTGCGCTGGTAGTACAGGCTGGTGATCTGGCGGCGCAGTTCGCGCACCGACCAGTTGCCGCGAATGCACTCAAGCTCGTAGAAGCGGCGCTGGGTGTCGTCGGGGATGTCCAACAGCTCTGCCAAGTGCGAGAAGGAAAGGCGGTGAATCAATGGTGGAGGCGCGGTCTCCACGATTCCAGATTCGGGAGACAGCGTCTCCCGTTTTGGCTTTGGCAGGGCGTTGAGCGGTGACTGCAAGACGCCAACGTCAAGGCTGGCAAGCAATTCGGGAGTCACTGTCTCCCGAATCTGTGGATAGACGGTATAGAGGAGCCTGAAGCGACGCAGCTCACGGACGTCCACCCGCTTGAGTCCAGCAGCGGTCAGCCGCCCAGCCAACACGGGCAAGAGTCTTTCCCCATAGGCTGCTCTGTCTTTTCCCTGCTGCTCAAATTCCACGATCCGGTAGCCGATGAGCCAGTTCCGCAAGGTCAGCGCAACATTGACGGCTTTGGCGGAAAAATCTTGGGTCTGCTGATGGATGTGGACGATGGAAGTGACCAGCGCGTCAAAGTCCCAACCCATGGCAGGCGGCGCTGAGTTTTTATCCACTGGCCTCGGTGCTTTCTTACTGCTCATACGCGCTCAAGCCCGAAATCTCGCGCCCTTGGGCGCGTTGCGTCAGCAGCGGGATCAGATCGGCCATGAGGGCGGTTTCGGCGGCGGTGCGGGCTTTCCAGCCGAGGTCGAGCGGGGCCATGAGGTCGCTCAAGCGCTCACCATCAAAAATCATGCGGTCGAGGATGCCCTCCACAAAGGCTTGCAGGGCGGCGGTGGCCAGGCCGTGCTTGGCGGCGATGGCGGTGAGTTCCTTGGCGTTCTTCTCAACCTTGAAGCGCGTGTAGCCCTCGCGAATGTCGGCCTCGGAGAGCCCCTCGCCGGCCTTCAGCGTACCGATGTATTCGGCAATGTCGTCGCGCTCGTTCATGAACTTGGCATCGGCGCTGATGAGGCCGATGAGTTCGTCTTTGCTCATCTTGACCCTGCCCGGCCCCTTGGCCGAGAACTTGGCGATGAGGCCCATGATGTAGTCGTAGTCGATGACGGCGGAGGCGAAGAGCACGAACTCGAAGTCGAGCTGGTCCACCGGGTCTTCGGTGGTGTCGTCCTTTCTGTCATTCTTGCCCTGCTCGTCTTTGAGCCGTTTGGCGGTTTCCAGGTACTCGCCTTTGAAGCCGCGCAGGTTTTCATTGGGCAACACCTGCTCGATGGCGACCTTGTTGTCGTCGGTGAGGTCGGTGTACTGGTCGAGCTGGGTCTTGAGGCGCTGCACTTCCTTGAAGTGGGTGACGAAGGCAGCGCGGGCCGCGTCGCCCTTCAGATTGGCGATTTCGGAGGGCGTGCAGGCCAGGCCCTGGGACTTCATGAAGTCGTCAAGCTTTTGCACCGCGGCTTCCAGCTTCTGGATGACCACAGGCGCCTTGTCCACGAGCCAGATTTCCCGGGCCTGCTCGCCGGTTTTCTCGCCGGAGAAGAGGGCAATGGCGGCATCGACTGAATCTTGTTGCTGGCGGAAGTCGAGGATGTTGCCGTAGGGCTTGCTGCCGTTGAGTACGCGGTTGGTGCGTGAGAAGGCCTGGATCAGGCCGTGGTGCTTGAGGTTCTTGTCCACGTAGAGCGTGTTCAGGAACTTGGAATCAAAGCCCGTGAGCAGCATGTCCACCACGATGGTGATGTCGATCTTCTGCGCTGCGGGCAAGTCGGCATTCGGCCACTGCTGGTCTTTGATGCGCTTTTGCACATCCTGGTAGTAGAGGTCGAACTCGCTCAAGCGGTGGTTGCTGCCGTAGCGGGCGTTGTAGTCGGCGAGGATGGCCTTGAGCGCGGCTTTCTTGCCCTCGGGGTCTTCTTCGTTGTCTGCCTGCTCCTGCGGCAGGTCTTCCTGGATCTGCTTCACATCCGGGTCGCCCTCCGCAGGCGGGGAGAAGACGCAGGCGATGTTCAGCGGCTTGAAGTCGGGGTCGGCGGCCTGTTTGTCTGCCTGCATCGTCTTGAACAGCGCGTGGTACTCGATGGCGTCGTTGATGGACGCCGTGGCGAGGATGGCGTTGAAGCGGCGCCCACCGGTGGCGGCATCGTGCTTGGCGAGGATGGCTTCGATGACGGCCTTCTTGGCGAGCGGCTCGCCGGGCTTGGGCAGCTTCTTGCCCTCGGGCTTGAAGTAATCGACATGGAAGCGCAGGACGTTGCCGTCTTCGATGGCGTGGGTGATGGTGTAGGCGTGCAGCTGCTTCTGGAACAGGTCTGCCGTGGTCCGCATGGAGGCCTGGGTGTCCTCGATCTTCTGCAGGCTGGCATTGGCATCGAAGATGGGCGTGCCGGTGAAGCCGAAGAGCTGCGCCTTGGGGAAGAACGCTTTGATGGCCTTGTGGTTCTCGCCAAATTGCGAGCGGTGGCATTCGTCGAAGATGAAGACGATGCGCTTGTCTTTCAGCGCTTCGAGCTGTTCCTTGTAGGTGGCCTGGCCGTTCTTGCTGCGCTGCTTGTTGCGCTTGCTGTTCTCGTCGAGCGCCAGGCCGAGCTTCTGGATGGTGGTGACGATGACCTTGTCAGAGTAGTCCTCCGAAAGCAGGCGGCGCACGAGGGCGGCGGTGTTGGTGTTTTCTTCAACGCAGCCTTCCTGGAACTTGTTGAACTCCTCCCGCGTCTGGCGGTCGAGGTCTTTGCGGTCCACGACGAACACACACTTGTGGATGTGCTCGTCTTCCTTCAGCAGCGTGGAAGCTTTGAATGAGGTGAGCGTCTTGCCGCTGCCGGTGGTGTGCCAGATGTAGCCGTTGCCGTTGTCTTCGGCTATGCACTTGACAATGTGCTGCACGGCATAGACCTGATACGGCCGCATGACCATGAGCTTTTGCTCGCCCGCGAGCAGCACCATGTAGCGGCTGATGGTGCGGCCAAGGTCGCACTTTTTCAGGAAGGCTTCAGCGAACTCGTCGAGTTGCGTGATCTTGCGGTTGTCTTCGCCTGCGAACTCATAGATGGGCAAGAAGCGTTCATCGGCATTGAAGGCGAAGTGGCGGGCATTGTTGTTGGCGAAGTAGTAGCTGCGGTCGCGGTTGCTGACGATGAAGAGCTGCATGAAGCAGAGCAGCGTCTTGGTGTAGCCGTTGCCGGGGTCGTGCTTGTATTCGACGATCTGCTCCATAGCCCGGCGCGGATTCACGCCGAGGGTTTTAAGCTCGATCTGCACACAGGGCACGCCGTTGATGAGCAGGATGACGTCGTAGCGATGGTGGCTGTAGTCCGTGTTGATGCGGAGCTGGCTGATGACCTCGAAGTGGTTCTTGCACCAGTCTTTGATGTTCACCAGCGTGTAGTTCAGCGGCGTGCCGTCGTCGCGTGTAAAGGCATTGACGCTGCGCAGGGTCTTGGCTGCGGTGAAGACATCGGGGGTGACGATTTCATCCAGCAGCCTGGCGAACTCGGCGTCGGTCAGCTTGACGCGGTTGAGGGCCTCGAACTTCTCGCGGAAGTTCTTTTCCAGTGAGGCGCGATCGCGGATGTCTGCGCGGTATTCGTACTTCAGGTTCTGAAGCTTGCCAATGAAGCCGTATTCGATGTGCTCTTCTTTGACGACGGGGCTCGGTGCTCCGGACGGCAGATCGTAGATGGACTTGGATGAAGGCATGGGCGAGTAACGAGCGTTGGCTATGAGCCGGAAGGCAATGCGGGTGGCCATGGATTGTGCCCGTTGGCTTATGCAGCGCAGCGTTCTGAATTCAGCGATTGGTGGGGCGCCTGGGCTCGGCACTGGCCAACGAGCGCGTGCAGCCCGCCGTCGCTGGCGTTCATGCAGCGGCTCGCTGCGCTGGAGCCCCAGTCGCGGCTGCACCTGATTCGTTTGGTGTCCAGGGCATCCAGCCGCCACTCACGCTATGGGCTGCTTGCCGGCGGGCTGGCCCGCATGCTGCGGGTCGAGACCGTAAGTTCTTCGCCTGCGTGAGCAGTCGTTGACCCATCCGCTGCCCCCGGCCATGTGCGTCCAAAGCGCGAGCGCCGGCGAATGGCCGGTCCCGGTGGTCCAGCAGTCGCTCAGCCAACGAGCCGGTCAGTGATCGTTGCAAGCGGCAGCGGCCATTGCGCCGTGAGGTCTGGGTGACAGCAACCAGACTTCTCCGGCTGTCGGGCTCGGCCAGTCAAACGTCAGCAGTTGGCCGGTGCCCGACGGTGGCCGCTCGTCAACGTCAGGCCCCGGCCGACAGCCCATCCGGCCTGGCTCTCCCATGCATCCCCAGTCCGATCTCACCACCCTCCGGCAGGCAGGATGGCCGGCGGCGGCTTCCTGCGCATAGGGACGAACACGGGTGGCAAGTCGCGCCAATGCAGTTACTGTCGCAGATTCGTGGGACTTGCCCGCGGCGGATCCGGGCCACTCCAGGCAGGGTGGTCAGTGCAACATGCGCGTTATCCCTCGTCTTTGAATCTGCCTGATTCGATTGGAGAGATCGGTATGAGCGGTTCTGGTCAACGGGTTTTCGTGGCGTTGGGGCTGGCCCTGGCGGGTCTGCTCGCCTGCAGGGTCGGCCATGCCGCGCCCAACAAGGCGGCCGTGGGTGCTGAGAAGACACAGCACTGGTCGGCCCGGGGCGGGACGGTGGGCGTGCGCTGGAATCGCGAGCTGGCGGCCGACCTGGGCCTGGTGCTCGGTGCGGCCCAGGGCCGGCAGGCGCAGCTGAGCGAGCATGAGCATGAGGTGTTCGAACTGCGCCAGTCGGGCAGCCTGGAATTCAAGGTGAGCAACGGCAATCTGCGCGACTTCACCGGCGGCTCGGTGCAGGCGAGCGGCGGTTATGTGATCGGCTTGCCCGGCGGGCGCATTGACCTGACCGACTTCCAACTGGTGCCGCGCGGGGAAGGCTCGACCTTGCTCGACCTCGTCAGTGCCGACGGCCGGGCCTGGTTTTATGTCGACCGCCTGATGTACGAGCTGATCGACGACCAGCAGCGCCTGGCCGTGCGCACGATGGACTTGCGCATCACGCCGGAACTGGCCGCGCGACTGGGCCAGCCCGCGGTTGCCGGCTGGGCGATTGCGGATGTGGAGCTGACGACCAACGTGCTGCGCCAGGGCGTGGACCTGGCGCCGCCATCGCCGACCGCCACGGTGTTGAAGTGGCATGGCACCGCGGTGCCCGGCGTTCCCGGTGCGGTCTACCAGGCCGATCTGTTCATGCAGGCCCTCAATTTCCAGTACTCGCGCTGCGACAGCTGTACCGGCGCGGGTGGCAATGGCCGTGCGGTCTTCACGCCCTCGTCAACACTGCGCAACAACGTCAACAACGGCGCCATGCAGAGCACCGTGCCGGGCGACCTGATCGGCAGCAGCGCGGCGCTGTGGGCGGCCGACATCCCCTGGTATTCCAAGTTCACCGCCAACTCGCCGCCGTACAACAACGATCAGCATCCGTTCCTGATCTGGAATCTGTACCGCATCAATGCCGATGGCTCGATCGAGCAGATCGGCCGCTCGGGTGTCAAGCACGCCTTCCTGACCACCAACACCAACTGCCCGGAAGATCCGGGGAACTCCCATGCGCTGGGCCGCGGCTGCTATGACCTCTACAGCACCAGCAACAACGACACCAACACGGCACTCGGCCCGCGCTCGGAGATCATCCCCGCGACCAATCAGTGGGGCCGTTGCGGCTCCATCTACGACACGAATTGCGACGGCATCGCCAACTCGGCCAGCAACACGAACTACGACCAGCGCCTGGTGGTGCGGGAGTCGCAGTTCAGCGGCGCTGCTCAGACCGGGGCGACCTATTGGTTCGAGTCCTGGTACCTGGCGCGCGACGACGTCAACATCTACAACTCGATGGCGACCACGCGGGCGACCTTCACGCGCAGCGGCTCGACCTGGATCGTGGGTGCCAATGACCAGTACCAACTGGGCCCGGCCATCGACCGCTGGGTGAATCCGGCAGGGCGGGGCACCAACCAGCGCTCGATCCTGGTCGTCAGCAGCGAGGGCCGCACCAAGGTTGCCGTCAAGGCCACCGACCTGGGCAATCGCAGGTGGCGCTACGACTACGCGGTGATGAACCTGGACTTTGCGCGGGCTCGCACCGAAGGGGCAGAGCCGAATCTGCGCGTGCTCAGCAATGCCGGTTTCAACAGCTTCAGCGTGCCGGCTGATCTGGGCACGGTCACCGACCCGGTGTTCAGCGACGGTGATCTGAACAGCAGCAACGACTGGACCGTGAGCATTGGCGGCGGCAAGGTCACCTGGAACGCGCCCGTGGGCGGCAGCACGCTCGACTGGGGCACGCTGTTCCGCTTCTCGTTCATCGTTGACCGCGCACCTGCCCCGACGACGGGCACTTTGGGCATTGCCAATGCGGGCAGTCCGGTGAAGCTGTTCGCGCCCGATTTGCTCGGGCCGTCGAACTCAACCAGCAAGTTCTGAAACAGGCCGTGTCTGCGAGCGTGAGCTCAGCCGCCGCAGTTGCGCGACGGAGTCGTCAAGCAGGTCCTCGACCAAGGCAATCAGGCGTTCCTGCATTGCGGCCCTGTCCGCGCTGATCGCGCCGAGCAGGGCGTGGAAGGGGTGGGTGAACGACTGGACGGCCACGCCATGTCGCGCGCCATCCACCAGGCCGCCGTTCGGCGAGGTGGGTCGGTCCGTCAGATCGATCATGGTGCCGACCATGCGCGCGACACGGCCCTGCGCATCCCGCTCGACCACGCGGCCGCGCGAGTGGAGCAGGCGGTAGCCGGAGCCGTTGCTGCGCAGGCGGAATCGGGCTTCATAGCTCGGGCTGTTGCCTTCGGTATGGGCGCGCATGGCCTGAAGCATGGCGCCAAGATCATCCGGATGGACCCGGCAGCGCCAGAAGTCGCTGCGGTCTGCTTGATCCACGTTGGGAAAGCCGAGCCGCGATTTCCACTGCGGCGAGTGGTGAACGGTCTCCAGCAGCGGCCGCAGGTCCCAGACCCCCAGCTCGCCGTCCTCGATGGCCTGTCGCCAAGCCTGTTCGCCCTGCATTTGCATCTGCATCTCCATGGGGGCGATTGTCCATCACCGCGGAGGGCAGGCCGGCGGGCGGGGGGCTATTTGATGCGGGGCGGTCGCAGGGCTGGGACCGCCAGGCGCCCGGCACGCATCTCGGTCACGGCGGCCACCGTCGCCCGAGCCACATTGCGCACTTCCTCCTGAAGCGCCGTGTCGGCATCCAGCGCTTCATGGCTGTTGAAGTAGGGTTGCCAGTAGCCGA
>Ga0164241_10004687_pt1 | contig 13106 bp, 8 predicted proteins | sample OricomyardsoilBY_FD_108780 | JGI IMG/M metagenome (GOLD analysis project Ga0164241, IMG submission 108780) | Backyard soil microbial communities from Emeryville, California, USA - Original compost - Back yard soil (BY) | ecosystem: Environmental > Terrestrial > Soil > Unclassified | place: USA...
CCGCCGACCGGATGAACCGGCGGCGGCGGTCTGCACTGGGACGGGGGACGTCAGGCCAGGACGTCGGCGAACTCGGCCAGCAGGGCGGCCTTCGGCTTGGCTCCGACCACCTGCTTGACCGGCTTGCCGCCCTTGAACACCAGCATCGTGGGGATGGACAGGATCTGGTACTGCTGTGCGATCTGCGGGTTTGCGTCGATGTCGAGCTTGGCGACGGTGACCTTGTCCTCGTGCTTGGTCGCGATCTCCTCCAGGATCGGCGCGACCATGCGGCACGGGCCGCACCACTCGGCCCAGAAGTCGACGATGACCGGCTTGTCGGACTGCAGCACGTCGGTGGTGAAGCTGTCGTCGGTGACCTTGACGGTGGCCATGGGGCCTCTTTCTCTCGGTTGGTGCATGCGGATGGGGTTGGGAAGGGCCGCACCGGCCCCGGTGGGTCAGACGCGCAGGGCGTCCTCGAAGGCGGCCGAGGGCTCGTCGGGCATCGGGTCGGTGGTGAGGTGAGCGTCCAGATCGCCCTCCGGCGCGGCGTGGGAGGCCAGGTAATGCTGCGCGTCCAGCGCCGCCGCGCACCCGGTGCCGGCGGCGGTGACGGCCTGCCGGTAGGTGTGGTCCACCAGATCACCGCAGGCGAAGACGCCCTCGATGCTGGTGCCGGTGGATGCGATCGCGTGGACGTGGTGGCCGGTCAACACGTAGCCGTCGTGGTCTGTGGTGACCTGGTCGCGGAACAACTCCGACCGCGGGTCGTGCCCGATCGCGACGAACATCCCGGTGGCGGCGACCTCGCTGGTGCGACCGGTGCGGGTGTCGGTCACGGTGACCCCGGTCAGGCTCGTCTCCCCGTGCAGGGCGGTGATCACCGCGTTGGTCAGCCACTTGATCTTCGGGTCCTTACGGGCCCGGTCCAGCATGATCGCGCTGGCCCGAAACTCGTCCCGCCGGTGCACGACGGTGACGGACCTGGCGAACCTGGTCAGGAAGGTGGCCTCCTCCATCGCCGAGTCGCCGCCGCCGACCACCAAGATGTCCTGGTCGCGGAAGAAGAAGCCGTCGCAGGTGGCGCACGCCGATACCCCACGGCCGATCAGCCGCTGCTCTTCGGGCAGCCCGATGTACCGCGCGGCCGATCCGGTGGCCAGCACGATCGACCGTGTCCGGTGCACCACACCGTCCACGGTGACCGTCTTGATCGGCCCGGCCAGGTCAACGGCCTCGACGTCCACGGTCCGCAGGTCGGCACCGAACCGTTCGGCCTGCTCGCGGATCTGCGCCATCATCTCGGGTCCCATGATCCCGGCCGGGAAGCCGGGAAAGTTCTCCACCTCGGTGGTGTTCATCAGGGCGCCCCCGTAGGAATAGCCCTCGAACACCAGCGGCGCGAGTTCGGCGCGGGCCAGATAGATCGCGGCGGTGTAGCCCGCCGGACCCGAACCGACCACGATCACATCGTGGATGCGGTCGTCGCCCGCCGACGTCTGGACGGCGGCCGCGCCCGGGACGGCAGCCGGTATGGATACGAACTGATTCACGACATCTCCTCACGCGGGCCCGCGGCAGACCGCAGGACTGCACGATGATAGAGCGGCTCGCAGGCGAGCTCGCGACTCAGTGTCGTCAACAACGTCGGATGACGGATATTCCCCACGGCCCGGGTAGCGGCCCGGGGTCAGCGGCCGGTGACGGCGATCTCGTTGATCTTCGACTGGAACTGTTTGTCGGTCGTCGGGCCCAGCTGGACCACGTACACGATCAGGTACTTCGATGCCGGCGCGTTGGAGATGTCCACCGTCGCGACACCATCGGTCACGGTCGCCGAACCCAGCTTGGTCGTCGAGTCCAGCGGTCCCGGAGTCATCGAGGTCGCGGTGCGGACGTCGATGGCGGTGCCGTTCGTCGCGCTCTTGACCGTGACCTGGGTCGGCGAGACCACCCGTTCAAGTTCCAGGGTCAGACCGACCCCGGACTTCAGGGTGGGGAACTGCTGCTTGTAGACCCAGGTCAGCCAGAACGAACCGTCGTTGCCGTCGAACGCGCGGTCCACGTAATCCTTGTAATCGGGCGTGCCGTCCCCTTCCGGGTCGTAGACAGCACCACCCACGATCGGTACCGGGCCCGCGGCGGCGGCGCCGGTGCTCGACGCCGGCCCGCTCGACTCGGGCGGCGCCCCCGCCGAGGTGGCCGCGGAGGTAGCGGTGGCCGAGTCGATCATCGGCAACTCTTCCGGGGCACTGTTCTGGATCGAGGCGGTGAATTGGTTCACCAGACCGCCCAGCGCGATGACGATCAGCACCGCGAACACCGCCAGGACGACCCCGGCCAGGCTCAGCTTCGCCCGGCGGTCCCGGATCAACCGGCGGTCGGCAGCCGACAGCGGCCGGATCTCGGGTGTCGGTGGCGCGTCCGCAATCCCGGCGACCGTCTCCGGGCTGCGCAGCAGCGCGGCGATCGCGCCGACCGCGTGGATGCCGTCCGGTTCCTCCGGGTGCAGGGCGCGCTCGGCCAGGGCCGACAGCGCCTCGGGGACCGTCGCGACGACCTCGCCGGCCGGGATCTCACGGCCCAGTCTGGTCGGTGCGGGCGCCACCGGCACGCCGTCGGCGGCGGTCGGATCGCCGGTCGGACTGCCCAGCGGCCAGGTGCCGGTCAGCATCAGGTAGAGCAGGCCGCCGATCGCCCTGATGTCCTGGTCGGGGGTGGCCGAGGCGTGGGCGATGACGTGGGAGAGCCGGACCTGCCCGTCGAAGTTCACCCGTACCAACGACGGGTGGATGGCACCGAGCGAGACGCCGTTGCGGTGCGCCTCGGCGACCGCCTCGGACAGCTTGGCGGTGATCGAGGTGGCGACGTCGGGGTCCAGCGGCCCGCCGGACACCAGATCGGTGAGGGTCGCCCCGTCGACCCACTGACCCACCACATAGGACTGCCCGTGGTCGGTGCCGACGTCGAGGGTCTGCGGCAGACCGACATGGTGCAGCCGGCCGGCCCGCAGGGTTCGGGCGACGGTGGCCGACGTGCCGGTGGTGTCCGGCAGGACCGTGACCGCCATGTCGCGGGGCAGGACGGTGTCCTTGGCCCGCCAGAACCAGTGCCCGACCCGGTCCGAGGCGATCAGGCTGACCAGCCGGTACCGGCCGCCGACCATCATGCCCGGGTTCAGGGCCGACACCGCGGAGCCGCCGACCACCTGGGTGGTCGCCGCGCTGTCGGCGCGGACCGAACCCGCCGCGCCGTCACGGGGGTCGTCGGTCGAGAGGGCAACCTGGTCCACCCGGACCTCGGTGGTCGCCTCGTGGTCGTCGTCGGCGGTCGGGGCGGCGCGGCCACCGCCGCGATTGTCGGACACCGGTTCGGGCACCTGCTCCCTGCTGATCGATGACGGTCCGGGCAAAGTCGGCACGGTGGCGACCGCGGACGGTTCCCCGGCGACCGGGCCACCACCCACGAGGGTGCCATGCCCCCCGTCGGAGACGCGTATGGACGCCCCCGGGTTGGCCGATCCGGCTCCCGAATCACCTTTGAAACGACTGGGCAACAGGCGCTGGAGCCGACGACGGACCGGATCCAGTTCGTCCACTCGCAGCAGCAGGGCGATCCCGGCGATCACGGCGAGGCCGATCGGGGCGCAGATCAGCACCTGGACCAGGGACTCACCGAGGGTGTCAACCGTTCCGTCGGTGAGCAGCAGGCCCAGCCCGGCGGCAATGAGCGCGCCCACGAGACTGGCCACCGTCATCTTGCCCAGGGTGACCAGCGTTCGGCGGGTGGCCATCGGCCCGTACCGGTGCCGAAGCCAGATCTCGCCGACGATGGCGCCGGCCAGGTAGGACACCGTGGTGCCCAGGGCCATGCCGGGCACGATCAACGGTGCCGGCAGGTTGACACAGGCGATCAGCAGCGGGATCCGCACCGCCACCATGACCAGGTTGATCAGGGTCGGCGTGCGGGCGTCCTTCATCGCGTAGAAGACCCGCATCTGCATGAGGGTCACGGCGAATGGCACCAGGCCAAGGGCCAGCGCGGTGAGCGTGCCGGCCAGGACCACGACGTCGTCCAACGACACCTTGCCGTACAGCGAGGCGATGATCGCCAAGGGCAGCGCCAACACGATCATGCCGGCACCGATCGGAACCAGTGCCACGATCGACAGCCGATTGCCCAGGGACGCGTCGTCCTTCATCTGCTCGTACTGACCGGCCGCTGCGTGCCGGCTCATCCGGGGCATGATCGCGGTGAGGATGGAGACGCCGACGATCCCGTACGGCAGTTGGAACAGCAGCGAGGCGAACGCATACAGCGAGATGCCGCCCTCGATGTTGGCCGACGCGACCCGGGTGATCACGATGTAGCCGGCCTGCGAGATGAGCACGTAGACGACGGCCCAGAGCATCAGCTGGCCGGCCTCCAGCAGGCGGCGGTCGCCACCCCACCGCCACCGGAACCGGAAGCCGCCGCGCAGCAGGGACGGCACCATCACCACCGCCTGCAGCACGATCCCCGCGGTGGTGCCCAGGCCCAGGATCAGGAACTGTTCCCGGGTCAGACCGGACAATGCGCCATCGGCCGACACGTACTGCGGATCGCCCGGCGTCAGCAGCAGGGCGATGCCGATGCCGATCACCACGAGGTTGTTGGCGACCGGCGCCCACGCCGGAACGCCGAACTTCTCCTTGGTGTTCAAGATGGCGCCGAACAGCGCGGCGATCCCGTAGAAGAAGATCTGCGGGAACAGCAGCAGAGCCAGCCCGTTGGCCAGGTCGCGGTCCACCACCCCGCCGTCGCCGGACAGATACACCCTGGTCAGCAGGGGTGCCGCGGCCATGGCCAGGCCGGTCGCGGCGATCAGGCCGACGAAGGCCATGGTCATCAGCCGCTGGGTGTAGCCGTCGCCGCCGTCCGGGTCGGCACGCGCCCGGGAGAGCAGGGGAATGGCCACGGAGGTCAGGACGCCCCCGATGAGCAGTTCGAAGATGATGTTGGGCAGGGTGTTGGCGATCGTGTAGGCGTCGTTGACCACGCCGAAGCCCAGGAACGCCAGGATCACCACCTTGGCCAGGAAGCCGGTGATCCGGCTGACCAGGGTGGCCAGCGCCATCACCGCCCCGGCACGGACCACTCCCGAGGTACGCGCGGTCTTCATGCCCACGACGTCATCGCGGGCGATCGCCGGGTCGGTGGCCGAACTGTCGGCATCGGCGGCCACCGCGTGCACGTCGCGCACGTCCTCGCCGGATGCCTCGTGGGTGGTCACGGACGATGTTCCCGTCTTTCGGAAAGAGCCGCCGCGGCTCGGGGGGCGGGCGTGGCAGGTGTCGTGGGTCCGGCGGCGGCGGCGGCAGCGAGCCGGGCCTGCCGGGCGTGCAGCCGTTGACGGATCCGCAACGCCACCATGGTGACCAGCACCCCACCGGCCACCGCGATCAGCACGACGGTGAGCGCGCCATAGGCGCTGGACTGCACGGACAGCTGCACCGGGCTTCCCCAGGCCACGCCGTCCGGCCCGACCAGGGTGGCGGTCACCTGGAACTGACCGGATCTGGTCACCTCGGTGGGAATCTTCACCTGTTGGGATCGACCGGCCGGGATGATCTGCACCGGTTGTTCGGTGGTGGTCAGGCCGACCATCTCGCCACCGGTCAGCTGGACAATCACCGGTACGTCGTACGGGGTGCTGTTCTGTACGGTCAGCACGAGTGGGGACGTCGAGGAGGCCAGCGTGTAGCTGGTCGACGCGGTGGCTATCTGCACGCCCGACCGGATAGTCGACACGGTCGATTCGACGGTGGACAGGTTGGCGTCGCCGACGGTCGGATCGGTCCGGAAGGCCGTCGACGCGGCGTCGTCCAGGGCCGCATCCAGCGGGTCGAGCAGGGTTGCCGGGTCGGACTGCTGGCTGACCGAGGTCAGCGTGGCGCGCAGGTCCGCGACCGCGGCCCGGCCGGTCGTGATCCGCTGGAGGTACTCCGGCGAGAGTTCACGATCCCGGGCGGTCTCGGGGTAGTCGGTCGTCCCGTCCTGCCGCGCCGCCGCGGACAGGGTCGCGAGCGACTCGCCGGCGATCACCCCGTTGTGCCCCAGTTCACCGAGCAGGTTGATCAATCCGGTCAATGCCGCGCTGTTCGGCGACCAGCGGCGAGTCGGGGCGAATACCGCCGGAGCGGTGGTGCCGTCGGCCCGCTGCTGGGCCAGCAGCGCCGTCAGCGAGTTGACCTTCGAGGCCCAGCCCGTCTGCCGATCGTCGTCGATCAGCTTGTCCAGGCCGCCCAGGACATCGGTCTGTGCGACCACGGACGGCAGTCCGGCTCCGCCCTCGTCGGGCGCGATGATCGCGGAGGTGACGGGCCTGCCGTCGGCGGCGGTGGGCACCTGGACCGCAGCCTGGGACAGCAGGCCCGTGCGGGCGCCCCCCGAGATCAGCGTGGACAGGGTGGTCCCGTCGGCCGCCCCATCGATCGGGAATGCGGTCGTGGTCGCCGACTCGGAGGTCACCGAATCCAGATCACCCCACACCTGTTCGGCCACCTCCCTTCCGTGTTGCGCGGCTGTGGCCACATCGGCGGCCATGCCGGCCCGGACCAGGGCGACCACATCGGGGTCGCCATAGGGCAGCATCACCACCGGATGGGAGGCCGCCACGGCCCGGAGCCGCTCGAGGAAGGACGCGGCGACCTGCTGGCCGGTTCCCGCGACCGTGCCCGGGATGTCGGCCGCGTTGCTGGCGGCGGTCTGATCAGTCGGCGGCGGGGTGGCCACGTCGGTGCCGCCGGGCGTGGCCGGCGCGGGTTCGGTGGCCCCGGTCGCCGCCGGTGACGTGCTCTGATCGGTCGCCTGGGCCTGCGCGATGGCGCTGACCGGCGGCTGGACCGCCCCGGGCGGTGCCACGACCCGGTAGGGCCCGCTCATCCGGTTCAACTCGTCGAGAAGTTGCGGATCCAGCACGATGGTCAGGGCCCCGGCCGGTAGCTCCGACGTGGCCTCGCCGGTCAGCCCGTCGAGCAGCGTCGACAGGCGACCGCCCGGGGAGATCGACGCCAGCAGATCGTCGTTGAGGAACACCCCCTCGACCCCGAGGTGAGGTACGTCGACCATCGGCCAGACGAAGTTGAACGGTGTCGGGCTGCCCGGGGGCTGCTCCGGTGCGGTCGCTCCGGGGGCGCCGGGGACACTCATCACCGTCACCAGCAGATGGAGTTCGCCGACCCGCGCGGCCAGCGGACCATCCGGCAGCACCACCGCACCGTTGACGTTCACCATCACCGGGTAGACCCCCGGCCGCGTGATATCCAGGGCGGTCGCGCCATTGATCGACGCGGTGAACACGAATGGTGCGGACGCCCCCGCGGCCAGAGTGCCGATGATCGGGGTGAACGTGGTCGGGACCCGGGCGACCGGCTCGTCGGGCGTGGCGATCTGGTCGTGCACCTCGGCGGTGGACCTCAGGGCATCGCCCCGCTGGACCCGGTAGGACAAGTCGGCCAGCTCGTCCGGACCTGTGTTGGTCATGGTGCCGGTGATGGTCAGCGCGCTCGGACCGCTCGATGTGACCAGGGTGGGATCGATCGCCGCCACATCGAACGCCAGTCGGGTGGCGTACTCGCCGCCCGGAGCGGTGATCCGACCGGTGGCCGGTTCCGAAATCCGCGGGGCCGTCACCCGGGCCGACGAGCCGGCCTCGGCCGAAGCCGCCGGGGCCGTGCCCATCGCCGCCGACATCGTTGCCGCCAGGAACCCGAAAAGCAGGACCCTCGCCCGGAGCCGGCCCGCGATGGCCTGCCGACCACGCTGTCGGACGCCCGCGTCGATCATCCCGGCGCCCCCTGGGAGGCGCTGCGCCGACAGCATTTGAGGCCGAGCCCTGCCACCCGCCCTGCGCTCATGCGGTGTCCGCCAGCAGTTCGACGGCCCGCCGCACCAGCCGGCGTTCGCCGGCGTAGGCCAGCCGGCTGGACAAGTCGGCCAGGGGCACCCACGCGACCTCGGTGACCTCGATGTCGGCGTCGGAGAGCTCGCCGCCGACGGCCACCATCAGATAGTGGTGCACCCGCTTGTGGATCCGCCGGCCCTGGGCGACGAACGTGTAGTCAACACTGCCCAGGCGGGCGGTGATCCGGCCGCTGATGCCGGTCTCCTCCGCGACCTCCCGGATCGCGGCCTGCTCGTGCGTTTCTCCATCTTCCACGTGGCCTTTCGGCAGGGACCAGCGCAGGCGTCCCCGGCGGTCGAGCCGGCCGATCAACGCCGCCGCCGGCGTGCCCCCCGAGGTGCGCACGACCAGCCCACCTGCGGATGTCTCGTCGGCCGGTCGGCGGGGTCGGGTCGGCCCCGGCACACGGCGACGGGCAGGAGGCATGGGCCGATGGTAGTGCGGAGCACACCGCCGAAGGCATTGTCGAACCCGAGCGCAACACGCCGGCAACACCGGCGCGCCGCGGCTCGGCACGAGGCCCCTGGGCGTTCGTCGCGTGATCGCGACCGACCGCGGGCCGACGACCATGGTCGGGCGACCACCCAAGCGTCGATAGACTGGACCGTCGTGTCCAGTTCGTCGCGTGCCGCAGAGCCCAAGGACGTGTCACCCCCGGGGGCCGGCCGCCTGTCCGAACTGCAGCGCACCGCCGTGGCCGACCTGCTCCGGATCGCTCCGGTCGCCGACGACCTTGGCGGGCGCTTCGTTGCCGCGGGCCACCAGCTGCACCTTGTCGGCGGGTCGGTGCGGGACGCGCTGCTGGGCCGGCTCGAGGACGACCTGGATTTCACCACCGACGCCCGACCCGATCAGGTCCTCGCGCTGGTCAACGGATGGGCCGAGGGCTTCTGGCAGACCGGGATCGAGTTCGGCACCGTCGGCGTGGCCAAGGGTGGATTCCGGATCGAGATCACCACGTTCCGGTCGGATCTGTATGACGGTGAGACCCGCAACCCCGAGGTGACGTTCGGCGACACCCTCGACGGCGACTTGCTGCGTCGTGACTTCACGGTCAACGCCATGGCGGTCTCGGTGCCCGGGCACGTCTTCGCCGATCCGTTCGGTGGGTTGGCGCAACTGGCCGAGCGGGTGCTGGACACCCCCGGAACCCCCGGACAGTCGTTCCGGGACGATCCGCTGCGGATGCTGCGGGCGGCCCGGTTCGTGTCCCAGCTGGGGTTCCGCCCGGCCTCCCGGGTGGTCGCGGCGATGACCGCGATGGCAGACCAGATCGACCGGATCACCCCGGAACGCGTCGGCGCGGAACTGGTCAAGCTGATGCTGGGCGAGCATCCGAAGGACGGCCTGCGGATGCTCACCGACACCGGGCTGGCCGAGCGCATCCTGCCCGAACTCCCGGCGCTGCGCCTCGAGCGGGACGAGCACCAGCAGCACAAGGACGTCTACGAACACACCCTGACCGTGCTCGACCAGGCGATCGCCCAGGAGACCGACGGACCCGACCTGACCCTGCGGCTGGCCGCGTTGATGCACGACGTGGGTAAGCCGGCGACCCGCCGGTTCGAGCCAGGCGGAAAGGTGAGCTTCCACCATCACGAGGTGGTCGGGGCCAAGCTGGTGCGCAAGCGGCTGCGGGCGCTGCGAATGCCCAAGGCGCTGATCGACGACGTCGCCATGCTGACCTTTCTGCACCTGCGGTTCCACGGCTACGGCACCGGTGCGTGGACAGACTCGGCCGTTCGGCGGTACGTCACCGACGCCGGCCCGTTGCTGCCTCGGCTGCACAAGCTGGTCCGCGCCGACTGCACCACCCGCAACCCCCGTCGGCGGGCCGACCTGCAACGGTCCTACGACTCGCTGGAAGAGCGCATCGCGACGATCGCCGCGGCCGAGGATCTCGCCCGCGTCCGTCCCGACCTGGACGGGAACGCGATCATGGAACTGCTCGCGGTGCCGCCCGGGCCGATCGTCGGCAAGGCCTGGGCCTACCTCAAGGAGCTCCGTCTGGAGCACGGACCGCTCGAGCGGGAGGTCGCCGAGGCGGCCCTGCTGGACTGGGCCCGGCGCGAGGGCGTCATCGACTGATGCTTCGGCTGAGTTTCACTCGGGGCTGGTTGGTGGGATCGGAGGGACCCAGGTCCGGGGTGATCGAGTGAACGGTGTGCGGGTTCTGGCGGCCGGTTGAACCCGCACACCGTTCACTCGACTCGACGCGCTTCAGGCGCAGAGCGGCCGGTAAGCGGCCGGTCGTCAGCGGGTGGTCGTGGTGGGGGTGGTGGAAACCTCGGATTGCAGGCCCTGAGCCACGAAGTCTCCAAGAACTACCGCGCCAGTCCCATCGACCACAGAAATCGTGATCTTGAGTCGAAGAACGTCGGTAACGTCGAGTTCGACCGGGATGGTGCTCCCGAACGGAACGTCCACCTGCGTCAATTGTCTACCGTCGCCGAAGATCTCAACTTTGCCCACGGCTGCGCTGGCGGACTTGTCGTCGAGGCCGAGCGCCCCACTGAGCTTGCGGTACTGGCGTGACATGTCGTACTCAAGGTCGGCTCGATACCCCGCATACGGCTCAACCCGTAGCCCATGGCTGTAGGACACGCCGTTCGCCTTCGGTGATCCCGCCGTGAACTCGTCGAGGTTGTCCTTGGCGACGGTGGACATGTCGGCGAGGTAGGCGATGACCGGGCGACGAACCACGTCGAGCGTGACCTCCGCGACATTCGACGTGTCAGCCGGCGGATTCTGGGCGATGACGAGGCCGTCTGCCCGCTTCTGATCGAAGACGGGATTCTGCTTGACGATGAAGCCGAGCTTGGTCAATGCGGCTTCGGCATCGGCGAAAGTCTTGTTGGTCACGTCCGGCACCGTTGCCGGAGCCGTGGAAACCGTCAGCGTCACCGTTTGTGCGAAGTCAGCGCCGGCCACCGGGTCCTGCTCGATGATCGTGCCGGCAGCTTCCTGCGCGATCAAGGGGATCTTCTTGATGCGGACATTCAGGGGTTTGAGGATCGCCTCGGCCTCGGGCACGGTCTGGCCGACGAAGTCAGGCATCAACTCCGGCAAAGAAGCCGAACTCGACGCCGCGGCGCTCGGTGTCCGGCTCATCGGGGAGGCAGATGCGGTGGCGGGGGTCGACGGGGTCGTTGTCGTCACAGGCGCCACCGACGTCTCCGCCGGCGCGGCACTCCCGCCCGCGGAGCAGGCACCCAGCAGGAGCGCAGCCGGGAGCAGGACGACGGCGAGGCGAGATGCCAGATTCATGCGGTGCTCCATCTCATTGGTGGGCCAGTGCGTTTCATCGGTAGGCCAGTGCGTTGGTGAGGAAGATCAGGTAGTCGTCGGAACCGCAGCTTCCGGATCCGGCGGTGGCCAGCTCGATGACGAGGTCGCGGGTACCGGTGACGTCGACGTCGACGGTCGCGCCGGTGCGCGGCGCCACCATCTTCTCGGCGATCGTGACGGCATCGGCCACGACGGTCACCCGGGTCCTGGTCGAGGAGTTCGCGGCGTCGGACATCTTGAAGGTGCCGGTGACGCGCTGCAGACCCGACCCGATGTCGACCGAGTACTTCTGCACACCGTTGGGGCAGCTGCGGGGACCCAGGGCGATGGCGGGGGCACCGGCCACCGGGGCGCCGGACGATGTGCCCGATCGAGTCGGTGGCGAGGGTGTGAGCAGGTTCTCCAGGGGAACGGCGGCGGCCTCGTCGCCGGCGGCCGTCGCGACGCCGTCGGCCAGGGGCGCCGGCCGGCTGGTCACCGGAGGCTCGGTGGTTGTTGTGCCGGCACCGGTCGGGCCGGGGGGGAAGCCGCGCACGGCGACCCATATCCCGACGCCGGCGATGAGGACGATGAACGCGATACCTGCGGCCGTCCACTTGCCGCGCCGGACCGGTGTCGGTGGGATCGGGCGCGGGGGTGGTGGGGGCTCCGGTGCCGGCTCAGTAGGCGCGATTCGATCGCGCAACGCATCGCGGGTCGCGGTGGTCAGGTCGCGGCAGGTGGGGAACCGGTCCTCCGGGTTCTTGGCCATCGCCGTCGCGATGACTGCGTCGAGCTCCCGAGGAAGGTCGGGATTCGTCCTGCTGGGCGCAGGTGCTGGCTGGTTGACGTGCCGACCGGCCTGCAGCAGTGGATGACCCTCGTACGGGTTTCGGCCGGTCAGCAGGTAGTACATCGTCGCCCCGAGCGAGTAGATGTCGGAGCGGGGCCCAAGCGGCCGGTCGAGTTGCTGCTCCGGGGACGCGAACTCCAGGGTCTTCGGCGGGTGTGCCGAGGTCGTGGTGATCGGATCAGGCTGACTCAATGCCTTGACGATCCCGAAGTCCGTCAAGTAGTCGCGGCCGTTGGCGCCCAGCATGATGTTGCCAGGTTTGACGTCGCGATGGACGAGCCCCCTGCCGTGCGCGTAGTCGAGTGCTCCGGAGATCGCCTCTACGATGCGCAGCACCAGGGTCGGCGGAAGTCCATGCGGATATTGGGTGGTCACCGCCTTGCGGCCGTCCACTCCCTCGATGAAGTTCATCGTGAACCAAGGGTCTCCGGCTAGGTCCCCTGAGTCGGTGGCCGTCACTATGTTCGGGTGGTCCAGGGCGGCGACCGTCTTCATCTCCAGCTGGAATCGCGCCGCGAACTCGTCGGCGCGGGCATGGCCGGGCCGACGAAAGATCTTCATCGCGAACAGCTTGTCCAGGCCGGTGTGCCTGACCAGATAGACGTCGCCCATCCCGCCGGAACCGAGGCAAGCCTCAACCAGATATCGGCCCACGGTGTCCCCAGGGCTGAGCGCCTCGCCCCCCACCCGCGAAGTATAGGTGTGATTGCGACGTGTAGTTGTTTCAGGATGCTGACGGGGGCAGATGGGTGGTTCGGGCGCCCATTCGAAGCGTCACGCTGCGGACCTCGCACGTCGCCGCGTTGCGCGGTCCGAGCGGATCAGCGGGGCGATGGGGGCGCGCCGGCCGCCTGATTCGCGGTCTCGGAGTGGGCATCATTGGTCGGGGCAGGCTCGGAGTGGGCCAGCAGGGTGACGGGCCCACCCGGGCGGCGCATCAAGCGGAGCATCGCCCAGCCGTATCCCCAGCCGGTGACCAGGAACGTCATGGCGACCAGGATCACCGCGCCGACGCCGTTGCCCTGGACCGGAAGGATGAATACGCCCAGGCAGAAGGCC
>Ga0164241_10004688_pt1 | contig 13106 bp, 10 predicted proteins | sample OricomyardsoilBY_FD_108780 | JGI IMG/M metagenome (GOLD analysis project Ga0164241, IMG submission 108780) | Backyard soil microbial communities from Emeryville, California, USA - Original compost - Back yard soil (BY) | ecosystem: Environmental > Terrestrial > Soil > Unclassified | place: USA...
AACCTTCGCGTTGACCTCAGGCTTCACATCCTGAATGGCCTTTGTGAGGGTCATGTGCTGCGCGGTCACGCGGTCCTTGAGCAGCACGAACGGCACCTTCAGATTTCGCGACGCGTAGGCGGTCGCGACGAAGTCCTCGCGCGAGTCGAATCCGTCAGACGCGATGGTGAGGTCCGTGCCCGGCTGGAGCAGCGGCTTCACGACCTGCGCAAGTTCCGTTGACACGACCAGATGTGGCGCGGGGGCCTTCTTTTCCACCGGCATCGGCCACGCCGGTGCGGGGGCTTTGGTCGCGGGGGTGGCGGCCGGCGCTGACATCACTTCGGTCGTCGCCGGTGTCATCTCCTCGTTGCGTTTCTGGTCCGCCACGATCGCGCCCACCGCTACGGCGCCCACGATCAGCACACCGACCCAGATCTTCGATGCATTCGTCATCACTACACCTCCGGGCTGGGTTATTGCGACTTCCATGCCAGCACGTGTGCAGCCGCAACTCGCGTTGAAACAACGAGTTACGGGTGGGCAGCCGACAACGCCCGGGGCGGCCGGGAATTTCTGTAGGCGTTTACTTCTTGGCGGGCGTCAATTCGGCGAGGAGCGCGGCCTTGAAATAGCCCGCGGGAATGGTGCCTTGCCGGATGAACGCCAGATGGAAGGCTTTCGACGAGTAGTTCGCGCCGAGTTGCTGCTGCGCCGCGTCGCGCAGCGCGTAGATCTGCGCTTTGCCGAGCTGATAGGTAATGGCCTGGGTGGGCCACTTCGAATAGCGGAAGATGGCGCGCTCTGCGGCGTCACAACTCGCGCGTTTCACGTCGGCGAGTTTCGGCGCCTGGCACGAACCGGGCAGGAAATCGACGACCTCCGAGAAGAGCGACACGGCCTCGTCGTAGCCGATCTTGCCGGTATGCAATCCCGTGTCGATGCGCACGCGCAGATCTCGATAGAGTTGGCCCTGTAGCTGGTAGAGATGTTCCTCGGGCGTATAGAAGCCGTTGGGCGCGCCGGGCGCGGGCTCGGCCATCAGCGCTTCCGCGTAGAGCCCCCAGCCTTCGGCCGACATCGAGTCCTGCCACATTGCGGACGAATCTTCGACGGCGCCGGGTGTCAGCCACCGGACCGGCGAAATCAGATCGCGGTTCTGCGTCATGACCTTGAAGTACCAATCGTGCCCGGGGAACCCCTCGTGCGCCGACAGATCCGCCAGAGCCGCGCGGTTGTTCGACTGGAGCGCGGCCTGATCGTTGTGCGTCGGCGTCACATAGAAACGGCCGACGCCGCTGTTCTTGAATGGCGGCGCTGGGTAGTACGACGCGCCGTCGATGGACGCCTGCAGCGGCGGCGGCGTCTCGGTCACCTCGAGCTTGTAGTCGGCCGGGACGTCGAAGAGCCCCGTTTGCCGCGCGAACGCGACGAGCCGGAACGCGGCGTCGCGGTACCACGCGATCATCTCCGTGTCGGTCTTCGGATAGTCCTTCGACAACTCATCGAACACGAATCGCACCGCCGCGCCGTCATCGGCCGGCATCGTCCATGTGTGCGACGCGCCAATTTCGCGCGCGAGCGTGACCATCATCGTGCGCGTGGCCTCGACGACGGGCCAGGCCTCCTCGTAGAGGACGGGCGCGGTCTTCTCGAGATGGAAGTTGTTGGCGAGCGCCCAGTTGTACTCGGCCTCGCCCATCGCGTACCGATCCCGGTCGAATTCGGGCTTCAGCGTCACGGCCGACACGCTCGTGAAATAGAGCGATGCCACGGTGTGGCGCATCTTCGTGTAGGCCTGTGCCGCCGTCGCGCTCGCGGCTTTCAATTGCGCGAGCCGCTCGGCCTTGTTCGGTCCGCTCATGCGTGTCGCGCCCAGCGATGGCAACGTGGCGGCGAAGTATTTCGCCGTGCTCTCCGCCGTGCCGATCCCGTCTCGACGGATCATGCGTCGATCCGGCACGTTCTGGTTCGCCACGCCGGAGGCAAGCTGCGCCGCGGCCGCATCCAGAAACGCCGGGATCGCCTTCACGCGGGCAATGACCTGTTGCCACTCCTCGTCGGACCCGTATGCATCGGGTCCGGCGCCCGGCAACGACGACAGTCCCTGCAATTGCCAGTCGATCGCCCGAAACGGCTCGAGCATGTAGGTGTCGAGCGCGCGCTCCTGATAGCGGCGGATCTGGTGCTCGCGCAACATGAAGGCGATCTGCGCCAGCGCCAGCTCTCGGTCGATCGCGGCATTCGGCGACAGTGTGGCCGGCGGCACCGTGTTCAGCAGACCTTTGGTCGTCTCCAGCCACTGATCTTCCGCGGCCAGGGCGGTCGCCGAGTAGTCACGCAGCGTGCGGTCGACTTCTCGCAGTTGCAGATCGAAGCCGGCGCCGCCGAGGTAGGTGTTGGTCGTGGGGTTGCGACGCAGGAACTCGACGACATAGTTGTGAAGGATCGGCCCGAGCGTCTTGTCACCCGACGCCGCGTCTGCGGTAGTTTCCTTGGAACAGCCCGCTGCCACACCCAACACCAGGAACACCGCGACCAAACGTCGGTTCATGGACTGCAGTATACCGATATGATTTCGGGATGGCCGGGGCTGTGCACATCGCGTTCCTGGGGTGCGGATTCATCAGCCGCGTCCACAGCCGTGCGTTGCGCGCGATGTCGGCGGACGTCCGCTGCAGTTACGCCAGCCGAGACGCCGCCAAAGCCGAGGCGTTCCGCGCGGAGTTCGGCGGCGTGAAACGTTTCGGTAGCTACGCCGAAGCGATGGCCGATCCTTCCGTGGACGCGGTCGTCGTCGCCGTGCCGCCGGCCTTTCATCGCGACCTGACGCTGGCGGCGCTCGCCGCCGGCAAGCACGTCCTGGTGGAAAAACCGGCGTTCCCGACCTTGGCGGATTTCGACGCCGTCCGCGCGGCGCGCGACGAAGCCGGCCGCACGATCCTGGTCGGCGAGAACGATCATTACAAACCGCTGGCAGTCACGTTGCGGCGGCTGCTCGCCGACGGGGCGATCGGCGACATGGTCTTCGGACATTTTGTGACCGTCGCGCATCGGCTGAAAACCGCCGACGACTGGCGCAACGACGAGACCATGGCCGGCGGCGACGCGTTCTTCGAGGAAGGCATCCACTGGCTGCACATCGCGGGCAGCCTGGGGCCGAAGATCACGTCGATCCGGGGGTTTCGGCCGGCACCCTCTCGCACCGGGCCCGACCGGCGCGCCAAGAGCATGCTCGCGTCGTTTCACTACGACAACGGCGCGGTGGGTTCGCTCTACTATTCGCGCGAGGTCCCGTCGCTCTTCCAGGGCCTCCGGCTGTCCAAACTGATGGGACGCGACGGCGTCATCACGTTCGAGTCCAACGGCGTGGTGGTCCTGGCACGCGGCCGCCGCGGTCCCCGGCTCATCGTTCCGGGATTTCGTGACATCCGCGGGTACCGCGCGATGTACGCCGACTTCGTGCAGTCGATCCGCACCGGCCGGGCGCCGGAGATGAGTCTCGAACGCGCCATGGACGACCACCGGCTGATGGAACAGGTCTACGCGCCGGACCTTCCCCTCCCATCGTGAACACGCATTTCGACTTCATCATCGTCGGCAGCGGCGCCGGCGGCGGCACGATGGCCCACGCCCTCGCGGAGACCGGCGCCCGCATCCTCGTGCTCGAACGTGGCGAGGCGGTGCCGCAAGAGGCGCAGAACTGGGATCCGGAGGCCGTCTGGAAATACCGGCGCTACCAGACGAGCGAACGCTGGATGGATGACCGCGGGCAGCCGTTCGCGCCGTATACGCACTACAACGTCGGCGGCAATACCAAGTTCTGGGGCAGCGTCCTCTATCGCATGCGGCGAACGGACTTCGAGCGGGTCGAACACATGGACGGGGTGTCTCCCGCCTGGCCGATCGACTACGACACGCTGGCCCCCTACTACGATCGCGCCGAACGGCTGTATCACGTGCATGGCCGCGTGGGTGATCCCACCGAACCCCCGCGCGACCCGTTTCCGTTCGCGCCGGTACCGCATGCCCCCGGCATGGCGACGCTGGTGGAACGCCTCGAAGCGATGGGGCTGCATCCGTCGCATCTGCCGCTCGGTGTCATTCGCCCAGGCGAAGCGGGGGGGTGCCTCCTTTGCAACACCTGCAACTCATTTCCCTGCCGCATTCACGCCAAGAGCGACGCCGAGGTCTGCTGCGTGGCATCGGCCGTGGCACAGACGAACGTCGAGATCTGGACGGGCGCAAAAGCCGAGCGCTTGCTGACCGATGCCTCAGGCCGGCGCGTGGAGGCGATCGACGTGTCGCGCCGCGGCGACTCGATTCGGGTCACCGCCGATCACGTCGTGATCTCGTGCGGCGCGGTCAACTCGGCCGCGCTGCTCCTCAAATCCGCCAACGACAAATATCCCCATGGCCTGGCGAACTCGTCCGGTCTCGTCGGCGCGCGCTACATGGCGCACCTGGCGACGATGATGCAGGGCTTCAGTCCGTTCAGAACGAACACGGACGTCTTTCAGAAGACCGTCGCGATCAATGACTTTTACCATCGCGGCCCCGACACGCCCTTCCCGCTGGGCCAGATCCAGTCGCAGGGACGCACGCACGGCGTGATGGCGCAGATCGTGGTGCCGTGGATTCCCCTGTGGGCCTACAACGCCTGGGTGGCGCGCGGTGTCGACTGGCTCGTGATGTCGGAAGATCTGCCGCGCGAAGACAATCGCGTTCGCGTCGACCGCCAGGGCCGGATCCATCTGCACTACCAGCCTAACAACACGCGCGCGCACGAACGGCTCGTCCGTGAGATGAAGCGCATCATCCGCGCGCTCGGTTTCTGGATCACGGTGTCGCATTCGCATCGCAACAAGAACACCACGCATCAGTGCGGCACGCTCGTCTTCGGCACCGATCCGGCGACCTCCGTGCTCGACCCGTATTGCCGCGCGCACGACCTGGACAACCTGTCGGTCGTGGACGCGTCATTTTTCCCCTCGTCGGCGGCGGTCAACCCGGCGCTGACAATCATCGCGCAGGCCCTGCGCGTCGCGGACCATCTGAAGGGATAATCACCCATGCGCGCCCGCTCGTTTTCCCACGCCGGCATCACCGTCTCGGATTTCAACAAAGCCGTGAAGTTCTACTGGGAGGTCTTCGGGTGCCCGCTGGTCGGCGTGGCGGATACCGCGCCCGAACGCGTGAAAGCGTTCTTCGGCGTCGGCCAGGACGTCGAGATCCCTCGCTGCAAGATCGGATGGGTGCGCGTGCCGGGCGGGGCGGTGCTCGAGATCTTCGCGTTCGAGCCACAGCAGAACGCAGTAGACATTCCCTGGAACCGCGTGGGGCTGACGCACATCAGCTTCAACGTCCGCAACACGCAGAAATGGCACGACTACCTCGTGAGCAAAGGCGTCGAGATCGTCTGCAAGCCGGAGCGCTCGCCCCGCGGCCACACGTTTTTCTTCGTGCGGGACTTCGACGGCAATCTGGTCGAGCTCATGGACCTCGGCTACATGCACCACGTGCTCAATTGGCTCGGCCCGCTGGGCGGCTGGATCTTCCGGCGCGGCATGTACAAGCAGTACTACCAATAGGAGTCCTATGAATCGCCGGTTGCCGATTTTCGCTGCCCTCTCGGTCGCCCTCATGCTCGTCGCCCCGGCGGGGGCGCAGATGAAGCGCCCGCCGTTGTCGCCGGCCGACATCGACGACATCGCCACGCTCCTCAAACTCGAAGACACGCGTCAGTTCGATGTCGCCGCACTCGCGCGCATCGTGACGTCATCACACCCGGAAGTGCGCCGGCGCGCCGTGATGTCGATGGGGCGCATCGTGTCGACGGACGCGCGACCGCTGCTCGCCGCGCTGCACGACGACGCGGATCCCGAGATCGTCGCCACCGCGGCCTGGGCCACCGGGCAGCAGAAGGACGTGTCTGCCGTCGAATGGCTCGGCGCCGTGCTCAACGCGAAGACGACGCCACCGGCCGTCGCGAAAGAAGCGGCGCAGGCGCTCGGCAAGATCCGCACGGGCGAAGCGGCTGTGGCGCTGGCGCGGTATCTGGCCGCCGCGCCCACCACCGCGGCCGCCGCCCCGGTGGTCGGCGAAGCGCTCCTCTCGAGCGGCCGATTCGCGTCGCCCACCGATCCGGCCCTGGCCAGCGGGCGCGTCGTGACATTTGGCGACATCGCGCCGATCGTGCGCTGGTCCACCGCCGCCAATCCCGAGGTGCGCTGGCGCGCGGCCTGGGCGCTCTTTCGGCCGCGCAATCCCGAGGCGGTGCCCACCCTGCTGAAGATGAGCGCCGACGCCTCGCCCGAGGTGCGCTTCTGGGCCGTGCGCGGACTGACGGCGCCGGTCGTCGCGCCATCCAAGGTCCCATTGGCCACGGCCGCCACGCGACTCCGTCAGGCCACCACCGATCCCGACCGTCGCGTGCGCACCGAGGCCCTCCGCGCGCTCGTGCCGCAGGCGCCCATCGCCGGCCAGCCCGCCGCGTCGTACGACGATGACGCGTCGGTGGCGGTGGTGTTGAATGCGCTGAAATCGACCGACACGTGGCTCTCGGTTTCCGCCGCCGAAGCGCTCGGCCGGTGGCCGGATCGCGCCGCCGAGATCGCCCCGCGCCTGATCGCGGCAAGCGCGGCCGACAAACCGCTGGCGCTGCGCATCGCCGCACTGGCGCCAATGGTGACGCTGGCGCCCGACGCGGCACGCACGCTCGCCGGCGCGCTGGGCGCCGTTGATAACGCCACCGCCAAAAGCGCGGCCGCCACGGCGATCCGCCAGCTCGACGCGGCGGCCGCGCGCGCCGCCGGCACGGCGCCGGCCGCCGGCCGCGGCGCGGGTGGTGGTGCGCGCGGCGGGGGCCGCGGTGGCAATGCGCCGCCCGCACTGGTCGCACGGCCCGATGCGGAGTACCGGGCGCTCGTCACCACGTGGATCGTGCCCGCCTACAACGGCGCGCGCGCACCACACCTCGTGTTCGAGACGGTGCGCGGCGCGGTCGACATCGAGCTCAACCCGGGCGATGCGCCATTCGGCGTCGAATATCTCGTCGACGTCGTCCGCACCGGCGACATCGTCGGCACGGAGTTCGGACGCGTGGTGCCGAACTTTGTCGATCAGGAGAATGCGATTCGGCCGACGGGCCGGCTGCGCGATGAGGTCAACCGGCGCGGCCTGACCAGCGGCAATTTGTCGTGGGCCAGCGCGGGGCTCGACACCGGCCGGCCGGGTTACACGGTGGGTAGTACCCCGCAGCCGCACAACGAAGGAGACTTCACCGCGCTGGGCCACGTGGTGAAAGGGCTCGACGTCGTCGATCGCATCGAGCTCGGCGACAAAATCACGGGTGCACGAATCGTCAAGTAGGCGTAGACTCGCGGTGCTTCGTCTCCTGGAGGTGCCCCGTGTTCCGATCCCTGCTCTCGGCCACTGTTGCGTCTGCCCTGCTGGTCTCCGCGTCGGCCGTGCCGACTCGGGCCGAACAAACGCCCGCTAAGCCGACACTCGTCATTGACACCGTCAAAGGCACGATCGAGGTCGAACTGCTGACCGCGGACGCGCCGAAGGCCATCGCCTACATCAGCGATCTGGTCGCGCACAATTTCTATCGCGGCCAGCGCTTTCACTGGGTGCAGCCCGGCGTGGTGCAGTTCGGCGATCCACTATCGCGCGACATGACCAAGACGAAGGAGTGGGGTTCCGGCGGCAGCGGCCCGCGCATGGCGAACAAGCCCATGGGATTCGCCGAGCTGTCAAAGAAGCCGTTCGTGCGCGGAACGGTCGGGCTCGCCTATCGCGCGGACCGCAAGCCGGAAACGGCCGACAGCCAGATCTTCATTCTCACCGGGTCGAATCCCGCGATGGTCGGGAAATACGTGCAGATTGGCAAAGTCACGAAGGGCATCCAGATCGTCGACAAGATCGCCTTTCAGGACCTGATCAAAAACGTGACCCTGCGCTGACGCGCACGGTCACGCCGGCCCTTTCCGGCGAAACACCCGCACGTCGCCGTTGTTGATCTGTCGCAACGTGTACACGTGCCCGTGCGCCTCACAGTCAAACCGCAACAGCTCGCCGGGCGCGATCGGAACGAATTCCGATTCGAGCCCGACGATGGCATTGGCGGCGGTGGCGACGTCATGTGACGCGGCACCGGGAAAGCGTTTCCGCAGGACAGCGAGCACTTTCTCTCGGTCCACCATGGCCATCACTTGACGATGAGCTCGCCCCACATGCCAGCGGCGTAGTGGCCTGCGAAGCTGCACAGATAGGTGTACTTGCCCGGCTTCATGGGCGCGTTGAAGACGACCTCCATCGACTCGCCGGGCCCGACCATCCCGGCATTCGCCAGGATCGATGACTTGAACGCCGGCGGAATGAAATCGGTGCCGCGCGCGTTCGCCGCCGCGTCGGTGAACTTCTTGATGTCGGTCCCCGGCTTCAGCAGCACGAAGTTGTGCGCCATCACGATCTTCGGCGTCTGCGCGATCGAGACCAGCCGCACTTTCAGCTTCTCGCCGGGCTTGGCGACGATCTGCTTGATGCTGTAGCTCATCTTCTCGCCGACCGGATCGGTCACCGTCAGCGTCACCGTTCGCGCGGCTTGCCGCGCCTCCACATGCGCCATCGGCACCGCCGCCATCACCATCGCCGCCGTCAACGCTCCTAATACTCCTGATCGAACAGTCGCCATCACACGCATCTCCTTACCAGCGCCTCGGCGAAGGTGCCGGGCACCCCGCACTACTGCACGGACCGTGCCGCCCGCGCGTTGGCGGAGACAGCGCCGCGATCAACGGATCTCCGTCAGTCGGCGCATCACACCTGCCGCCAACCCGGCAGCCGGTTGACGACATTCCGGCAGTGCGACGCCGCGCCATCGCAACGCGCGATGGCCTGCGTCTTGCTCTATCGGCACATGGCTTCATGACGACGGCTCCTTTGTCTGCCGACCTCTTCGACTACGTCACCGCGCCGGGCACGGTCTGCCGGCATTGCGGCGATCCGTGTGCGCCCGGCGCGCGCGACGCGCGCACGACGGCGGCGGGCACGTTCTGTTGCGGCGGCTGCGCGTCGGTGTTCGCGCTGATCGAGGAACATGGCCTCACGGCGTTCTATACGTGCGACGTACAGCCAGGCCGGTCGCAACGCGCGGGCGGCGCGCGCGATCCGCAGCGGTTTGCGGCGTTCGACGATCCGCGCGTCACCGCACGTTTTGTCGTGCGCCGTGGCGACCGCGCCGAAGTCACGCTGCCCGTGCCGGCCATGCACTGCGCCAGTTGTCTCTGGCTCCTCGAACAGCTCTGGCGTTTTCTGCCGGGCGTCCTGCGGTCGGACGCCAACCTGATGCGCCACACCGTGACCGTCGTCTTTCGCCCCGAGGCGGTGACGCTGCGCGCGATTGCCGAGCAACTCGCGGCGCTCGGCTACGAGCCGGTGATCGACCAGGAACCGGGCGAGCGCACGCCGCTCTCCCGCCGCCACCTCTACCTGAGAATCGGCGTCGCCGGCTTTGCCTTCGGCAACGTGATGCTGTTCAGCGTGCCGCGGTACCTGAACCGCGCGCCGCTCGATCCGCAATTCCAGACCCTGTTCGGCTGGCTGAACATCCTGTTCGCGCTGCCCGTCCTCGCGTTCAGCGCCCGCCCCTATTTCACCGCTGCCCTCGCCGCGGCACGCGCCCGAGCCATCACCCTCGACGTGCCCATCGCGCTCGGCTTGAGCGTGCTCTTTGGCCGCAGCCTCGTGGAAGTCGTCACGCGGAGCGGCGAAGGCTTCTTCGACTCCTTTGCCGGGCTCGTCTTCTTTCTGCTGGTCGGCAAGCTGTTTCAGGAGAAGGCGTTCGAGGGTGTGTCGTTCGACCGGACCGTTCGCTCCTTCCTGCCACTGTCGGTGCGCACGATCCGCGACGGCGCGACGACGCTGACGCCCATTCAGGACCTCCGTCCGGGCGACGACGTCGTCTTGCGGCCGGGCGAAGTGATTCCGGCCGACGCCATGCTGATCGACGAAGCGGGCGCCGTCGACCTCGCGTTCGTGACGGGCGAGGAAGCGCCGGTCGCGATCACCAGGGGCGACTACCTGCAGGCGGGCGGGCGGGTCGCCGGCCACGCGATCAGACTGGCCATCGTCCGGCCGGTGTCCACGTCACGACTCGCCGAGTTGTGGAGTCATCCGGTCTTCAGCACGCCGAAGCCGCATCGCCTGACCGCGCTCCTCGCGTCGTTCGGCCGCTGGTTCACGATCGGGGCGCTGGGACTGGCGGCGGCGGGCGCTGCGCTGTGGTGGCCGGACGCGCGGAAGGCCGCCGAGGTGGCGACCGCGGTGCTCATCATTGCCTGCCCGTGCGCGCTGACGCTCGCGGCGCCCATCGCGTTGGGCACCGCCATGGGCGTGCTCGGGCGTGCCGGGTTGTTCCTCAAGACGCCGGAAACGGCGCTCGATCTCAGCCGGATCCACGAGGTCGTCTTCGACAAGACCGGGACCTTGTCACTGGGTTCCGCGGTGTCGAACGTCGTGAGCCAGGGCTTCGACGACACCGAGTGGCGATTGATTCGACATCTCGCCGCCGAGTCGGTGCACCCGATCAGCCGGGCGATGGCGGCCGGTCTCTCTGGCACGGCGCGCGTCGAGGGCGTCACGGAGACGGCCGGCCACGGCATCGCCGGAACGGTCGACGGCCGCCGCGTGCGGATCGGGTCTGCGGCATTTCACGGCGCCATCGATTTGGAGACGACGGAACTGACGACCTTTGCGTCGGTCGATGGCGGTCCGGCGCGTCCGGTGCAGGTGCGGCCGGCCGAGCGGCCGGGCATCGCCCGCGCCGTGGCCGCATTGGGCCGCGGGCGCGAGGTCAGTCTGCTCTCCGGCGACCGCGAGTCAGCCGCGCTGGTCTCGACCTGGTCCAGCGTCTTTGGCGCGCGGATGCAGTTCGGCCAATCGCCGTCGGACAAGCTCGACGCGATCCGCCAGCGGCAGCGCGACGGCCGCCGCGTGGCGATGGTGGGCGACGGGCTGAACGACGCGGCGGCGCTGGCGGCCGCCGACGTGGGGATCGCCGTGTCCGACGACACGGCGTGTCTCGTGCCCGCGTGCGACGCGATCGTGCGCGGCGACCGTCTGACGGCCCTGCCGGCGTTTCTGGACTACGCGGCACGCGGCCGGCGAGTGATCGCGCTCGCGTTCACGATTTCTCTCGCCTACAACGCCGTCGGCCTGTGGCTGGCGCTGGCCGGACGGCTGACGCCGCTCGCCACCGCCGTCCTGATGCCGGTGAGCTCGCTCACCATCGTCGCGCTCAGCGCCGGGTTGATGCGCGTGCGCACGGATCGGTTGTTCGCATGAGCGTGATCATCCTGCTCATCGCGGCCGGTGCGTTGGTGGCCTTCGCCTTTCTGGCGGCGTTCGTCTGGGCGGTGCGCGCCGGCCAGTTCGACGACACCGAGACCCCGCCGCTCCGCATTTTGCTCGACGCCCCTCACTCAAAGGATGTTGTGAATGACTAACGCTGCCACCCTGTCGCGTCCGGATCTCGACCGGTTCGAGTACGACAACGCGATCGTCCGCAATTTCGCCGCCGCCACCGCCGTGTGGGGCATCGTCGCGTTCCTCGTCGGCCTGATCGTGGCCCTCAAGCTGGTGTTTCCGAACCTGCTCGGACAGATCCCGCCGCTGTCGTACGGACGCCTGCGGCCGCTGCACACCAATGCCGCGATCTTCGCCTTTGCCGGCAACGCCATTTTCGTCGGCGTCTACTACTCGCTGCAGCGGCTGTCGAAAGCGCGCATGTTCAGCGACACGCTCAGCCACATCCACTTCTGGGGCTGGCAGCTCATCATCGTCTCGGCGGCGCTCACGTTGCCGTTCGGCTTCACGACCGCGAAGGAGTACGCCGAGCTGGAGTGGCCGATCGACATTGCCATCACGCTCGTGTGGGTGGTCTTCGGCATCAACATGATCGGGACCATCATCAAACGTCGCGAGCGGCACATGTATGTCGCGGTCTGGTTCTATCTCGCGACCTTCATCACCGTCGCGCTCCTGCACGTCGTCAACTCGCTGGAACTGCCGGTGTCGTTCCTGAAGAGCTATTCGATCTACGGCGGCGTCCAGGACGCGCTCGTGCAGTGGTGGTACGGCCACAACGCGGTCGCGTTCTTTCTGACGACGCCGTTTCTCGGCGTGATGTATTACCTGATTCCCAAGGCAGCGAACCGTCCGGTGTTTTCGTACCGGCTGTCGATCGTGCACTTCTGGTCCTTGGTCTTCCTCTACATCTGGGCCGGCCCGCATCACTTGATTTACACGGCGCTGCCCGACTGGGCGCAGTCGCTCGGCACGGTGTTCTCGATCATGTTGATCGCGCCCTCCTGGGGCGGCATGGTCAACGGTCTGCTGACGCTGCGCGGCGCGTGGGATCGCGTCCGCGAGGATCCGGTCCTGAAATTCCTCGTCGTCGGTGTCACGGCGTACGGCATGTCGACGTTCGAGGGGCCGATGATGTCGCTGAAGAGCGTGAACGCGCTGACGCACTACACCGACTACGTCATCGGCCACGTGCATGTGGGTGCGCTCGCCTGGAACGGCGGCCTGTCGTTTGCGCTGCTGTACTTCATCGTCCCGCGCATCTACGGCACGAAGCTGTATTCGACCACGCTGGCGAATATTCACTTCTGGCTGGCGACGACCGGAATTCTGTTCTACGCGATTCCGCTCTACGTGGGCGGCATCACGCAGAGCCTGATGTGGCGCGAGTTCACGCCGGACGGGTACCTGAAGTACAGCAACTTCCTCGAGACGGTCGTGCGCATCGTGCCGATGTATGCGCTGCGCGCGCTCGGCGGCACGATCTTCCTGGCGGGCGCGGCGACCGCGGTCTACAACCTGTACCGCACGGCGCGATCGGGACACCTGGTCGCCAACGAGGAAGCCTGCGCGCCACCGCTGCCGCGCGACAGCGAGACGGGCGTGTCGTGGCATCGGGCGGTCGAGGGGAAACCGGCGCAGTTCGCCATCCTCGTCTTCATTACCGTGGTGATTGGCGGCGCGGTGGAGTTCATTCCGACGGCGCTGATCAAGTCCAACATCCCGACGATCGCGTCGGTCAAGCCGTACACGCCGCT